>Ga0180221_1001762_pt1 | contig 13704 bp, 20 predicted proteins | sample eDN5th37CKraftMG_FD_151339 | JGI IMG/M metagenome (GOLD analysis project Ga0180221, IMG submission 151339) | Enriched Miracle-Growth compost microbial communities from Emeryville, California, USA - eDNA 5th pass 37_C Kraft MG (version 2) (version 2) ...
CTGGCTCTGGTCAAATCCCTGTTCAAGGAGCACGAACGGCGCGACCCGGAAGAAGTCCTGGGCACCGTGATGCCCGCATCCCTGAAATTCGCCTCCCAGCGGGACTTCGTGCGCAGCGTACTGGCCAAGGAGATCTCGCTGCGGGCCAAAGGCTCGGCCTACGTACCGCAGGAAGAAGAAAGCCAGGCTTCGATCGACACGCGCGAAGCGCTCAACGCGTCCGGCTCGCCGAGCAGCATCGTGTCGGCCGGCTATCAATGGACGCCCGGCACCGAACTCAACCGCCCCAACCGCGACGCGCAGTAGAGGAAATGACCATGGAACGCACCGTCAAGACCGGCATGAACCGTACCGGCATGCAGATGTCACCCATTCAAGGCCCGATGCAGGTGAAATTCGCGGAACAGCATGGCCCTGATCCCGGCGACTTACAGGAGGCGGCGGCCCTGCGAGCCACCTACATTGAGGCGGCCGAACGGCTAGGATCGGTGCCTGTGCCCGCGACGGGCAAGGGCTGGCTGGCTACGGCAGCCGGCAAACTCGCCGGGCGCAATCCGGAAGTATTGATCGACAAGCTGGGGCAGCGACTGGCCTACGAGCGTTCCGGCGTGAGGCTATACCAGGCCATGCTGGTCAAGGTGGACGCCGCGCACGATGACCGCGACACCGAACTGCGCGCCGACCTGGTCAAGATCTGCCACGAAGAAGAAAGCCATTTCCACATGCTTGCCCAGATCATCCAGGACCTGGGCGCGGACCCCACCGCGCAGACGCCCGGCGCCGACGTCAGCGCCGTAGCCGCAATGGGATTGATACAGGTGATTACCGACCCTCGCACGACGCTCTCACAGAGCCTGGAAGCCTTGCTGACTGCCGAACTGACCGACCATGCCTCGTGGGAATTGCTCACGGATCTGGCCAGGCAGCACGGCCATGATGATCTGGTGGCCCGCTGCACCGAGGCCCTGGCGGCCGAAGCACGCCACCAGGCCATCGTCCAGCACTGGCTGCGGGAATGCGTGGCCCGCGAGGCGACATGAACATCTCGGCGGCCGATGCCGCCCGATTCCGGCCATTCAGCCAAAGATTCGACTGGGCGGCGTACAGCCTGGGATTCGCATTGAGCGGTTTCTTCGACGGCATCCTGCTGCACCAGGTCCTGCAATGGCACCACTTGCTATCGGGCCTGCGCACCGGCGCCTTCGCCGACCTGCGTGTCCAGGTCATGGCGGACGGACTGTTCCATGCCGGCATGTATGCAATCGCGGTGGTCGGGCTGTGGCAGCTGTACCGGGCACGCTCGCACCTGGCCAGGCCGGGAGCCAACCGACGGTTCATCGCCAACTTCTGGATCGGCTTCGGTGTCTGGCACGTGCTGGATGCGCTGCTTTCGCATTGGCTGATCGGCATTCACCGGATCCGCATGGACGTGGCGCATCCCCTGCCTTGGGACGTCGCATGGCTGGTCCTGTTTGGGGTGGTGCCGCTGGTCATCGGTCTGCGCCTGCGCAGGAGGGGCGGCAGTGGAACGGCCTCTGGTCCAGGGGGGACCGCGATCGCAATGCTGGTCGTGGCTCTGGCATTCGCAGCCGGTGCGTTGAACGCTTATCCCGTCAGAGCTAATGCCAGCGCCAATACGACCGCCATAGTGCTGCGGCCGGGCGCCTCGGCGGCGGACTTGCTTGCCGCACTGGACGGCACGGCAGCCCGGATACTATGGGTGGACCCGCAGGGCGCCGTCTGGGTCATCGCGGCAGCCGATCCTCCCAGCCGCCTGACGCTATACCGCCATGGCGCCACGTACGTCAGCGGAACATTCAGCCCTGCGGGATGTTCCGCGTGGCTGCGCCCAGGTGGGCGCTCGAGCGATCAGCCTCTCTGACCCAGCGCCTTCTCGATTTTCTTGTCGGTCTTGTACTGGCTGAGCGCGTACACCGCCCAGATCGTGGCGGGAATCCAGCCGATGAGCGTCACTTGCAGGATCAGGCAAATGATGCCGGCTATGGGGCGGCCGATGGTGAAGAAGGTCAGCCAGGGGAGAAGGAAGGCGATCAGCAGGCGCATAGCGGAAAAGAGAAATACAGGTCTCAGGCAGTTTACATGACTAAGAGATCACCCCAGGCGCGACACCGCAGAGCGCGCCGTCAGATCGCTTGGGAGTTCATTCTCCCCCTACGGACACGTGGCCTCACCCATGCAGGGTGAGCGGCCCGGTGCGGCCCAGTCCGGCGAAGACATTGCGACCAATGACCAGCGGCCCCAACAACCCACGCACGAACAAGCCAGCCCACATGCCACGGGCCGGCTCCTCCGAAGACATAATTTGAATCAAGTAGTTATTTACCATAAACTGAAAGTAACTTCATGCTCCATCTGCTTACGAAGCTGTGACGCCTATCCGGGAGCGGGCCATAGCAGGACGCGCCCGCACAGTGCTTGGCCGTCCGGTAGAACATAAGATGACTCTCAAAACAATAGCCGCCGATATTACAAACCTATGGCGGCGACAACCGAAATCGCCTGGCTCGGCTAGTCCAGATACTTCAGCCGCCCTGCGATCATCGCCGGACTGGCAACCGCCCTTCGCATTCCCTGCAGGATCGACATTACTGATCCTGGTCATGGGCATTGGACAATCCAATAGCATCGGGGCCAAGGGTTTTAAGCCGCCCGAAGCGCTGACGCTCAATGAATGGCCCGAAATGCTGCTCATGCCGGACGGTCCCGGCTTCATGGACGTGCGACTTGGCTTGCCAAGCGGAATGGAACGCCCCGGAGCGGAGACAAAGCTAGATCCGGATCGCATCAGCGGATTCAAGCCACTGACTTCCATGCAGAGCCAACTAGTGCCAGGGCTGGGTGCTACACCGCTCGAGGGATTGGCCCACGCCTTCGCTGCCGTCGTGAGAGAAAAACCGGCCCTCGACATCAAGATCTGTGTATTCACGTCCGGATGGGGTGGCAGGCTGTATAAGGGCCTGAAAAAAGGCTCCATTCCCTATGACAATGGTTTGAAAGCCCTACAGAAGCTCAAGCACCTCGCGGACGCACGAGGATGGCATACGTGGGTGCCGTTCATTCCAGTGATACACGGAGAATCCGACAGCGCACGGCCGGAGTATCTATCGGAGTATCTGGCATGGCAGGCAGACTACGAATCCGATATTCAAGCAATCACAAAACAAACGAGCCCGATCCCGTTTATTGCGACACAAGCCAGTACGTTTGTGGGAAGCGCGAACATCTACGGAGTCCTGGCGCCGTACAAAGCAATTGCGACAGACTCGCAGAAATTCCACTTAGCCAGCCCGTATTATCCATTTGCGATGGCTGCGGATCACTTGCACCTGGGCCTGCAAGCGCTCATCCTGGGAGAAAAAATCGCGCATTCGGCTGTGCGAATATTGGGATTATCAGGGCCGCCATCACCCGGCACCATCATGCCGACCCACATAGCCTACGACGGCGACAGAACCATTGATATTCGATTTCATGTGCCAGCCCCGCCTCTGGTTCAAGATAGAACGCATCCCGCCGTCAACAACCCATCGCCACCCGATTGGGGCTTTCGCATCTACGATGGCTCTTGCAGTCCTGTCGACATTTCATCGATATCGATCATCGATGGCCATACTGTGAGGATCGTAACCGCCAGCCCTCCTGCCCCAGGAACATCCCGCTCTGTCGACTATGCATTGACGGGCTATCCATCCAAACTAAAGATGGCCGGACAACAAGCCCGTGGCCAACTCCGCGACAGCGATACTGCAACCTCATATGCCACAGGGCAACCGCTGCCCAATTGGTGTCCGCATTTCCGGGAATTCTTTTAGTGAGCCCGATCCCGGATCAGGCTTGGATGATGGCGGTTCGTCGCCAACTTCTGGATCGGCCTCGACGCCTGGCATGTGCTGGATGCCCTGCTTTCCCATTGGCTGATCGGCATTCATCGCATCCGCATGGACGTGGCGTATCCCCTGCCTTGCGACGTGGCATGGGGGATTCTGTTCGGCGTCGCGCCCCTGGCCATCGGTTTACGCCTGCGCAGGCGGGACGACCGCGAAACGGCTCTGGTTCCCGGGGGAAGGCGATCAGCAGGCGCGTGGCAGCAAAATGAGAGCGCAAACCGGCACGAGCGCGCCTGACCAGAAGTTTCTGGGCAGGTGCACCTGCCTTTGACAGGTCTCATGCGGCTTCACTGTACGATCATGCGCTCGCGCTGGGCACCGGAGCCAGTATTGGCTTTCGCATCGGTGGTGGCCCTGAAAGTAGCCGCGGCCGGCGCAGCCGAGCCAGCCGCCGGCGCAGCGCCCGCATTACAGCGAGCCGAGACCTCAGGAATATGCACGAAGGTGGGCGTCTTACTGGCACGCTGATCGGAATCTTCCACCTTATTGGCTTCATACCGGTTGCCCCAGGAAGGGCACTCCGGAGCGGGTTTCTCACGGCATGCAGCGTTGCGCTTGTCGCTGCAATACCACTCATCGAATACCGCACGGGCCTGGACATTCCGGAAGGTATTGCCGCTTGCTATATTGTCATTTGAATTGTCGCGCATCCGTATCGGCGAGCCGCATACGTTCTCGAACGTATTGCCGGTGATCTTGTTACCACTGGAGTGGTGCGCGAGATATATTGAATGCAAGAGTTCGCAGTTCTGCTCGTTGCGAATGCCGATGAACCGGTTATCGCGGATTGTGTTGCCCCGCGTGTTCACGAGCCGCACGGCGGCGGTGCTGGGCTTGCTATCCGCCTTGGCAACCTGGCCGATGTTCTTGAACACCATGTTTTCGACGACATTGTTGCCGAGGTATTTGTCCAGATCCTTACGTCCCCCATTGAAGGACATGGCCGTAATGTAGTTGGTCACTTCCAAGCCGGAAAACGTGAAGCGAGCGCCGTTCTGCACAGGCGCATGCAGGATAAACCAGGTGCCGCCTTTCCCGTTACCATCGAAGACCGGGCGCGATTTGGAGCCGGACTGTGCCACGACCTCGAAATGTGCGGCGACCGGCAACTGTCGCAACACAATGCGCTGCCCTTTATAAGTACCCGGCGCGACTTCAATGCGCACGTGGTCTACCCCTCCGTCGCGGGCCTTGTCATATGCGGCGCGAAGCGCCTTCTGCAGCGAATTGAATGCCTGGTCCGGTTTTTCCCCAGAGGCCTGGGCAGACCCTTGCGGGCTCACATAGAGCGTCAAGGACGCCGCAACCGCGAGCGGAGCAATCACTGCGGAAAGCACAAGAAACAAAACAGCGCACAGATGGCGAGAACGAGCGATGATATTGGGCATAACGGTTGGTCGCAGGAGGATATGCCACTTATTCTAAGTCCGCCTGCAGCCCGTGTGCGCCCCCCCTCACAATTGGTAGAAAGCTATCACTATTGCTCGTATCCGGATCGCGCTTCGCCGGCAGCGCCGCAGACAGACAAACCAGCCTGGCGGGCAGCCCGCTCGCGCCGATCGAAGGCGCCTCGTCGCAGGAATTTGCCGATTACTATAGGATCGGTACAGTAGTGCGGCCGCCCACGAAAAACCGGAACGGGAGCTAGACATGGATCAGAACGATTTAGCGTCCTCCGAGCCTGAGCGGCTCGGTCTGGGCGCAGATGAGCTTTTGCGAATTGCCGAAAGCGCAAATATGCCCCGCTCCGTGGACGAGGATGCGTTATTGAACTTCGCCCTCGCCATCGCCGAATATTGCGCCGAGATCGGCGACCGGTTCACGGTCGACGGCCGCAACTGCGGGGATGCAATCCGCTCGCACTTCGGGCTGGGCTGATATTCATCGGGAAGCACATCAGCGATGAAGCCACGCATCAAGGCAGCGAGCCCAGCGTATTGGCTGGCAGGCCGGCGTCGCTACCACTCCGGCTGCTTCAGCCGATAGTCCAGCCAGGGAACTTCGTGCGACATCCAGATATGGGCAACTGGACGAATGCCAGGCTCACTATCAAGAGCGGCCACGCGCACAATGACCTGCGGCTGATCACGCCATTCCGCGACGAGATGCGTTCCACAAAGGGAGCAGAAATGGCGCAACTTGTCTGGCGATGACGCGAAGCTTCTCAGCGCTTCAAGGCCGGATAACCATTTGAAGTCCGTCCTGTCCGCGCGCGGTTGATGTCAATGCTGCAGCGTGCGCTTTTCTGGATGTGGCGCAGTGGCAATGAACGATCGGTCCCGCAAGCCGCGTTACCTCAAAATGTACGTGCCACACAGACAAGAGCCCTTCATGGCTGCCTCCTGGCAAGCTCCGCGCAATACGACTAATGCTAGCCGATGCCCAAGGCAGCATGGATGGCCATTGCTACAAGATCAAGGCTCTGATGATTGCAGAATTCATCTTGCCCGCATCCCGTCCGGCCCTTTCGATTGCTGCTCGAACAGCGCCACCGCGCCCTGGAATGACGCGCGCGTACCCACAAGGCGGCCGACGCCATCCCGGGTATGCCAGAGCTCGTAGCGATAGCCTCCTTCCACCCAGGCACGGCAGATAGTCCAGCCGGGCGCGCCCGCCCAATAATAGTAGTCGCCCTCGGCCTGCCGCCGGGCGGTCTCCGTTTTTTCCATCGGTGCCCCCCCGGAAAATGTCGCTTCAACCCTTCCCTGGCATTGATTCTAGGACAAATTACTGTATAAATAAACAGCATTCATGCCATGCACAACTGCCCTGTCGACGTCATGACGGAGAGCTGTGACGACGCCCGTGGCGTCTCCAGTTCGTCATGACGCCCTGGAGGGCCGCCAGCCACCGCCGCCCAGTCTTATTGTTTTTTCCACTAGCTGGCGTCGCACCGTTCGGGCTCGGCTTTGGCCCGCCGCAAGTTCGTTATTTCTGTTTAATATCAGCCGATGACGAGGCCACTGCATCCGGTCGTGAAATGTGCCTCTCGTCCCGCCGACGGACAGCCCCCTGAATGGCTCGATTCTTGACTTGCCCGGAGAAGCAAAAATGGACAGGAACGTGGAGGTCTCTCATGACCAGGCCGAGTATCAACTCTATGAGATCGGCAATCGCGGTGACGCAGTCAATTTTTACAACCCGAACGGCTACAGCTTCTCTGTAATCTCCGGAAGTTCCGCTCTCGACATGAGCAGCGGCGACAGGACATTGACGTTCAATTACGGAGGCGATACCGCTGGGACAACCGGTGTGCACGTAGAACTGAACAACATTACTTTTGGCGGAATAACCGGCCTCGGCCAAGACATGAAGTTCAACATCTCGGTCGGCGCTTATGGTAGTGCCATTATCCGAAGCGATGTTTTCGATGCAGAAACCCTTTCAAAGATCGATATAAATCTCGGCCCTTTCTACAACAGCGACTTTGATCCTGACGAGCAGGGCACGCTGAGCTATGTGGCGGTCGAGGACCATCTGCAGTTGGCGAACCCCCTGCTCTTTTCGCACCTCATGAAGGGGACGAGCGTAAAAGTGTCGTTCCTGCATGACGACGGGACGATGTCCGCCGCGGACCGCTTCGAAATCCAGGATGGCATCCTGCATGCCTACGTGGGAGATGTCGAGGTCGCCCGGTTCGATGTGAGCGATGCCAGTTTCGAGGGAATGACGCTCGAGGTCGACGACACCGGCAAGGCCCTGTTTGCCTGTTTTGCCCGGGGAACAAGTATCGCAACGCCCGGGGGCTGGGTCGCGGTGGAAGGCCTGCGCCCGGGCGGGCAAGTTATCACGGCGAGCGGGCGGGTGGCGAAAATCCAGTGGATGGGCTATCGGCGCCTGCGTTTCCGCTATATCAAGGCCGATCAACGTTCCAAGGCCTACCCGATAGTGGTGCAGAAGGATGCACTTGGCGAAAATCAGCCCCGCCGCGAACTGCGCGTGTCGCCCGCCCACCAGTTGCACGTGGATGGCTACCTGGTCCCGGCCGAACTGCTGGTGAACGGCGTCAACATCACGCAGGACACCTCCGTCGACGAAATCGAGTATTACCACATCGAACTGGAGCGGTACGACATGGTGCTGGTCGAGGGCGTGGCGGCGGAAAGCTACTTCGATACCGGCAATCGGACCATGTTCCAGAACCATGCCAGCTACGACGGCGAAGCGGGACCGGTGGAAGCGCCGTGGAATTTTCGCCAGCGCCAGGGCTACAAGGTGCTCAAGCCGGGGCCGACGCTGGAGCAGATCCGTCGCGCTATCCTGGACCGTGCGACGGTCGCGGTAGCGTAGATTGGAGCGGCCACAAGTCAATGCCGCAGGGGCTGAAATGCGGGCGGCCTGCGCCCTCCCATACGTCGTGGGACTGGTGGATTGCAAATCCGTGTGCGCGGGTTCGATTTCGCGCAGCCGCAAAAAAAAAGCCGCCATTGCTGGCGGCGGCAAATTCCTGATTTAACAGGTATTTGTTGGTAGGTCCCCTCGGAGTCAAACCGAGCACCAACGGATTATGAGTCCGGGCAAGAATCTAGGCTTTATGCGGCTTTCGGACTCCTTTCCGTTCCACAAATGTAGTGCTGAAGCGCTCGAAAAAACCTTTAGAATCAAAGGCCGATTCTTAATTGCGGAACGCCTCACGCCCCCATGTGCAGCCACTACACCGCCCTGAAAAAGCGCGAGCAGATGGAAAAGTACTTCCGGTCGCGCGGCCTTCCCGTGCCGCGTCGGAATGGCAAATGTGGCCGCGCCAGTTGGCGAATTCGTGCGGCGGCCGCCTAAGCGTGCTGCAGGCGGGGCTGTGCCGGCTGAGAAAGCCCGCGTTCACAACAGCATGACTTTATGTTAAATAATGTGTCGCGCCATTCCATGTTGGCAGCCCGCAATGCACCACACCAAATGCCCTCTCGCGACAAACACTCGAATGCTCGACCTGACACTCGGAGCAGCCACCCGCCTCTACACCTATTCGTCGATTGCGGCAATCGTTCTTGCCTTTTTCACCGCAATAGCCGCGCTGCTCACATACTGGGCGTCGGCAGAGATCGGAAAGCATAACGATCGCGCGATCGCCTCTGCCAGAAGTGCGGCCGCTCAAGCTGATGCTAAAGCCGCAATTGCCAACGAACGAGCTGCCGAGGCAAATGCGCTTGGCGCTCAAGCCAACATGCGCGCCAAAGAATTGGCGCAAGAGAATTTGAAGCTCGGGCTCCAACTAGAAGCGGAGAAAAAATCCCGAATCGAGCTAGAACAAAAACTCGGTCATCGGAAGGTCAGTCCACAGCAGGAAGCGAAAATAATTCAGAGCCTCAGAGGCAGGCCGCCAGGAACAAAGGTCACAATTTCGCATCAGCCAGGCGTAGAGCCAGGCGAATATGCTGGGCAAATTGCGAAAGTTCTGGCGACCGCAGGCGTGGCGGTTCAATTAGACCAGGGCCCGCTCATCATGATGGCGGGCGCCGAAAATTTCGGTGTCCACGTGAACATCTGCCGTGGCACTGGCGCACCCAACATAAAAGATGCGTTGCTAGTCGCGGAGATCGATGCGCACATTTCAATGTCCGACGACAAAGGCGGCTTTGATAATCCAAATTTGCCCCGCCTCTATGACGAAGATGCAATTGCGGCGTATATAACGGTATTCCCGAAGAAACCATATATATAGGCCCGAGAATTCGTGACCGATGACGAGAACTTCTTTCTTCATTGCGTCGATGACCTGCGCCGCAAAGTCGAGGCCGCCACGCGCTACGAGCTTCTACGGGCCATGGGCATATGCCGACAGTTGCTATTGGATGAGCGGCCGTTGGTTCATATAGTCAACAAACCTATCGACTTCCCCTTTTGTTTCAACACAGTAGCGCTGAACGCATCTTTAAGACACTCCCGCGAGAAGTGACTGACCATATCGTCATGTCATATACTGGAAATCCGAGAATGATTTCGGAAAAGAACCGAGCAGCCCCTATCAAGCTGGACGAATTTTTGAGATTGCCAGTCGCGTACATGGATGGCGGGTTCATCACCGTTCAGCAAATAATATCGACGAGTGCCAACTGTTTCGGTGGTATCCATCGAGGGCCTCCGAAAGGGGAAGAACAAAAAGCGGTCGCAGAGTTTGATACGCGGCTGTCAATCTTCGGCTTGCCTTTCTCAGCCGATGCCGCAGGGCATATAACCAACACCGTCATAGAGGCGCTTCAACCAATAGAAGCCGCTATCAAGTCTAAAGGCTGGCAGCAGCGCTAGAACGCTCTCCGGTACGCTGGCTTTCCGGCTGCACCTGCCACAAGGGCGTGCCGTCCTCATTGCGCACCGGGATGCACACATGCTCCCAGGCCTCGCCGTTGCCGCCTTCCAGTAGCCAGCCCGCAAGGTCGTTCTGGTGCAGGCGCTGCATGATGACGATGATCGGCGTATCGGGCGTGTTCGTCCGCGACTCCAGGGTGTTCTGGAATCACTCGATCACGCCCTCGCGGATCGTGTCGCTGTCGGCCTCGTCGGGCTTGTGCGGGTCGTCGATAACGATGGCGCCACCGAAACCCTCGCGCTGCTTCCCGGCGCCGAAGCCGGTAAGGGGGTAATCCCCCCATTTATAGCAATTGCCAGAAGTAGGAAGGCTACGCGGCCATGGCGAGCCGCTGTTTTGGGGTAAATCCGCCCAGAGCCATATTTGGGCGCTCGTGATTGTAGGACCACATCCACTGCGTGGCGACGCGTTGTACATGGTCCAGATCGTCCCAATGATATTGGGACAGCCATTCGTAGCGCACGGTCCTGTTGAACCGTTCGACGTAGGCATTCTGTTGGGGCTTGCCCGGCTGGATGTATTCGAGCTTTATGCCCCATGCCCCGGCCCAATCGACAATTGCCGCGCTCAGGTATTCGGGACCGTTATCGCACCGAATGGCCAAGGGCTTTCCTCGCCAGCCAATGATCTGCTTGAGCGTGCGAATCACACGCTCCGAAGGCAGCGAGAAGTCGACTTCGATGCCCAGCGCCTCGCGGTTAAAGTCGTCGATCACGTTCAGCACTCGGATGCTACGTCCATCGGCAAGTTGGTCATGCATGAAGTCCATCGACCACACCTGGTTGACCTGGGTCGGTACCGTCAACGGCTCGGGCGTCTGCCGAACCAGCCGTTTGCGCGGTTTGATACGCAGGTTCAGTTCGAGCTCGCGATAGATCCGGTACACACGCTTGTGGTTCCACTGGAAGCCGCGGACATTCCGCAGGTACAGAAAGCACAGGCCAAAGCCCCAGTTGCGATGGTTGTCCGTCAGACGCAGCAACCAGTTGGCGATCTCCTCGTTCTGGGCATCCGTCTTGGCGACATACCGGTAGCACGTCTGGCGGACCTTGAACGCCTCGCAGGCCAGCCGAATCGACACCCCTCGGTCTTGCACGGCTCGTTGGGCCATCTCGCGGCGGCGAGATGGCCTCACCACTTTTTTTCAAGCGCCTCCGCCACGATCTCGGCCTTGAGCTTCTCCTCAACATACATCTTGCGCAGCCGGGCGTTCTCGGCCTCCAGTTCCTTCATGCGCGCCATCAGCGACACATCCATGCCGCCGTACTTCGAGCGCCACTTGTAGAACGTCGCCGTGCTGATCCCCAGTTCGCGGCACAACTCGGGCACGGCCAAACCGGCCTCGACACGCTTGATGGCCTCGATGATCTGACTGTCCGTGAATCTCGACTTCTTCATGCTGTAGAACTCCTCAATGAGAAAATTCTACTTCTGACTACTTCGCTTTTTCGGGAGGATTACCCATCGTCATCTCCCCCTGTGTTGATGGAAGAGTGAGTTTGCAGCAGCCGCAAAAATAGCAAAAGCCCCGGTTTTCGGCCGGGGCTTTTCTTCAGGTCGCACTTGCTACGAGTGCGGCTGAATTCTGCTGATCTTGTCCCACATTGTCAAGGGGTGTCGGCCGCTGATCTTCGTCCGGGTCGACCACGATACCGCCTGCTGTCCGAGTCGGAGCGCTGGCGCACCGACGTCCTGCTGGCGCTCGCTATCGCCCACCTGTCGGGCCTGCGCTGCGCCATCCTGGACAGATTCGACTACCTGAACCTGGCGGGGCGCTCCGAGATCCTGGGGCTGCTCGATGCCTTGGCTGCCGACGGCGACATCGACATCGTGCTGCTCCTGGACACGCTCAAGGCGACGCCAGCCGCCCCCAGCGAGGCCTTCACCGTTTACTGGATCGAGCAGGGCCGCGCCGGCGCGGCTGCGCTGAAGGAGGCGGCATGAGCAACCCCTACCGCAAGGCGCGACGCGAGAAGCGGCGCAACAAGCCCTACCGGCAGCGCGCGAAGCACGCCCCCATGCTGGTGGCCAGCGACCTGGTGCTGCGGCCGGTGCAGGCCATCGTCGACCGCCTGGAGATCGACGGCACTGTCGACGTGGACGGCAAGGGCAACCCCGTGTTCCAGGCCGGCGACGGCGAATGGTACGACGCCGCCGGCGCCATCGAGGGCGTGATCTGGCACTTCGAGATGTTCTGCACGCGCCACGGCCGCGAGCTGCCGCTGGACAGCCTGCGCGAGCTGCACATCGCGCTGAAGTACATCAAGCCGGTCATGGGCAGCACGCTGGCCAAGCTGAAGAAGGACATGCCGGCGCTGCGCCGCGCCATGGCGATGGCGAATCCGAACGATCAGCTCAATCTGCTGCGGCAGACCCAGATCAAGGCCGAGCTGATGGAGGCGCGAGCTCATGAATAGGTTTTGTGATCAGGCTCTTCACGATGTCCCGCAGAATCGAGCTGAGGCCCCAGACGTGCTCGATCTCCTTTGCATACTCAGCCGTCCCATGGCGCCACTGCGTCAATTGACGGGCGCTATTAGCAAGCAAAGGGATGTTTGCCATGACAAGCTCCACGTCTTCACCCGCCCTGCTTGGCAGTATCCCCAGTTTGTCGACCAGTTTCCAGCAAGATGGCAGTGCGAGCAATTCGACTGTGGCATTCATGCTCTCGAATATCGCTACCGAACCGCGTTTGTATGGCTTCACCTGCAGGCCCCGAGCAGGAGCATCGAGTCCCGGTCTGGGTTCACGCAATCCCTCAAGATCGACGATCAACGACGCGAGCAGCCGCTCCAGTTCGCCGAGTTCCGTCGTTACGATTGGCCAGACCGACAACGCTTCTCGACGTTCACGGTCGGCGCGCCACCGCGCATCATTGGTCGCCGTTCGCAGGGCCACCCACACGGCCGCTACAGTCGCCACAGCTACGGCCGCCTGAATAAGCACAGCACCCTACTGCAACAGAAATTCTACGAAGCCTATACCAGGCATGTCCGTGATCACGACCCGCGTTACGTCCATGACGCCCTCCTGCTTTCTCGACGCTGCGAATCGTACCCCACCCCCACCGGAGTGTCAGCATGCCTGCGGGCGTCTATTACAACGAAATCGACCCGTACGCGGCTGCGTGGCTGCGCAACCTTATCGCGGCCGGGCACATCGCCCCGGGTGACGTCGACGAACGCAGCATAGAGGACGTGCACCCTGATGACCTTCGGCCACGGCTCCGTGACCACGACCGAACGGTACGTGCGGCGCCGGCGCGGCGACAAGTCCGCGCCGACGAAATAGCCGTTTTGCGGAAAAGGTTGCTGATTGCGGAAAAAAAGCGGGTTCCCGAACTAGCCGGAAACCCGCATATTTACTTGGTAGGCCCCCTCGGAGTCGAACCGAGCACCAACGGATTATGAGTCCGCTGCTCTAACCAGGCATGAGCTAGAGGCCCAGGAAACTTACTGCCCTTCCAGGAAGCTCTTGAGTTTGTCTGCCCGG
>Ga0180221_1001763_pt1 | contig 13701 bp, 10 predicted proteins | sample eDN5th37CKraftMG_FD_151339 | JGI IMG/M metagenome (GOLD analysis project Ga0180221, IMG submission 151339) | Enriched Miracle-Growth compost microbial communities from Emeryville, California, USA - eDNA 5th pass 37_C Kraft MG (version 2) (version 2) ...
GCGGAAGTGAAAATCTTCTCGCCCCCCCGCTAGCAACATGAACGTCGCCATTTAGTGTCTTCCACCGCCTTTTGGCCTTCGTCGGCAAGGTCCGATTTAGACAGTTACCGAGCTATTCTCTGCGCTGTGGAACCATAAACTGGCACACCAGATGCAAAATGCGATGAGTTTAATTGCAGCAAGGAAATAGGCTTTTTTTGCGCCATAACGCGTGGCAAGACAACGGAAGCTCCTTCCCCAACCGTTCAGCCCGTTCAAGAACCGCTCTAAACGTCGGGTCCGGGACACTGATTGGGAAATACCCGGCCCGCATCCGGTGACCCCGAGATAGGTCGCAAAGTCGAACTTTTGGTTATGCTGCCAGCATAATTGTGTGCACGGTCGCAGCCTGCACAGCTTCTAGCGAATAGACAAGCGGACAATGGCGACCCTCCTGCCAGCGGAGAAGGAGGTCCGTATAATGGGGCGAGCCCGGCAGACCAGACTGCCCCGGATTGTTGACGAACAAGCTGTTGTCCCATTCCCCCACGTCAATTACCATCCGAACTGATGGACCGGCCAGCACCGAAAAATCGTTCAGCCGGTAATTGGCATAATTGAGGGTGGAACTGCTGCCACCCAGCTCCAAAGCATCAGGAGACCAAACCGCATCCGTCAGGGATTGCAAGGGATGAGATAGCTTTAATTGATGAACAAGGCCCCATGACCATTCGTCCGGTCTCTCTCCCATCAATGACACGCATTCTGCCCAGGCGTCATCAACACTTTGTGCAATATCCTTGTGGACGTCTCCAACTGGCACCGCTTCTTCCAGCCATTCCACGATGCTGGGAGCATCGAACGGCATGAGCATCGGAATGATATGGGGCTCCGCGCCTTCCCTTCGGGCGACAAGTGGGCCGAGATGCTTGCTGAGCCAAACTTCAAATAAAGCGGCAGGAGCTGAATTTGCTGCCAGATTACCGTCCCAGTTTCGAAGCAGTTGCCATGCGGCGGTTTCGTCCGTCACCTCCATCGCTTTCAGGCATTTCAGAGCGCGCGCAGCAATCGGCGAAAAGGTCGAACATTGCAATTCCACGCAATCCTCAAGGGAAATCAGCGTATCGCTCGACAGTTCCCGATGCAGCGTGTCATGCCTGCTGCTGTCGAGCCATTCATAGCCGATGGTCGGGCTTGCCGCAGCCCACTCATCCGGTACGTTCATCGCATTGGCGGTCGCGATGAAACCACGCGCGGGATTGATCTCGGACGGCCCTGCTTGCGGGAGCAGATAACCGTTCCATTCGTAGCGCCCATCACCGGGAACGGGTAACAAGCCATCCCAATTCTGACGTATGGGCGACGCACCGGAAGGTTTCCATGCAATCTTATTGGTCGTATCCGCGTAAATGTGATTGACGGACGGACAGCCCCATCCATTCAATGCTTCGGCGTATTCCGCATAGCTTCTTGCCTTCATGACGGAGAGGCTGGCCATGTAAGGTGCCATACCAGCATCCATCCAGACGGTTCGCAATCCAAAAGCCCTGTTGTTCTCAGCATCCCGATAGATGACAGGGCCATGGCGGGTAAACTCCAGCGTCACCATCTGGTCTGGACAACCTTTTACTGGAACGGCTTCCGTAATGGTCGTGACTTTTTCCCAACCATCCCGATAGGCATATTGTTCAGGATCATCTTCACGGGTCCGATAGACATAGATATCTTCCTGGTCCGCCCCGAAAATGGTGAGCCCGAAAGCGGCAGTCCCGTTATGGCCCATCGATATCCCCGGCACCATCGGTTCACCGGCACCGATCACATCAAGGCCCGGCGCAGACAGATGCACTACGTAACGGATAGACGGCAAGACATGCGTTCGATGCGGATCAAGCGCCAGTATCGGGCGCCCTGTAGTGGTTTTCTCGGCTGAGATTGCCCAATTATTTGAGCCTTCTTCGAAGGAAGCCCTGATGATCTCTCCAGAGGGCGCAACGGTCGTCCAGAGAGCTGCGTTCTCAAGCGTGGCCGCAAGCCTGTCAGGGGAAAAGGTCGCCGGACTGACGGCAAGGTTGAAATCACGCAGAACTCGATCCGTCATGATCGCCGGATCAAACCCGTTGACCGGCTTTGAGACAACGCCATGCGACAACTGCTTGCGCAACCTATCAAGCCTTGCGCCAAGCTCGCTTCCAACAGCTGCCATCACCTTTGATCGTAACAATTCGGAAGATGCATTGCGTGTTAGCGAGTGGGTTCGCACACGCACCACATCTTCCGCCTTCCATCGGTCGGGGCGATGGCCAAGCAGCGTAAATTCCGGCGGAAGTGGTATCGAACCCGCATCGCAGGCATCGATATAGGTATTGATCCCGTTGGCGAATGCGGAGCAGATTTCTTCCGAGTGAGGACCGTAGGCTTTCCATTCGGGTGCCATATCGCCACGATAGAGAAACAGCCGCGCTGCCCTGTCCTGTTCGAGATAGCCGGGACCGAAATCCCGCGCCAGCAGACCAAGACCGCGCTTGCGCGCGATATCGATCTGCCAGAGGCGATCACGTGCGGCATTCCAGCCTTGCGCGAAGAAAAGATCATGAAGATTGTTCGCCTGGATATGGGCTACTCCCCACCGGTCCACCCTGATCGTAACATCTTCCTTAAGGCCTGGAACCTCATGGGCTGCAAGTCGCTTCTCGTCGCGCATGGCCGCATCCGTTTTGTTCAGTTGAGCCGCAGAAACAGCCCTGCGTGGAGACGCGCCCGTTCTATCAGGCTGTCCTCGAAGATATGTTCACCCAGGGTATGGAGACCTTCGCCCCGAACGCCGATGGAATCGAGCGTCGGCACGCCAAGTGCGCCTGTGAAATTGCCGTCCGAACCACCACCCGAACTCTGGGCCGTCATCGTGAAACCTATCTCCTTCGCAATATCGTTGGCGAAGTTGAAGAGCTCCATGTCCTGCGGCTGCCCGTGATCCCAAACCGGGCGCGTGACGCCACGCGTCACGATGAATTCCACATCATCTTTCACGCCGGCAAGCGCCAGGATGCGAGAAACACCCTCTTCCAGATCCTGCTGGGTCTTGGCCATGCTGAGTGCTTCCGCCTTGCAGCTCGAAGATACGCAATTGACCCATTGTCCCGCATGAATGACACCGACCGAGAAGGTGCAGTCATCCGTCGTCAAAGCTTCGATCTCCAGTATCTTTTCTGACATGCGGCGGATGGCGGAACGGCCTTCCTGAAGCATCCAGCCAGCATGGCTCGGACGTCCTACAGTTTCGAGATTATAGCGCGCAATCGCGTAACGTCCCACGACGGCCCCGCCGTCGCGACGCGCCGGCTCAGGGACAAGCACATATTTGTTCTTGAGCGCTTCCTGCTCGATCAGATCACGCGTGGAAGGCGTTCCGACTTCTTCATCGGGCGTCAGCAGGAACGTCACCGGCAGCTTTGTCGTCAGTCCCGAACGGGCGATCTGGCGCATTGCCTCGAGGGCCACGAAATTGCCGCCCTTCATATCCTGGATGCCCGGCCCGTAAATCTTGCCGTTCTCGCGGCGATAAGGGTTCACATTGATAACGCCGAGCGGATGGACCGTATCGAGGTGGCCGGAAACCAGAATACCCGGCTTGCCCTGATCCACATGCGGAAAACGGGCGCGCAACGACCCGCCAAAGCCCATGCGCCCGGGTATGATTTCCACGCTCGCACCGGCAGCAGCAAAATCATAGGCCGCAGTGTCAACCATGCGGTTCACGGCGGTCGCGTCGAAGGTCGGACTTTCTGTTTCGATCCATGGACGCAAGCGGGCAATCATATCATCGAGATCAAACGGCAATTCATGCGCACTCATGCGGAAAGTTCCTTATTCACTGGCAAACGGGTTTCCACGATCCGGGCGTAGATCGACGATCCGATTGGCAACGTCGCGGGATCGAGCGTAAAGGCGGGATTGTGGAGGGCGGCTTTGCCGCCATGCAGCACATTGATGTAAGCACCGGGAACGCGGGCGAGCATGTCGGCGAAATCCTCGCTGCCCATGAAGGCGGGGCAATCATCGATCACGTTTTCCTCGCCCAGCACATCGCGTGCTGCGGCGATATAAGCGTCGGTTAATTCATGATCGTTGCGCAGAACATCAAACACGTTGCGGATATCGACATCGACAGCAATGCCGTAACCTGCAGCGATACCGGCACAGATCTCGCGCAGGCGGGTTTCGGCAAGATCGCAGACCCGCTTTTCGAAATAACGGATCGTGCCGGTGATCGTGGCGACTTCCGGCACGATGTTATAGGCGCTGCCGGTATGGAATTGCGTGCAGGAGACGACACAGGCCTCCGTAGCTGGAATATTGCGGGACACGATGGTCTGCAGTTGGCCGACGAGATCGGCACCGATCACCAGCACGTCACGCGCATTATGCGGCTGGGCCGCATGGCTGCCCTTGCCGGTCAGCTTGATGTCGAAAAAGCTGGCGCCCGCCATGGCTGCGCCCTTGCGGATCGCGGCTTTGCCCAATGTACCAAGAGGCTGATTGTGCATTCCATAGATTTCATCACAGGGAAATCGCTCGAAAAGCCCTTCCGAAATCATCCTGCGCGCTCCACCAAGGCCTTCTTCGGCTGGCTGGAAGACGAAAACCGCGCTGCCTTCGAAATTGCGTGTTGCCGCCAGATACTGTGCGGCGCCAAGCAGCATTGTCGTGTGTCCGTCATGACCGCAGGCATGCATGCGCCCCGGATTCTGCGAGGTGTAAGGGACGCCGGAAATCTCATCGATGGGCAGCGCGTCCATATCGGCGCGCAGGCCGATGCGGCGATTGCCACCATTGCGCCCCTTCAGTATGCCGACGACGCCGGTGCTGGCGATGCCGGTATGAACTTCATCGAAACCCCATCTTTCCAGCAGACCGGCCACAACGCCGGAAGCGTGTTTCTCCTCGAAGCCAATTTCGGGATGACGATGAAGATCTTCGAAAACCGCGCGCATCTCGCCGGCTTTCTCCTCAATAAACGGTATGATGGGCATGATTTCATTCCTGTTTGAAACTTTGAAGAGGGACCAGGGCTGCCACCGGCAGCCCTTCGATCAGGCTGCAGGACGTCCCGCGGCAAAATCCCAGAAGCGGCCCGGGGCGGCTTCGATCAACGAACGCGTATAGTCGTGGGAAGGATTGCCGAGCACGTCCGCGGCGTTACCCTGCTCTACAACCTGGCCGTGCTTCATTACCAGCACTTCATCGCAAATCTGTGCCGCAACACGCAGGTCATGCGTGATGAAAATGATCGCGATGCCGGTATCCTTCTGCAATTCTGCCAGAAGATCGAGAACCTGCGCCTGCACGGAGACATCGAGCGCAGACACGGCTTCGTCGGCAACGAGAATGTCCGGGCGAAGAGCGACGGCACGCGCAATCGCGATGCGCTGGCGCTGCCCGCCCGAAAACTGATGCGGATATCGTTTCAGCGCATCTTCCGGCAATGAAACGATCTTGAGCAAACGCCTCGCTTCGGTGACCGCATCCTCATAGGGAACGCCATAGTTCAGCGGCCCTTCGGTCAGGCTCTGTTCGATGGTCCAGCGGGGATTGAGCGAGCGGAACGGATCCTGAAAGACGACCTGAAGTTTTTTGCGGAACGGCTTCATGTCGCGTTTTCCAAGGTGAGCAATGTCGCGTCCGCCCACGACGATTTCTCCCTCCGTCGGCTCGATCAGGCGCATGATCGAACGCGCCACGGTGGTTTTGCCTGAACCGGATTCGCCAACAATGCCGAGTGTTCGCCCCGGCTGGAGGTCGAAGCAGACCGCGCGCGATGCCTTGACGCCTGGCTTTCTGCTGAAAAGGCCGCCGCTTCGATAAGTCATACCGAGATCACGCACCCGGATGACGGCTTCGCGCTCTTCCTGCCCGCGCGCAGGGCGAGGAATGAGACTTGGTACGGAGCCAAGCAGATCCTTCGTGTATTGCTGTTGAGGTTCAGACAGAACCTGACGAATGGAGCCACGCTCCACGATTTCGCCGCTGCGCATGACGCAGACCCAGTCCGCGATCTCGGCAACGACGCCCATATCATGCGTGATGAACAGAACCGCTGTTCCGTGCTTTTCCTGTAGCTCCGCGATCAGGGACAGAATCTGCTTCTGTGTCGTCACGTCGAGCGCTGTGGTCGGCTCATCTGCAATCAGAACCACGGGCTCCAGGATAAGCGCCATGGCAATCATGATGCGCTGGCGCTGCCCGCCGGACAACTGATGCGGATAGCTTTGATAGATGCGTTCCACGTCCGGCAGATGGACCTGCTCCATGATATTGATGACTTTGGCACGCTTGGCGGCAGCCGTCAGCCCGGTATGGATATCCAGAACTTCCGTGATCTGCTCTCCGACCCGCATCACAGGATTGAGTGCGGTCATCGGCTCCTGAAAGATCATTGAGATGCGCGTGGCGCGCATCTTCTTCATATCAGCTGGCGAAAGTTGCAGCAGGTCCCGCCCGTCAAGGCGAATTGCACCACCTGTCACGCGCAGTGCGTTTTGCGGCAAAAGCCCCATGGCCGTGAGGGATGTGACGGATTTTCCCGAACCCGATTCTCCTACGAGACAGACGGTTTCGCCTTTTCGAATATCGAAGCTCACGCCGCGAAGTACAGGCGTGCCGGCGGGCAGCGCCACGGCAAGATTATCCACTTCCAACACGACAGGCTCTGCTGAAAAGTCACGATTTCGCAGTTCCATGTCAGCCCTCCCGCTTTTTCAGGCGCGGATCGAGCGTATCGCGAGCCGCATCGCCCAGAAGGTTGATAGAAAGGACGCATAGCGTCAGCAAAAGTCCCGGCCAGAGCACGATCGACGGCTTGATGCGAAAGAACTGGCGCCCTTCCGCCATGATGTTCCCCCAGGTCGGTATCTCGGTGCTGATGCCAGCTCCGAGAAAGGAAAGAATTGCTTCGGTAAGGATCGCCGATGCAACGATATATGTGCCCTGCACGATCAGCGGTGCCATTGTGTTCGGCAGAAGATGACGAAACAGGATTTTCGGTGTGCTGGAACCGAGCGCCAAGGCGGCCTCGACATAAGGCTCCTCTCTGGCACTGAGAATGACTGAACGGACCAGACGCACCACCCGGGGAATTTCCGGAATGGTGATCGCCACGATCACCGAGCCAATGGAGGGCCCATTAAGCGCGACCAGCGCAATGGCGATCAGGATTGAGGGCATCGCCATCAGAGCATCCATCATGCGCATGATGATCGCATCGGCCGTTCTGAAGAAACCCGCTATCAGGCCAATGAACACACCGACCGCAATCGATGCCGCAGCCGCAAAAATCCCGATGAGGAGGGAAATGCGTCCCCCGAGGATCATACGTGAGAAAAGGTCCCGGCCATAATTGTCCGTGCCAAGCAGATATTCGTCCGAGGGTGGCTTGAGGCGCATCATCGGATTCATGGCCAGCGGATCGTGGGGCGCGATCCACGGAGAGACAAGGGTGAGAAGAATGATTGCGGCGAGAAGCAAGGCAGCAATCAGCGGTCCGATGCCAACGCGGGCGACGCGCGGCAGCGAAAACAGGCGAAGCATCCAGTGCATGCCAGCCGATGTCGATTCTGTGCGCATCAATAACGAATCCTCGGGTCGAACAATGTGTATGAAAGATCGATCAGCAGATTAACGAACACATAGAGTGCACTCGTCAGCAGGATCATGGCCTGAATTACCGGATAATCACGGGCAAGCACCGCATCGACCGTCAGGCGGCCGATACCGGGTATGTTGAAGATGCTTTCGGTAACCACGACGCCGGAGATCAGCAGCGCAAACCCCGTCCCCACAATGGTAACGACAGGCACGGCCGCATTTTTCAAAGCGTGCACGAACAGAAGACGGCGATCACTCACACCTTTGGCGCGCGCGGTGCGGATATAATCCTCGCCCAGAACGTCCAGCATCGCTGCCCGGGTCATGCGGGCAATCAGTGCGATATAGATGGAAGCCAGTGTCAGCGCAGGCAGGATTGCCCGTTCCATGAAGGCGCCCAAACCCGCCGAGATCGGCTTGAACCCCTGTACCGGCAGCCAGCCCAGATTGACCGAAAAGACCAGCAACAGCACATAGCCGACAAGAAAAACCGGGACGGAAAAGCCGAGGACGGAAAAGCTCATTACCAGATAGTCAATCCACGAGCGGTGGCGCCATGCGGCAAGTACACCCATAGGGATAGCGACAAGGACCGCGATGATGATGGTCAGGACAGCGATCGAAATCGTCGGTCCGATGCGCTGCGAAACCATATCAAGAACAGGCACGCCCGAAATCAGCGAAACACCAAGATCGCCCTGAAAGATCCTTCCCATCCATGTGAAATATTGCGTCAGGATCGGTTCATTAAGGCCCATGGCCTCACGAATACGCTCCAATTGCTCCGTCGTCGCAGCATCCCCCGCGAGAATTGCAGCCGGATCGCCCGGCGTCAGTCTCAGGAGGAGGAATACGAAAATCGATACCAGCAACAACACCGGCACCAGTGCAAAAATGCGTTTTAGGAGATAGACAGCCATATGCACGCCCCGCGTGATGCGGAACCGGTAGGAAAAACCGGCTCCGCGGTGGACTGGGAGTTATCGCGCCTAGAACAGATGAGCACGATAACCGCGGGCAAAATTACTCTTCGGTCTTCTTCACGTTCCAGAAGACCGGCACTGGCGAACCCAGCATATCGATGACATTGGCACGACGCCCCTGAGGCGGGTTGTATTCGCCGAGGGGGATGTAGAGTACATTCTCAAGCGTGTGCGCCTGGATCTTCTCGATCACAGCTTTCTGATCTTCAGGCGTCTGAGCTGAAATATACTCTTTCTTCAACGCTTCGATCTTGTCATCCTGCGGCCAGCCGAACCAGCCTTGATCGCCGCGGCCATTCAACATGACCGAGTTCAGCGGCGTCCAGATTTCCGGTATCTGCCAATTCGTGAAGAAGATATTCCATCCACCCTTGGACGGTTCGTCCTTGGACGCACGGCGGCCAACCAGCGTTTGCCAATCCATCGGTTGCATGTCGACATTAAACCCGGCGGCTCGTAACTGCTGTGCGGCAACAACAGGCTGCGGCGACAGGCTGGTAACATCCGTCGGCTGCATCAGCACAACCGGCTTGCCGTCATAGCCCGCCTTCTGCAACAGCGCCTTCGCTTCTTCGATATTGCCCTGCCCTGTGATGCTCTCGGAACCGACATTGGTGGCATTGGGCGTTCCGCAACCAAAGATCGCCCCACAAACCTTGTAGTAGTTCGGATCAGCCATCAGCGCGGCAAGCACCGGCTCCTGCGACATGGCGAGAAAAGCTGCGCGGCGGATATCGGGATTGTCGAAAGGCGGGTGCTTGAAGTTGAGACGGCCCATCGTCTGGTATCCCAGAGGATCTCGCTGCTCCAGCACAACACTGTCGTCACCTTCGAGCAATGGAACAAGATCAACGGGAACCTGCTCGATATAGTCGATCTCGCCGCTGGTCAGGGCGTTTACCGCTGTCTGCGCATCGGTCATCGTGACCCAGCGCACCTTGTCGACATTGACGACCTTGCCGCCAGCCATCCAGTTTGCCGGTTCCTTGCGCGGAACATAATCCTCATTCTTGACGTAGCTCACGCCGACGCCGGGCTGGAACTCACCCGGCGCGAATTTGAACGGGCCGGAACCTATGTGTTCGGTGATGGCCGTGTCCGCCGGCGTCGCCGCGATACGCGCGGGCATTATGAAAGGAGGCAGAGCCGCCTGCTTGGCCAGTGTATCGAGGAAGGGCGCAAACGGCTCCTTCAGGGTCCAGACAAGGGTTTTGTCATCGGTCGCCTTGAGTGAATCCGTGATGTCCATGATAAGCTGGCCGCCAGCATCGCGCTTGGACCAGCGCTCCAGTGAAGCCACGGCATCAGCAGCTGTGACAGGCGCTCCATCGTGGAATTTCAGACCGTCGCGCAGCGTGAAAGTATAGACCTTCTTGTCGTCTGAAACGGTCCAGTCGGCCATCTGCGGCTGCGGCTTGAAGTTCTCGTCTACGGCGATCAACACGTCATAGATCATATAGGCATGATCGCGGGTGATATGCGCAGTCGTTATTATCGGATCGAGAATGCGCAAATCCGAATGCATCACGGCCGTGAGCGTGGTTTCCGCCCATGCGTTGCCTGCGCCCAGAGCAAACAAGGAAGCGGCAACGCCATATTTCAGCCTGCGAAGAACGGGGCCAGGTTCAGGAGATTTGAAAAACTGCATCTGCTTGGGTTCCTCTGAAGGTTGTTTTTGTTTTTATTTAAATTCCGGTCCGAGCGGCTCCAGCCGTATGCCCGAACGCAAATTTTTCCATGACAGTCTGGCCGGGCTGAGCGGCATCGCGCCCGGTGCGGTGCAGACCAGGAGTTGTTCGGCTATGGGTGCAAAGTCTGCACGAAAATGTACCGAGCTCTTGTTGACGAGAATGGCTTCCTTCTCCGGCTCGATACCCACCATGCGATAAAGCGCACGATCGGCCATCTGGGCGAGATTGGTGGTGACGACGATCCGTGTGCCGCCCAGACGCAGGCAGGCTGACGGCCCCATGTTCAGCCAGGTCCCACCGTAGTAGGGTCCTGTCGCATGAGCCTTGCCGTCGGAAAGCTTTTCCACGGTAAACAGGGCCTTGAACGGCGCGTCGCCCTCTATCCCCGACTTGCCGCCGAGCGCGATTTCCACCGCCGCTCCCTCTCCGGCCTGATGTGCAATCCTTGCCGCTTCCGGGTCGTGAATGCAGCCGATGGAAGCCCGCTCCGCGCCACAGGCAACGAGTGCACGAAGCATGCCGGTTGTATCGGAACTACCACCTGCTCCCGGATTATCCTGGGTATCCGCGATGATGATCGGTCGGCACGCATCCCGCGCCAGCTCAATCGCCTTCGCCACTCCCTCCTCCGGCTGATAGGCCGTACCCGCAAAGGAAGGTTCGGCAGTGGCCAATGCGGCAATGACCGCGTCTGCATGGGCCTCAACCGCTTTCCGATTCCAACCATAGGCGAAAACCGACGGGCCGCATTCGGCAAAGTCTGCCGCCGGAAAGCCCATGAACAAGGATGCCGTCAGCACATTCTCAGGCAACTCCGCCGTCATGGCATAAAGGCCTTTGGCCGGCTCCTCATCCGTACATTGCCAGGCAATCGGGATCAGGTAATCACCCTGCCGCATTGCCTTGTGCCAGCCTTTCGGCTTGTCCATCAAAGCCTGCAACGCCTGTGCCGCCCGGTAGCCGGTTTCGGCCATATCAACATGCGGATAGGTGCGAAAACCCACCATCACATCGCAATGTTCGAACATCCTTCGCGTGATATTTCCGTGGAGATCAAGGGCGACAGCTATCGGTTCGGTCGGGCTAACCGCACGGACTCGCTCAAGAAGCTCCCCTTCGCCATCGTCGACATGCGCGGCTACCATAGCACCATGCAAGTCGATGAAGATTCCGTCGAGCCGGCCGCAATCCTTAAGCCCTTCGACAATTTCCGAAGCGATGGCTTCATAGGCATCCCGGGTGACTGGAGCGGATGGAATGGCGCCGGCCCACAAGATGGGAACGACTTCCCACCCGGCTTCGCGAGCGAAATCCAGCGCACCGGCAATGCCGAGATTTACATTGCGCGCATTTTGAAGAACCGCCTCGCCGCGAGACAGCGGAATATATCCGCCTCCCTGGACAAACGCCGCCATATCGGCTGGCGCCGAGGCGAAGGTGTTCGTTTCATGCAAGAAGCCAGCCACAGCCACGCGCTTGAGCACGAGCATACTCCCATCTACCGATTTATCCCCAGAGCGAAACCGTGTATCTGTGAGCGATACATCTATATTGTTTTTATGATAGGAATCAATTTTGCTCCTTGTCAATCTATGAATGGCGACTAAAGCTTGTTCCCATGAACCAATTTCGCGACCTGACCGGACTGTCCACTTTCAACCCTGACGAAGCGGATGAATTCAAAAACGACCCCTTGTTTCTACGTTCGGTTGCGCGCACGGTCGCTGTGCTGTCCGCCTTCCAGAGCGCTCGGCACCCGCTATCCCTTACTCAGATAGCGACCGCATCGGGACTTGATCGCAGCGCGACGCAGCGCATCGTCAATTCGCTTATGAAGCTCGGCATGGTTGCGCGGGACCCGGAGGATCGCGGGTATCTTCCCGGCTTGCGAATTCTGGATATGACACATGATTTTCTGCGGCTGAACCCCATGCTCCAGCGAGCCAATCCGGTTATGCTGGAACTGCGCCGAAGGGTGCGCGAACGCGTGGATCTATCGCTATTCGATGATATACGGCTTGTCTATGCCTTGCGTATGCCATCAAAACACGAAGTCTTCAGCGCTACCATCGTCGGCAATGCGGTCCCGACTTACTGCACGGCGGGCGGCATCGCAGTCCTCTCGCGCCTGCCGGACGACCGGATTGCAGATATCGTAAGCCGTTCCGACCTCACCCCGTTCACGCCCTATACGATCACCGATCTTGCCGGCGTAATGGAACAGGTCGATGCGACGCGGAGAAGGGGACACTCTGTTCTCTGCCGTCAGTTGCTGGCCCACGAAATAGCAATCGGCGCGCCCGTTACCGATGCAAATGGCGCACCTATCGGAGCAATCCATATCGCTGGCAATTTGCAGGAGTGGTCAGCAGAAAGCTTCAGCGACAGTTTTGGTCCGCTGATCGAAAATGCCGCACGCACAGTTTCCGAGCGCCCCAAGCCTTTTGACGCGAGGAACGCACCCGTCGTATAGTCCCGCCTCACCGATCTACAACTTTCGGTTATCGCTTCTCCAACGAGCGCCTCAAACAGTCGGCTTCTATCGTCTACGCGCCCCGGTGAAATCGGTGCCGCTCAGCGAAATCGCAGCACTACACCAAACCCCCGATGCTGTTTTCGCCGTTACCGGCGAGCGAACGGAAAATTTCCCAACCATCTGAAAGGAATAAACTATGGCTGAGCGTTTCATTCAGACGCCGATCATGCATCGCGTCGTCGAACACAACGGCATTGTCTATGTGGGTGGAACCACCTGTGACGACGAAAGCCTGGATATGGCTGGTCAGACCCGCGAAATCCTCGCCAAGCTCGACAGCTATCTGGCACAGGCAGGCACGGACAAGACCAAGCTTCTGGCAGCCACCATCTTCGTAACAGACCTCAGCAAGAAGCCTGAAATGGATAAGGTCTGGAAGGAATGGATCGATCCTTCGCGGCTGCCAACCCGTGCAACCGTTGGCGTTGCCGATCTGGGCGGCGACACGCTGATTGAAATCGTGGTTTCCGCCTATAAGTAATCAATATTTAGTTCAAATAATCCCCTCGTCAAAACCGAGGGGATTAATACGCAAGTCTGCTCCAAACAAAAGAGCTCCTGCTTTCGTGAAAAATGAAATTTCGTTTTCTTATTTGCTGTTAAATTAACGAGGTTCCTTGGTCCTGACTGGGGCGCCGAAAAGAGGCGGGGTTGCCAGCAGGCTGAATGGCCCGAATAGTCGGGCCATCAGGCTGCTGACAAACCTCCGGTAGGGTCAAAATGGCCTCAGATTCACGGAACTGGTCTGCCCCCTGAAAAGTGGTCCTCCCTGAAGTAGGCTATTGAGCCGTAGGAGGACGTTGGAATGCCCCAGAAGAAGCACAAACCCGAAGAGATCGTCGCGAAGCTGCGCCAGGTCGATGTTCTG
>Ga0180221_1001764_pt1 | contig 13684 bp, 13 predicted proteins | sample eDN5th37CKraftMG_FD_151339 | JGI IMG/M metagenome (GOLD analysis project Ga0180221, IMG submission 151339) | Enriched Miracle-Growth compost microbial communities from Emeryville, California, USA - eDNA 5th pass 37_C Kraft MG (version 2) (version 2) ...
GGTACGGATGGCGTTGGCATCGTAGCCCTTAAGGCACCGGGCGCACGCTCCGGCAGGCCGATCAGGACACCATAGACTCGCCGTGCCGAGGGTTAAGGCCACCGACCCCTCGCCATCACAACATCGGTGCCAGCAGCGGGGACGGATATTCCTTTCCGCCTGACGCTGCCAGCACCCTGCGCCCCCCGGGCGTGGGGTGCTGCTATGAGCGCTAGAGCGGCTAGAAATACGCTAGAAGTCTTACACGGCTGCGCGTTGCGCTGCGTTTTGACCTTCTTAAGTGCTTGGTTTTGCTGGTAAAAAATGGTGGACGCACTAGGGCTCGAACCTAGGACCCGCTGATTAAGAGTTGGCCTTAAACTCTTGGTATTGCATAGTAATTTGTTGCATTTCGTTGCTCGGTGCACACGATTGCGCGGCCTGAGCGTTTGCAGCCCGTCACAAGCTCTCGCGATCCGTAGCATCCAATTTTCGGCTTCTGATGCCCCTTTGATGCCCCCAGCCGAGATCACGAAGGTCACATGATCGTCACCTATATCGGATGGTAATGCCTTTATTCTTCCGCTGGGGGTGCGGTTAGAGCGTCTTTCTCAGCTTGAACCAAAGCGTCGAGAAGCGCCCGCTCCGGTCGAACATGAATCACATACCCATCCGCTGTCGAAATGAACGCACGCACGGCCGTTCTTCGCCGCCCCAGCCAAGGAATGTCACAAGTGAAGAAAGGGCGATCATTCCTTTCCCGGCAGTAAGTCAGAATGTTGCCCATTTCGGCATGGCTGGAAATTTCAGCGCCCGGCAGCAGCTCATAGGGCGGATCGGTGCCGCCAATCACACCGCCGGTCAGTTGGACGGCGGCTTGTCGCTTCAACCATTGCGGTCCCCAACGGAGCCTGCCGGTTCGCCATCCCAACGTTCGGACATGGACGTTGCGCTCGCCCACGTTGGCAACAGAAAACATCAATACGCGTTGGTCATCGACACCACCGCCAATGATCAGCCGCTCACCTACCCGGAGTTTCACGCGGGGCTTTCGCGCGCTGGTAGCGAGGTAGAGCGAGACAAGTACGGCCGCGAATGTGGCGACGGCACCCGCAACTTGGCCAACGGCTGCAACGATGGTCCAAAATAGCTGATCGTCCATTAATCACCCCCTCGTCTCGGCTAGATATCGTCTGGAATGATGCACCCTTCATCAAGGCGCGCGGGCAGGCGCCCCTTAGCTTGCATTTCTGCAACAATTTCGGCGTGGGGATCAGCATGACACTTTAGGCGATCACCGAAGATATCAGAGCGCAAGCACTTGGCGACCACCAACTCTATGTCGCGGATAGGATCAGTCTCATAATCGAAGTAGTATTTCTCATAGTTCTCTGAATCATACACGTCCGGCGCGGCACCATGGACGACCGCGCCTCTCACACGCATCAACAGCCGAAGGCGATCCTCCTCAATCGAAGTATCAATGGTGTCACGCACAAACTTTACCGCGGCAGCAGTGTGGCCATGCGTCGCGCCAACCAAGGAATCGAGTGACATGCACAACAGCGGAAAACGCTCACGAGGATCGAGAAACCATGCTCGATAAAAATACTCCAACGCCTTTACCCGCTTCCGTGAATGAAGATCACCCGCGTCAACAAGCGTTGCCAGCCGCTCCAACCACGCGTGATCAGTGCCGGTTAGCACGATATCGTTCATCATTGCCGGCGTGTGCGGTTCATCGCCTAAAGACACGCTGCAATTGCCTCCCGCCATGGTGCAACGACCGCCGAACATTTGGCGTCCGGAATGCATGTATCGCTCGCGGGGCAGAGGCGTCAGCGCGACCGCGCCAAGGATCGCCGCCGCCGCCTTCGTTGATACTTGAAGCAAAGGGGATCGCACGCCCAACCAACTAGCTGTTGGCCGCTTGATACCGTCCCAACGGACCATGGGCGGAAAATGAGACAGATCAATGTCGGTGGTCCGGACGCCAGCGGGCATCTGATCAACGGAAAGGTCGGCAGCGGAAACAATGAAAAAGCGGGGGCACTCGAATTTCGCATCAACGCGGACCGGGATCAGCGGGAAGAGGGTCAATTCGTTAACTGGGTTGAACAAGGCGGAATTAGCCAACGCATCTGCCAACGCCAGCTTGCCCGGCAATTGGACTTGATCGGCGTATGAGCAATCGTGGCGCCGCCGAAATTCTCCGTCGCGAATGTACCAAAAGTTTTCAGTGACGAATGACGTGACGAGCGACCACAGGTCCGACACGGACATGGCGCGAAGGTAGGGCGCGCCGTTTTGGCGGATGAACAACAGGGCGCGGATGTATTCCTTGCGTCTGACGAAAATTTCAGTGCCGATGCCCGAAAGGCGATCCCAAGTCGGTGCACCTGGTTTGTGAATTATGAACGAACTGAGGAGCGTATCCCCGCTCGCGTAGAGCGCGGAAAGCACCTGCTCGACGGCTGCGATGTGAACGGCCTCCGCCATGATCTAGCTTGTCATTATATGGTTGGTGGCAGACGGCTGACCACTGACTAAGATCAGCGTGGTCTGCGTCGGTGGCGTGAACATGCCTTGGAACGCTGGCGCTAGGCACTTGGCGAAATTCTGTGCTTCGTGCTCCAATGCTGCGAGTAATTTGCTTCGATCAGCCGGGCCGATCTTGTCGTTGGGCTCGGTGGTCCGCTCGCCCGTTAGGTGGGCGATTTGTGTGTTCAGTTTCGTCCCCACGTGGCCCAACGATCCTACGTGGGTGGCGGCGTAGGTGCCGCCCGTAAATTCATTCGCCTTGCGTCCCTGTTTGTTGGTGAAAAATTCGATCAGCAGGCGGGCGTGGATGCAGAATGATTCTATCAAGGCGTTGGAAATGATCGTGTCATGCTCGCTTTTCGCCAGCGTCGCATGTGTGCCTTGGAGCATCTCAAATTCGTAGGGCAGATGGTGCCCCAGTATATCTTGGTCGGTTGCCTTACCTTTTCCCATCGTCCGCCCCCGTTTAATGCACCTTTGGATTCAAACATCTCGTAGCCTTGAGCATCACGATATTGCATGAGACCTAAATACCCCAACCTGTCGCGCGGCACTTGGTGCGCGTTCGATGCCCGGAGTTTGGTTCTAAGCACCCCCGGTCATCGCCGCGCCCTTAGCAGTTCGTAGTTTTCTGACGCATCCCGTCCGCGATCAGGTTCGCTGTTGAGATTGGCCAGAATCCTTGATTATTAGGTTGCCGTTGAAAGGAACGGCACATGCGCAAAGCACTTAGCGTCAAGGCAATCGAAGCGTTCAAGCCCGAGGTGAAACGGTATGAGGTCCATGATCTCTTGTGCCCGGGTTTCAGCCTTCGCGTCTTCCCGACCGGCAGGAAGGTCTTCTCGGTCAAGTATCGGTACGGCCTGACGCAGCGCCGATTGCCGCTTGGGGTCCATCCCCGCATCTCCCTTGCCGATGCCCGCAACAAGGCGCTCGAAGCCTTGCGCTTGGTGGATGAGGGGATCGATCCCGCTGTGCGCCGCCGTCAGCTCAGCATGACCGTAGAATCCGTCTGTGCTGACTTCATCCGTCAATACGCCCGCCCGCGCAATCGCAGTTGGCGTGAGGCGGAGCGCATCCTGCAACGCGAGTTCGTGTCTGTGCATGGGCAGCGTGATATTCGCGAGATCAAGCGGCATGACATCATCGAGTTGATGGATGCAGCCATTGAGCGCGGCGCTGCTTATCAGGCCAATAGGATTCACGCCCATCTGAGGCGGTTATTTTCATGGTGCACAGAACGAAGCATCATCGAAACATCGCCCGTTGCCGGTACCAAGCCCCCAACTCGCGAGCAACCGCGCGATAGGGTGCTGACCGACGATGAAATCCGCGCCGTGCTTCGGGTTTGCGCCAAGGAACCCTATCCCTTCGGGCAGTTCGTGCCCCTGCTTCTGGCGACGGGCCAACGGCGCGGCGAGGTGTCGCAAATGAAGTGGAGTCAGGTCGATCTTGGCGCCAGACAATGGGTTATTCCGGCGGAGCTATCCAAAAACGGTAAGCCCCATGTCGTCCCGCTCAACGACTTCGCGTTGCGGATGTTGTCGCAGATTCCACGCTTTGAAGGTGGCGAGAGCGATTGGGTCTTCACCACTACGCGCCGTTCACCGATTAGCGGGTTCAGCAAGGCGTTACGCCACATCCATTGGCAGTCCGCGACGTCCGGGTGGCGATTCCACGACCTTCGCCGCACCGCCACTACGGGCATGGCACGTATCGGTGTTCTGCCGCATGTGGTCGAGAAGATTTTGAACCACACCTCGGGGATCGTGTCGGGGATTGCCGCCGTGTATAACCTCTTCCAGTATCAGGCTGAGCGACGGGAAGCCTTGGACAAGTGGGGAGAATTTCTTGATGGCCTTACCTGATGCATATGCAACCCTGAGCGTTAGGGAGGCGATGGATCGGATCGGACTCAATCTGTTCCCAGATCACTGGACTGGAAAGGAATATCTCGATCACTGGCGACTAGGATTGAATCCGAAACCGCCGACAAAGCAGCGCGGCGTGACAGCGGTTCGCCAGCTTTTGACGCTGGTATGGGATGGGACGGTGACGGTTGAAGCGGAAACGTCCGAAGGGGTGTATGAACGGCTTGTTCCGGAGGATGTGCGCCATTTTCATGGTGGGGAATCCTGGGTCGGTGATGCAGATGAAATCTACCGGCCCTGTCGTCTAATCTTCCCGCTGGCCTTGCAGGAGCCTCTAACTTCGAAAGGCGGACGCAAGGGCTATGATTGGCCGCCTATCGTAGTCCAAATACTCGAATATCTCGACGAGCACGGCACCGACGAAACTGCCGACCGGATCACTAACTCAATTAGGGCGACGATGGAGAAGGGACCAGTCAAGCCGCCTGCGTATAGCACACTTCATCGGCATGTGAGCGCATTGCTGGCCTATCGATGCACTGCATCGCAAAAATTCTCGAAATCAATTTCGGGAACCGATGGTTGCGACCCGACGCCCGTTTGCCGCTAAATATTCCAGCTCCTCAAACCAAGTGGAGCTTCTATGAATGACGAACCCCATACTCCTCGACCGCGCCGCGCTGCGTCTTCGAGGCATCAAACTTCACAACTCAACCCTTCTGAGATTGGAAGCCAAAGGTCTATTCCCAAAACGTGTAAAAGTGGGATCGACCACCTACTGGAGATCGGACGAACTCGAGACATTCCTTGCGTCACTGACAAGAGCGACGTGAACGCTGTCTTTACGCGGCGCATTCTCATTCATCGGTCTGGAAAGATCGTCAATGCGATCTTCGTCTATCCGATCACAGAAGATGCGGACTTCGATGAAGGCAAGGCGTGGATGGATCGATTCTGGCCGATCGCCGAGGGTCAGACCGATGCGTGAAAGCCAATCGAGTTGCATCACGGTCAAATTCGATCGGTCCGCCTCTACACTCCATATGATGAATTGGTTTGCAGGGCGGGATATTCCCGTCCTGCCCATTCACGGGATTAACGATGGGCGTTGCACCTGCGGCGACCAAGGGTGTTCCAGCCCCGGAAAGCATCCGATCAGTTCTCTGGTGCCACACGGCGTCAAGGATGCGACGACTGACCTGAAAGCGATCCGGCGCTGGCATCGTAAACACCCCGACTTGAACTATGCCGTTGCCACTGACGGCCTGACCGTTATCGATTGCGACAGCCGAGAGGCGTGGCGGGCCTTCCGCGCTGAATTTGATCCACCGCCAACCTTGCTCGTGAAAACGGCCCGAGGATTTCACTGCTATCTTCGGGGGGAAATGTCTCCCCGGATCGGCATTCGGACGAAGCTGGACATCAAGAGCAAGGCAAACAGCTATGTCGTCGGACCGGGTTCGCGCCATGCATCAGGGGTAATCTATGCGGTGTGGGAAGATGAACCCATCGCGGATTTGCCGGATACCATCGCCAGCATCGCGGCTGAATCTTCCCAAGAGGAAACCGCCAATGACAACGCGCTGATCCCAAGGGGGCAGCGCAACACGATATTGACGGGCTGGGCTGGATATTTGCGGCGTTTGGGCGCACCGCGAAAGGCCATATTAGCAACCTTGCGGGCGGCTAATGACGTTCTTTCCAACGACCCTTTGCCGGACAGCGAACTGCGATCCATCGCGCGCAGCATATCGAAGAAGCCCGGAAAGGAGTGGCCAACCGTCATTCCCTTCTCGGACATCCCGGAGGAGGAACTGGATTGGATATGGTATCCCTATATCTGCGCTGGGACCGTGGGGCTGCTCGACAGCGATCCGGGTGAAGGCAAGAGCCAGCTTTGCGTCTGGGTCTGTGCCCGCGTCAGTAGAGGCGATCTGCTGCCCAACGGCGATCCGCTTCCGCCTGCCAACTGTTTCTTGTTCAATTTCGAAGACCTGCCCGGTGCGGTGATCCGAAAACGGCTGGAGGCGAACGGTGCCGACCTGTCACGGGTGCCCAAACGCGCGGAAATCGGACTCTTGGGCGCCTTATCGGCTGTCACCGGGCATCCAACGGGAACCAGACCGATCAGCAAGGATGCGGAGCCGATCAAGGTATAGCGTCTTCGCTTCATATTCGGCTTGGCGAAGGCGGCTCACGGTTTCGATCCGGTTCCGTCCACGCGGGCGGGGTTGACCACCTGACCCCCATAAGCGGCTACGTAGCTTGGCGACCTTGCGGCGGGCACGGGAAACCTCGTCCATGCCTTGCGCGGCATAGCTAAGCCGTTGTGCCTCGCGTGAGCCGAACTGGCCTCCGGCATAGTAGAGTACTTCGCAGCGCCGTCTCGTGAACGGGCAGATATAATAGCAACGATGGCCGCCGAACGGGGATGGTACCATTTCGATGGCAACACGCTGATTGATGGCACCATCGGGCATATCGAAGGTGATCGCCATGACGCCGCCACGTTCAATGTCGCTGAGATCGACGCGAAGGCGCGCGCTGGATGCGCTGAGGCCGCCAATCGACCAGTGCACCGTTTCGCATGTGCATTCGCCGGGGCGAACGACGCCCAGCCGCCGCAATGCGCGAATATCGAGCGCCAGCTTTTGCTCTACGTTGCCGACATGCGTTGATCGCCTCGCGCCTGATCCTATGCCGCCCATGAAAATCTCCTTCGTCTCGGACGGCATCATACATCGGGATCGGCCGCGTCTCAGGCCAAACCTCCGGCTCTTCGGACGGCGGCTCTTTGCCTCTGAAGCTGGCTTTTCAACGAAATACTGTGGCTTGGGGCAGGTCGATCAGCTTCCTATTGAGTGAAGGCGTCCGCTGTCCCATACAGGTGAAGGAACCGCCACGCACGGTTCTGGGGCGTAGTAACCCCTTACTGAACGGTTGGATTGCCCGATGCGGTCCACACATCCTTGACCCTATGGTCGGGGAGCCTGCGACGTATGTCCAGGGCTTCCCAGCCTAAAGGTCGTAGGGACCGTTTCAGTACGGTTTACTAACTCCCCGATCACCAAGGATCAGGTGTGAAGTCGAAAGCGGGGGCGGACCGCACCGACTTCCGGGGGAATAAAATGAAACGCATCACTCCTTTTGCAGCCGCTCTGCTTCTTGCGGGCTGCGTGTCGATGGGCACGAACTACGACGTGGCTGCGGTCGATCGCCTGCCGGTCGGCATGACCAAGGCTGAGGTGATGGGCCTGCTCGGTCAGCCCAATCAGGTTGTGACCAACGCCGATGGAAGCGAACGCCTTGTATGGGTGCATTCGACGGGATCAATGCTCGGCGCGAATGCCCGGTCTGTGGGATTGCCGTTTGGGCCTGACGGTCGATTGACCGATGTTCCTGCTAAGGTGCCGCAATAATCCACCGGCTTGGCAGCCTAGATCGTTGCCTTTTCGTTCCGCTTTGGTCAAGGTGGTTGTAAGCACTTTTGGAGACGATTTGATGCTGCATACTGCGGCGATGGCTGACACTATTACGGCCCGTGCTGACAAGGTTCGTCGGGAGGTGTCGCCTCGTCTGGCAGTCGAGCGCAGGGGTAAGTTGGGGCAATTCATGACGCCTCAGGGTATCGCGGCCGACATGGCGGCGATGTTCGAGGTGCTGCCTGCTGACGTTCGACTTCTGGACGCGGGGGCGGGCATTGGCGCGCTGACAGCGGCGTTCGTCGCGGAGGCTCTTTCCCGTGCTACGCCTCCGCGTTCGATCTCCGTCACGGCATTTGAGGTAGACTCCGACCTAGCAGATTTGCTGCGCTACACACTTGAGGATTGCCGCGAGGCTTGCAACGCGCGGGGCATCACCTTTCGCGCGGACCTTATTGAGGATGATTACATTCTGCGCTCCGCCGAGCCGCTTCTCGCCCTTGGCGGGCGCTTCAACTGCGCCATTCTTAATCCCCCCTATGCCAAGCTAAATACCGCTTCTCGCTGGCGGCTGGCGCTGCGCTCCGTCGGTATTGAGACGGTCAATCTCTACTCGGCTTTCGTCGCGCTGGCGGTCGATCAACTGGACGAGGGCGGGCAACTCGTGGCCATCACGCCGCGCTCGTTCTGTAACGGCCCCTACTACGAACCCTTTCGGCGGCACATTCTCTCGCGGTCCGGGCTCCTTCGGCTCCATATCTTTGAGTCGCGCAAGAAGGCGTTCAGGGACGACGCGGTCTTGCAAGAGAACGTCATCTTTCAATTGAGGAAGGGCGGGCAGCCTGCCACTGTGCGTCTTGAAACGGATGGAGGTGATGCGCGGGACGTTCCCCTTGCGGAGGTTGTCCGTCCGGATGACCCGCACCGCTTCATTCGCCTGACAATCTCGGCAGAGGACGCCGCCCTCGCTGAGCGAGTGCAGGCACTGCCTTGCCGACTGGTGGACCTCGGCATCAAGGTATCGACTGGTCGCGTCGTTGACTTTCGCGCGCGGGAATATTTGCGCAAGGAAGCGGGCGCGGACACCGTGCCGCTCATCTACCCGGCGCACCTCCGCGACGGTGGCGTCCGCTGGCCTATCGACGGCTTCAAGAAGCACAACGCACTCGCCCGGCGTGAACGAACAGAAGATCTTCTCATTCCCGCTGGCCGATATGTGCTGACCAAGCGGTTCTCCGCGAAAGAGGAGCGCCGCCGTCTCGTCGCATCGCTATACGACGCGGAGGGCGCGGTCGGCATAGAGAACCACCTCAATTATTTCCACGATGGGGGCCGGGGTCTTCCGGCGGACCTAGCGGCTGGCCTAGCCACCTTCCTCAACTCGACGGCGGTTGATGACTACTTCCGCCAGTTCTCCGGCCATACCCAGGTGAACGCAACGGACCTGCGGAACCTGCACTACCCCAGCCGTGAGCAGCTAGAGCAGCTTGGTCGTGCCTCCTCCACTGGGCAGGTCGCCATTGACGAGGCGGTCAAGGCGCTCCTCCCCGCCTAGCCTTGAACGAGGAGCTGCTTGGCCGGGTCCGCCTGTATCCAGATGTATGTATCCACCGCGATGTTGCGGTGCGTTCCCTGCCGGGCGGCGGCTTCCTTCCATGTCCGGTAGGTCGTTGTGAAGCCGACACCGGACTTACCGCATCGCTCGGCAAACCGCTTGGACTGAGTGACCTTATGTAGGTCAACCTCGCCGTCGCTTGTCACCGCCTCGATTACCCAGAGATGGTCAGTCGCAGGATTCCAGAGCAACACGTCCGGCATCGGGTCATCCAGCGTGAGCAGGGCACCGGCCCGCTCCATGGTCTCCCGCTCCTCTGGGCTTATCCGGTCCCCGTCGCTGTCATCGACGTAGAGAACCTGATAGCCCGGCAGGAAGCGCGGGGCGTAATGCTCGACGCTCGCCCGAATGAGGGCAGCGTGTCCAGTGTCAGCGAGCGACTTGGCCGCCTCCGCCATCTCAGCTTGGAACGCCAGTCGCTCGCGCGCGGCGTCATCGGCTGCCCAACCGGCCAGCATCTTTTCCCACTCACCATCGGGAGCCTTCAGGATCGCGGTGAATGCCTCCTCAAGCCGATAGGCAGAGTTGGGATTCTTGGCGCGGATATGACCGGCGACAAACTCCCCCTCCTCAAGCGTGATGGCTTCGATCCCTCCGAGGTCCCGAAGGGGCTTGATCCAGTAGTCGCGGCCCTCGCGATCGAGCTTCCCCGCGCCACGCTGCAAGATGCCGATGTGGCATCCCATCTGCGCCGTCGAAGCCCCGTCCGCGAACGTTGCTCCATCGGGTGCGCGGGCAAATTGGCTGGGCGTTTCGTCATCGAGAAGAGCAAAGACGCCATCAACAAGGTCCGCGTTCGAGCCGAGGTCCAATTTCGACAATACCGCCTGAATCTTATCCTTCGTCACGCCCTGATGAGCATTCGGGACCGGGTTGCCGAATTGGGCAATCCGCTCCTCGCGAAGCGCCGCCATGCGCTCATCTATCTTTGCTTTTTTGGGCCTCGCCATAATTCCCCCGGTACGAATCTATGTATCCGAGGTAGGCCAGAGTGGGCGCGCCGTGAAGCGAGTGCTTCCACCGCTACCAAGATTGTTCGCCACGAATTAGTTCCAGATGCCGTCACTTAGACCCCACACGCGGGCGTTTCACTCTTCCACAGGTTAATGTGCGCTCGTTCGATTTTCACTATCTGTTCCGCTTTGCGTTGTGTTAGCTTTTGCCTCCTTTCAAATGTTCCAAGATGGCGGCATGGCGAAGACAATCACTCCCAATCAGCTTATCGGAGAGATAGGCGAAGCGGCTGTGAGGCTGCGGTTCCTCAGTATCGGCTTTCAGTTCGATGCTCGTTCGCGCCTCGAAGCGGGGATTGACGGCATTGCGGAAGTCATGGTGCAAGGCCAGCCGTCCGCACGAATGATAGCCGTTCAGGTCAAGAGCACCGCCAAGGGACGCTATTCTTCAGAGACTGAAGAGAGCTTCTACTATTTAATCCGGAGCGCTGATCTGGCGTATTGGCGGGGTTCAAATCTGCCCGTGATCGTTGTGCTCTATCGTCAGGACGACGAGAGCTTTTACTGGAAATCTATCCCTTCCGATCTCGCCGATGGCGAGCGTCGCCTCCAATTCGATAAGCGTCTCGATCGCCTCGATAGTGATGCTGTTGATCGGCTCGCGGACCTCACCGTGCCGAAGGCCGGTTTCGGCTACTATGTGCCACCGCTGGGCGGCGGTGAGGAGGCGCTAGTTAACATCCTTCCGCTTACACTGCCTTCCGAGCTATTTGTTGCGACCACGCCCTTTACGCCTAACAAGGCAATTGCGACCCTACTCGACGGCGACGAACCAGCTCGTTTCGACTGGGTAATCCGTGGGGGACGCTTCTGGTCTTTCCACGATCCCCGGACCTCGGCTTGCCGCGAGATCGTCGACGAAGATCAGGTCGAGGCAATCGAGACAGAGCATTTCGCGTTTCATGACGATGAGGATGAGCGCCACATCTTCTCGCATCTGCTGCGCGACACATTGCGGCACCAATTTCGCGATGATCTCTGGTGGTCCAAGAGCCGAAAACTGCTCTACTTCTGCGCGGTCGAAGAGGGCGTTCCACGCACCTATTATTATGAGTCCGCGAAGAAGAAGACAGACGCGGATGTGGTCAATGTGGTGCGCAGCAAGACCGATCCTGACCGAATCGATTTCGTGCGTCATCATGCCTTCGTGCCACGCTTCGAACTCCTCGGGGGTCAATGGTATCTGGTGGTCAATCCGAGCTATTATTTCACCACCAACGGCTTCAAGCCCCATCCGCATCCAGCCGCCTTGCTTGCTGGGAAGAAGCGTCTCGATAATAGCAGCGCGCTACGCGGTCAGGTTATCATGTGGCATCGCTTTCTTTCCGCTAGGCAATCGGAGAAGGGTGATCTCTTTACCGCCGCTCCAATTCTCGAGCCCGGCCTGACTTTCAGCACACCGCCGACCATCGAACTCAGTACCCGCGTGCCCGAGGATGTCTGGGGGACTCCTAAACGCAAGACCGAGGATGCCGAGGAGCAGGAAGGATTGTTTGTATGACTTTCTTTCCCACCCGGATCTTCGACGAGCCCGAGCTTGAGTTTGGCGACCGCCATCATCATCCCGATCCTAGGCTGGGTCTAATGGATGCGGGGCCTCTCCAGACCTTCGTCGGAGATGTCATCAAGGTGGCAGTGGTCGGTAACGCCAAGACCGTGGAGGATGCGAAAAGCTTCATCGAGACTGTCTCGACGGGCATTGAAGGCAAGTCGGAGAAGCATCCCAATCTCCATCCCGCCTTCCCAGGACTCAGTAACCAGAATCCCTATCGTTGCCGTTTCGAGATCGACGATAACGCTACCGCCATTCTGTCACAGGCGCAGATCGACAAAATTGCCAAAGAGCCAAATCACGAGAAGGCCGTTGAAATGGCAGTCGATTCAATCGTGGAGCAGCTTCAGATGCTCGACGACAGTGGCAATCGTCCGCATGTTGCTATCGTCGCGCTTCCCGTTCGCCTGATCGAGCGGGTCTGGAGTGCCAAGGTCGATTCTGATGGCACGACTGAGGAAGAGGATAGTTCAGGCTCCGATGCGCCTAACTTTCGTGGTCTGCTCAAGGCTAAGGCGATGGGCCTCAATTTCCCGATCCAGATCGTGTGGGAGGATGTCCTCGACGACAAGGCTGTGATTCCGCGCAAGATCAAGGAGTCGAGCGCGCGCAAAATCCAGGATATGGCTGGCCGGAGTTGGAACCTACTGACCACGCTCTACTACAAGGGCAGTGGTCGCATTCCTTGGCGGCGTCTCCCCAAAGAGGGTGAATATACCTCCTGCTATATCGGGATCAGCTTCTATCGAGAAGTCGGGGGCCAACAGCTATTCACCAGCTCGGCGCAGATGTTCGATGAACGGGGGCGCGGCTTCGTGCTCAAGGGCAATCGTGCTCATACTGAAAGCAGGGGTCGTCATCCCTATATGGCCCGTGAGGATGCCAAAGATTTGGTCGGGAAGGTTCTGGCCGCCTATCGGACCCACCATAAAACGCTACCGGCCCGCGTCATTGTCCTCAAGACGTCACGATTTCGGCAGGACGAGGCCGAGGGCATTTTTGAGGCTCTTTCGGAAGCTGGCACCGAGTTGCGTGATCTCGTGTGGGTGCAGGAATCATATTCGGTAAAGGTGCTGCGCGACGGCAACTATCCGGTGCTCCGTGGCACGTTCGTCGATCTCGGTGGAAAGGGGCTGCTCTACACGAACGGCAGCATGCCCTATTACGGGACCTATCCTGGTCTATATGATCCCAGACCACTGCTGCTTTGTCCCTATCCCGGCAGCGACAGTACAATATCCCAAATTGCCGAAGAGGTTCTTTCACTAACAAAAATAAATTGGAATTCCACGCAGATGAATCAGCGTCTTCCAATTCCCATTCGTGCTGCGCGTATGGTCGGAGAAGTTCTTAAATATATAGAGGACGGTCAGGCGGTTAGCACTGACTACCCACGATATATTTAGTGTCTAACGACTTTCTGCCATCCGTTTCGCTTGTGCAAGCGTCTGACATGCAGACGGACCTCATGTTAGGGTAAGCGTCAGCCATCACAGCGTCTGATGCCCCATTGATGCCCCGTTGGAAGTCGAGCATCTCAAGTCACATCTAAGTCATTGAAAAATGGTGGACGCACTAGGGCTCGAACCTAGGACCCGCTGATTAAGAGTCAGCTGCTCTACCAACTGAGCTATGCGTCCATTTCGCGTGGGGCGAGGTCTCGGAGTGCCCGGTTTCGCCAAGCGAGGCGC
>Ga0180221_1001765_pt1 | contig 13676 bp, 13 predicted proteins | sample eDN5th37CKraftMG_FD_151339 | JGI IMG/M metagenome (GOLD analysis project Ga0180221, IMG submission 151339) | Enriched Miracle-Growth compost microbial communities from Emeryville, California, USA - eDNA 5th pass 37_C Kraft MG (version 2) (version 2) ...
ATCGCCCAATTTCACCGTGGTTTCGGTCACTGGCCGAGACACCAGGCAAGAACTGCCTTTTGCGCGTGCAGGCGGTTTTCCGCCTCGTCGAACACCACCGAGTGCGGCCCGTCGATCACGGCGTCCGTCACCTCCTCGCCGCGATGGGCGGGCAGGCAGTGCATGAAAAGTGCATCTTTCTTCGCGAAGCTCATCAGCCTCTCGTTCACTTGATAGGGTTGGAACACATTATGGCCCCGCGCGCGGTGCTCCTGACCCATCGAGACCCAGGTGTCCGTCACCACGCAATCAGCATCGCGCACCGCCGCTTCCGGGTCGTTCGTAAGCGTGACGCGGCCGCCATTGGCCTTTGCCCACTCCACATAGTGAGCCGAAGGCTCGCTGCCAACCGGCGTGGCCACATTTACCCGGAAACCAAAGCGTGCGGATGCCTCCAGTAGGGAGTGCAACACGTTGTTTCCATCGCCGGACCAGGCGAAAAGGCGATCCTTCACGCTGCCGCGATGTTCCTCGAAGGTCATGATGTCCGCCATGATCTGGCAGGGATGCGTATCGTCCGTCAGTCCGTTGATGACGGGTATGGTGGCGTTATCCGCAAGCTCCAGAAGCCTCTCATGCGCCGTTGTGCGGATCATGATCGCATCGACGTAGCGCGAGAGCACCTTGGCGGTGTCGGCAATCGTTTCGCTGCGGCCGAGCTGCATTTCAGCGCCGGTGAGCATGATGGTCTCGCCGCCAAGCTGGCGCATCGCCACGTCGAAGGATACGCGCGTGCGGGTCGAGGGCTTGTCGAAGATCATCGCAAGCACTTTGCCCTCGAAGGGCTTGTCGCCTTTGCCGGCCTTCAGCAGAGCCTTGCGCTGCCGCGCATCATCCAGCATGAACCGCAGGTCTGTGGCCGAAACCGTGGAAAGATCGATGAAATTGCGTGCCACGGCAGTCATGCCCTCATCGCTGTGGTCGTTGCGGGAGTCAGGGCTTTCATGGCGCGGTGGATACGCTCGAGTCCTTCCTGGATGTCCTCATCGGTCAGGTTGAGCGGCGGCAGGAGACGAAGCACGTTTTCGCCGGCCGGTGCGCCAAGCATCTTTTCGTCGCGCATCGCTTTCTGCAGGGCTGCCGTAGGCCCTTTGCAGCGGATGCCGAGCAGGAGACCGGTGCCGCGGATCTCTTCGACGATGTCGGGAAATTCGTCGGCGATCGCCGCAAGCCCCTGCTTGAGGAGCAGGCCCTTGCGGACCACATCCTCCAGAAAGCCGGGCTCCAGGATCACGTCAAGCACCGCATTGCCGACCGCCATGGCCAGGGGATTGCCGCCGAAAGTCGTGCCGTGCACGCCCGGCGTCATTCCTTTCGCGGCTTCTTCCGTGGCCAGGCATGCGCCCATCGGAAAGCCGCCGCCGATGCCCTTGGCAATCGTCGCGATATCTGGCGTGACCCCAGTCCATTCGTAAGCGAAGAGCTTGCCGGTGCGCCCTATGCCCGTCTGCACCTCGTCGAAGATCAAAAGCAGGCCATGCTTGTCGCAGAGTTCCCGCAAGCCGCGGATGAACTGGGTTGGCGGCACGCGGATGCCGCCCTCGCCCTGGATGGGCTCGACCAGAATGGCGGCGGTATCCGGCGTGATGGCATTTTCGGCCGCTTGCAGATCACCGAAGGGCACCTGGTCGAAACCTTCCACCTTTGGGCCGAAGCCCTCCAGATATTTCTTCTGCCCGCCAGCGGCGATGGTCGCAAGGGTGCGCCCATGGAACGCGCCCTCGAAGGTGATGATGCGGAAGCGGTTTTCCTGTCCGCCGACATAATGGTAGCGCCGCGCCGTCTTGATGGCGCATTCGAGCGCCTCGGCACCGGAATTGGTGAAGAAGACCTTGTCTGCGAAGCTGTTCTCCGCGAGCCGTTCGCCCAAACGGCGCTGGCCGTCGATCTCGTAGAGGTTGGAAACGTGCCAGAGCTTGCCGGCTTGTTCGGCAAGCGCTGCGACCAGATGCGGATGCGCGTGACCCAGCGAGTTCACGGCGATGCCCGCTGCGAAATCCAGGTATCGCGTCCCGTCGGCGGTGATCAGCCACGAACCTTCCCCCCGCTCGAAGGAGAGGGGGAGCCTCGCAAAAGTATCGAAAAGCGCCGAACCGCTCATGGACACATTCTCCGGGATATTGCTCTACGGCACCAAGCCGCAAGGTCGATGAAATCAAAATGCCGCCCCGGGGGCGGCACGCGGCTTTTATCAGCGTTTTCCCCCGCGAAGTCAATGAAAAGACGGGTTTCCGCGACGATGTCGAATGTGACGGCAAGATCACCGCAATGCCCCAAGTTGGGGAAAACCGCAAAAAGCGATTCGCGATCGGAGTCGGACTCTTGTCACGGAGTCAACCGGTAAGGTAGTTTGAGTGAGTAACGACTAGATTTCGTGCGGCGGACCTTCAGACCATATAGATATGGTGTCTACCAGGCGTTTGTCAGGTAGAGGGGGCAGGGATTCCGCACGCTTGCACAGGAGCGTGTCCTGATGAACTGGACTGACGAACGCGTCGAACTGTTGAAGAAGCTTTGGTCGGAGGGGCTGAGTGCCAGCCAGATAGCAGCGCAGTTGGGGGGAGTCAGCCGCAACGCCGTTATCGGCAAAGTGCATCGTTTGAAACTTTCGGCCCGGGGGCGGGCCACGGCTGCGCCGGCGCGACGCAAGAAGGCGGCGACTGCCGCCGCGGCGAGCGGCGCAGCCGCTGCGGCGGGCGTTCGCAAGCAGCGTGCCGCCACGCCTCGGCCGGTCGCTACCTCCATCGGTGCAACTGCCCTCAAGATGCAGTTCGAAGAAGAAGCGGTCGCCCATCAGTACCTGCGCCCGATCCAGGACGTGGTGGTTCCGATCTCTCGAAATTTGAAACTTATCGAACTGACCGAGCGCACCTGCAAATGGCCGAACGGTGATCCGTTGGCTGAAGACTTCAGCTTCTGTGGAAGCGATATCGGGGATGCGGGGCCCTACTGCAACTACCATTCAAGGCTGGCGTACCAACCGGCATGGGAGCGCCGCCGCAACAGATAAGGACGGGGCAACAACGAGCGGACCGATCCTCTTGGGCGGCGTCAGCCGCCCTTCCTTTTGGCAAGTAGTCCCGAGCAGGTGCTGAGCGAAGCTAGAGCATGATCCCAAAAAGTTGCAGACTTTTTGGACAAGATCATGCGGCTAGATCAAACCGCTAGAGCGCGCGTTCCATTCCATCGGAACGCATCGCGCTCTAGAGCCGCCCCACCGTTTGCCCGTCTGGTGCAGGCGCCACGACCTTGTGGCTCTGGTCTTCCTTGGGCCGCTCCGGCGGCATGGTGGTGCCGGTAACGATATGATAGACCGTTTCGGCGATGTTGGTCGCATGGTCGCCGATGCGCTCGATGTTCTTGGCGCAGAAGATCAGGTGCGTGCAGGGCGTGATGTTGCGCGGGTCTTCCATCATATAGGTCAGGAGTTCGCGGAAGAGCGACGTGTACATGGCGTCGATCTCTTCGTCGCGATCGCGCACGAGGCTGAGCTTCTCCGCCGAGCGGGAGGCATAAGCGTCGAGCACTTCCTTGAGCTGTGTCAATGCCAGCTCAGTCAACGAGGAGAGACCGCGAAAGAGGCTCACCGGCTGGCGCGCCTCGGTGATGGCGACTACCCGCTTCGCTATGTTCTTGCCGAGGTCGCCTATGCGTTCCAAATCGCCGGAGATACGGATCGCACCGACAATCTCGCGCAGATCCGCCGCCATGGGCTGGCGTTTGGCGATGATGATCACCGCCTTTTCCCCGATTTCGCGCTCCTTCTGGTCGAGAAAGGCATCGTCTGCGACCACCTTCCGGGCCAGGGATGCATCGCCTGTCACAAGCGCTGAAACGGCCTCATCCACCATGCGCTCGGCGTAGCCGCCCATTCCGCCAATCTGGTTGGCGAGAAAACGCAGCTCTTCATCGAAGGAGCGCATGGTGTGTTGGCTCTGCATTCTGGGCGCCTCCCAGCGCAAATCACCCGTCTGTCAATAGGTAGGCTAACGAGATGACGGAAAAAAGAAATAGGCGGGAAGAGAAGATTTGCCAGTAGCCACGGGAATTTATCCCGGATCTCACTCAGGGGCTGGAAAATGGGCGGTGAAGGATGAACCCTCTCCGACCTTCGAGCGGATCGACAGCCGCGCGCCGTGCCGTGTCAGGATATGCTTCACAATGGCAAGGCCTAGTCCCGTTCCCTTCTGAGGGCGTTCCGTCTCGACACGGTAGAAGCGCTCCGTGATCCGGGGGATATGTTCTTCCGGAATTCCGGGGCCGAAGTCCGTAACGGTGACGGTCCTTTCGGATCCTGCAACGGGCTTGGCAGCCGACACGATGACGCGCCCTCCGGAACTGCCGTATTTGCACGCGTTTTCGAGCAGGTTCTCGAACACCTGCACAAGCTCATCTCGGTGGCCGGGAACCTCTATAGGCTCGTCCGGCATATCCAATTCGATCGTGACGCCTAAATCCTTGGCGCGCGTGGCAAGCGCGTCCCGTACGCCGCCGACGATCGGGCGCAGGTCCACTTTTTCGGTGGGCTGCCCATAGGGTTTAACCTCCAGGCGCGAGAGCGAAAGCAGGTCGTCGATCAGCCGTGCCATGCGTGAGGTCTGGTCCTGCATGATCTGCAAGAAGGTTTCTCGCGCCTTGGCATCGTCCCGGGCGGGGCCGCGCAGCGTCTCTATGAACCCGGTGATCGAGGCAAGCGGCGTGCGCAATTCATGGCTCGCGTTGGCGATGAAATCGGCCCTCATCCGGTCGATGCGGCGGGCTTCGCTCTGGTCCTTGAAAAGCAGCACGAAAAGTCCGGAATGATCACCGATCCGCGTGGCAGATACCCGATAGGCCCGCTCGACAGGGACGCGCTCCATGTAATCGATGCTGAAGGGCCCAGCGCCCTCTTCCATCACGCGGCGGATGAAATCCTGCATTTCCGGCGCGCGGAACTTGAGTTGCAGGGGCATCCCCGGCGCGACGGAGCCGAAAGCGAGCGACGCCGCCCTGTTGGCATGCACGACGTCCCCATTCGCATCGCATATGAAGAGGGGGTCCTGAACGGCCGCCGCCAGATCCGCCGCAAGCAGCGTCTCCATCCGGCGCGCGCCGCCTTCGCGTTCTTCCGTCCGCTTTTCATCCGCTTTCGGGGGAAAAAGAAGCGCGGCCAGTACGATGAGCGCAATGGCAGTGGCTGCGCCGAGGCCCCGGCCTCCAAGGGAAAGGTCGAGCGCGAGGCATGCAACCGCCGCGGCGGCCAGCACAACGCGATAACTGGCAAGCCGCTCACCTGCCGTCGTCAGCAGGTTTTTCAACAAAGGCTTTGGCTTCGCATCCGACATATCCCGCACCCTGGCTTGCTAGTAGAGCATTTTGCCGGCAAGTGGAACCACTTGCCGTCGCACAAATGCGGCTAAAACAAAGAGATAGAGCAGGCGCGCGAGCGAATGTGAGCGCACTCCGCTCTGGACCGTCTCGCCCGCCGCGGCTAGCATCCAGCGTACTGTCGCAAGGGATAAAGTTTATGAATAAGCCTCTGGATAAGTCGTCTCTCCCCGCCTCGAAGCCGTTGAAGCTTCTTATCGACGGGGTGAAGCGCGAGTTCGATATCGACGATCCGAAGCTGCCGCGCTGGGTGGAGCAACGGGTTCTGACGGCCGGCGATTATCCATACGAGGAAAAGCTGAAGCGCAAGAAATATGCGAAGCAGCTGGAAACGCTGCAGATTGAGCTCGTCAAGCTGCAGACTTGGCTGCAGGCCACCGGCGGGCGCGTGTTGGCCCTCTTCGAAGGGCGTGACGCGGCCGGTAAGGGCGGTGCGATCCACCATCTGCGGCAGAACATGAACCCGCGCACCGCGCGCAACGTGGCACTGCCGAAGCCGACGGAGACGGAACGCAGCCAATGGTACTACCAGCGCTACATTGTGCATTTCCCTGCCGCTGGTGAGGTCGTCACCTTCGATCGCTCCTGGTACAATCGAGGCACGGTGGAACCGGTGATGGGGTTCTGCACGCCGGTCGAGCACGAATTGTTCCTTCAAGAGACGCCCAATTTCGAGCGCTCGATCGTCAACGAGGGCATCCACTTCTTCAAATTCTGGCTCAACATCGGCCGGGAAACGCAGCTCAAGCGGTTCCACGACCGCAGGCACAGCCCGCTGAAATGCTGGAAATTCTCGCCGATGGACGTCGCGGGAATGGAGAAATGGGACGACTACACGCGAATGCGCGACCTCATGATAGAGCGCACACATACGGAGTACGCACCCTGGACGATTGTGCTGGCCAACGACAAGCGGCGTGCGCGCCTCTCTGTTATTCGCCGCATCCTGCTTTCGTTGCCCTATGCGGGCCGCGACGAAGAAGCGATCGGTGAAGAGGATCCAAAGCTCGTCGGGTTCGGACCGGACTTTCTGCGTTGAGCATCCCGGAGTTTCCATCTGCTTGGCCGGTGGGGTGTCTTCTCCCAGGCATGCGGACAGCGGTAGAGCTGCCAGAGTGCCCGCCACGCGGCGGCTGAAAGAAAAAGCCAGTACACGGGAATCCAGAGCATGTGTCTCCAAAGGCCGTGCTGTTCCGTCTTGGGAAGAGTTCGCCAGCCGAGCGCCAGGAAGGCACCGTGCCCGAAGATGACGTTGACGGCGTCGAGCGCCAGCAATGCTGTGTAATGGTTCAAAAGATTGTCCTGGGCCCCGATGGCGACCAGAAGGACGATCGCACTTATTGGGAACGCGATATAAGCAAGGGCTGAGATCCACATCCCCAATGTCAGGATCTGCGCGATCAGGAAGGACCTTCCCCCGAGCTCCCGATAGAGTACCGGCACATCGCGCATGTGCACCAGCCAGGTCTGCAGCCAGCCTTTGAACCAGCGTGTCCGCTGCGGCAGCCAAACGCGGGCGGTCGTCGGGGCATCCTCGTAAGTGGGCAGGCTGATCGTGCCTGTCTTGTACCCCAGCCGGGCGAGCCTCAGGCCGAGATCTGCATCCTCGGTCACATTGCACGGATCCCAGCCGCCGGCTTCTTCAAGCACGGAGCGGCGAAAATGGTTGGACGTGCCGCCGAGAGGCAGGACGAGATCGCGCTTCGCCAGCCACGGCAAAATACCGTGGAAGAGCGCTGCATACTCAAAAGCAAACATCGAGGCGAGCCAGCTTTCGCCTCTGTTCGTGATCACCAGAGGCGCCTGCAGGCAGGCCAGTTCGCGCGGGGCGGTCCGGAAGCGCTCCCAGGCTTCCATGAGCTGCAGGTGATGTGGCCGGTCTTCGGCATCGAACAGCACGACGAACTCCCCTGTGGCCAGGGGCAGAGCATAGGACAATGCCTTTGGCTTCGTGCGCGGCCCCTGAGGGGGCACTTCGATCACCTCGATATAGGACCGCAAGTCCTGCGCTCGGATGGCGGCAAGGGTTTCCGTGTCGTCGCTCTCGCAGACGAGCTTTATCTCTAGTTTGCTGCGGGGCCAGGCGAGCTTCCCCAATGAAACGAGGAGGTCCGGTATTATATCGGCCTCGCGATAGAGCGCCACGAGCACTGTATAAACTGGCATCTCGTCGGGACGCCGGGTTGCCAGAAGGGGTGGCGGGGAAGGCTCGCGCGCTTCCTGTCCCACCGCGACGCGCAATAGCACGCAGGCAAGGAAAAGGACCGAAAGCACAAGATGCAGCGCGGTCAGCGTGAAAACCGGTGCAAATACGAAACCGACGACGAGAAGCGCGCCGACACCGCCGACTGCGATGCCCTGCCAGGCATTGAGCACGTAACGCGCAGAGTATTCGGGCCTTGCTTCAAACAAGCCGTTAACCGCGATCCGCGCGAGGCTTTCGCTGGAGCGATGTCTCAACGCCCGTCGCAGGACCGAGGGCGGCACGATGCGGATGCGGGCCGCCATGTCGCGGTGCTGCCGGAGAAAACGCCGCATGGCCGCAATATCCAGCCGCTCCGGCGCGACGAGATAGATCGTTCTGTCCCTGTCTTCCAAAGCGATAACGGGACCGGTACCATAGGGCAGGCGAAGCGCCTCCAGGCTTTTTCCCTCCGGCAGGAAGAGGTTTTCGGGGGTGATTTCCGTATCGAAGCGAAGGCCCAGATGCGCAGCTAGCGCGCTGAAGAGCGCGCGTTCGCTGACAACGCCCGAGGACAGCAGCTCGATCTGGAAAGGAACCCCCGCCTGCCCCGCCCTTCGTTCAATGTTCTGCATCTCGCGAAGGGAAACGCCAAGCCGCTCCAAAATCGGCTGCCAATCGCCAAGACCCGATGGCGACACCTTGGGCGAACCGTCGCTTCTGCGCGAGAGGTTGCCCGGATTCCCGATCCGTTCGGCATGCAGGATGCCGTTCGAGCCACTCATATACATGAGGCCCTGACTCCGCTGATATTTGAGGATTGCGCTAATGCGCCGCTGGACGCCTGCAGGCCCTATCAGGTCATTATGCGTTCAAAGCAGAAAGGAAGATGCAACCAATTATATCCCACGCGGGCGCACACGCCCCCACGACCAGCCAAAGGCTTCGCTTTCACATTACCCCCTTTCGGCGACCGATATCCCACTGCTGTCCCCGCAGGTCGCCACCCGTTCACATACTGTTAAACTTGTTATCCACAGTCAATGGGCAATGCACGTAAAAGTATAGCCCGCTTGTCTTGACGTGGGCGGGTCAGTCATGGCTTTGCGATTCCCGCTTTGCGCAGCGTTTGAGGCGAAAAGACTTTCAATTATAAGGACGCAGGTGGATGGAGATTGCCCTTGCGCAAATGGACAAGCGTCATCTTGGCCTTGGTGCTCTTGGCCGCTGCAGGGCAGCACTCCCTGGCCCAGTCGGACATGCCGAGCTTCTGGGATGGCAGGCAACGCCTGGCGAAGCCTGATACCGCTTCATTGCCGCGGTTGCGCTTTCTAACCACGACCGATTTTTTCCCGTTTAATTTTCTCGATGCCGACGGACGGCTTAACGGGCTTCATATCGACCTCGCACGCGCCATCTGCAGGGAACTCGACATGCTCGACCGCTGCCAGATCCAGGCGCTTCCTTTCGAAGAGCTCGAACCAGCGCTCCAGCGGGGCGATGGCGAGGCCGTGATCGCAGGGCTGGCCATCACCCGGGAGCGTCGGCAACAGCTCCTGTTCTCGCATTCCTATCTCATGTTTCCGGCCCGGTTCGTGGCGCGAAGGGATACTCCGGTCGCGGAGCCGATCTATAGGGCGCTTGCCGGCAAGCGGGTCGGCGTTATCGACGGGACCGCCCATGAAACGATGCTGCGCGACCTTTTCGCGCAGGCGGAAATCGTCACCTTTCCCGAGGAGGCGGCGCTCACGAACGCGCTGATGGAAGGGAAGGTCGACGCCATCTTTGGAGATGGCATGCGCCTTTCCTTCTGGCTTCCCAGCGAGGGCGCGAAGGACTGCTGCGCCTTTGTCGGCGGGGCGTATCTCGCACCGGAATATCTTGGCCAGGGGCTGGCCATTGCCGTGAAAAACGACCAGCCGGCTTTGGCTGCAGCGCTCAATTACGCTCTGCAGCAGATCGACGCGGATGGCACCTTTTCCGATCTCTATCTGCGCTATTTTCCGGTCGGCTTCTACTAGAGCGCGTTCCGAGACGCGCTCTATGGCTGCATGCTCTTGTCCGAAAAGTCTGCACTTTTCGGGATCACGCTCTAAGCAGGGCGAAGAACCATCTCGAGCGTGCGGTGCCGAGCCCGCGCGGCCCGCTCGATTGCCGCGGCGACGAGGGGCTCCAGCTTCAGCCGCCGGCGCACGATCTGCAGCATGCGCATCTCCTCAGGCTCCACGTAGAGATCGGCGGCGACCACGTCGACGGCCAGGGCATAGGCCGTGTCGTAGAGGTTTGCGGGAACCGTATCGCGCACGAGATCGAGCACCCGCTCGGGGCCGTCGGGCTTCTGCAGAAGCTGCTGGCATTCCCTTGCGGTCTGGATGATGCGCTCCTGATCGAAGCCGTCGAAGACAGGCAGCGTTCGGACAAGGCTTCCGATACTGCCGAGTTCGGCATCGGTCATGTCCCTGTCTACTGCCGACATGACGACCATCAGATAGATCAGCGCTTCCTGGGGTGACGGCGTCTCGCTCATGCGCATCCTTCTCCATTCCGGTGAGCGCCGAAGGTAGGCATGACCGCGCCAGGCTGCAACGAAGAATCGCGTCACGATTGACGCATGGCGCAGGTGGGCTTACACGCCAGACGGCGACCGGCCCGAAGAGACCGCTATTGCGGCTGCCGAGCGCAGGAAACATCCATCATTTACCGGATACAGCAAATGACGACCTCGCTTGGAAACGCGCTCGATCTTACCCCGGAAGTGCTGCAGGCGGCCGCGGAAAGCAAAGCCTGGCCCTTCGAGGAGGCGCGCAAGATCGTCAAACGCTATGAGGGGCGTGAGTTTCCGGAAACCGTGATTTTCGAGACCGGCTATGGTCCGTCAGGCCTGCCGCATATCGGCACATTCGGCGAGGTGGCGCGCACATCCATGGTGCGCCACGCATTCCGCATCATCACGGAAGATGCCGTGAAGACGAAGATCCTCTGCTTCTCGGATGATATGGACGGCCTGAGGAAAGTGCCGGACAACGTGCCGAACCAGGAGATGTTGCGCGCATATCTCGGAAAGCCGCTCACGCGCGTGCCGGACCCGTTCGGCAGCGAGCACGGCTCATTCGGCGCCGCCAACAATGCGCGGCTCAGGGCCTTTCTCGATCAGTTCGGCTTCGATTACGAGTTTGCATCCTCGACGGAATACTATGCCGCCGGTCGCTTCGACACGACCTTGCTGAAGGTTCTCGAGCGCTTCGAGGAAGTGATGGCGATCATGCTGCCTTCGCTCCGCGAGGAGCGGGCGCAGACCTATTCGCCCTTTCTTCCGGTCCATCCGAAAACCGGCGTAGTGATGCAGGTGCCGATCGAGGAGCGGAAGGTCGATGCCGGCACGATCGTCTGGCGCGATCCCGAAAGCGGCGAGCGCTTCGAGACGCCCGTCACCGGAGGCCACGCGAAACTGCAATGGAAGCCTGATTGGGCGATGCGCTGGGCTGCTCTCGGCGTGGACTACGAGATGTCGGGCAAGGATCTGATCGACAGCGTGAAGCTCGCGGCGCAAATCTGTACGGCGCTCGACGGCACGCCGCCGGAAGGGTTCAACTACGAGCTCTTCCTGGACGAAAAGGGCCAGAAGATCTCCAAGTCCAAGGGCAATGGGCTCACCATCGACGAATGGCTCACCTACGCGCCGACCGAGAGCCTGTCGCTCTACATGTTCCAGAAGCCCAAGACGGCCAAGAAGCTCTACTTCGATGTCATCCCGAAGGCTGTGGACGATTACTACGCGTTCCTCTCGGCGTATCCGCGGCAGGACTGGCCGAACCGGCTGGGCAATCCGGTCTGGCATATTCATGACGGCCATCCGCCGGCAATCGACCTGCCGGTGCCCTTTGCACTGCTGCTCAATCTCGTGAGCGCCTCCAATGCGAGCGAGAAGGGCGTGCTCTGGGGTTTCATCTCCCGCTATGCGCCGGGCGTAACGCCGGAGACGCATCCGGAACTCGACCGGCTGACGGAATATGCTATCCGCTACTTCGATGATTTTGTGCGGCCGGCGAAGAAGTTCCGCGAGCCTGACGCCGTCGAGCGGCAGGCGCTGGAAGCCCTCAAGAAAAAGCTCGCCGCTCTGCCGGCAGGCGCCGATGGCGAGGAGATCCAGAATGCGGCTCTCGATGTGGCGCGTGACATCGAACGCTATCAGGACCACGCCAGGCAGAGCCCGAGCGGCGGCCCCGGTGTTTCCGTGGCCTTCTTCCAAATGCTCTACCAGGTGCTGTTGGGCCAGGAGCGCGGCCCGCGGTTTGGATCGTTCGCAGCACTTTACGGGCTCAACGAAACACGCGCCTTGATCGAGAAGGCTCTGGCCGGAGATTTGGTGGCGTAGGCTGCCCGAAGGCGGGAGAATGCCCTACTGGCTGGCCCAGACGATCCGGGCGATCCAATCCACCTCGTCATTGCCGAGGGCGCGGTTCGGATGGTCCGGATTAAGGGACAGGAGTTCGACCTGGCGAGAGCTCTGCCTCAGCAGGATCTTGGCCATCACTTCTCCGTCGAGTGTCCGGACGACGACGCGGTCCCCGCGCCGGACGGGGGCGGACGGCTCCACGACCAGCACATCGCCGTTGCGGTAGAGCGGCAGCATGGAGTCTCCCTGCACCTCCAGGGCGTAAGCCGCCTCGCTGACCTGCCCGGGAAGCTCCACGTGTTCCCAACCCTGCCCGACGGGAAAGCCCGCATCGGTAAAGTAGCCGCCTGCGCCCGCCTGGGCGAAGCCGATGAGGGGGACGCTGATGCGGCCCAACCTGTGCCGTCCCGGCTCCGCGATCTCCTCGATCAGCGCCGTGAATTCGCCGAGCGTGACGCCCGTCGCGTCCATGATCTTGGCAAGGGATTCCGTTGATGGCCAGCGCGGCCGTCCATCTGGAGAATAGCGCTTCGAGCGATTGAAGGCGGTGGAATCGAGCCCTGCTTTCCTGGCAAGACCTGAGGCGGATAGGGAGTGCCGCGCAGCAAGCGCGTCAATAGCCGCCCAGACCTTTTCGTGGGAAAGCACGCCCCTCTTCCTCCGAAGTCTGCCGTTCCTGGGGCGGAAAACGCCCGTGGAACAGCTTTTCTAACCTTTGCGGATTTGCTTGTCCACAAAGGGCTTGGCTCAGGCTGAAAAAGCTTTCCGCCCGTCGGCAAGCGCCTGGTCTAGGTATTCAAGCCGGTCCTGCCCCCAGAACGGTTCACCGTTCAAGACCCAGACGGGCAAGCCCACTGCATCGGCGGCAATCGCCTCCTGCGTGTTCCGCGCGCGAATCTCGGCAATCTCCGGTTTGTCCGCCATCTCCAGAACCGCGTCGGCGTCGAAGCCCTCCGCCTTCAGGTGGATGGCAAGCGTGCCAGCGTCGGCGATGTCCTCCTCATTCGCCCAGACCGAGGCGAACACCCGGTCCATGTAGCTGAGAGGGTCCTTTCCCGTCTCGACCAAGGCAATGATGGTGTGGTCGGCCAGCGTCGGGTCCACGGGCCAGAATTTCGGCTTTACGTGGATCGGCATCCCGCGATAGTTCGCCACCCTCTGCAGCTCGATCCGCCGATAGCGCTGGCGGACCGGTGGGCGCTGCGCGATGGGCAGGGCGCCGGAATTTTCGAAGATCGGCCCGATATTCACGGGCTTCACCCGCCATGCTTGTGCGCGATGGCGCGAAAGGTCTGGTGCCCGAGATAGGTAAAGGGCGAAACGGACGTCAGGTAATAGTCGACGGTGACAGGCAGCATGACCCCTCCGATACGATTCACATCGGGAAGGTAGAGGCGGATGTTGTTGCGGGAAAGTCCTCAGGCGAAACTTTTAGCCAGCGTTCTCAGCCCCTGGTGAGAGGCCATGAACGCTTTCTCCTCCTCACTCGGCGGGCGCGGAGGATGATCATGTTCCATGATGGCCATCAGTTCGCTTGCCTCGATGAAGCGGCGGTTGCGGAAATCATAGACACCGCCGGTGGTCAGGATGATCGCCGCCGTCCGGCCATCCGCAAGGACGAACCGGTGACGGCCGATGATCTGCGTCCCGTCCCAGGTCTCTATGCTCGAGACGAGTTGAAAGCGCCGCCAC
>Ga0180221_1001766_pt1 | contig 13659 bp, 9 predicted proteins | sample eDN5th37CKraftMG_FD_151339 | JGI IMG/M metagenome (GOLD analysis project Ga0180221, IMG submission 151339) | Enriched Miracle-Growth compost microbial communities from Emeryville, California, USA - eDNA 5th pass 37_C Kraft MG (version 2) (version 2) ...
AACGCATCCTAGGGCCCCATCCCCCAAAGGGCAAGGGGTCGTTCGAAAAAACCAACGAAAGTACATGCCACCCGGCGCCTCCAGGCCAGCCCCGGCCGACGGGCGGCAGACCGATTTCGAATTAACCAGGGCCACGCCCGAACGATGGACGCAAGCCGATCAGATGCGTATGATTGCCGCCTGCCGCGCCAGCCGCGGCCATGCGCATCCGTAGCTCAGCTGGATAGAGTACTGCCCTCCGAAGGCAGGGGTCGTGGGTTCGAATCCCGCCGGATGCGCCATCCATATAAAAGGCCCAGGTGAAAACCTGGGCCTTTTTCGTTTCCCGCCGCCGCCCATGCGATCAGAACGGCCCCGAGTCCAATGGGGTTCAGTGCTATGCGGGCTTCATGCCATCGCGGGTGCCGGAACCGACATTGGCAAGGCTACCCTCTGCCTTCCTGCCGCATGCAGATAGCCAAACCCGCCTGAAACCACTCTTCCCAGCGCCTGTAAAATTTTGTCTATTCAGACGCCGCTATTTCAAATAATGTTGGTCCAATTCAAAAATCTCTAGCCAGGAGCACCGAATGGAAAGCCAATTCATCGGCTATGCCTTTCTGGTCGAGGCCCTGAAGCTGAAGGTCTTCTCGATCCAGCATTCCGCGGTGATCAGGCCTGTCACCCGACAGATCGAGCAACGAAAGGACTAAACCAGTCCTAGCCTGCTTAACCGAACAGCGCCGCCTGCCAGTGCTTCTCACTGACGATGGCCAATGAACAGCCACTCTCCCGCAGCTCCACCGCCTTCTTGATCTTGGTGCCATAGGTACTGTGGAGCCATTGCTCGTTCCCTATTTCGCCAACGACCAGGTAGTGGACCTTCTTGCTCACGCCGGGTGCGATCTGGCCTCCGCGCTCGATAACCAATGCCTCGCAGTCCTTGCGCGGACCGTAGGCCATGACGCCCGTGAACAGAAACAACCGCCCATTCCATACGAGCTCAGGGACGGGGCGATCGAGAGGCAGTGCATTCGAAGGAACGAAAGCGTTGTCGCTCGCCCTGGGTTTGGCTGCGCTCAAGCCTGCGAAGCTGCGAAGGATTTCCAGCAGCTCCGCGGACTCGTCTGCATCCAGCACGCCATCGGAGAGCATGTCCGATAGCCGGCGATACAACAGGTTGATCACCGGATCCTCGAGGTGCACGAGGTTGGCCGAGATCCAGTTCTCCAGAAACTCGGCCTCCTGCTGGTTGATATGCCCGTCTGCAGTAATACCGGCGGCCAGGCCCACCAGGGCGTCCGCAGAGCGCCGATCGATGCGCGCCTCATGGAAAAAGCGGCTGCCTTCGAATTCCCGATGCAGATCAACCATTGGCATCCTCTACTTCATCGCTGCCTCCAGGGCCGGCCAGCTTCGCCAGGTCGGAGGTGAACACCACCGTCATGCCCGTTGCCGAGCAAACCAGGGAGAGCTCCTTGGCGAGGTCGATGTGCAGATCCTCACCACGCAGGCCCTGCCATTCGGCCAGGTATCGAAAGGATCCGAACTTCTCAGGTTTCTTGAGGCGTTTCACGACACCGCCTTTCCACCCCAAGGGCGGCAACTGCCCTGCCAGGCAGGCCTCGGCCAACTGCGGCTCGGCCGCAGCACGTCTCCGGCCAACCTCCCAGCATTGGATAAACCCCCGGTCGGCTCCCTTCCAGGTCTCGTACCAATCCAGGCCTGAACGTAGAGGTTCGCTGATTGCACGATGGATGGTATTCACTTTGTAAATCTCCCCGTCCGTTACCCTCGCCAGGCAACGCTGAATTCGAGAAGCAGAAGATCTGAGCGCTCGCCTGACGGCTCTAGGTAGATAAAAGGCTACCGCGCCATGATCACGGGCACGTGCTTTTTCCGGTCCATGCAGCAATGGCCAGGAACACCTGTTCCCTGGGTAGATATTCCTGCTCCAAACGGCCACGCTCCTGCATGAACAGGTATCGATAGAAATCCATCTCACTGGGCAGCAAACCATCGGGAACTACAGATTGCGCCCTGGTCGGCTCGGTCACCGCACAGGCCGATGCATACCGGTCGAACAACGCCTGCTCCATCAGCAACGCAGCGACCGCGGGCTGATGAAGCCTTGCTCGCGCCAGCATCAGCAACCCCCAGGTATCCATGTCTCCCCAATATGCAACCTGTTTGTCGGCCAACCCTGGGGACGCCAGCCACTGTAGATCGAGCCCGGCCCCCAGTACGGCAACGGTGCCCGGCACCTCCGGCAGCAAGTGAATACACTGCTCGTTCTCCACTACGAGCAGACGCGAACCTGGCAGAGAGGCTTCGGCCAATTCAGCGGTGGTGAGCCTGAGCCGCTTGAAAGGCAAGAGCCCGACCTGTAGAGGAACGACCAGCACCCAGTGGCTACTCTCGTCGAAGGCATCCAGAAAGGTGGTCAGCCCCTGCCCGGACACTTCACCTTCGAAACGTTCATCGAGAAGCTTCGTCAGCAAGGTCGAGTTTCGTTCGAAGAACTTGGTATCCACACCGTGTTCGACCAACAGACGCAACGGACGACCCCGGGCGCATCCCGGAGATAGACGGGTAGCGAGCTGTGCAGTTGCGACCACCTCGTCAGGTGGTTTCGTCAACCACAGGCTGCGCTGGGCCACCAGCAACGAATGAAAGGAACTGTCCACCCGTTCGACCAGATACTCGAGTTGGGCGTATTCCCGACTGACGTCAGGATCACTCGCCGCAGCAATCCATTCGGATGGGTTATGCAAACGCCACCGCATGGGCAAGGAGATAGGGACCGCCCCTGCCCGGTAAGTGACGGACTCCCAGTCAACCACACCCACTTGCACCCGCCGCCAGGCCTCTATCAACGAAGTCATAGCGTTCAGCATTCAAGGCGAACCCCGCCTGGTTCCAGCCACCGCCGTTCAGCGACAACTCGCCAACCTCGATATCGCGGGCCTGGGTGAAGTGACTGCCGCTTGCCCGCAGTACCGCCACGGCATCGACATCCAGGGTCACGGTGCTATCGGTGAAAACCGCCTCGGCCAAGCGGGTAGCCATCACCCGTACGTTGGCGTTGATCACCGTCAGCGTTGCCGTCAGCTCTCCGTCGGCGCCCAGGTCCAGCAACGTCGTCGCGGCCTTAGCCTTTTCCAGGCCGGTGTTGTCGATGATCAGTTCGGCCTGCCCGCTCGACAGGTCATTCAGGTAAACCGTGCCGGCACTTCCATGCTGGGCATTTCGGCCGTAACCACCCCGAGCCTGCACGCGCTGAACCAGTGCCGCGCGGTCCACCTGTTGGAAATGCACGGCGATACGACCACCACCACCGCCACCGTAGCTGTAGTAACCCGTATCGCCACCTCCATTGGCCTGAATTAACGCTTCGGCCCCCAGTTCCAGCGTACCCACTCGCAAAAGAATCGAGCCGCCGCTTCCGGAACCGTAATAATTACCCTGGTACTGGCCGTTGGCCTGGATCAGGCCACCCAGCCTCAGCAATGGCGTTTCCAACACCAGTGCTCCGCCACCACGCGTAAAGTTGTTACTTGAACCACGACCACCGCTTCCAAAGTCCCACGGCTCACGGAAGTCACCGTAGGGGGTGTTGGTCGGGCCAGACTGGTAGAGGCCACCGGTACCGCCATGGCTCCCTCCCGTGTACGGGCCGATAACCAATGTTCCCAACCGCCCCTTGCCACTCACATCGATACGCGAGCTCGCGTCCACTTCGATCTCGTCGGCTTTGATGGCAATCGCCTGTGTAAAGTCCTCGGATGCCAAGGGTGTCGTGATAACCCCACCGCTAAGTACCCGGACCTTCTTCCACGTAGCGCTGCGATGCAAAGCGACCGTGAATCCCTCAACCACCAAGTCGGTCTGGGCACCGCCGAACGCCCCACTCATATCCAGCAGGCTGCCAACAAACTCATAACGCTTGGCGTCCAAGGCGAACCCTGCCTGGCTCCAGCCGCCACCGCTCAGCGACAACTCGCCAATCTCGATATCGCGGGCCTGAGTGAAGTGACTGTCGCTTGCCCGCAGTACCGCCACGGCATCGACATCCAGGGTCACGGTGCTATCGGTGAAAACCGCCTCGGCCAGTCGGGCAGCCATCACCCGCACATTGGCGTTGATCACCGTCAACGTTGCCTTCAGCTCTCCGTCGGCGCCCAGGTCCAGCGACGTCGTCGCGGCCTTGGCCTTGTCCAGACCGGTGTTGTCGATGATCAACTCGGCCTGCCCGCTCGACAGGTCATTCAGGTATACCGTGCCGGCACTTCCATGCTGGGCATGTCGACCGTACCGCCCTCGATCCGATCGAAACCGATGTCGGCGCCGGACACCAGGAAGGTGTCGTCGCCATCGAAGCCATACAGCGTGTCGAAGCCAGGACCACCGACGATCACGTCGCTATCCGGGCTACCCCTGACCGTATCGTTGCCAACTCCTACGTCGATCTCGTTTATGCCGATCAGCCGTGTCTCGGTGAAATCGAAATTGTCGTGGCCAGAGGTTCCCCGGATGCGGTTGAAACCGCCGTCGCCATCGATCCATTCGACTCGGGCATCGTTGCTGAAGCGTCGCAATCCGATCACATCGTCGCCGGGGCCGCCTTTGATACCGTCATGCCCATCACCGCCGATGAACAGATCGAACCCAGCATCGCTACCCTGCACAAGAAAGACGTCGTTCCCACCGGCTCCGTCCAGGGTGTCATCGCCGGCGCTCCCCAGGATTACATCCGCTCCTTGGGAGCCGAAAATGACATCCTCCCCGACGTGGCCCTCTATTCGTTCGATGTTGACGAGCGTCGTTTCACGGAAATCGAGGGAGGCCTTTGCCTTGGGATCCCCGGTTATGACGTTGCGCCCTTCGCCCCCATCGATCAGCTCGATACTCGAAGCCGGCGAGAAGGAGTGCAGGCGAATCCAATCATCGCCAAGGCCTCCCAATATTCGATCCTGGCCATCGCCACCGCTGATCCGATCGACGCCCTGGTCACCGTCGAACAGGAAGTCATCGTCACCACCGTTACCAGACAGGTGATCGCTCCCCAACCCACCCCTGATCACGTCCCTGCCCTGGCTGCCCATGATGATGTCATTGCCTGCCAGGCCATCGATAAGGTCGATGTTGCGCAACTCGGTTTCACGGAAGTCGAGCACGTCGCCCGCCTCCGTGCCTTCGATACGATTGCTTCCACCGCGCCCATCGATCAGCTCGACACGCCAGTCATAGGAGAAGTTGTTCAGGCGGATGACGTCGTTCCCATCACCACCCAGCAATTGGTCATAGCCGGCGCCGCCCATGACCCTGTCAGCGTGCTGATCCTCTCCGGTCACGATGAAGGTGTCGTCACCGCCTTCGCCAACCAGGGTGTCCTGTCCCATGCCACCGATGAGAACGTCGTCGCCGTCGCCACCGAAGATGAGGTCATTGCCCGCCCCACCATAGATGATGTCCGAACCAGCGGTACCATGCAGGACGTCATGTCCGTCCTGCCCCTCGGTCACAGGCGCCGCATCCCCTGCCACGACACTCCAGCGAATGCGGCTGAACAGCACCGGTTCACCTGCCGGTTGGCGCAACACCAGGCTGTCGTGGGACTGGCTGCTGATGCCATTGAGCACCTTGCTGAAACGCATGGTGTTCGTACCGGACAGCTCTATGTCATCGCCCTGCAACGAGGGCGTCGCCGTCGCCTCGAGCAGAGCTACTCCGGTATTGAGCAGTTCCGGCCGCAGAACGATGTCGACCATGCCCTCGGCATCGACCTCGCCGCGCGACAGCACCTGGTAATGGCAAACGAACAAGGTCTGCCCTTCCACCTCGTTGTCGCTGGTCGTCAGCAGCACATCCTGCGGATCTAGCCCGGAGAAGCCCGGATCGCTGCTGTGCAGTGGCAGCAGTTCCAGGCCTACCTTTTGAGGTCCATCGATCTCGCAGTCGTCCTCCCCGCGCAGGCGGATACGCTGTGGTATCTGCCAATTCTCGGCGGTGAAATACAAGTAGGGCGGTTGGTTGAGCAGACGTGCTTCACCCGGGTCGGTGACCGCCAGGTTGAGCATCACGCTCTGACCCGGCTTGGGCGCTCGGCTCAGGCTCACTTCTATTTCCGCCACGGCCTCGCCGTATTCATCCAGTTCCAGTGAGGTGAGGGGCGTGACCTGTACCTGGGCAGTGGAAGGTTGCACGGTGATGGAACAGCAAGCCTCGGCCTCGACCTGGCTGCTGGCATCGCGAATGATCGCCTTGATGCGATAGGTGCCAGGAGCCACGCCAGCCAGAGACCATTCGAAACTATCGCCGTCGCCATCCTCGTCCTCGGGGAGCCCGGATACGATCAACAGATCGCCGGCATACAGGTCGATGGTCGCCGAGCTGTCCGGGTCCGTATCGACCCACCGGATAGCCACGCTGCCGCCGCTCAGGGTCAGGTCCTGCTCCGGCGATACGAAGCTGAGCGTGGGAGCGTCATCCACACCATTTTCATTGACGAAAAAGCGTTGCCAGCCACCCCAAGAGGAAAACAACCCGGTGGCATCCACCGACCTCGCCCGCCACCGGTACCAAGTGTTATCGGTAAGCGCGAAACCCACGGTCCAATGAGGCTCGGTGCTGACCTGAGCAGCCAGCGGCTGGTCCCCTTGAGCGGCATAGAGTTCGAATTCGTAGCTCACCGTATCGCCATCGGGATCCTGGACCGGATGTACGGACAGGCGCGGTTCCAGTACTTCGATCCAGGCTCCCTCGGCGGGATTGTTGGCGACGGGCACGGGAGGTGGGGCCTGGAACTGGTTGACACGGAAGCGCCCCACGACCCACTCCGACTCCAGCTCTCCGTCACTGGCACGTGCCCGCCAGTAATAGACCTGGTCCTCTCGCAACTCGACCGGAACGGTCCACTGGATGGCTGCTTGCCCTGCGGAGAACCACTCGGAGTCGATACGCTGCGCGGAATCGAAGCGCTCGTTGTCATCCAGTTGGATGCGATACTGCAACGGCTGCCGTTCAGGATCCTGCGCCGCATCCAGGCGCAGCGTCAGCCCGACGGCTTCAGCGACCTGCTGGTCCTGGACCGGCCATGCCAGCCCCGGCGCGCTCGGCGCCTTGTTGCTCAGGCTCACGCCAAACAGGCTGGGCTCGCTGGGCGTCACGGCCCCATGAGGATCATGGGCTTCCACCAACCAGAAATAGAAACGGCCATCTGCCAGTTCCATAGGAGATTGCCAGGCGGTGACACCGTCGTTACCCGGCAGCAGACCGCTGACTTCCACTACCGGCAGGCTGAAATCATCGTCGTCTTCGTCATAGACGCGCACACGGTAGGTCAGCGGATCCTCATCCACATCGACGCTGTTGTTGAAGCGGAATACCGGGCGCGTATCCGACACCAGGCCCAAGGGCGTTGGATCCAGCAGCGTCGGCGCGCTCGGAGAATCGTTGGCGGTATTGATGAAGAAGCGCCCACCCAACCATTCGCTACTGCCCTTGGCGTGACTGACCCTTACACGCCAGTAGTAGCGACGATTGTCCTCGAGGCTCGCTCCCGGCTCCAGTTGATCGGCCTTGGCCACCCACTCGGTGGTGTTTGCTCCTTCGGCTATCGCATCGGACTTGGCCAGGAGCTGACTCATGGCCTCGTCGCCGTACAGTTCGAACCAATAGCTCAGGGGCTGCCCGGTGACCTGCGTCGGGCTGTTTCGCACCCGCAGTGCCGGATACAGATCCTCGACCTGGGCATTGTCCATTGGATCGTACAATTGCGGAGGTAATGGAGTCGCATCGGCCAGCGTAGGGTCGCTGTCGTTATGGAACTCATCGAGATCGGAAATTCCGTCGCCGTCATAGTCACCGGTGCCATCACGGTCCAGATCGCCGAAATGCTCCTGCTCCCAATCGTCGTCCATCCCATCGCCATCACTGTCCCCCATCCGGAACACCTGGATACCCACTGGCATCGTGGTCTCCAGCAACCCGTCACTGGCCTTGAAATTGACGACGTAACGCCCTGCCTGCCCTTGCGTGGGGGCCCAGAGGAATGTCCCCCGTCCCCGCCCCTCGTCCTTGAAGGAAGCCCCTACAGGAAGCGTCGCGACGGAAAGCTGTGGAACGGTTCCGTTGGGATCGCTGGCGCGCACCATGAAGCCGACCTGACCACCCTCGTGGACCGAGCGATCCATCACATGCTGGAAGACCGGCGGCTTGGGCTCCTGGGTCAAATCACCGAATTCGATGGCATATTCGCTGGCCGGCTGCGTATCGAACAGGTTCAGGTAGTAGTCGAAGGTACGCCCATCGGCGCTGCGCTCCTTGCTCAGCCAGGCGTTGGCAGGCGAAACGGCCGTACCATCGACACGCACTACCCGCCGCAATCCCTTGCTGCCGGCATAGGGATCAGGCACCCGGGCATAACCGAATCCCGGCTCTACAGAAACGACCAGGGTGCGCTGGACGGAACCACCTTTCAGTTGCGCCGTAAGACGCCGGACCGCCGTGCAATCCGAGCACGGGGCATTACGCGCCTCTCCCGCAGCATCGGACTCGAACACATAGAGGTCGTCGCCGACGAAGGCGAGGAAGTCGCGAATACGATCACGCGTAGGCAGATCGACCAGCACATCGCGCAGCAGGAAATATGTATTGGCCGCCTTGAGCAGAGAAGTCAGGCTGCCACCAAGCTCATCGGGATGGGTAAAGGATGCACTGAAGTCGATGAACTCACCGGACAGCGTGCTTTCCATGATCCAGCGACCATTGCGGTTGCGCCCGGGAGCTATGCGGCCGAAGTCCAACAGCAAGGAGGGCTCTGCCGGTGCTTCGTCAACGAAGCTCTGGGTAATTCGAAAGTTGATCGCTACTCCCATCTCATTGCCGATGATGCGGGGCTGGGCCGACTCCAGCTTGAGCCCGCTGACCTCGCCGCGACCACTGTTGCGAATCCGTACCCCCAGGGTGTAGGGCTCAGGGGCTTCGATATCCGGCGTGAACGCGTCGTCGGCGATGACATCCCGGGTCAGGAAGTAATCCAGCGTCAGTTCCGGCTGCGGCTTGACCACGATGGTGTCGGGCGTCACCGCCAGGGACTCGACCTTGCCGCCGGCGTTGTAGCTCAGGCTGGCACCCACGTTGTAGCGCTTTCCCGCCGCCGTATCACCGGCAGCCCCGGCTGCGGGGATGATCAACCAGCGCAACACGCCATTGGCAGATGCCGGCACCTGGCCATGGGTTACGGCTCCATCGGCGCCGGACTGCAGGCTGTTGACGTTCTGGGAGTCATCCAGGCGAATGAAGAAAGCGGCATCGGTGGCATCGGGGTCGGAACTGGCCTTGACCACATTGCCCAGGTCATCCTCGAAGAGGACCTGCACCTTCAATTCGTCGAGGACCATGGTGTCCAGACCATTGTTGATGCGCATGGTGGCTACGAAGGCCTGGCGCTCGAAGCTCAATTCCTGGGGAATCTCGAGCATCACCACAGCACAAAGCTGGTCGTTCGCCCACGCCCCGAATGCCCACAAGGCCAATAAGCCCGCCATCCATTGCTTGAACACTCTCTTCGACTCCCTGAAAGCAGATGTAAAACACCCGCCAAGCTAAACTCCGCATCGTCTGGAGTTGAGACCCAACAGACTCTCGCCAAGGGATCAGGAAATAACAAAGGCACCTGAAGTAGCAATTACAATGTCGTTTTATATGACACAGATAACGAAAATCGATAATCCGACAAATACTTCCTACATAGCCGAGGGAAATCCATCCGAGACCAAAAGATAAAAGCCTACAAATCGTCTGACAGACGCAAACGTACCAGACCTCGATCCCCTAAATAGTACAGATAAAGCCCGAACCTTCCGAAAACAACATAAAACGGCGGTCACCCAAGATCACTCTTGAGACCACAATCAAACCAATATATGAATTTACTTACAGTAGTAGTCGAGCAGACGAACCTGATCATCCTGGGAAATGCTCGCATATCTATTCAGCGTTTCCTTGACTCTCTCTGCATCGTCAAATGATAGAAACACACCAGGCAACGGATTATTTGAAAAGAACTCCAAGAAACTTTGCTGGTATTCCTTCTCGACAAAAAGTACGACTGGCTCCATGCGGGCCTGGTGGTTATCGATAAGCCACGCCGCCATTCTGGCGGGATCGGTGATTGTCGACCGCTCCAACCCTTGCCCGATCACGACCTTACCGGGGCCAACGAAGATCCCCGACAAACGTCCACTCAGCAGGTTGGTGGCGACCCTCTCGACTGGCGACACCAGCCATTCCCATGCCGACGCGCCCTGTCGGGCCAATAGCCATTCGCGCCCGCCAAATACCACATGGGCTCGCTCCAGATCGGCTTGCCCGATCTCGGTACATACCCGCCGGACCGAAAGAATGTCATAACCCGCCAGCAAAACGCCGGTCGGCAAACGTGCCTGCTGCAGATGCTCAATGAGTTGGCCGGTCGGAACCGACCATGCCCCATGGACACGCCCCTTTCCATCCACGTCGATCAACCGTTGCGGCAGTTCGGTCACCAGGCATGCGTCATCGGTCGTGGAGGAGGCGAAGACCTTACCCACAGCCGCGCACGCCAGAACAATGACTACCCCCCACCGGCTACTCCGCATTGAACTCATACCCCATGCGCCTGGCCGCCTGGTCGATGTAGTGATAGCGCCCACCGGTCACCAACTGGGCATCCTCCGTGCTCCGCAGGATCCTCGGCTGTATGAATATCATCAGGTTGTTCTTTTTCTTGTTGTTCCGATCACTGCGGAACAACGCTCCCAGTACTGGCACCCGTCCGAGAAACGGGACGCTGGCATTACCCTCCTGTTGCTCGTCCGAGATAAGCCCGCCCAAAACCAGGGTCTGACCATCCTCGACCAGAACACGCGTCTTCACCGAGCGCGTATTGGTGATGATGTCCTGGGCCTGGGCCACACGAGCGTTCGAAACGCTGGATATTTCCTGGGTAATGTCCAGCGTGACGGCATCCCCTTCATTGACCTGGGGCTTTATGGTCAGCGTGATCCCCACGTCTTTACGCTCTATGGTCTGGAAGGGGTTCTCCACTGGACTGGCAGCACTGGTAGAACGTCCCGTGACGAAAGGAACATTCTGCCCGACGACAATTTTCGCCTCTTCATTGTCGAGGGTGACCAGATTCGGCTTGGACAGGATATTCAGCGACTCGCCGGTCTCAAGGGCCTTGATCAGTCCCCGAAGAGAACCGTTGCGATAAAACCCCAGCGACAGGCCGCTGAGCAGGTTGGGAGCCTCGTCCGCCGCGCCTCCTCCTGTCCCGTCACGATACAAGGTGCCGCCGTACCACCCATCCCCGCCTTTTCCGCTGCTGCTCGTGCGCCACTCGACGCCCAGTTCCCGCCCCTGCGCCTCGGAAACCTCCACGATGACGGCCTCGACCAGAACCTGGGCACGGCGGATGTCCAACTTGCGAATGATGTGCTCTACCGCCTCTATGACATCCGGGGGACCGGTCACGACCAGGGCGTTCGTAGCCTCGCTGGCCTGTATGTTCACCTCCACCGAGGATTCCTGAATATTCAAGCCCTGTTTCTGGATACTGGAACTGATACTTTGAATGGCCGGCAATACATCGGCCGCACGCAGGTAATGCAAATAGAAGACTCGGCTGTTTCCAAGCCCCTGGACCTTACGATCCAGACGCGCCACTACATCCTTCACCTGCCGCCGCAATACCTCGTCGCCAGCAACCACGATGCTATTGGTTCGAACATCCGCACCAATGGAGAAAAAGCCCTCTGGCGTCTCCGACTTCGGTTTTGGGAATAGACCATTGAGCATCGTGAGGATGTCTTGTGCACTGGCGAACTCAAGAGCCAGCACCTCGGTGCTCACCGCCCACACACGATCCAGTTGCCCGACCAGGTCATCGATCTTGGAAATGTTCACGGCGCGATCGGCAACGATTATGTAGTTCCGTTCAGGGTAGGCCGCTATGTAGGCTGTCTGGGGAACCATGGGCTTCAACAGGTTCACCAACTGGACCGCGGAGACATTGTTCAACTTGAAGAGCTTCACGACATTATCGCCGGCACTGGCATGCTGCTCGCCAACCGGGATGCTGGATGACTTCGCATCCGCGTCGGGAACGACCTTGTATACGCTTCCTTCCTTTATCAGCGCATAGCCATGCACGCTCAATACCGAACTCAGCAATTGCCCAAGATCCGCCTCGCCGATGGCTCCACCCGTGACAACTGAAACCCGCCCTTTGACCCTGGGATCGATGACAATGTTCTTTCCTGTCTGATCGGCCACCCACTCTATCAGGGACCGTATATCCGCTCCTTTCATGTCCAGCCCAAAAGAACTGGAAGCCTTTTCTTCGGCATGCAGCCAAGCGCTAAATAAAGCCAGCACTAAAAATACAATACGCATGTTCAGTTATCCCCGGCCGCAAGGGATTTCAACCTGCTCAACTTTTCCGATAGCCTTTCACTATTAAGCGGTTCGAGTGTCGGCGAGGAAACTTTCTGCGCGACTGAAACAATTGGCTTGGACAACTCTTCCACATCCTGTTTTCGTTCGTCCAGACTCACACTTTCCAGAACTCCATTTCGCCTTATCAATACCCGACGCGACTGAACCGAAACCAGTTCAACACCAGGGAGCAGTTTGTCACCGGGATAATAGAGAGCTTGCGCATTCTCATTGCCTTCAATTACCGCAGCTGAACGTGACTCCTCGCTACCGGCGTAACTGGCCACCAGCTTTAGAGACAGATTGCTTTCCTTGACAGGTACAGTCTCAGCTTTTGGAGCCGGGCTACCGAAAAGCTGCGCCAACACTTCACGGTTTGGGGTCGGCTTTTGCCGTGCGACTTCACCGCCCGGGGACTGAGGAACGATTGCCTCATCGAGTTGCCGCTGCCATTTCAGAAAGCTGAACACATAGAAGGCTGCCACGGCGCAGAGCCCGCAGATCATGCTCGGCACGGCGAGCTTCGATAGCGCAATGTCGATTTTCATGCAGTTCCTTTTGCTTTCCCAAGAACAGCTCCTTGCCTGCCATCAGCCATTCAACCTTGCGGATAAAGACTGAAGCGTGAACCGACCAAGGCTTTTAAAGAAAACGGTTGTGCTCGTCACCCATACGCATGTGCAAATGATTGGCGGACGACAATTCTTTTAAACTCAGAACATTCAACAATATGCCCACCAATATCCCTACAAAGAAAAGCCCTACAAAATTGAATGAATAACCTTTATTAACCAACGACTATTAACCAACGACCACGCCACGTCTGTGCCATAGCAAACGTCATCATGCCCGGCATCCAACGCAGCCCTATTTGAAGACCCGCCGCCAGCAGCGAAGCATTCAAACGTCGCCATACGAAGCACGCTGTTGGTTCGAGCATGACCGGGAGCCCCACACAGGCGAAGGAAGAGTCGGGCGCTTCACATGCCCTGGGGCGAAACCAGAGCTGCATCCTGAACCGATAGAAGGGCCGGCGCTCCCAGCGGCAGGCCTTCTTCGTAAGCACCGGGCAACCATCCGTCGCCAGACCCCACCGCCTTTGCCACCCTGCCTCTTGCACTTCCAATATTATGGTATACCATCAGACCAAATCGCACAGAGACACCCAAGGAGTGCCCATGAGCTTCGAAATCCGCA
>Ga0180221_1001767_pt1 | contig 13651 bp, 11 predicted proteins | sample eDN5th37CKraftMG_FD_151339 | JGI IMG/M metagenome (GOLD analysis project Ga0180221, IMG submission 151339) | Enriched Miracle-Growth compost microbial communities from Emeryville, California, USA - eDNA 5th pass 37_C Kraft MG (version 2) (version 2) ...
TCAAAGATGGCGCTCAGTTCCGAAGCCTTGCGGGTGTTCCTGGCGGTGGTGGACACCGGCAGCATGAGCGCCGCCGCCGAGTTCCTGGGGCAGACCGCCTCGGGCGTCAGCCGCGGCCTGTCGCGCCTGGAAACGCAATTGGGCGTCACGCTGCTGACCCGCACCACGCGGCGCATGGAACTGACCGACGAAGGGCAGTTGTTCCTGCAGCGGGCGCGGCGCATCGTGGCCGAGCTCGACGATGCCGAGGAATGCATGCGCATCCGCCTGCAGCAGCCGGCCGGCAAGCTGCGCATCGACGCCTCGGCGCCGGTGATGCTGCATTGCGTGGTGCCCCATGTCGGCGAGTTCCGCGCGCGCTATCCCGAGATTTCCCTGGAGCTCACCAGCAACGACCGGATCGTCGATCTGCTGGAGCACCGCACCGATATCGCGCTGCGCGCCGGCCCGTTGTCGGATTCCAGCCTGCATGCCCGGCCGCTGCGGCCGGCGCCGCGTTTCCTGGTGGCCAGCCCGGCCTATGTGGCGCGGCGGGGCGCGCCGGCCACGCCCGAGGCGCTGGCCGGGCACGAGCTGCTGGGCTTCACGCAGCCCGAGACCTTGAACGTCTGGCCCTTGCGCCACGCGGGCGGGACCGGGCTGGCGATCGCGCCGACCCTGGCGGCGTCCAGCGGCGAGACCCAGCGGCAGCTGGCGCTGGGCGGCGTGGGCATTGCCTGCCTGTCGGAGTTCATGGTGCGCGACGACCTGGCCAGCGGGCGCCTGGTGAAGGTGCTGGAACACGCCTACACCGATTACCTGCAGCCCATGCACGCCGTCTACTACCGCAACACCCAGTTGGCGCGGCGCATCGCCTGCTTCCTGGATTTCTTCGCCGAGCGGATCTGAACGGCCGGCCGCTGCCCGGCCGGCCGTTCACCTTCAGATGTGCAGGGCGCGTCCGTAGGCCGCCAGCACCGATTCGTGCAGGGCCTCCGCCAGGGTCGGGTGCGCGAACACCGTATGCATCAGGTCCGCCTCGGTGGCTTCCAGCGTGGCGGCCACGCCGTAGCCGGCGATCAGCTCGGCGGCTTCCGGATGGATGATGTGCGCGCCCAGCAGTTCGCCCGAATCGGCGTCGAACACCGTCTTGACCAGCCCTTCCGCCTCGCCCATGGCGAGCGCCTTGCCGTTGCCGGCGTAGGGAAAGCGCCCGACGCGGATCCGCCGGCCGGCGGCCCCGGCCTGCTCGCGCGCGCGCGCTTCGCTCAGGCCCACGCTGGCCACCTGCGGATGGGCGTAGGTGCAGGCCGGGATGCGCAGCGGGTCGAGCGGCTGGACCGGCTGGCCGGCAATGGCGTCCACGCACAGCAGGCCTTCGTGGCTGGCCTTGTGCGCCAGCCACGGCGCGCCGGCCACGTCGCCGATGGCGTACACGCCGGGTTCGGCGGTGCGGCCCAGGCCGTCGGTGACGATGTGGGTGCGCTCGACGCGCACGCGCGTCTGTTCCAGGCCCAGGTCCTCGACATTGCCGACGATGCCGGCGGCGACGATGACGCGCTCGACCTCGACCTCGCGGCGGCGGCCGCCCTGATCGAGCGTCACGCGCACCCCGGCGGCGGTGGGGCAGGAGGCCGCGACGGTGCAATCCGTCAGCACGCGGATGCCCTGTTTCTCGAACGCCTGGCGCGCCAGGCCGGCGATTTCGGCGTCTTCCTGGGGCAGGATCTGCGGCGCCATTTCCGCCAGCGTCACTTCGGCGCCCAGCGTGCGGTAGAAGCTGGCGAACTCGACCCCGATGGCGCCGCCGCCCACCACCAGCAGGGATGCCGGCAGCGCCGCCGGCGCCAGCGCCTCGCGGTAGGTCCAGATGCGTTCGCCGGCCGGCAGCGCGGGCAGGGCGCGGGGCCGGGCGCCGGTGGCCAGCACGATGTGGGCGGCCGACAGCGTCGCGCCGTCGTCGAGCGCCAGCCGGCCGGGACCGTCCAGGCGCGCGCGCGCCCGGTGCACGGCGACGCCATTCTTCTTGAGCAGGTGCGCGACGCCGCGCCCCAGCTGGCCGGCCACTTTGCGCGAGCGCGCCACCATGGCGGCCAGGTCGGGGCGGGCCGCGGCGGCGCCGGCCACGCCGTAGTCCGCCGCCGCGCGGCAGGCGCGCAGCACGGCGGCGCTGTGCAGCAGCGCCTTGGTGGGGATGCAGCCCCAGTTCAGGCAGATGCCGCCCAGTTCGGCGCGTTCGACCAGCGCGGCGCGCAGGCCGAGCTGGGCGGCGCGCAGCGCGGCCACGTAGCCGCCCGGGCCGCCGCCCACCACGGCGATGTCGTAATCGTGTCGGCTCATCGCGGCCTCACAGCAGGATGCGCACGGGATGCTCGATCCGGGCGCGGAAGGCGGCCAGCCAGCGCGCCGCCACGGCGCCGTCGACCGCGCGGTGGTCTGCCGACAGCGTGACGGTCATGAGCATGGCGGCGCGGATTTCGCCGTCCTCGTCCACCACCGACCGGCGCCGGGCCGCGCCGACCGCCAGGATGGCGGCCTGGGGCGGGTTGATGATGGCGGCGAACTGGTCGATGCCGTGCATGCCCAGGTTGCTGACCGTGAGCGAGCCGCCGGTGAACTCCTCGGGCCTGAGGCGGTTGGCGCGCGCGCGCGCGGCCAGCTCGGCGATCTCGGCGGCGATGGCGCCCAGCGGCTTGGCGTCGGCATCGCGCACGATGGGCGTGACCAGGCCGCCGTCGGTGGCGACCGCGACCGAGATGTCGGCGCCGGCATGGTGCAGCAGCGCATCGTCCTCCCACGACACGTTCAGCCCGGGTTCGTCGCGCAGGGCCTGCGCGGCGGCGCGCACGATGAAGTCGTTGACGGTGGGGCGCGGGCCGCCGTCCTGTCCCGCCTGTGCGCGCAAGGCCAGCAGCGCGTCGGCGCGGCAATCGACCGTCAGGTAGAAGTGCGGCACTGTCTGTTTGCTTTCGCTGAGGCGGCGCGCGATGGCGCGCCGCATGCCGGTATGCGGCACGCGCTGTTCGTCGGGGCGCGCGGCTGGCGCGGCGGCCGGGGGAGGCGCGGCCGAGGCCGGCGCGCGCCGGGCGGCCGCCTCGACGTCGCGCCGCACCACGCGGCCGCGCGGCCCGCTGCCGGCCAAGGCGGCCAGGTCCAGGCTCCATTGCGCCGCCAGCCGGCGCGCCAGCGGGCTGGCCAGGACGCGGCCGGCGGACGCTGCGTCCGGAGCCGGGCCGGGCGCCGGCGTGTCGGCGGGCCGTGCGACGGCGCTGTCCGCCTCGACCGCCGCGCCGGCCGGGGCGGCGGCGTCGGCATGCCCGGCCAGCGCCGCCTCGATCGCCGCGGCGTCTTCGCCGGCTTCGAGCAGCACGCCCAGCACGGCATTGACCGGCACCGAAGCCGCGCCGGCCGGCACCACGATGCGGCCCAGCACGCCGGCCTGCTCGGCGTTGATTTCGACGATGGCTTTTTCGGTTTCGATTTCGGCCAGCGGCTCGCCCACGGCGACCGCGTCGCCTTCGCGCTTGAGCCACTGGTGCAGGGTGCCGCCGGACGCGTCGGCCGCCACGGCGGGTAGTCTGATCAGGTTCGCCACGCTCGTGTCCTCGCTATGCGGTTGCGGCCAGGTCGGGACGGTACTGCGCCAGGTCGTCGTATTCGACCAGCTCCAGCACGTTGCCCTCCGGATCGCGGAAGAAGGCCAGCCAGGTGCCGGGCCGCACTTCCATGGGCGCCGGCCGGCTGTCGAATGCCACGCCGCGCTCGGCCAGCCGGGCCGCCAGGCCGGCCAGGTCGCGCACGATGAAAGTCAGATAGCTGGCGTTGCGCCGGTCCAGGATGGCGGCGGTGGCGCCCGCCGTCTGCGGCGGCGCGGCCGGCTGCAGCAATTTCAGGCGCTCGCCATAGGGCGTCTGCAGGCGCGCCACTTCGTAGCCGTGCGGGCTCAGGCCGGTGGCCGCGGCCTTGTCGGCCGGCACGGTCACGCGGCTGACCAGCGCCAGGCCCAGCACGCCGACATAGAATTCCAGCAGGCGCTCCAGGTCGGCGCAGCACAGGCCGACTTCCAGGGGCGCGGCCATGTCCAGGCGGGGGGCGGCATTCATGCGCGTTCTCCTATGTCGGCCAGCGCCTCGCGCAGGCCTTCGATGATTTCTTCCGTGCCGGCGTAGGCGGCACGTTCCAGCACCTTGGAGATGCTGGGCGAGGCCTCGCCGCCCGTGACCCGCTTGACCGGCTGGTCCAGCCAATCGAAATAGCGCCGCTGGATCTCGTCGGCCAGCATGGCGCCGTAGCCGGTGCCGCGCGCGCCCTGTTCGACGATGAGCACGCTGTTGGTCTTGCGGATGCTGGCGCCGATGGTGTCCCAGTCGAGGCTGGCGCGGTCGAGCGTGCGCAGGTCGATCACCTCGGCATCCGCGCCGCTCTGTTCCACTGCCTCCAGCGCGCGCTGCACCATGGACAGGTAGGTCAGCACGGTGAGCTTGCCGCCGGCGCGCCGCACGCGCGCCTTGCCGAACGGAATATGGAAATCCAGGTCGTCCTCCGGGATCGGGCCGCTGCTGCCGTAAAGATCGACATGCTCGATCACCAGCACCGGGTCCTTGGAGGCCAGCGCGGTATTCATCAGCCCCACGTAGTCATACGGGGTGGCCGGTGCCACGATGCGCCAGCCCGGCGCGGTGGCGAAGATGCCGGCCGGGTCCATCGAGTGCTGCGAGCCGTAGCCGGTGCCCATCGCCACCTTGGTGCGCAGCACCAGCGGCACGTCGATGTCGCCGCCGAACATGTGGCGGGCCTTGCCGATCTGGTTGAAGACCTGGTCGGCCGCCACCCACATGAAGTCGGGATACATGAACTCGACCACCGGCTTGTAGCGGCCGTCCATGGCCAGCCCGCCGCCCAGGCCGGCGAAGGCGTTCTCGGAGATCGGCGTGCCCAGCACGCGGTCGGGGTAGCGCTCTTTCAGGCCGCGCGTGGCGCCGTTGGTGCCGCCCTTGAGCCGGTGCACGTCCTCGCCCAGCACCACCACGCCGGCGTCGGCCTGCATGCGGCGGTCCAGCACGTCGGCCACGGCGTCGACGAACTTGCGCTCGACCATGGGGCCATCGTGCCGGTCCGCCTCCAGGTAGCGCAGGCCCTGCAGTTCCGCGCCGTCGCTGCGCAGGCCCACGTCGCGGAAATCCGGGCTGGGCCACAGCGCCGCGCGGATGCGGCGCTTGCCGCCGTCGGCCGCCTCGGTCAGGCGCCCGGCCACCTCGCGCATGGCCTGCTTGCAGGCCTGGCGCAGCGCGTCGACATCCGGCTGCGACAGCAGGCCGCGCCCGATCATCTCGGCGGCCGTCTTGTCGAGCGGGTCGCGGCGCCGCCATTGCGCTTCTTCCTCTTTGCTGCGATAGCCGAAGGCGCTGCCGGGGAATGGGCCGTTCTGGTGGAAGTAGCGGTACACGTCGGCCTCGACGATGGCGGGGCCGTTGCCCGCCCGCATGTGGGCCACTGCTTCGGACATGGCCAGGTGCACCGCCAGCGGGTCCATGCCGTCCACTTTCCACGACGGGATGTTGAAGCCCTGGCCACGCGCCGACAGGCGCGGCTCGGCGGTGGATTCCTCCACGGTGGTCGAGACCGCGTAGCGGTTGTTCTCGATAAAGAAGCACAGCGGCAATTGCCAGGCGGCCGCCAGGTTCATGGTCTCCAGCACCGAGCCGATATTCACCGCGCCGTCGCCGAAGTAGGTCACCGCGACCCGGTCGGTGCCGGCGTGCCGGTGCGCCCAGGCGGCGCCGGCGGCCAGCGGCACGCCGCCGCCCACGATGGCGTTGGTGCCCAGCGCGCCGGCTTCCAGCCAGCGCAGGTGCATGGAGCCGCCGCGGCCGCGGCAGTAGCCCTGCGCCAGGCCCATGATCTCGGCCAGGGTGCGCTGCAGGACCTCGTCCACGGCCGGCGTCAGCGGCGCGCGCGGGTCCAGCCCGCCGGGGGCCACGTGCTGCAGCGCCTTGGCCAGGAACTGGTGGTGGCCGCGGTGCGAGCCGTTGATCTGGTCGCCCGCGCCCAGCGCCAGCACCGACCCGGCCGCGCCGCCTTCCTGCCCGACGGAGGAGTGGGCGGGGCCGTGGATCAGGCCTTCGGCGGCCAGTTCCAGCACGGTCTCCTCGAACGCGCGGATCCAGTGCAGCTGGGTCAGCAAAGTGCCCAGCAGGGCCGGGTCGGCGGCGCGCCAGTCGTCGGACTGGGCGGTCAGTTCCCGCCAGGGCGCCTGCGGCGTCAGCGGTCGGTGTGTGGCCATGAGTGTCTCCAGTAGAACGGTGCGCTACAGGTAGCCGTAGCGGCTCCAGCCGCCGTCGGCCACCAGGGTGTGTCCGGTGATGTAGGCCGCCTGGCGCGAGGCCAGGAAGACGGCCAGGTCTGCCATCTCGCCCGGCTGGCCCAGGCGTCCCAGCGGCGTGCGGCGGCGCAGCTGCTCGGGGTCGAGCCGGCCGCGCGCGGCCAGGTCGCGCAGCAGGTCGGTCTCGATGTAGCCCGGCGCGAGCGCATTGACGCGCACTCCCGCATGGCCCCATTCGACCGCCAGGGTCTCGGTCAGCAGCACCACCGCGCCCTTGGTGGCGCAGTAGGCGGCGCGGTCGGGGGCGGCGACCACGCCGTACATCGAGGCCAGGTTGATGATCGCGCCGGCGCGCTGCGCCACCATGCGGCGGCCGGCCGCCTGCGCGCACAGGAACACGCCGGTCAGGTTGATATCGACCGCGCGGCGCCACTCGTCGGGCTCGATCTCCAGCGCGGGCTTGTTGGCGGAAATGCCGGCGCTGTTGACCAGCACGTCGATGCCGCCGTGCGCCCGCTCGGCCGCGGCGAAGGCGCGCTCGACCGCTTGCGCGTCGGTGACCGAGGCGGGGCAGGCCACGGCCTGGACGCCTTGCGACTGCAGCGCGGCGGCGGCCTCGGCCAGCGCCGCTGCGTCCACGTCCAGCAGCGCGATGCGCGCGCCCTGGCGCGCAAAGGCCTGCGCGGCGGCCAGTCCGATGCCGCGGGCCGCGCCGGTCACGATCACGCTCTTGCCGCGCAGCTCCGGGTAGCAGGCCGGCGCGGCGGCGGTGTCTTCGATTTGCTTCAAGATAGGAATCCGTCAGGTGAGAGGGAGGGAAGCGCGCGCGCCCTGGGCGCGCGGTTCATACGGCCAGCCATTCCTGGACCACGTCCGGGCGTTCATGCAGCGCGGCGGGCGGGCCCTCGAACACTACGCGCCCGTGGCCCATCACATGCACGCGCGAGGACACTTTCAGCGCGATGGCCAGTTTCTGTTCCACCAGCAGCACCGACACGCCGCGCCGATGGATGTCGCGGATCACCTCGGCGATGACCTCGACGATCTTGGGCGCCAGGCCTTCGGTGGGCTCGTCGATCAGCATGACCTTGGGGTTGCCCAGCAGCGTGCGGCACATGGTCAGCATCTGCTGCTCGCCGCCCGACAGGTTGCCAGCCCGGGTGTTGCGCCGCTCTTTCAGGCGCGGGAAATACGTGAACATCTGCTCGGCGTCCCAGGCGGCCGCGCCGGGACGGGCGGGCTGCTCGCCCATGCGCAGGTTCTCGTCCACCGTCAGGTTGGCGAACACCTCGCGCTCCTCGGGCACGTACCCGACGCCCGCGCGGGCGATCTGGAACGCGCGCAGGTTGGTGATGTCGCGGCCCTCGATGGCGATGCGCCCGCGCGCGGCCGGCACCAGTCCCATGATGGTCTTCATGGTGGTCGAGCGGCCGGCGCCGTTGCGGCCCAGCAGGCTCACCACCTCGCCCTGCCGGATGGCCAGGTCGATGCCGCGCAGGATGTGGCTCTTGCCATAGTAGGCATGCACCTGCTGCAGGCTCAGCAGCGTCGGGTCGGTCATACGGTCTGCTCCCCCAGATAGGCTTCGCGCACCCCGGCGTCGGCGCGGATCTGCTCCGGCGTGCCGGTGGCCAGGATCTCGCCGTACACCAGCACGCTGATGCGGTGCGCCAGCGAGAACACCACCTGCATGTCGTGCTCGACGATCAGCAGGGTGCAGTCGCGCGTGACCTCGCGGATCAGCTCGACGGTGTAGTCCACTTCATGCTGCGACATGCCCGCCATCGGCTCGTCCAGCAGCACGACCTTGGGGCGCGAGGCCAGCGTCATGCCGATTTCGAGCGAGCGCTGCTCGGAATAATTGAGGTCGCCCGCGGCCACGTCGCGGCGCGCGGTCAGGCGGACTTTCTCCAGCAGGCGGTCGATGTCCTCGTTGACGCCGCGCTGGCGCGCCACCGGACGCCAGAAGTGATACGTCAGCCCGTGCATGCGCAGCACCGCCAGGCGCAGGTTCTCGCGCACGCTCAGGCGCGGGAAGACGTTGGTGATCTGGAACGAGCGCGCCAGCCCCAGCCCGTTGATGCGTTCCGGCGGCAGGCCCTCGATGCTTGCGCCGTCCAGGCGGATATGCCCGGCGCTGGGCGCGAAGCTGCCTGATATCAGGTGGAACAGGGTGGACTTGCCGGCGCCGTTGGGGCCGATCACGGCATGGCGCTCGCCGGCTTGCACCGCCAGGTTCACGCCGCGGATGATCTCGGCGTCGCCGAACGATTTGCGCAGGCCGTCCAGCGCGAGCATGGGAGCGGTCATGGCGCGGCCTCCAGCGACAGCGCGGGTTGGGACGGACGGCGCCACAGGGCGGCCGCCCAGCGCGCCGCCAGCAGGCCGGCGCCCAGCAGCGCCAGCGGCAGCCACCAGGTGGCCGGCGAAACGGGCGCCCACTCGCGCCCGAACAGCTCGATCGGCGGCCAGCCGGCCGTGGGGTTCATGGCCAGCATGGCGCGGTAGTCGCGCGCGAACATGCGCTGCAGCATCTCGACCGTGAACACGGTGGCGGCCGTCAACAGCAGCGCGGCGCCCAGCGACACGCCGAAGGGCGGCAGCCAGCGCGCCAGCCCGCGCTCGCGCAGCGAGTGCGCGCCGCGCTGCAGCAGCCCCACCAGGCCGTCCGGCACGAACAGCATCACCAGCACGAACAGGATGCCCTGGTACAGCAGCCACGAGCGCGTCAGGTCCGACAGGGTGTGGCTCAGGAACGTCAGCACCGAGGCGCCCAGCACCGGCCCCAGGAAGGCGTTGACGCCGCCGATGTAGGCGAACAGCACCGCGTCGGTCGACAGCTTGACTTCGAACAGCACGTAGTTGGCGGCCTCGATGTTCAAGGCCTGCAGGCCGCCGGCCACGCCCGAGAACATGGCGGACAGGGCGAACACCAGGGTCTTGAGCGTGTGCGGGCGATAGCCCAGGTAGCGCAGGCGCTGCGTGTTCTCGCGCAGGCCCAGCGCCAGCCGGCCCAGCGGCGTGCGGGTCAGCCCGTACAGCGCGGCCAGGCACGCCACCACCCAGACCAGCACCAGGTAATACACCTCGATGGTCGAGCCGAAGGTGAAGCCCCAGGCCGGCATGCGCATGCCGGACACGCCGGCCTCGCCGCCGAACAGGCCTTTCAGGTGCGGCGCCAGCGCGTGCAGCAGCTCGGCCAGGGCCAGCGTGATCATGGCGAAGTACACGCCGGAGCGCAGCGTGGCGAACCAGCCGGCCGCCAGGCCGAACAGCAGCCCGGCCGCGCCGCCGACCAGCGGCATCAGCGGCGTGGGCAGCAGTCCGGCGCCGCCCAGCGCGTTCATGGCGTGGATGGTGGCGAAGGTGCCCACGCCGAAATACGCGGCGTGGCCGAACGACAGCATGCCGGCCTGGCCGGCCAGCAGGTTGAAGGCGCAGGCGAACAGGGCGGCGATCAGCATCTGCACCGCGGCCACCAGCTGGCCGGCCGGCAGCAGGTAGGGCAGGGCCAGCGCGCCGGCCACCAGCAGCGCGGGCAGGGCGAAGGACAGGCCGCGCTTCATGCCTGTTCTCCCTTCAGCCCGGACGGCCGCACCAGCAGCACCAGCAGCATCAGCAGGAACGGCAGGGTGGCCGCCAGGCTGGAGATCTTCACCGTCATCAGGCCGCCCACCCGTTCGGCCCATTCGCCCGCGCCGAACAGGCCGAACAAGGTGGCCAGGCTGGCGTCGATGCCGACCGAGAACGAACTGAGCAGGCCGATCAGCAGCGAGGCGATCATGGCGCCTTCCAGCGAGCCCAGGCCGCCCACCACGACCACCACGAACACCAGCACGCCGAGCTCCAGCGCCATGTTCGGGTTGGTGGTGTAGAAGGCCCCAGCCACCGCGCCGGCCAGCCCGGCCATCGCCGCGCCCACGCCGAACACGCTCATGAACACCAGCGGCACGTTGTGGCCCAGCGCCTCGGCCATGCGCGGGCGATAGATCGCCGAGCGCACCACGATGCCGACCCGCGTGCGCGCCAGCAGCAGGTAGATGACGGCGAACATGGCCAGCGACACCACGCCCATCAGCAGGCGGTAGAACGGATAGTCGGCCGCGAACACGCGGAAGGCGGCGAAGTTGAGGAACTCGGGCACCCGGTAGTCGACCGGGAAGTCGCCGTAGAACAGCTTGACGAGCTCGGCCACGATGAAGGCCAGGCCGAAGGTGACCAGCAGTTCCTGCGCGTGGCCGTACTTGTGCACGCGGCGCAGGAAGAAGCGTTCCACGCCCATGCCGAGCAGGCCGGCCACCAGCGTGGCCAGCGCCAGCGCGGCCCAGAAGCCGGTGAGCGGCGCCAGGGTGTAGGCGGCATAGGCGCCGATCATGTAGAACGAGGCGTGGGCGAAGTTCAGCACGCCCATCATGCCGAAGATCAGGGTCAGGCCGGCCGAGACCATGAACAGCAGCAGGCCGTAGATCACGCCGTTCAATAGCGAGATGGTGAAGTATTCCATGTGCGCTCCGGAGAATCGTCCGCGCGGCCGCCCCGCCCTGGGGGACGAGGCGGCCGAATGCCCGGGATGCGTGGGCGGATCAGTCGGGGCGGGCCATCTTGCAGGTGCCCTGCACCGGGGCCGATACGTCGGCCGCCGCCAGCACCTTGACCGGCTCGAAGCCCATGTCGGTGCCGTCGGTCTTGTACTGGGCGGTCTTGGTCACCTTGGACACCACCATCGGCAATTGCACCTGGTGGTCCGCGGCGCGCATCGAGTACTCGCCCAGCGCCGTCCTGATGGTGACCTGCTCCAGCGCGCGCGCCAGCTCGGGCACCGGCAGCCGGCCGTCGCGCGGCGGCACCTGCTTGAGGGCCTGGCCGAGGAAGCGCATGCCCATCACGGTCTGCGGCTCGACATAGCTGGGGTAGTGGCCGGTCTTGGCCTTGTAGTCCTCGGCGAACCGGGCGCCTTCCTCGCCCGCCGCCTGGGCGTTGAAGGGATGGGCGATGTAATGGCCCAGCGCCACTTCGCCGGCATTGGCCAGGTTGCCGACCTGGTCCAGGAACACCGTGCCGAAGCGCACCTTCAGGCCGCCGGCCTGGGTCGCCTTCATCAGCAGCAGCAGGTCGTTGGACCAGTTGCCGGTGATGACGGTGTCGGGGTTGGCCGAGCGGATGCGGGCGACGTAGGGGGCGAAGTCCTGGATCTTGTTGACTTCGTGCAGCGTCTTGCCCACCACCTGGTAGCCGTAGTCGTCGGCGTAGCGCTCGGTGGCGCTTTCCATGTCCTGGCCCCAGGAGTAGTTCTGGTTGATGGCGTAGACGCGCTTGCCCAGCGTGCCGTCGGCGGCCATGACGGCGGTCAGCGCCTTGACGCGCAGTTCGGCGTTGGTGGTGAAGCGGAAATGATAGAAGTTGCACTTCTCGCCGGTCAGCTCGAGCGCTTCGCCGCCCATGTTCAGGAACACGATTTCCTTGCCGGGATTGCGCAAGTTGTATTTGCGCACGTCTTCGGTCAGCTGGCCGGAGATGGCCGACGAGGCGCCCTGGGCGATGATCTGCACGCCGTCCGCGGCGGCCGCGCGGAAGCGGTCCGACGCGCCGACCGGCCCGCCCTGGTTGTCGAATTCGACCAGCTGCAGCGGTTCGCCGTTCCAGCCGCCGGCGGCGTTGATGCGGTCCAGCTCGTATTTGATGGCGGCGCGGAACATCTGGCCGGTCGAGGCCTGCGGCCCGGACAGCGTTTCGATCAAGCCGATTTTCACGGGCGCCGCCTGGGCGGCGGCGGCAAGACCGGCCACGCATAGCGCGCCGGCGGTCAGGGCCAGTTTCATCGTGTCTCCTCCAAGAGATAAGGCAGGGCTTGCGCCTGCTTGCGTGGCGGCGCCGACTGTTTTACGCTTGGCGCCAAGTTGTCAGATAAATAAAAAAGTTATCAGACAAATTATCGGGCACGCTTTTTTTGCGTGTCAAGCAGGGTTTGCGCGGGCCGGCCCGCTATACCGGAGGACACAAGATGATTTCGTACCAAGGCCAGGTGGTGGCGATCACGGGCGCGGGCAATGGCATCGGCCTGGCGACCGCGCGGTTGATGGCCGCCCATGGCGCGAGCCTGCTGCTGACCGACATCGACGCCGGGCGGCTGGCTCCGCTGGCCGCCGAGCTGGACCCCTCCGGCGGGCGGGTGCTGGCCCGGGCGCTGGACGTGGCGTCGTCGGCGGCCTGCGAGGCGGCGCTGGGCGAGGCCGCGGCGCATTTCGGCGGGCTGGACCATGTGGTGCACTGCGCCGGCGTCTATCCCGAGAAGCTGGCGCACGAGACCAGCGACGCCGACTGGCAGGGCCTGATGCGGGTCAACCTGGATGGCGCGTTCTATGTGTGCCGGGCCGCCCGGCCGCATTTGCGCGAGGCGGGTTCCATTGTGCTGCTGTCGTCCCTGGCGGCGCACCGCGGCAGCTATGCGCATGCCGCTTATGCGGCGTCCAAGGGCGCGGTGCTGAGCCTGGCGCGCAGCCTGGCGCTGGAGTTCGCGCCGCGCGTGCGCGTGAATGCGGTGTCGCCCGGCATCATCGCCACCGCGATGACGCGCGGGCTGATCGACCAGAAGGGCGGCCAGTTGCTCGACAGCACGCCGCTGCGCCGCTATGGCACGGCCGAGGAAGTGGCGGGCGCGATCGCTTTCCTGTGTTCGCCGCTGGCCGGCTTCGTGACCGGCGAAGTGCTGCAGGTCAACGGCGGCATTTACATGGGGTAGGCGTGTTGCCAGCCTCTATACTTCCCCATTCCCGCGAGCGCCGCCATGACCGATCTGTCCCGCCCCGATGCAGCCCCTGAACCGCCGCCCGGCGCCGCGCGCGGCTCGCTGTCGGCCGGCGTGGCCGATGCGCTGGCCGAGCAGATCCGCCAGGGCGTGCTGGCCCCGGGCGACCGCCTGCCGACCGAGAAGCAGCTGACCGAACGCTATGCGGTCAGCCGCGCGGTCGTGCGCGAGGCGATGGCGCGGCTCAAGTCGGAAGGCATGGTGGTGTCGCAGCAGGGCAGCGGCGTGTTCGTCGATCCCAATGTGCACAAGAATGCGTTCCGCGTGTCGGCGCTGAAGCCGGACGACAGCAAGGAACTGGAGCATATTCTCGAGCTGATGTTGTCGATCGAGGTCACGGCGGCCCGCTATGCGGCCGAGCGCCGCAGCGAGGCCGACCTGAAGAAGATCCGCCAGGGGCTGGTGGGCATGGAGTATGCGCTGCTCAACGACCAGCTCGGCGACGAGGAGGACTACCAGTTCCACCAGGCCATTGTGCAGGCGACGCACAATCCGTATCTGGTGGCGCTGAGCGAGCACCTGGAGGCGAGCGTGCGGCGCGTGAT
>Ga0180221_1001770_pt1 | contig 13622 bp, 12 predicted proteins | sample eDN5th37CKraftMG_FD_151339 | JGI IMG/M metagenome (GOLD analysis project Ga0180221, IMG submission 151339) | Enriched Miracle-Growth compost microbial communities from Emeryville, California, USA - eDNA 5th pass 37_C Kraft MG (version 2) (version 2) ...
AAGGGGGGAGGTGGAAGGCGTACACGGGGAATTGTGGCTAGGAAAAGCGCCCCCCGAAAATGGAGGTGGCCCCGCCAGCCACACCCCGGCACACGATGTTCCCGCTATGGCTGCTCCCTTCCGGGCCTGACCAGGTTAACGGGTAATCGTTGCGGGAAGGCCTGAAAGCCTCGCCATTCCTGACTTCTAGCGTTTTCTGCTCGTCGCACGACTATCAATCGGAGACCACATTCTATAGCGCTGGCATGAGCCTTTGGGAGCGCTTTGGATCACCGTTTCGGATCACTTCTGGATCCCTTTTGGATCACTTGGCCACACCCCACCGGCCATTTTTTGCAAAAAATGCGAGCCCCTATCCATCGAGCCGTCCCACTCGATTCCCCCCGGTACCCACCCCTCCTCGCCTGAAAAAACAGGGCACCCCCTCCCCGATCAAACACGATGCTCAGGCTTCCCTGTCGACAGCGAGGGTGAGCCGGGGCACGACGACCACCCACGGGCCTCGATCTCACTTCCAGGTGAACGAGTACCGCGCTCTGGCCAGAGGTCTCGATGGAAGGACAGATCAGCCCGCAAGACCGCGAGATGGGTTCCCGTGCGTACTAAGGGGGCGGATCAGAAGGTGTACCTTCCGAGCCAGCTTGAGCTAGACGAAACGCTGCTGCCTTCAACTGGATCAGAACCGTTGATTTTCAATGATCCACCCAATAGCATCTTGAGCTAGCTTTGTGATCCACCCAGCGCTCAAGGACCTATTAGCCATGACCGCCACCATCGCCTACGTCCGAGTCAGCACCGACGACCAAACCACCGAGGCCCAGCGCCACGCCATCAGCCAACGCTTCAATGTGAACGAGTGGTTCTCCGATGAGGCCACCAGCGGAGCTACCAAGGCACTACAGCGGGAAGGCTTCAAGGCACTCCACACCTATGCCAGGAAGGGAGACACGGTTGTCGTAGCAGCCATCGACCGCCTGGGCAGGGACACCATCGACGTGCTGGAGACAGTCGAAGCCCTGAAAGCCAAGTGCGTAACGGTGGTCTCGATGCGCGAAGGCTTCGACCTATCCAGCCCGGTCGGCAAAGCCATGCTCACCATGCTGGCTGCGGTAGCTGAGCTGGAGCGGGCCAATATCAAGGCGCGTCAGATGGCCGGGATCGAGCGAGCCAGGGCACAGGGCAAGAAGCTGGGGGCACCGAAGGTGATTGATGATCAGGCCGTGGCCATCTGGAGGAAGGAGAACGAGGCCAGCATTGCGGATACCGCCAAGCACTGGGGGATCTCAACTGCTGCCGTGAAGCGGGCTTGCAGAGCGCTGCGAGTGCCACAGGGGCCAGCCGTATAGAAGAGGTTGCGTGTTTGGGGGTGCCTTATTTTTTGCTCCCCCAAGTACCGTTACCGCATGGCCGAGTACACGCTCTCACCAGCCCCGTAGTAGCTCGTGAAGATGTGGTGGAAGGCCAGCTCGCACTTCTCGTTGTAGATCCCCTCGTCGTAGCTCTCAGGCAAGCCCCGGTCGAAGACGATCTCCAGAGTGCGCCGCACATCACTCCTGGCCCTGTCTTTCTTGCGCCAGTCGAGCACCAGCTTCTCGGCCTTCAGTGTCTCCAGAAGCTCCTTGCAGACCTTCTTCACCTGCGCCCTTTCCTTCTCCGCAAGCTCAGGTACTGGTCTGGTCAGGATGTCGAACAGAGCCAGCTCTTCCTCCGAGAGGCTCTCGCGGATAGCTCGTTGATCCTCGACCTGCAGATCAGCAGTGAGATCCACCAGCCCCTTGAAGAACACCTCGATGTTCAGGCTGCCTGAGTTATAGGCGTCGATCAGCTTCTGGAACTTCTCCATGAAGTCCTTGCGAGTGGGGTTCTCGGTCAACATGGTTTCCAGTTTCATGCTCAATAAGGCCCGGAGCTTCTCGGCCTCGGTGCGCTTACGCCCCTTATCGAACTTCTCCTTGAGCTTCTCGAAGTCAATCTGGCTGAGGTCATGCAGTGGCTGATCGTCGTCTTCCTTGATGATGTAAGGCACTGGAGCAATCGAGCGATCCAGCAATTCCTCGACCTGCTGCATCACCTCGGAGATGTCGACAGGAGGAGCAAGTGCCTTGATCTTCTGGGCAATCACGGAGATCAGCACAGCATCAGGAGCAAGCTCATTGGCATCAGGATCGGGAAGAATCGCTCTGTAGACCCGAGACACAATCCGGGCCTGACTCATGAAGCTGTTCTTGGTTTCTTCATTGGCAATGAGTTGCTCAACTGCATCATCCAGCTTGGCTACCTTCTCAAAGCCTTGAGCATCCTTGATGGCCTGGGCATTCACACCGTGCTCGGACAGGAACGAGATCCCCCTGGCAAGCAGGTGCTTCAAGTACTCGACCAGCTCGGCCTTGTTCTTGATTGGCTCACCCTCACCACCTTCGCCAGAAGAAGCCCCGCCGTAGATCGCCAAGGCTTCCTGCAGCTTACGGAAGACCCCAACATAGTCGACGATCAGCCCCGCCTCCTTGCCCGGATACTTCCGGTTGGCCCGAGCAATGGTCTGCATCAGGGTGTGATTCTTCATCGGCTTGTCGAGGTAGATGGTCGAGCAAGACGGTACATCAAAGCCGGTGATCCACATGGCGCACACGAAGACCAACCGCAGAGGATCCTTGGAGTCCTTGAACTTCTCGCCCAGGCTCTCCTCATTCATGCGCTTACGGTGGGGAAGAATGTCCAGCCCCTTGTCGGCTAGCTCCTTCACCTCGTTCTGACCTTGGGAAACGACCACCGCCATGTCGGTCGATGTCATCACCTGGATCTTGTGCTGCAACTCCTCTTGCTGCTCCTTGGGAGCCTTTGCGAGCTGAGCTTTCAGGTCAGTCAGATACGTCTTCCAGTGATCCTGAACCTTGTTGTACATGCGGACGGCGGTGGCCTTGTCGATGCACACCAGCATGGCCTTGCCCTGGTAACCACGACCAACGAAGTGGTTCACCAGATCCTTGGCGATGGCCTCAAGTCGATCCTCTCGGGTGATCAGGTGATACTCACGGGCGAAGACCTGCTCGACCTTGCGCTCCTGCTCCTCGTCCAGCTCGGCCTCTTCGAGTAGCGCTGCCATGTCCTCGTTGAGGTTGTCATTGATGAGCTGCATCTCGGGAATGCGGTTCTCGTAGTACAGCGGAACCGTGGCACCGTCAGCGATGGACTGGCCGAAGTCATAGACAGAGATGTAGTCACCGAAGACCTCTTTGGTCTTCTCCTCGCCAGCCATCAGCGGCGTCCCGGTGAAGCCCAGGAAGGCCGCATTGGGGAGTGCCGTCCTCATGTTCATGGCCAGGGTGTCGTACTGGGAACGGTGAGCTTCGTCGGTGATGACGATGATGTCCTGGCGGTCAGAGAGCTGCGGGTAGACCTCGCCTTTCTTCGTGCCGAACTTCTGGATCAACGTGAAGACGTAGCGGTGGTCTTCACTGAGCAACTGCTTGAGGTGAGCGCCGCTGGTGGCATGAGCCTCGACCTCACCCACCGCGCCTGTGGCAGCGAAGGTCTTGTAGATTTGCTCGTCCAGTTCGTTGCGGTCGGTGACGATCACGAACGTCCAGTTGCCTGGGATCTTGCGAAGGATCTTCTGAGCGAAGAAGACCATCGACAGAGACTTGCCTGAGCCTTGGGTGTGCCAGAAGACGCCAAGCCGCCCGGCCTGATCCTTGGGGCGATCCTTGATTCGCCAGACCTCAGCGATGGCCTTATTGACCCCCAAGTACTGGTGGTTCTTGGCGATCTTCTTGATCACGCCCCCAGCCACATCCTCGAACATGGTGAAGTTCTCGACGATATCCAGCAGCCTGGAAGGCTCACCGATGCCTCTGATCGCGGTCTCCAGGGAGACAACGCCCTTCTCACCTTCATCGTTGATCCGCTTCCACTCGAACAGATGCTCCCACGGCGAGAAGGTGCTACCCACCACCGTCTGAGAGCCGTTCGACAGCATCAGTGCACCGTTGTAAGTGAAGAGCTGCGGGATGACCGTGCGGTAGTCGGTGAGGTTGTCATCGTAGGCGGCCTTGAGCGTCTTGTGCGTTGCCTTCAGCTCAACGAACAACAGCGGAATACCGTTCACGAAACCCAGCAGGTCGGTGCGCCGGGTGTGGTAATCCCCTTTCACCCAGAACTGGGAGGCGAGGAAGAAGTCGTTCTCCTCGACATTGCCCCAGTCGATGACCTTGGCCACCTTGAGCGTGTTATGCCCGTGCTCATCGGTGACAGGGACAGGCACCCCATCCTTCAGCAGCCGGTAGACCTGCTGATTGGCGTTCACCGGCAGCAGCTTGGAGCGATCTCGGGCCAACTCCTCGACCACCAGATTGATGGCATCGCTAGGCAGATCAGGGTTGAGCTTACGGAGTGCTGCCCGCAGACGCCCCTCCAGCACTACATCCTGCTGGGTCTGTCGACCTTCGCTGGAGGAACTACCTGTCCACTCTGCGTAGAGGTTCCCAGTTTCCCAGCCGAGAGACTCGAACAGCGCGATGGCTGGCTGCTCAACCAGCGTGTCCTCGGAATAGTCGTGCGAATGCGGTGCTGCTGGACTCATGCGCCTGAACTCCTTTTAGGTCGGCATGGGGATATCGGATACGTCGATCTCACCGGAGATTAGCTTGGGAAGGAGCAGGTCTCGCTGGGCTCGGAGGTTAGCGTTCTTACGCCGTAGTTTTTCTGTCAAATTGTGTAACGGCTCAGCGACTTTCTCAAAGCTCTGAACAATCTCTTTAGGGGGAATGCTCACTGGAAGACCATGAATGTCATTTCTATTCAGCGTAGGGACTGCCGCCCCAACATTGAATCCCTTTAGATCAATGGATGACAGAACATAATAAGCGAATAGGGTTGAGCCCAAGGGGTAGTTAGCCCCCCAAAGAGTAGTGTTTAGAGGCCAATGATCGTCATGAACGTACATGACTTTGCCAATAGAGCCCGACCGCCCAGTTACAACACCTGGCCCTTTAACCTTCGCCTCAACATGTGAGCCGCCAATTCCAGTTGCAGAGATGATAGGGACTGACCCGGCTAGTCGATGCTGTACGGGAAGATCGAAACCACGCTGCAAAGTTATTACGTCTTGAAGGCATCCAACAGTCCATCCCACTGGAATCAGCCCAAGCGAACTGTCCGTAAACTCAACTCCCTCATGCCCCGGGAAGCGGAACTGAACGAACCACTCCTCGTACAACCGCCGCGCCATTTCTTCAAGGATCTCGATGCGGCGCGTGTTGTTTTCGATGAGATCGTCGTAAGCTGAAAGGGTAAAAGCTATTTTTGACTGGATCTCAATTGGCGGAATAGAAACCGAGATCCCACAAAATGATGATTTATTGACAATTGGTGTCGCGGCTCCGCCCGCCAAGGCCTTCACCTTATCCACCATACCCAGCATTAAGTAATAAACAAACTCAGGAGAGTGCCTGTCGCAATCAACAACTATGCTATTGATCTGCTGATTAGTGAAACTATCCTCGGAAGTCAGGCAGACCTTGCCTATCGTCGCTCCGATACAGACAAATGCGACTGACTTCGGTGGAAGCTTGATTCGACCTAGAGCCAAGGATCCGATAAGGGAAATTGATCGCTCCGTAGTTACGCGCCGCAGACCAAAACTCATATCGCTGGGAGTAATGAAAGGATACTCACTTCCAAACATCTCTGGCTTGCTTGATGGCGGAGTTCGTCCTGTGACGACTTGCCCTAGGTCTTCTATGGTAACAGTACGCCAAGCCTGTGGCTGATCGTGACTCATGCTGTTCCCCCTAGAAGTAGGGCAATGCTGCGACCAACAGACTCTTCTAGTTCACGAGCCTCAGCATTCAGAACCTCTAACTCCTCAGCTAGCTCCTCCAGTCGCTCCGTAAAGTCCACATCCTCGGTTTCTCTTGCAGTGGCCCCCACATACCGCCCAGGATTCAACGACCAGCCCTGTGCCTCAATCTCTTCCCGAGTGGCAACCTTGCACAGCCCTGGGACATCCACATAAGCATCGCTCAGCCCCCTCTCGGCCAGCAGCTCAGCACTTCCCTGATCTAGCTCTAGGGCTTCGCCTCGATACAACCGCACGACATTAGCAAGAAACTCGATCTGCTCAGGCATGAAATCACGGTGTGCCCGGTCGATCTGCCGGTAGATGTGGCGGGCGTCGATAAACAGAACCTTGTCTGCACGCTCGGCATCACGCTCTTTCGCTCGGTCGAAGAACCACAGGGTGCAAGGCAGAGTCACGGTGTAGAAGAAGTTCGAGCCGACCGAAACGATCACATCGACTGCGCCGCTCTCAATCAGCTTCTGCCGGATCACCTGCTCGCTGCCTCGGGCATCACCCGCCGAGTTCGCCATAACGAAACCAGCACGACCGTTCTTGTTCAGCGATGCGTAAAAGAGCTGGATCCAGAGGTAGTTGGCGTTGTCGGTCTTCGGTACGCCAAACGGGAAGCGCAGGTCGCCCTCAAGACGCTCTTTGTCGACGCCCGATACGTTGAACGGCGGATTGGCCATAACGAAGTCGAAGCGTCCACCATCACGAGTAACGGCCTCATGCGGGTCTTCGTAGTAGGTGTTGGCAACACGCACATCACCCGACAGGCCATGCACTGCCAGGTTCATCTTGTTCAGATTGACCGTGACCTGCTCTTTCTCGGTGCCGAAGATGGAGATTTCTTCCATCGCGGTCTTGTGGTGGCGTTTCACGAAGTCAGCCGACTGGGCGAACATGCCACCCGATCCACAAGCCGGGTCGAAGATCCGCCCATGGAACGGCTCGATGATCTCGACGATCAGCTTCACGATGGACTCGGGGGTGTAGAAGACCCCGCCCTTCTGGCCTTCCTTCAGCGCGAAGTTGCCCAGGAAGTACTCGTAGACCTTGCCGAAAGCGTCCCCGCTGAGATCCACCGGGCCAAGCAGCTTGATCAGTTCCAGCAGCACCTTGTTGCCAAGCTGTACGTAGTTGCGAGGCAGAGCGCCTTTGAGGTCGACGTTCTCTTCCTCAACGGCCTTCATGGCTTCGTTGATAGCCAAACCGATGACATCGCCCTCGGTGAGGGTCTGCAGATAGGAGAAGCGGGCCTTCTCTGGAAGGAAGATCACGCCCTCTGCCAGATAGTCATCTTTGCTGACCTTGCGGCGTCCACCAGAGCCAATCGGCCCCAGCTTCTCTTCGGCAGCGGCGTACATCTTCTCGGCATATCGCAGGAAGATCAGCCCCAGGACAGGCACCGAGAACTCCCCCGGCCTCAACCCCGTGTTGGCCCATAGTTGGTCAGCTACAGCCCACAAACGCTTCTCTACATCTCCAGTGACCAAGGCACATCTCCACGCAGTAATACACAAATGCCGATGAGCTTACTACAGACGTGAACCGATTAAACGCATGGCTATAACCGGAACAGACCAGAGTGCCATCACGCGCTCTGCTAGCGAAGAGAAGCAGCCAGCTTGCCACTAAAGCCCTATCAGCAAGATCGCAGCACGTTCGCCGAAGATCGATTATCACACTGTTATGGAGGAAAGAACGCGCAATCTCGCACGTTCGATCTTCAACTATCACGCTCGATCTTCACCGCCGCAAACAGCCGGAGGGATGCATCGAGCCTGGGAAAGGCAACAGCCCAGCGAGGCGACCGCCGAGTACCTACTGCTACTTTGAGCTTCAGGCGTACAGCCCCTCTCACTGCCCCGACCAATCGGCTAGCAGTCACGGGTGATGACGAACCTGACATAGCTGGCTAGGGGGTGATGGCACCTAGTCGAGGCTGGCTACCTGCGATGACTCGCGGGGTGTAGCGGTGGATGGCGAAGCCACTCTAAGAGTGTCTTTGAGCTGTCCTTCATCCATGGTCATTACCATCAATCCATCAATGAAGTACGAAGCAATGAGACAGCATCAAGCCTGTCTTGCGGAGGACACTGGCAGGTGCTCTTCAAGCTGCACCGCAAGTTGCTCTTGATGCCTCCCCAACTCTGCTGACACAGGATCGATGATCACCGATGACGATGTTGTCAGTGACCATCCCCGTCAGTGGTTGTCAGGAAGCCCAAGCCTCTCTGTCAGCCCACCTCCTGCCCATCTTCATGTACCTCCAGATGACTCCGCCCAGGAGTTTCCCCATTCGCCCCTGTCATCCATCAGCCCTGGCCTCAGCACAGTAGCGACCTAGGTTCTATACGAAAAGTCGGCACAGGTAGATCGCCTCTATGACTGACTGGAGGCCGACCTGGTAAGGCGCGACGCACTCCCAGATGCGGGTTGGGAGTTGATCAAGGATTTGGCTTCCCGAAACAGAAGATGAGCCGACCTCGAAGTGATGATCCGCTGGTGCTCAACTGCATCTTCTGGATCCTCCGCTCCGAAGCCACCTGGCGTTCTACTAGAACGTATCGGCCCGTTGTATAAACGGTTCCGTTACCGGCGAGACGACGGCACGTTTGACCGAGTACTTGAGCGATTGCACATCTGGTTGAATCAGAGGAGCCTGATTGACCTGGATACGTGGATGATCGACTCCACCGCAGTGTGTGTGCAACCCCAAGCCAGGACTACCCCAACTGTTTGATCATCCGTGCTATCAGCAGCGGAACATCATCGAGCGGAGTTTTGCTGGCTCAAAAAGAACCGGAGAATCGGCACCCGTTACGACAACTCGCCAGGAGTTTTGCCACAATAGTAACGCTAGCTTGCACGCAGCGATGCCTAAGGCAGTACTTTTCGTACAGAAACCAAGTGCTATCTCAGAGGATGCCGAACTGTAGCTCTATGTGATTGGCCAGAGAGTCCGCATCCTGCCAGCTGTGATAAACCTCACGGCTTTCGCCGGTCAGTTTATGGCCAGCAGCGCGGGCCTTTTCGACGAGTTCCGCATAGCCTCGGACAAAGAGGTCGGCGAGTGGTCCGCGGTAGTCGCCATGGACACAGCGCATAGCCGTTAGCAGCTTGCATTCGACTGCACCAGCTGGCTCGTCCAGGCTACCCTCTACTGGCAGGCAAAACTCGATCCGGAACCGGTCGCTGGTATTGTCAGGAAGCTTGTGGGAAACGAACACCCAAGGGCCGGCGACTTGAAGTCCCCGCTCTTGGGCCACTCGTATGATTTCGGCACAACACACCTGCGCTTGCTCGGCGACTTCCGGGATGGACAACTCTTGGCCGATGAAAAGCACCCGCTGTGGGGCAATGACTTTTTCCTTCATCTGTAACTCCCTGTTTGTCTGGCAGATCACCATGGGCACTTGCATCCCTTACCGGAATCACCTGTATTGCCTCCGCCCAGCTTTAGCCAAACGAAAAGAGCCATTGCGGACCCGAGCGGCTAAAAAGAATAGAAGTTGCGGCAACATCCCGGTCAGGGGCAGTCCTTGGAACCGCCGATACCGGATACGGCTATCCACCTGGATATTATGCCGAATCGTCTCGGCATGATCAAAGGCGGGCGCACCCTGGCGCCCACTGCCACTATGCGTCAGCGTCTCTTCCTGCAGCGACTTTTCGTACAGAACCTATGCAATCACTGCTGCCCAGACTTTGGCCCATGAACGGCACACTGGCACAGGGGAACTCCTGGGCAAGTAACCAAGCATCAACCCTGCATCCCTTGCAGATACCCCTAAAACCCAGCCCGTTTTGTCCAGCCGTCCGAGCCGTCCGTGTTCCCCCTGTAGATGGGAGCTGGTGGCATGGATGGAAGGGACTCTGACGGCTGAACAAAAAGGATGATCTACGCCATGAAAAGCAAACGAACTGGCAAGACCTACAACCACATGCCTTTCGACCGTCTCAAGCCCCCAGCGGAGGTAGCCTGATGCGTCTACCAGAATTGATGTTCTTGAGCGCCCTGCTGCTCTGGCCTCTGGTTCCCCTGGTGTACCTGCTCTGCATCGCCTGGCAGACCGACTTCAAGTTGGTTGCTCGATCCAAGCAGAGAACCGCAGAAGGCTCTCGCTCATGAAGAGCATCACCAGCGAAGTGAGGAAGGCCAGGAGTCGGAGAGCTTCGGGCTTGGCTACGACTGCCGGATGCACCGCCCAACATCCCCTGCTGAGCGAGATCCTGGCCACAGACAAACGCAGATGGAAAGCAGCCCAGCAGATGAGCCTTCCGGTGCTCCGGCTGGCGCCCACAAGCAGTAACTAACAGAACCCCCATCACCCTTCGCCTGGACAGCCAGGAGGCCGACTTATCGGCTTGGTGCTGGGGGTTATTTTTTACCTCTCGTTTTTGGGCGATGAGGACAGTCGAACTGGGCTCATCATTGCCTCCTCCAGAGATGCAACCAGTTGCTCGCCTTTCTCAGTCAGCCGCACGAATCTCTTACGTCGATCCATCGGATCTGGGTCTGTCGCGAGTAGCCCATGCCCTGGCTTCTCATGGCTACGCCACTCAGAGAAGGCCGTGACAGTCCTTGAGCAAGACTCTTGAGTAATCCCGACACTCTGCTGTAGATAAGCCATTGCGCAGCCAGGATTGAGCGCAGAATGAATAAACAATGACGCGGACTTAAGTTGCATCTCAGGATCAACCTCCCGGAAAACTTCAAAAACCCTAATAATCCGGTCGAGCGCGGAGCTCTGAGAGATCCGCATCTGCTTTGTGGGCGTAGTTTCCATCTGGGTCATGCTCCGCCCTTGCAAAAATAGAAGCCCGTGCAATTCCAGGCCAGCTCGAAGCGTCCAGGAACCCGGATATAAACATCACCCCAAAACAAGCAGAATCTCGCACCTCCAAAAGAGATGCTAAAACCATATTGCCTATGGATCATTTCTGAAACCCTCGCATTACCTTTTGCGCCTTATACAAATAACAAAAAGCATGAAGAGGTTCAAACACCACACTCTCGCATTAATTACAACAAAGAATTAAATGCACAAGTGGATAGATGAAAAAACAAATACCAATATACCTCCCGCCATCTACCAAGCAAACTTTCACCACAAGCCAACCAAAGTAAAAATCTACTCCCGCTCAAACACTGCGTATTGAGCAGAACCCCGCATGATCCAGCTCAACAAGATCCTCAAGTCCTTCCAGAAGACCATCGACCAGCTCGAACAACTGACCGCCACCAACAACATCGAGGTCAGCCGCAACACCGAGCAGATCGACCGACTGCAAGAGAAGAACCTACTGCTGATCGCAGAAGCCCAGGCCGCCAAGGAGACCGCCGAGAACCTGAAAGCCCTGGTCAGCCCAGCCCTCTGACCTTTTTCCACGATCACGGAAAAACCCTCACTACCAGCGAACACCCATAGCCCGCCTCTGAGCGGGCTTCGTCTTTTCTGGAGGACAGAACATGAGCAACGTGAGCATCTACAAGTTCGAGAACACCGCTGAGATCCGTGTGGTTGAGATCGAAGGCAACCCCTGGTTCGTGGCCACCGATGTGTGCAAGGCCATCGGCCTCTCCAACGTAACACTCGCCGTGCGCCCGCTGGCTGACGACGAGAAAACCCTTAATCCGATTAAGACAGTTCGCGGCACCAAAGACCTGAACTGCGTCTCCGAGTCCGGCCTATACAAGCTGGTGCTCCGCTCGGACAAACCCGAAGCCCGCCGCTTCCAAGACTGGGTAACCCGCGACGTTCTCCCGGCCATCCGCAAGGACGGCGCCTACATCATGGGCGAGGAGAAGGTAGCGACCGGCGAGATGGACGAGGACGCCTTCGTCTTGAAGGCCATCGAGATTCTCCAGCGGAAGATCGACCGGCTGTCCAGCGAGAACAAGCAACTCACCACCGAGCGCGACGGCCTGTCGTCCGTGGTTGGTCAGCACCGCCACACCCTGGCCCGCTTCGCCCGCACTCTGCCGGGCATCAACATCAACTCCGTGAAGCGTGACCTGCACCGCCTGGGCTACCTGTACCGTACCCCGGCGTCCTACCGGGTGTACCGCCGCTTTGCCCACCTACTGGAGGAGAAGTTCAACGAGGAGTACGGGAAGATCGAAATCTACCCGACCGAGGAAGGTAAGCGCCTGATCGCCGTCCTGGCTCAGGAAGGCAAGCTCACCAAGTTGAAGTGCGCAGCATGAGCGAGTGGGTGCAAACCCACTTGCCTTGTCCCTGTGGCCAATCCTCTGACGCCTACTCCATCAACGACAAAGGTTGGGGGAAGTGCTTCTCGTGCGGGAAGAACTTCAACGAGGAGGCGTCGGACTCAACACCCAGAGGTAAACAGCAAGTGGCAGCAGTGAAAGAACTGGTGCCCTTCGGAGAGTACCGGGCACTAAGCAAACGAAAGATCACAGAGGAGACCTGCAAGAAGTTCGGCTACTTCGTCGGTGAGTTCAAAGAGCAGACCGTCCAAGTGGCCCCGTACCGCAACACCGATGGCGAGGTCATCGCCCAGAAGGTGCGGTTCGCTGACAAGTCCTTCACCACCAGGGGCAAGTTCAAGGGGAATGAGCAGCCAAATCAGCCCATCCATGCCACTGCATCAAAGTCCACTGCCTCAACCACCGGGGCCAGCACTTCCGGCCTGAAGTCCTTTCCGTACCGACTGAATGTTATCCCGCCGCTCTGGTGACCAAGAATGCCGCCAACCAACGATTCGACTATTCCCTTCTGTTTCAGGTGATCGGCGATGGTGTGACGGAAGCTGTGGAAGTCCTTCTGCCCCTCCCCATCCCTGAAGCCCAACTGCTCACGAACACGGGTGAACCACTTCGACGGAGCAGCACCATAGCCATGCTTCCTGTGGCAGGTCAGCTCAGGGAAGACCCGCTGATGCCCTGCTGCCCGCTGCCTCTGGACGAACTCTATGAAGCCCAGCTCCTTCAGCTTGGAATGGATCGGCACCAGCCGCTCGGAAGATGCAGTCTTGAGCTTCTGATCGGGTCGTGATGCTCGAATGTGGAGGCAGTCCACACCGTTGATGGTCACCACATCGTCGAGGTAGAGCTGACACAGCTCATTGAGCCTCGCTCCGGTGTACAGCCCCAGCAGCGGTAGCCAGTACTGATTCGGCTTCTTGGTGCTGGCCGAGGCGTACACCTCCTTCGAGAACAACCGGCGCAGATCCTTCTCAGTGAAGACACTGCGCTCCTCGCTGACCTTGCCCCGCTGCTTCACCCTCAGCCCATCGAAGGGATTTCGCTCGCAGTAGCCCTCACGGATGGCGTAGGAGAAGAAGGTGGTCAGGTTCTTCACATAGTTGTTGAACGTGGTGAGGCTGATCGTGCTGGTTGCCGTCTTGATGATCTCCTCCAAGGACTGGCCTTCGGGGAGCTGATTGAGACGCGGGGGCAGCTTGAGGGCTGTCTCGCGGAACTTCCTGGCATCCTGACGGGTGATCAGGTCAATGGGCATGTCACCGATGATCCGCACCAGTAGGGATGCAACGGATCGTTTGTCGTCGATGGTCTTGGTCGAGACGCCTTCCTGCTCCTGCTGCACCAAGCACTCCTCGACCACCTTGGAGAAGCGAGGAGACGTACTGGGCGAATCTGGCACCAACCCCATGCCCTGACCTGAAGAAGCTCTTGTAGAGGCTCTGCGGAGCTTCTGAGAGCCTTCCGCCGCTCTACCTTGCCCCACCTCGCCATTCGCTCCGGGCTGTCCCTGTGGGGGCACTCCAGCAGCCGCCATCTCGACCAACTGCT
>Ga0180221_1001771_pt1 | contig 13607 bp, 14 predicted proteins | sample eDN5th37CKraftMG_FD_151339 | JGI IMG/M metagenome (GOLD analysis project Ga0180221, IMG submission 151339) | Enriched Miracle-Growth compost microbial communities from Emeryville, California, USA - eDNA 5th pass 37_C Kraft MG (version 2) (version 2) ...
GGTCAGATCGCCGGCGAGAACCCGGGGGCCTGCTGTTCCGCCTTCAGTTCGAGCGGCGCCGGCGCAAAGCCCGTGCCATTGGCCGGGGCGGCATGCGCCGCGAGGCCGTTGGCGGCGCCCTGCGGGCGGCCGTTGACGGCCGCGACCTGCTCGCTGGTCGGCGCGGCGACCGGCTGGTCGAGCCGGCGGGCGATACCTTCGAAAACGGCGTCCTGCTCGATCGCCAGCGACTTGTTGTAGATCTCGCCTTCGACCACGGCGGTCTTCTGCAGCTTGACCACGTTGCCGTGGATGCTGCCGTTGAACGAACCCTGGATCACCGCCTCCGGCGCGACGATCTTGCCCTCGACGCGCGCACCTTCGCAGATCGTGAGCTGCGCGGCGTGGATGTCGCCGTTGACGCGGCCGTGGATCTGCAGCGGGCCGGCGCAGATGATGTTGCCGACGACCTGCATGCCGCTGGCGAGCGTCGACACGGCGTTGTTCTGCGCCGTCGCCGCCGGGCGTGCCGCCACGGCCGGCTGGAGCCGCGCCGGCTCGGCGGGCGCCTTGATGTCCTTATCGGTCTTCGAAGCGGTAAAATAGCTCACGCAACCCTCCTGTCCCGCGCGTATGCCGGCCGATCATAAGCCGGAGCCGGGGGCGTTCCACACAAATCCGCAAACAGAGCTAACGGGCGGCGCGGCTCTCGCCACAATCCGGCGGCATGATTAACTGCGATCGCAGACGGCGGATGACGGGCGCTCGCGGCGCTGTTAACTGTGGCGGGAAGAGGCGTGCATGAACGACATCGACGTGAAATCGGCCGTAGCCCGGTTCCTGAAGAACATCAACGTGACGGCGCAGCGCGAGATCGAGAAGGCGCTGCAGCGCGCGCTGTCGGAAGGCAAGCTGCACGGCAGCGACCCGCTCGCCGCCGCGATCACGCTGTCGAGCGACAAGGTCGGCCTCAACGTGACGATCCATAGCCGGATCGAACTTTAAGCGTTGTGCCGTCCGCGCGTCGTGTGCATGCTATGCGCATGAAAATCCCGGGACCCGATCATCCGATCACCATTTCGCCGACCGCCGGCCGCGTGCGGGTCACGCTCAACGGCAAGGTCGTTGCCGACACCTCGCGCGCGCTGACGCTGAAGGAAGCGAGCTATCCGCCGGTGCAATACATCCCGCGCGCCGACGCCGACATGACGATGCTCGCGCACACCGCGCATACGACGCATTGCCCCTACAAGGGCGATGCCAGCTATTTCAGCATCGTCGCGGGCGGCAAGACTGCGGAGAACGCGATCTGGACCTATGAGACGCCGTATCCGGCGGTGACGGATATCGCCGGCTATCTGGCGTTCTACCCCGACCGCGTCGACAAGATCGAAATCGTCTGAGCAAATCGTTCAAACACCGCTCACTCCCCCGCGACCCAGCCTACGCTCGCTTCGCGAGCTTCGACGGGTTTTGAGTCCGCCGAAGCGCGGAGCGCGAAGGCGGAAAGCAGGGGTCCAAGGTGATCGAGCAATCGACGCTTAGAACAAATCTGGATTCCCGCTTCCGCGGGAATGAGCGGAGTATGGTTCGCGTTGACGAGCCAGGCGGTCAGACCGCCGCCGCGCGCGGGGATGAGCCGACTCGGCCTGCCGGCGGATGCGCGGTTCCGGCACGTAGTAATCGCCGATCTGCACCATCGGCCGCGGGTTGCAGAAGATCGACAGCAACCGGTCCTGCAGCATCTTCGGCGAGGTCGGCTTGATCAGGAATTCATGCGCGCCGAGCCGCATCGCCTCGACCACGTCGGAGCGCCGCGCGCGGTCGGTCAGCATGATGACCGGCAGCTCGGGGCGCGGGAATACCTCCGGCGACCGCACGATGCGCATCACCTCCGGGCCGTTGAGCACCGGCATGTCCCACTCGATCACCATGATGTCGGGATCGAAGATGCGGATGATCTCCAGCGCGGCGAGCCCGTCGCCGGCTTCATAGACCGACTTGGCGCCAAGGTTCATCAGCATCATGCGGGTGACGCGCCGCATATAGGCGTTGTCGTCGACCACCAGGATGCCGAGCCCCTGGATCATGTTTTGCACGAAGTTGTTGGACATTACACTGAGGTCACATTGACTGCGCTGCCGGTGAGGCTACCGCCTCGCCTGCTGCCATATCGCAAATCCGCCTAACGCAATTTTCCCGAAAAGACGAAAGCGCCGTCTGACCGATCTTTAAGGCTAACGCTTCGCTAACGCGCGGCGGCAACGCAATCGCAACCCGCTCCTCTCATAATTCCCACGCGCAGTGCGATCAGCGCCGCGCCGGATAGCGGAGTGGCGTATGGCGGAGCCGGGCACGCGCAAATTGGACCACAAGTCCGACCACAAGTCGGGCCAACTGCCGGACACGGGAATGGTCGGCCTCGGCCTGATCGTCGGCGCCGGCGGGCTTTATCTGACGCTGGCCGGGTTCGGCCTCGTCGAGCCGCCTGCTCCGGTGTATACGCCGGGCTTCTTGATGGTCTGCGCGGGGCTCGCCTGTCTCGGCGGCGGCGGCTCGGTCGCGATCCGCGGCTTCGCCGGCAGCGCGGAGCGCGAACTGCCGGCGGACACGACGCGCGGTCTCGTCGCGCTGTCCGCCCTGTGCGGGATCGTGGCCTTCGCGCCGCTCGCCATCATCGCCAGCTGGATCGCGCTCGGCTCCGGCGCGCGCGGCTCGTCAAGCTCCAGCGCGATGCTGTTCGGTCCGTTGAGCGAGACCGCCGGCCGCATCGTGTTCGGCCTCGGCGCGCTCATTGCCTGGCTGGCGCTCGCCGGCTTCGTGCGCGCCAGTGCGAAGAAGCTGCGCGTGGCTGCGCCACGCGCAACGCTCAACGTTCGCAAATACGGAAATTAGTGCAGCCGCGGCGCCTTGAGGAACTTGGCGCGGTCGGACGAATTCACCCGCACATCGAAGGTCACGCCGTCGCGGTGCAGCGTCAGCGGCACCTCGACGCCGGCCGGGCCGAGCGACCAGATCGCGTGATAGAGCGCGTTCAGCGTCGACACCTTCCTGCCGCCGACGGCGAGGATGACGTCGCCGGTCTTGATCTCGGCGCGCGCCGCCGGGCCCTTGCCGGCGAGCCCGACCACCACGATGCGGTCCTCGATCTCGGTCGAGTAGATGCCGAGCCACGGCCGCGCCGGCTTGTCGACCCGGCCGAACTTCATCAGGTCGTCGCGGATCGGCTTCAACAGATCGATCGGCACGATCATGTTGAGATGCTCGTTCTTGCCGGACCGCTCGCGCTCGAGCTGCAACGAGCCGAGGCCGATCAGCTCGCCGGCCGGCGAGATGACGCCGGTGCCGCCCCAGTTCGGATGCGACGGAAAGGTGAAGATCGCGTCATCGAGCGAATATTCCCAGTAGCCGGCGAATTCCTGCCGCGCGGCGATGCGGGCCGCGACCGAGCGCGAGCGCCCGCCGGCGCCGGCCACCACCACGCGGTCGCCGACTTGCGCGGCGGCCGACGAGCCGATCGGCAGCGGCGGCACGTCGATCCGCGCCAGCGCCTGCACCAGGCCGAAGCCGGTCTCCTGGTCGATCGCCAGCGCATGGCCCGGCACGACGCGGCCGTCATGCAGATGCAGCCAGATCGTCTCGGCCTCGGTGATGAGATAGCCGACGGTCAGCACCAGTCCATCGTCGATCAGCACGCTGTTGCCGGCGCGTTCGGTGCCGAGCGTCTCCGCGGTGAAACCGTCCGGCGGGATATGCGCATGCAGCGCGACCATCGCGGTCAGCGCCCGGTCGAGATCGTAGCCGTAATCTTCCGCGCGCGGCTGCGCGTCGGACGGCACTTTCCATTCGGACAACTCTGCCATGCGTGACACTCCGCGATCCGTCCGGTCATTATGATAGGCGGCGCGGCGTTTTTGCAAACGGCCGGCGAACCCGTCGCCTGTGCAGAACTTGCGCTGCGCCCCACTCCCGCCGATAGATAGGCGTCATGACCGCCAACGCCAAGACAACCAAGACCGAGCTGTCCATCCTCGACCTGTCGCCGGTCACGGCGGGCGCCAGCGGTCCGCAGGCGCTGCGCAACACGCTCGATCTCGCGCGGCTGGCCGACAGCCTCGGCTATGTCCGCTACTGGGTCGCCGAGCACCATAACATGCCGGCGATCGCCAGTTCCGCGCCGGACATCATGATCGGACAGATCGCCGCAGTAACGAGCGCGATCCGCGTCGGCTCCGGCGGCGTGATGCTGCCGAACCACGCGCCGCTGATGGTGGCGGAACGCTTCAAGGTGCTGGAGGCGCTCTATCCCGGCCGCATCGATCTCGGCCTCGGCCGCGCGCCGGGCACCGATCCGGCGACCTCCTATCTGCTGCGACGACGGCAGGGCATCAGCGAGGAAGACGATTTTCTCGACCGCTTCAACGAGCTGATGCTGCTCGAGACCCGCGGCTTTCCGCACGGCCACCCGTTCCACAACGTGCGGGCGATGCCGGCCGACGTGCCGCTGCCGCCGATCTATCTGCTCGGCTCGTCGGACTACAGCGCGCAGCTCGCCGGCCGCATCGGCGCGCCGTTTTCCTTCGCGCATCACTTCGCCACTTTCGACGCGGCCGAAGCGATGCGGCTCTATCGCGACAACTTCCAGCCGTCGTCGCGCCAGCCCGAGCCTTACGCCATTCTCGGCACCGCGGTGGTGTGCGCCGACAGCGACGAGGAAGCCGAGATTCTGGCGAGCGCCGCCGACCTGCATTTCGTCCGCCGCGCCAAGGGCGAGCATCTCCCGCTCGCCTCGCCGGAGGATGCCGCGGCTTACCCCTATACGCCGGAGGACCGCGCCCGCATCACGCAATATCGCAGCCGGCTCACGGTCGGCAGCCCGGCCAAGGTCAAGGAGCGGCTCGACGCGCTGATCGCCGCGACTCAGGCGCAGGAACTGATGGTGACCACGATGGTCTACAGCCATGTGGCGCGGCGGCGCTCCTATGAGCTGCTGGCACAGGCGTTCGCTTAAAGCGTTTTCAAGCGAAGTGGGCACCGGTTCGCGTGAAGAAAACGTGACAAATAAAAACGAAAGCCCCGGCTTTGATTTCTTCAAAGTCGGGGCTTTAGGGTTGCCGCGCGCTAGCAGGCGCGGCTAACCTCCCGCATCATCGCGACAGACATTCATCGGAAGGAGGCTCTCGTGGGCAAGCATGTCAATCTGACCGCCGCGGACAGTTTCAAGCTCGGCGGCTATCGCGCCGATCCCGCCGGCACGCCCAAGGGCGGCCTCGTCGTCATCCAGGAAATCTTCGGCGTCAACAGCCACATCCGCAACGTCACCGACCGGCTCGCGCAGGAAGGCTATGTCGCAGTGGCGCCCGCGCTGTTCGACCGCCAGCAGAAGGACTTCGAGTCCGGCTACACGCCGGACGAGGTCGCCAATGCGCGCAAGTTCATCGCCAACCCGGACTGGGACGCGATGCTGCGCGACACCCAGGCCGCGATCGACGAGATCAAGGGCGCGGGGCCGATCGGCATCATCGGTTTCTGCATGGGCGGCAGCGTGGCGTTCCTTGCCGCGACGCGGCTTGCCGGGTTGAAAGCCGCAGTCTGCTATTACGGCGGCGCCATCGTGAAATTCGCCGACGAAAGGCCGAAGTGCCCGGTGCAGATGCATTTCGGCGCGCAGGACCAGGGTATCCCGCTCTCGAACGTCGAGACCATCAAGCAGAAGCGGCCGGAGGCGGAGGTCTATATCTACGACGACGCCGGTCACGGCTTCCATTGCGACGAGCGCAGCGCCTACCACGGCCCGAGCGCCGACATCGCCTGGGGCCGGACGATGGAATTCCTGAAGAAGAATTTGAAGTGATGGTTTTCAACATCATGCCCGGCCTTGTGCCGGGCATCCACGTCTTTGCAGCAAGCAAGTCGTGGATGGCCGGGACAAGCCCGGCCATGACAGCACTAAAGCCAATGTTCTCGATTTAGATCAGCTGCTCAGAACCACCGCTCCGGCACCTTGATGGTGTCGCCGGGGCGCAATGGCGTATTGAGCGGCACGTTGCCGTGGAACTGCTGGCCGCTGACATTGCGCGTCAGCTCGACCTGCTTCTTGCTCGCGCGCGGCGCGAAGCCGCCGGCAATCGCAATCGCGGTCTCCGCGGTCATGTTCGGCACATAGGCATACTGGCCGGGATTGGTGACCTCGCCGAGAATGAAGAACGGCCGGTAGGCCTCGACCTCGACGCTGACATGCGGCTCGCGCACGAAGCCGCGGCGCAGCTTGTCGGCGATCGCATTCGAGAGCTGCTGCGGCGTGGCGCCGCGCGCCGGCACCGAGCCGATCAGCGGCAGGCTGACATTGCCGGCGGCGTCGACGATGTAGCTGTTGGTGATGCCGTCCTGGCCGAACACGACGATGCGCAGGCGGTCGCCGGCGTCGAGCGTGTAGGCCGGCGCCGCCTGATACGACGGCGCCGAGGCATAGGCGCCGTAGGCTCCGGCGGCATTCGGCGCGACGACATAACCTTGCTGCGGATAGACAGCCTGCGGCGCCGGATAAACCTGCTGCGGCGGCGGCGTGTATTGAATGACCGACGGCGACTGCGTCGGCTGCGCGGCATAGCCCTGCGTGCTTTGCCGGCCGAACAGGCCACGGCCCGAGGAGGAGCGCGCCGCAGCTTTGGGAGCCGGCGCGGCCTGCGCGTAAGCCTGTTGCGCCGGAGCCTGCGCGTAAACTTGTGATTGGTAGGCTTGCGCCGCGGCGGCCTGCGGCGTGGCCTGGACGACGCCGATCTGCTGGCCGGTCGCCGGATCGATCGCGACATAGCTCGGCCCGGACCGGCGCATGCAGCCGGTCACGGCCAGCGCCGCAACCATCAGCAAGACAAGCCTCATCACAGGCATCGCGTGAACCCGCTTCCGCGCGCAGAAAGTCAGTGCCGACTTAACGCGATTTATGGTTAACAAAACCTCACCAGCAGCCGTTTCCGGCAGGATTTCATAAGAAAAACGGGCGCCTGGTCGGGCGCCCATGCTCGAAACCGGAAGTGCAACGTCGCGTCAGCCCGGCACGGCGACCCAGGTGCCGATCGGGCAGGACACGCCGGTGCCGCCGAGCCCGCAATAGCCCGCCGGGTTCTTGGCGAGATACTGCTGGTGATAGTCCTCGGCGAAATAGAACTCCGGCGCGTCGATGATCTCCGTCGTCACCGCGCCGTAGCCGCTCTTCTTCAGGGCCGGCTCGTACATCGCCTTCGACGCCTCGGCCGCCTTCTTCTGCTCATCCGTGAACGTGTAGATGCCGGAGCGATACTGCGTGCCGACGTCGTTGCCCTGACGCATACCCTGCGTCGGATCGTGGCTCTCCCAGAACGTCTTCAGCAATTGCTCGTAGGAAATCTTGGTCGGGTCGAATACCACGAACACGACTTCGTTGTGCCCGGTGCGGCCCGAACACACTTCCTCATAGGTCGGGTTCGGCGTGTAGCCGCCGGCATAGCCGACCGCGGTGACATAGACGCCGTCGCCCAGTTCCCAGAACTTGCGCTCCGCGCCCCAGAAGCAGCCGAGCCCGAACATCGCCGTCTCGCTGCCCGCCGGATACGGCCCCTTCAGCGGATGGCCGTTGATGAAGTGGGTGTCGGCCGTGCGGATCGCGTGAACGCGGCCCGGCAGCGCCTCGGACGCCTTCGGCATCGCAACGGACTTCTTGAACATGAACATTCGCAGTCCTCCTGCAATCGCTGCGGCAAATATAAGCGTTGCCGGGGCTTTGCGCACCGGTGCTGCGGATCACGCCCGCGCGATCAGAACAGGTGTTTAGCGGGCGTAGCCGATCAAAGGCTTCCGCCTGCGGCCGAGCACGATCAGCACGATGCCGAGCACCGCCAGCACGGCCCAGCTCGGCCACGACAGGAAGGTCGTGAAGACCGGGTCCCACAGCGAGGGCACGGCGCTCTGCTCGAGCAGCGGCTGCAGGCTCGCAAGGCTGGCGGCGTTCAGCGTGTCCCACAAGGCGCGGACGCTGGTCAGGATCACCGCGTTGGAGGCGATCGATTTCGTGCCGTCATAAATGACGAGGATGAAGGCTGCCGCGAGGCTGAAAAGGCCGATCATCCGCAGGAAAAACCGGATCATGACAGTATTTTCGAGGTTGGTGCTGGCGCCGGGCGCCAATTCATTTGCGCACCGATTAACCCGGGTCGGCCTCCCGTTCAACTCGGACGCAAAACTCCCTTGCAGCGCAATCGCTTGAGGGGGCGGCGGTCGATCCGCTAGGGTCGGGATCCGTCCGGGGTTCCCGGCCAGTCAGGAGTTCCGCGTCCCAATGTCCGCCGATACCCCCAAAACCGCCAAGAAAACCGGCACCCGCCCCACCTTCACCGATCAGGAAGCCCTGCAGTTCCACAGCGAGGGCCGGCCCGGCAAGCTCGAGGTCGTCGCCACCAAGCCGATGGCGACGCAGCGCGACCTGTCGCTCGCCTATTCTCCCGGCGTCGCCGTGCCGGTGCTTGCCATCGCCGAGGACGAAGGCCGCGCCTACGACTACACGACCAAGGGCAATTTCGTCGCCGTCATCACCAACGGCACCGCCATTCTCGGCCTCGGCAACCGCGGCGCCTTGGCGGCGAAGCCGGTGATGGAAGGCAAGGCGGTGCTGTTCAAGCGCTTCGCCGACATCGACTCGATCGACCTCGAAGTGTCGACCGAGGACCCGGACGAATTCATCAATTGCGTGAAGTATCTCGGCAAGGGCTGGGGCGGCATCAATCTCGAAGACATCAAGGCGCCGGAGTGCTTCATCATCGAGCAGAAACTGCGCGAGCTGCTCGACATCCCGGTGTTCCACGACGACCAGCACGGCACCGCGATCATCGCGACCGCGGGTCTCCTCAACGCGCTCGACCTGACCGGCCGCAAGATCGAGGACACCAAGATCGTCTGCAACGGCGCCGGCGCCGCCGGCATCGCCTGCCTCGAACTGCTGCGCTCGATCGGCTTCCGCCCCGAGAACCTGGTCCTCTGCGACACCAAGGGCGTCATCTACAAGGGCCGCACCGACGGCATGAACCAGTGGAAGTCAGCCTATGCGGTCGACACCAAGGCGCGCACGCTCGCCGACGCGCTCAAGGGCGCCGACGTGTTCTACGGCCTCTCGGCCAAGGGCGCGGTGACCAAGGAGATGGTGAAGTCGATGGCGGCGAAGCCGATCATCTTCGCCATGGCCAATCCGGACCCGGAAATCACCGCCGAGGAAGTCGCCGAGGTGCGCGACGACGCCATCATGGCGACCGGGCGCTCCGACTACCCGAACCAGATCAACAATGTGCTCGGCTTCCCGTTCCTGTTCCGCGGCGCGCTCGACGTGCGCGCCAGCGCGATCAACATGGAGATGAAGATCGCCGCCGCGCGGGCGCTGGCCGCCCTCGCGCGCGAGGACGTGCCGGACGAGGTCGTCGCCGTTTACGGCACGCGGCTGAAATTCGGCCCGGACTACATCATTCCGGTGCCGTTCGATCCGCGGCTGATCCACGCGGTGCCGCCGGCGGTCGCCAAGGCGGCGATGGACACCGGCGTCGCGCGCAAGCCGATCGTCGACATGGACGCCTATCGCGAGCAGTTGCGTTCGCGGCGCGATCCGATCGCCAGCACGCTGGTCACCGTCTACAACCGCCTGCGCCGCCAGCCGCGCCGCGTCGTCTTCGCCGAGGGCGAAGAGGAACAGGTGATCCGCGCCGCCGCGAGCTTCGCGAGCCAAGGGCTCGGCACCGCCGTGCTGGTCGGCCGCGAGGATCGCGTGAAGAACGCCGCCGGCGAAGCCGGCATCGAGCTTGGCGACGGCATCGAGATCATCAATGCGCGGCTGTCGACCCGCAACACCTCCTACATCAACCACCTCTACGAGCGGCTGCAACGCCACGGCTATCTGCTGCGGGACTGCCAGCGGCTGGTGAACCAGGACCGCAACTCGTTCGCCGCCTGCATGGTCGCGCTCGGCGACGCCGACGCGATGGTGACCGGCACCACGCGCAACTTCTCGGTCGCACTCGAGGACGTGCGCCGCGTCATCGATCCGAAGCCCGGCCATCGCGTGATCGGCGTGTCGCTCGTGGTCGCGCGCGGCCGCACCGTACTGGTCGCCGACACCGCGGTCACCGAAATGCCGGACGCGAAGGAACTAGCCGAGATCGCCATCGAGGCGGCCGGCGTCGCACGCCGGCTCGGCTACGAGCCGCGGCTTGCGATGCTCGCCTTTTCCACCTTCGGTCACCCGCAGGGCGAACGCTCGTCGCGCGTCATCGAGGCGGTGAAGATCCTCGACGGCAAGCGGGTCGATTTCGAGTATGACGGCGAAATGGCCGCCGACGTCGCGCTCAACCCCGACCTCGCCGCGGCGTATCCGTTCTGCCGCCTGTCCGGCCCTGCCAACGTGCTGGTGATGCCGGCGTTCCACTCGGCATCGATCTCGACCAAGATGTTGCAGGAACTCGGCGGCGCGACCGTGATCGGCCCGATCCTGGTCGGCCTTGACCGGCCGGTGCAAATCGTGCCGCTTGGCGCCAAGGACAACCAGATCGTCAATATGGCGGCGCTCGCGGCCTTCAACGTCAGCGGCTAGACCGCAATCGCAGGAGATTTCGATGACATCCAGTCTGAAGGGCGTCATTGCCGCCGTGGCAACGCCGATCGGCGATGACGGCGGGCCGGATACCGGCCGCGCCGTCAAGCTCGGCCGCTTCCTGCTCGACAATGGCTGCAACGGGCTGAACGTGCTCGGCACGACCGGCGAGGCGACCTCGTTCTCGCTCGATGAGCGCAAGAGCGTGATGACCGCCTACAAGACCGCCGGCCTGCCGCTCGACCGGCTGATGGTCGGCACCGGCGCCGCCTCGGTCGCCGATGCGGTTGCGCTGACGAAACATGCCGCGACGCTCGGCTTTGCCGGCGCGCTGGTGCTGCCGCCGTTCTATTACAAAGGCGTGCCGGACGACGGTCTCGTGCATTATGTCGACACGATCATCCAGGTCACCGTCAGCCAGCCGATCCCGATCTATCTCTATCATTTCCCGGCTTTGTCCGGCCTGCCGTGGCACATCGAGCTGGTGAAGCGGCTGCGCGACACCTACGGCACGCGGATCGCCGGCCTGAAGGATTCCTCCGGCGACATGGCCTATGCCCGCGCGGCGGCCGGCATCGCGGCGGATTTCGATGTCTTCCCCTCGACCGAAGCCTGCCTGATGGAAGCGCGCGAGGGCATCTTCGCCGGCTGTATCTCGGCCACCGCGAACGTCAATGCCGACCTGTGCTCGGACGCTTGGCGGGCCGGTAACAAGGCCTCCCACGAGGCCGCGGTCGCGATCCGCAAGCTGTTCGACGGCAAGGCGCTGGTCAGCGGGATCAAGTCGCTGCTGTCATATATCCATGGCGACCCGGCGCTCGCCCGGGTCCGGCCGCCGCTGACCGGTTTCGCCGAGGCCGATCGCGCATCCGTGGTCGCAGGTTACGACGCCGTCCGGCGCCAAAGGGTGGCTTAACGGCCCGAAAAGGCCGTTCGATTCGCGGTTATTGACGCCCCGGCGGGGGCTGACTATAAGCCTCGCCCGTCGCCCCTTTTCAGCGGCGGCGCCACTCATTTTCACAGTACGATGGTCCTCCGGGTGTCGGTACCCGCGGGCATCGGCCCGACCGAAGACCAACCCGAGACGGACTCGAGAGTTTCATGGCCAATACCACCTCCGCCCGCAAAGCCACCCGCAAGATTGCGCGCCGCACGGCGATCAACAAGACGCGCCGTTCGACCATGCGCGGCTCGCTGAAGAAGGTGGAGGAAGCGATCGCGTCGGGTGACCGCGCGGCCGCCGAGGCGGCGTTCAAGCAGGCCGAGCCGGTTATCATGCGCTCCGCGCAGCAAGGTGTCGTTCACAAGAACAATGCCAGTCGGAAGGTGTCGCGCCTCGCCCACCGCATTGCGAAGCTCGGCAAGTAACGCCGGCCATAAACATAAATACTGCGGCATTGCCGTTTTGAAGGTCCGGACCCGTTCCGGACCTTTGTCGTCCCTGGAAAATTCGTGATGGATACCCAACGCCGCCGGTAAACACCGGCGCGGTGCGACATATTTTCTTCGTTTCCCTGTCATCAGGAAATGCCGCCGTCGGATTATCGCGGCGGCGAGCATGTTGCCGCCAATGCACGTGCAAGAAGTCCGCTTGCCCCAATGCTTTCTTGCAACGGCTACCCTGAGGAACCGCACACAAAAAAATGCGATTCAATAAAGGCTTACGGAGTAAGCCTTTCCTTGGACCTCGAAAACGAAGCGCCGCGCGATTTTCTTTCGGGTTCGATTTTATTTTTTTCGGCGGCGGCGACATGCGCTGCGTTGCCAGCAGCGCGACAAAATCCGTGGATGATTCAACGCTTTAAAAAATTGAAGCGATGTGACGGTGTCACCGCAATCACACACGGCGGATGCGAAGCAAACTTGGTTAAGCAAAATCGTTGCGGGCCGGTCGCGCTCGTGTAACTTGATCAAACGCGCTCGGGCTTCTCCGGGTCGCTGCACCAAAAAAGGTTCTGACGACATCACTCATCCGCGGGTGAGGGCGGCTTTCATTTGTCTGCGCATCGCCTGTTTCGCGAATGGCTTGTCTCGCGAATGAGAATACGTCGAAGGCCGGTGCAACGATCCGCGGCGGAGATAGCGCAAAGAATGCTGCAGGCGATGCCGGCTTTTCGCCGCATCGATCTGCTGATGTGAAGACGCTACGACTGCGATACGACACCACTGCGATACGACGACTGCGAAAAACGAAAAGACGTTTACAACGAGAAAATGACGACGGGGGTCACAGATGACGGCAGCAGAGGGAATAGCGACCGAGCAAGCCGGGATGTCATATTCCGGGCCTCACGACAGCGGCCGCTCAAGCAAGGTTCCCGTCCACTGCGCGACCGTCCCCTCTTCTTCCGCCTGCAGCACTGACATTCGAGGCACGGCGCCGCCGCTCCATTAGCGACGCGGCATTGCTTTCGCGCCGATGCCATGGCCACCGGGCTCCAAGCCCGCAGATGGCCGCCTTCTCCGACATCGGCGAATTCGAGTGATGTTTGCGTCCTGTCAGGTGCGTTGACGGCAGCAAGCCGTCAGCCTGGCCAACCGAGTCCGAACAAACACTGAGCCGAGAAGAGACCTGCAATGACGAAGACGGATCAGGAGCGCTGGCTGAGGGTCAAGGATCGCCTGCGCGCCGAGCTTGGTGAGGATGTATTTTCGAGCTGGTTCGCCAGCATGGACATCGAAGCATGCGAGGCGGGCGCGATCCGCCAGTCGGTGCCGACGCGCTTTCTCAAGAGCTGGGTGCAGTCGCACTATGCCGAGCGCCTGCTCGCCTGCTGGCAGGCCGAGGACAAGGACGTCATCCGCATCGAGATCACGGTGCGCTCCGCGGTCCTCAAGACCACGACCACCAAGTCCGCCAAGGGCGATGGCGAAGCCTTCAACGGCTCGGCGATCCGCACCAACGGCGGCGACGGCCGCGGCGCACCGCTCGGCGACGCCGGCGCCCATGACGCGCTCGGCGGCTCGCCGCTCGACCCGCGGTTGACCTTCGACAACTTCGTGGTCGGCCGCTCCAACACCC
>Ga0180221_1001774_pt1 | contig 13597 bp, 10 predicted proteins | sample eDN5th37CKraftMG_FD_151339 | JGI IMG/M metagenome (GOLD analysis project Ga0180221, IMG submission 151339) | Enriched Miracle-Growth compost microbial communities from Emeryville, California, USA - eDNA 5th pass 37_C Kraft MG (version 2) (version 2) ...
GATCCGGGTGAACGCGCTGCACCCGGGCATCATCGGCGACAGCCCGTTCTGGGCGAACAAGCCCGAGGGCGTGCTGGACGGCTACGAGAGCCGCACGCCGGGGGGCAAGCTCGCCACCATGCAGGACGTCGTCGACGCGACCCAGTTCCTGCTGCGCAATCGCGGCGTCTCCGCGCAGCAGCTCTACGTGGACCGCGGCTGGAACATCACCTGAGCTCATCCGGTGACGGGGACGCCGGGAGCGTCCTCATCGCCTCGAGGACATCGACCGCCGAGCGCACGCGCCGGGGGTCGATGTCCGTTAAGGAGGCCTCTGCGCGGTCCTCGGGTACCCTGCCGATGACGAACCAGAGGCCCTTGGCCGGGGCGTCGCTGTCATTGCGGTACAGGTGGGGACGCTGCGACTCGAAGCACACGGAGTCGCCCGCGCGGAGCGTGAAGCGGTCGAAGTCCAGCAGCAGGGTGAGCTCGCCCTCGATGAGATAGGCGTACTCCAGCCCGGAGTGGCGCATGTGCTTCTGGTCGACCGAGCTCGCCCCGCCCGGCTGGTAGGTCACGAGGATGGGGTCGGCGGCGTGCATCCCGCCGGTCGCCAGCCGCTCCCAGGTCACGCCGTTCTGCATCTGGATGACCGGGTTGTCCTCGCGCCGCTGGACCGAGCGGCTCCGGGTGGCCTGCGGCACGGCGCCGGCGGGGGCGGGCAGAGCGCGGCCGAGGATGTCGTCCAGCGAGACGCCCAGCTGCGAGACGAGGGCGTAGAGGGTGGAGACGGAAGGGTGGATCTTCCCCGTCTCCACCTGCGAGAGCAGGCTCGGCGATATCCCGGCGGCGCTCGACAGCGCGCGCAGGCTCATGCCCTGCCGCTCCCGCGCGGCACGCAGTTCCCGGCCCAGTTCGCTCTTCACCGCTGCCTCCCTCACCGTGCGCGGAGCCTTGGACATCCGGTGAATGCCCTGCTGCGATGTTCATCATCACTGTACAATCGACGCGAACATCCATCGACGATGAGGAGCGTGCACATGAGCATCGCAACCCGGGGAAACATGGGGGTCGACTGGGAGGCGCGAGTCAACTTCGACCGTCTCCGTGAGGAGCGCCTGGCTCGCCTGAGGGCTCAGCTGGACAAGTCCGAGCTCGGCGCCGTTCTGGCCTTCGACTTCAGCAACATCCGCTACGCGACCGCGACGCACATCGGCACCTGGGCCATGGACAAGCTCATCCGGTTCGCCCTGGTCACCCGCAACTCCGATCCGATCGTCTGGGACTTCGGCTCCGCCGCCAAGCACCACGACCTGTTCAACCCCTGGCTGCACGAGACGCACATGGAGGCCGACGCGGACCCGCACGCGCCGCACCACGGCGCCGTCCGTCCCCGCCTGGAGTCCGGCGCCCGCGCGGGCATCTCGACGCTGCGCGGCGCCTTCAACCCGGCCAACGGCGTGGCCGACGAGGTGGCGCGCAAGATCAAGCGCGAGCTGGAGAAGTTCGGCGTCGCGAACGAGCCGCTGGGCGTGGATGTCATCGAGCTGCCCATCCTCTTCGCGCTGCAGAACGCGGGCATCACCGTCGTCGACGGCCAGCAGGTCTTCATGGAGGCCCGCCGCGTCAAGACGGTCGACGAGATCTCCCTGCTGACGTCCGCGGCCTCCATGGTGGACTCGGCCTACGACCAGCTCTACGAGTTCCTGCGCCCCGGCGTGCGCGAGAACGAGTGCGTGGGCCTTGTCGCGAAGGCGCTGTACGACCAGGGCTCGGAGTACGTGGAGGGCGTGAACGCCATCTCGGGCGAGCGTTGCGCGCCGCACCCGCACGTGTACTCCGACCGTGCCGTGCGCCCCGGCGACCCGGCGTTCTTCGACATCCTGCACTCCTTCAACGGCTACCGCACCTGCTACTACCGCACCTTCCAGGTCGGCAGCGCCTCGAAGGCGCAGGTGGACGCCTACAAGCGGGCGCGCTACTACATGGACGTCGCGATCGCCGCGGTCAAGCCGGGCGCCACCACCGCGGACATCGTCAAGCTGTGGCCGGCCGCCCAGGAGTTCGGCTTCCCGGACGAGGAGGCGTGCTTCGCCCTGCAGTACGGGCACGGCGTGGGCCTGTCCATCTGGGAGAAGCCGATCTTCTCGCGCCTGGTGTCCTTCGACCACCCCGAGACCCTTGAGGTCGGCAACGTCTTCGCCCTGGAGACCTACTGGCCGGCCGCGGACGGCTGGGGTGCCGCGCGCATCGAGGAGGAGATCGTCGTCACGGAGGACGGCTGCGAGGTCATCACGAAGTTCCCGGCCGAGGAGCTGCTCGTCGCCGGCGGCCAGAAGTACTACTCCGTCAACGGGCCGCTCTCGCCGATCCGCGACTCGCAGTCGCATCTGAACACCGCGTGGGGCCGCGGCGAGAAGACCACCCTGGACTGATCGCCCGCTGAGCCGGGAACGCCCCTGTGCCGGTGGACGGCGCAGGGGCGTTCCGCGTCTGCGGCGCGCCGAGCGGCCGCGGCCCAGGCTAGGCGCGCCACACGGTCTTGAGGTTGCAGAACTCCCGGATGCCCTCCAGGGAGAGCTCCCGCCCGTAGCCGGAGCGCTTGATCCCGCCGAAGGGCAGCTCGGGGTAGGAGATCGTCATGCCGTTGACGAACACCGCGCCGGCCTCCAGGGCCGCCACCGCCTGCTCGATCTCCGCCTCGTCGGTGCTCCAGAACGCGGAGCCGAGTCCGAAGTCCAGACCGTTGGCCAGCTCGAGCGCATGCTCGAAGGAGCGCGCCCGGTAGAGCGAGGCGACGGGGCCGAACGCCTCCTCGGACCAGAGCCGCATCTGCGGGGTGATCTCCGCCACGATCGTGGGCTCGTAGTACCAGCCGGGCCGGTCCAGCTCGCGACCGCCGGTGAGGATCTCGGCGCCGGCGGCGCGCGCGTCCTCGACGAGCTCCGCGATGTCCTCGCGGCCCGAGCTGGTCGACAGCGGGCCGAGGTCGACGGTCTCGTCCAGCGGGTCGCCCACCTTCAGCGCGCGCATGCCGGCGACGAAGGCCTGGGCGAACTCGTCGTAGACGTCCTCGTGCACGATGAAGCGCTTGGCGTTGATGCAGGCCTGGCCGTTGTTGGTGATGCGCGCCTTCACCGCCATCCTCGCCGCGGCGGGGACGTCGGCGGAAGGCATCACGATGAACGGGTCGGAGCCGCCCAGCTCCAGCACGGTCTTCTTGAGCACCTCGCCGGCCTGCCGGGCCACGGCGCGGCCGGCGCCCTCCGAGCCGGTGAGCGTCACCGCCCGCACCCGGTCGTCGCGGATGATGTCCGCCACCTGACCCGAGCCGATGAGCAGTGCGGAGAAGGCGCCCTCGGGGAAGCCGGCCCTCGTGAACAGCTCACCGAGGTACAGCGCGGACTGCGGCACGTTGGAGGCGTGCTTGAGCACGCCCGCGTTGCCCGCCATGAGCGCCGGCGCGGCGAAGCGCACCACCTGCCAGATGGGGTAGTTCCACGGCATCACGGCGAGCACCACGCCCAGCGGGTCATAGCGGGTCGAGGCGGCGGAGGCGCCGACGTCCGAGGGCTCGGCGAGCGCGGAGCCGCGCAGGAAGTCCTCCGCGTTGCGGGCATAGAAGCGCATGGCGTAGGCCGACTTCGCGATCTCGGCCCGAGCCTGGGCGATCGGCTTGCCCATCTCGCGGGTGATGACGACCGACAGCTCGTCCACGTCGCCCTCGAGGAGCTCCGCGGCCCGCTCCATTAGCTGCCGCCGCCCGGCCCAGCCGAGGGCCGCGAGCTGCGGCACCGCATCGGCTGCTGTCTGGAGCACGCGTTCGACGTGCTCGGCGCCGTGCGCGTCGAAGGATGCGATGAGCTCACCCGTGGAGGGATCGATGCTCGAGAGCGTGGCCATGGTGCCTCCCGGTCCGGCGCGTCGTCCGCCGTCAGCGGGAGCCGGGACGGGGGACGATACGCGATGCGATCGGTTGCATTATAGCCCGTCGCGCAGGCTGGGCGGCCCTGCCCGCTCAGGCCCGGCCGGCAGGTGCCGGGCCGCTGGACGCGCGCACGACGAGCGAGGCGGGAAGCCGCACCGTCTCCCCGTCCAACCGCTCGGCCACGATGCCCTCCAGCAGCAGCCGCGCGGCCTGCACGCCCATCTCGTGGAAGGGCACATGCACGGTCGTCAGCGGGGTCCGGAAGTCCTCGGCGAAGGCGATGTCGTTGAATCCCACGACGGACACATCCTGCGGGCAGCGCAGGCCCTGAGAGCTCAGCGCACGCAGGGCGCCGAGCGCGAGCAGGTCGTTCGCCGCGACGATGGCGCTCGCCCCCTGATCCTGAGCGATCACCTCGCGCGCGATCGCCTCCCGCACGAGCGCCTCGCCCGCCGCGACGCTCAGGGCGGGCGACTGGACGACCCGGCCGGCAATGCCCCGCGCCACGCACGCGGCGGTGAAGGCGTCGCTCCGGGCTCTGCTGGTGGTGAACTCGCCCGGGCCGGCCAGGTGGAGGATCGAGCGGTGCCGCAGCGCGGCCAGGTGCGCCACGGACTCCGCCACCCCGCCCACGTCGTCCCCCAGCACCGCCGGGTAGGCCAGCCCGGGCGAGGCGCGCTGCACCATCACGGCGTGCACCTCGCGCTCGTACGCCTCCCGAAGCAGGGGATGGTCCACCCGGGCCGTCGCGATCACCAGGCCGTCCACACGGCGCTGCACCAGCGAGGTGTACGCGGCGCGCTCGAGACTGTCGCGTCCGTCGGTGTTCGCGACGAGAGCCGTGTACCCGCGCGGCGAGAGATAGCTCTCGATCCCGCGGACGATCGGGGGGAAGACGGGGTTGGTCAGATCGGGCAGCAGCACGCCGATGGTCATCGATGCCGAGCGCCGCAGGCCGCGGGCGACGACGTTGGGGACGTAGCCGAGCTCACGGGCGGCCTCCTGGATGCGCCGCAGCGTGACGGGGTTGACCAGCTGCTCGGTGTCGGCGTTCAGCGCGCGGGAGACCGTGCCCTTGTGCACGCCCGCGCGGGCTGCGACATCGGCGATGGTCACCCTGACGGCCATGTGACGAGAGTATCCGCGACGGCGACCGCGCTTGACAGGACGCGTCGCTGCCGCAAGTATTGCAATCGGTTGTAGAAACACAGAACGAAGGAGAGCAACCGTGGCGAGCACCGAGACCCCCCTGAGCATCGGCTGGATCGGCGTGGGGCGAATGGGCTTCGAGCTCGCCAGCCGGCTGCTCAAGGCCGGGCACGACGTCACCGTCTACAACCGCACGCGGGCGAAGGCCGAGCCGCTGGCGGAGCTGGGCGCCCGGATCGTCGACCGGCCGGTCGACCTGGCCGACCGGGACGTGGTCTTCAGCATCGTCTCCGCCTCCAAGGACCTCGAGCAGGTCATGCTCGGCGAAGGCGGCCTGCTCACCGACCCGGAGCGGGCGCCGCGCTACATCGCGGACGCGTCCACCGTCTCCCTCGGCATGAGCGCCCAGATCCGCGCCGCTGCGAACGAGCGCGGCGCCGGCTTCCTGGCCAGCCCCGTCTCGGGGAACCCCAAGGTCATCCGCGCCGGCAAGCTCACCGTCGCCGCCTCCGGCCCGCGCGAGGTCTTCGACGCCGTGCAGCCGCTGCTGGCCGTGTGGGGACGCGGCGTGACCTACGTCGGCGAGGGCGAGGTCGCCCGGATCGTCAAGATCGCCCACAACGTGTACCTCGGCATCGTCGCGCAGTCCCTCGCGGAGATCACGATCCTCGCGGAGGCGCACGGCGTGAAGCGCGCCGACTTCCTCGGCTTCCTCAACGACTCGGTGATGGGCTCGGACTTCAGCCGCTACAAGAGCCCGGCCTACGTCAACCTCGACTTCGCGGCCACCTTCACCCCTGTGCTGCTGCAGAAGGACCTCGACCTCGGCCTGGCCGCAGCCGCCGAGGCGGGCGTCGTCCTTCCGGTGACGAGCGTGACGCGGAACATCGTGGCGCAGGAGGTCGGCAACGGCAACACCGAGCAGGACTTCGCTTCGCTCATCCTCACCGTCGCGCACGGCTCCGGCATGGACATCCAGCCGGAGAACGTGCCCGTGGACGACGGCCTGAGCGCCTGAGACCGGGGCGCCGGCGGACGCTCTCCCGAGCAGCCGCCGGCGCAGCGCGGCCGCAGGCCGGACGGGGGCGTGCCGCAGCTCGAGCCGGTTCGCCCCGAGGGGCCGCGCTCAGGCGATCTCGAGAATCAGGTCCCCCGCCTCCAACGGCCCCGGCGAGGTGACGGCCAGCCGCCGGACCGTCCCAGCGATCGGAGCAGTGATCGCCGCCTCCATCTTCATCGCCTCGATCACCGCGATCTGCTGCCCCGCCTCGACCTGCTCGCCGGCGGCCACCTTCACGGTGACCACGCCGGAGAACGGTGCCGGGACGTGCCCGGGCACGCCCCGGTCGGCCTTCTCAGCCGCGGCCGTCTCGACCGCGATCGACCGATCCCGCACGGCGATCGGGCGCAGCTGCCCGTTCAGCGTCGTCATCACCGTGCGCATGCCCTTGCCGTCCGCCTCGCCGATCGCCTCGAGGCCCACGAAGATCTGCACGCCCTTGGAGAGGCGGACGACGTGCTCCTCGTCCGGCCTGAGGCCGTAGAGGTAGTCGAGGGTGTCCAGCACGGAGAGGTCGCCGTAGCTCTCCCGCCAGCTCGTGAAGGTGCGGGTCGGGCCCGGGAACAGCAGCCGGTTCAGGGCGGCGCGCCGCGCGGGCGAGTCGGCATCGAGGGCGGCCTCGTCCTCCGCGGTCAGGGCGGCCACGCCGATGCTGACCGTGCGCCCCTCGAGGGCCTTGGAGCGGAACGGCTCCGGCCAGCCCCCGGGCGGCTCGCCCAGCTCGCCCGCCAGGAAGCCGATCACCGAGTCGGGGATGTCGTACTTCTGCGGGTTCTGCTCGAAATCCACCGGATCCGCCTGCGCGGCGACGAGCGCGAGCGCCAGATCGCCGACGACCTTCGAGCTGGGCGTGACCTTCGGGGGACGCCCGAGGATGCGGTTGGCCGCGGCGTAGGCGTCCTCCACCTCGCCGAAGCGCTCTCCCTGGCCGAGCGCGATCGCCTGCTGGCGGAGGTTGGACAGCTGTCCTCCGGGGATCTCATGCTCGTAGACGCGCCCGGTGGGCCCGGGCAGCCCGGACTCGAAGGGCCGGTACGCCGCGCGCACGGCCGCCCAGTAGGGCTCCAGCTCGCTGACCGCCTGCAGGGAGAGCCCGGTGTCGCGCTCGGTGTGCATGAGCGCGGCGACGAGGGCGGACAGCGACGGCTGGCTCGTCGTTCCGGCCATCGGAGCGCTGGCCGCGTCCACGGCGTCCGCTCCGGCCCGCGCCGCGGCGAGGAGGGTCGCCAACTGCCCCCCGGCGGTGTCGTGCGTGTGCACGTGCACCGGCAGATCGAAGCGCTCCCGCAGAGCGGCCACGAGCGTGCCGGCAGCGCCGGCGCGCAGCAGGCCCGCCATGTCCTTCACCGCGAGCACATGCGCCCCCGCCTGCACGATCTGCTCGGCCAGGCGCAGGTAGTAGTCCAGCGTGTAGAGCCGCTCGCCCGGGTCGAGCATGTCGCCCGTGTAGCACAGCGCCGCCTCCGCCACGGCCGTGCCCGTGGACAGGACGGCGTCGATCGCCGGACGCATCTGCGAGACGTCGTTCAGCGCGTCGAAGATGCGGAAGACGTCGACGCCCGTCTTCGTCGCCTCCTGGACGAACGCATCCGTCACGCGGGTGGGATAAGGGGTGTAGCCCACCGTGTTCCTCCCGCGCAGGAGCATCTGGATGGCGATGTTCGGCAGTGCCTCGCGCATCGCCGCGAGGCGTTCCCACGGGTCCTCGCCCAGGAAGCGCAGGGCGACGTCGTAGCTGGCCCCGCCCCAGGCCTCGACGGAGAGCAGCTGCGGGGTGAGCCGGGCGTAGGCCGGGAGGATCTCGACGAGGTCCTTGGTCCGCACGCGGGTCGCCAGGAGGGACTGGTGGGCGTCGCGGAACGTCGTGTCGGTGACAGCGAGGGGCGTCTGCCGTCGCAGCTCGGCGGCGAAGGCCTGCGGGCCGAGCTCGGCAAGACGCTGCCGGGAGCCGGGCGGGGGCGCATCGAGCATGTCCACGGCGGGCAGCCGCTCCTGCGGCGACACCAGCCCGGCGCCGGAGCCGTAGGGCTGGTTGACCGTCACCTCGGCCAGCCAGCTGAGCAGGCGGCTGGCCCTGTCCTGCGATCTGCGGGCGCTGAGCAGCTCGGGGCGCTCGTCGATGAACGCCGTGGAGAGCTCCCCCGCGAGGAAGGCCTCGTCGTCCAGCACCGCCTGCAGGAAGGGGATGTTCGTGGCCACGCCGCGCAGGCGGAACTCGGCGAGCGCTCGGCGAGCCCGCGCGACCGCGGTCCCGTAGTCGCGGCCGCGGGCGATGAGCTTCACGAGCATCGAGTCGAAATGCGGGGAGACCTGGGCTCCCGCGGCCACCGTGCCGCCGTCCAGGCGGATGCCCGCGCCGCCGGGAGAGCGGTAGGTGGTGATGCGACCGGTGTCGGGACGGAAGTCGTTCGCGGGATCCTCGGTGGTGATGCGGCACTGGATCGCCGCGCCCCGCAGGCCGATGCGGTCCTGGGTGAGACCGAGCTGCGCGAGCGTCTCGCCGGCGGCGATCCGCAGCTGGGCGTGCACGAGATCGACGTCGGTGACCTCCTCCGTGACGGTGTGCTCGACCTGGATGCGCGGGTTCATCTCGATGAACACGTGCTGCCCCGCGCGCTCGCCCGCGGTGTCCAGCAGGAACTCCACGGTTCCGGCGTTGACGTAGCCGATCGAGCGGGCGAAGGCGATCGCATCCCGGTACAGCGCCTCGCGTGTGGCCTCATCCAGCCCCGGGGCGGGGGCGAGCTCGACGACCTTCTGATGGCGCCGCTGCACCGAGCAGTCCCGCTCGAAGAGGTGGACGGTCTCCCCTTCGGCGTCCGCGAGGATCTGCACCTCGATGTGACGCGGTCGCAGCACGGCCTGCTCGATGAACATCCGCGGATCGCCGAAGGCCGCGCCCGCCTCCCGGGAGGCCGCCTCCAGCGCCTCGCGCAGCTCCTCCGGCCGCTCGACGCGGCGCATCCCGCGCCCGCCGCCGCCGGCGGCCGCCTTCGCGAACACGGGAAAGCCGATCTCCTGCGCCGCGGCCACGAGCGCGTCGAGGTCGTCCGTCGCCTCGGTGGAGGCGAGGACGGGCACACCCGCAGCGATGGCGTGCGCCTTGGCCGTCACCTTGTCTCCGGCCATCTCGAGCACACGGGCGTCCGGCCCGACGAACGCGATCCCGTGCTCAGCGGCCGCGCGCGCGAGCTGCGGGTTCTCCGAGAGGAAGCCGTAGCCCGGGTAGATGGCGTCCGCCCCGGCTTCGAGCGCGACGCGGATGATCTCGTCCACATCGAGGTAGGCCTGCACCGGCCGCCCCCTCTGCCCGATGACGTAGGCCTCGTCCGCCTTCTGGCGATGGATCGAGCCACGGTCCTCCCACGCGTACACCGCGACGGTCTTGAGCCCGAGCTCGTATGCGGCCCGGAACGCACGGACCGCGATCTCCCCGCGGTTCGCTACGAGGATCTTCTGGAACACTGCTCCCCTTGACGGTTCACGGCGGGGCACTCCGCGGCTTCGTCGTCGCGGCGCGCTGGCTCCCACGCCAGGCGGGCGCGCGATCGCGCAGCCCGCGGCTATCGTTGTCCAGCCAATCCGACCATATGAGGCGGACGATGCGCCATCCGAGCAGGCCGCGCAGGGGCTTTTCGTGATCGATTCGCGTTGAATTGCGTAGCAGGCAGCGTCTCCAGGCCGCGATCGGGGTGCTGCGCACGAGTGTCAGCCGGGCGATCCCGCAGCATCCGCTCCCCCACCCGGGTCGGAGTCTCCGACCGGAGCGCTCCGGCGCCGGAGGACGAGCCGCGCCAGGCCGAACAGGGACACGAGGGACCAGCTGCCCTCCAGGATGAGGAACCCCCACTGCTGCTCGAGGAAGGCGAGCACGGCCAGCACGCCCGAGCCGACGGCGTTCGCCACGAGGTACGACAGGGAGTTCGTGCCGACGCGCCCGAACTGCGCGGCGGCGAAGGCCGCGAGGACGAGCAGCGAACCGGCGATCTGCACCAGCTGCGCGATCACGATGAGACACCTCCGCAAGGAAGCGTCGTCTTGTCAGTCCAGGTACGGCGCACCTCGTCCGGGCCGCCCGCGGCGCGGGGGCGCCCCCATCATCGCACGCGACGGCGCCGCGCGTGCCGCAGCGGTCCTGAACCCGCTGCAGCGCACGGGCTGGTGAGCCGGCTCACCGGGAGCCCCTGCCCGACATCTCCGCCGAGAACGCCCTGGCGATCTCCAGATAGCGCAGCACAGCGGGGTTCGTCTCGGTGCTGCGGTACATGAGGGTGCTGTAGACGAACTGCGGCGGGTCGCTCAGGGCGATCCAGCGGGACCCGGAGAACTGGACGCGCTCGAACATGTCCGGGATCACGGCGACACCGCTGTTGGCCGAGGCGTAGGCCAGCTGCGTGATGACATCGGGAACGCGGTGGCGCACGCGCGGAGCGAATCCGGCCAGCAGGCAGGCGCGGGTGGCGAGCTCGAAGAGCGGATGCGGCGGCTCCGGGAGCACGAGATCCTCCTCGCGCAGCTGGGCCCAGCGCACCGAGGAGGCGTCCGCGAGGGCATGGTCGTTCGCGACGACGACGGCGAGGGGCCACTGCGCCACCTGCTCGATCACGACGGCGCCATCCGGCGCGGGTGCCAGCTGACCGCCGTGGCTGACGTCGATGGTGCCGTCGCGCACCAGCTGAAGCTGCGGCTCGAGCTGCGTGGAGATGTTCCGCACATCGAGGTTGAGGTCCGGCGCCCGCGCCCTCACGGCTCGCAGGGCCACCGGGACGGCGGAGAGGAACTGGAGCGCACCGAAGCCCACCACGACCGATCCGGAGCCGCCTGTCGCGATCTGCCGCGTCTCCGCGACCGCGCGATCGAGGTCGGTCAGCAGGCCCCGTGCGCGCGTCTGGAACGCGGCGCCCGCCGCTGTGAGCGTGACGCTCCGCGTCGAGCGCTCGAACAGGGTGACGCCCAGTTCCGCCTCGAGCAGGCGGATCTGCTGCGAGAGCGGCGACTGCGCCATGTTCAGCACGGCCGCGGCGCGGGTGAAGCTCAGCCGATCCGCCACTTCGAGGAAATAGCGGACGCGGCGCAGGCTCGGCGGATCGCTTTCAGACACTCTTCGTCCTAATCAACGTGCAATGAGTATTGGACATCTATATGGCGTGGCTCGTAGCGTACGGGCAATCCCTCCCACACGTGCAAAGGAGCACACCATGTCGGGAACCTCCGCCCCCCTGCGACCCGGCGCGCAGAGCCGCCGGGCCACCGTCGCCGCGTTCGCCGGCACAGCCCTCGAATGGTTCGACTATGGCCTCTACGGCCTGTCGGCCGCCGTGGTCTTCGGCCCGGTCTTCTTCTCCCAGCTGGGCGCCACCGCCGGCGTTCTGGCCTCCCTCGCCACCTTCGGGGTGGGTTTCGTCGCCCGCCCGGTCGGCGGCATCATCTTCGGCACCATCGGCGACCGCGTCGGCCGTAAGTCGATCCTCCTGATCTGCATCGCGCTGATCGGGCTCTCGACGTTCTTCGTCGGCGTCCTGCCGTCCTATGCGCAGATCGGCATCGTCGCACCGGTCCTGCTGGTGATCCTCCGGATCGTGCAGGGGCTGGGCGCCGGGGTGGAGCTCGCCGCGTCCCTCACCTTCGTGACCGAGAGCTCGAAGGCGGGACGCCGCGGCATCACCTCGTCCATCGTGTTCAGCGGACAGTTCGTCGGATCCGCTCTCGGCATCCTCGTCTTCCTCGTGGTCAGCTCCTCGATGAGCTCCGATGCGCTGCTCGCCTGGGGCTGGCGCATCCCCTACCTCGTGAGCATCGTCGCGCTCCTGTTCGTGCTCATCGTGCGCGCCACCCTCCGCGACAGCGACGAGTTCCTCGCGCAGCGCGCCTCAGCGGAGGTCGTGCGCTTCCCGCTCATGGACGCGTGGCGGGGCAGCCGGCGCAACCTGCTGGCGAGCCTGCTGATCCCGAGCGCGCAACTCGTCGGCGCCTACCTCTTCCTGACCTTCCCCGCGAGCTATCTCACGAACACCCTCGGCATGTCGCCCGCCACGGCCTCGGCCTACAACCTCACCCTCGTGCTCAGCAACGCCCTCGCCATGCCGCTGCTCGGCATGCTCGTCGACCGGCTCGGCTCCCGGCCAGTGCTCTGGATCGGGATCGTCTCCTCCGCCGTCTTCGTGATCCCCTACTTCCTGTTCCTCCAGAGCGGAAACATGCCGGTCATCCTCACCTTCGGCGTGCTCATCTACCTCACCTCGAGCATCCTGCTCGTCCCGCAGGGCTCCTTCGCCCGCGCGCTGTTCCCGACGCGGCACCGGCTCGCCGCCTTCGCGACCTCACGCGAGATCTCCTCCGCGATCTTCGCGGGGCCTGCGCCGCTGGTGGCCAGCGCGCTCGTGCTCGCGGCGGGCGGCTCTCAGTGGCTGGTCATCCTGTTCTTCTTCGTCGCGCTCGTGCTCACCATCGTGGGGCTCGTGGTGGCGCGCCCCGTGATCTCCGAGCAGGCCGAGGTGCCGGAGGCGGTGCTGAAAGGAGCAGCCCCCCGTGTATGACGGCGCCTCGACGGCCACGAGCGACATGTCGACCGGGGCCGCCATCCTCCGCCAGGCGATGGGCGGCGGACGCGCCCTCGCCGCCTGCTTCCTGAGCACCGGCTCGACGCTGCACGCGGAGGTGATCGCCACCGCGGGCTTCGACGCCGTGATCGTCGACGGCCAGCACGGCCTCGTCTCCGACCACGAACTGGCGCCCCTGATCCGCACCTTGGAGCGGGACGGCGTGCCCGCCATCGTCCGCGTCGCGCGGAACGCGCCGGAGCTCATCGGCCGCGGACTGGACGCGGGAGCGGCGGGCGTCATCGTGCCGATGGTCGACACCGTCGAGGACGCATACGCTGCCGTCGCAGCGGCGCGATACCCGCCGCAGGGCTCCCGCAGCTACGGCGCCTTGCGCGCGTCGCTGCGCGGCAGTCATTCGACAGAGCAGGAGAACGCGGAGCTCGTTCTCGCGATCATGGTCGAGACGGCGCCCGCGCTGGCAGCCGTGGACGATCTGCTCGCGGTGCCGGGCGTGGATGCGGTCTTCACCGGGCCCGCCGATCTCGCGTTGAGCCTGGGGCTGCCCCCCACGCTCAGCCCCGAGCCCGGGTCCGAGCACGAGCAGGCGATCCTGCGGATCGCGCAGGCGGCACGAGCAGCGCGCACGGCGGCATGGATCGCAGGAGGCTCGACCCCGGCCTGGCGACGCTGGGCGGAGGCCGGCTACGGCCTCGTCAGCGTCGCCTCGGACGTCGGGCTTCTTCGCGGCGCCTCGCGCGCCGCCGCACGGGAAGCGCGGGCGCAGGGGTGAAGGTCCTCTCGACGCGGGAGCAGCTGCCCGAGCAGCGCAGCTTCATCCTCAATCTGGAGGACGGTCCGATCCGTCCGGTCCACCTCGAGCTTCTGCCCGAGGACCGCTTCGGCAGCCTGCTCGTGCACTTCTCCGAGGAGGCGTGCATG
>Ga0180221_1001776_pt1 | contig 13595 bp, 12 predicted proteins | sample eDN5th37CKraftMG_FD_151339 | JGI IMG/M metagenome (GOLD analysis project Ga0180221, IMG submission 151339) | Enriched Miracle-Growth compost microbial communities from Emeryville, California, USA - eDNA 5th pass 37_C Kraft MG (version 2) (version 2) ...
CTTCCTCAGGTCGTTCGAGTAAGGCTTTGCCATGCATGCTGGCCCCCACCCCAGCACGCATGTTGAATCAGATCGCGCCTGATTTGGGAATCCTCTGATTCCGCCTAATGCTGAAACGCTCTAGGTCCTGGCCACGTCGCCGGTGGATAACAGAACGGCTCCGGAGGGTTCCGGAGCCGGTTAGGGCGTGTGGATGGGCTGCAAGTTTGCCGGCGCCCTCCGGCGCCTCGTCCACGCGGGTTCAGTGCACGCTGGCGATTTCCAGATCATCGTCGAGGGCATGCCCAATGGCGGCCTGCCGGGTGTCGGTCAGCGCCAGAGGTGTGCCGTCGGCGGCGTGCAGCGAGAACAGGTTGATGCCCTGCGGCAGCCCTTCGATGGCCGGAAACATGCGGCTCGCTTCGTCGGAGGTCAGCGTCTTGATGTAGGCGACGACGCCCCCGCCCAAGGTCGCGAGCTCATGCTCGGTCATGACATGACGCGGATTGAAGTTATTGAAGGTTTTGTCTGCTTCGGTCATGACGCAACTCCTTCTGCAAGCCGGTGCCCCGTAGGCCGCCGAACGGGCGGTGTGTGATCTGGGCGCTCCGGTACAGCTCCCACCGCCAGTCTAAGCGATCGGGCCGTCTCGATGTAACGTTCACGCACGCTATTTTCTGTCGCTGATTTCGATCGTCCGCACCAAACGCTCCGGTTCCAGGCGCTTCAGGTCGATGGCGAGCAGACCATCGGACAGATCCGCGGACTTTACTTCGATTCCATCCGCAAGGACGAACGTGCGGGTAAATTGTCGCGCTGCGATGCCCCGATAGAGATAGTTGCGCGCTTTTTCGTCGGCCTGCTTGCCGCGCACGATCAGCTGGCTGTCGGCCAGCGTGATTTCGAGCTGGTCGCGGGTGAAACCGGCCACTGCAAGCGTAATGCGCAGCGTCTCGCCTTCGCCATCGACCGCTTCTATGCGTTCCACGTTGTAAGGGGGGTAGCCATCGCCCGACGCCTTGTTGGATCGGTCGATCAAGCGCTCGATCTCTTCAAATCCCAGAAGCAAGGGGCTCGACAGCAGCGATATGCGCGACATCCAATGAAAGTCCTTCCTTAAGCGACCTTCGTGTTAACCCCGCCGGAGCCTTCAGCGTTGGCCTCCGATGGTCCGGCCCCTTCTGCTGGGCACCGGTCTTTCCGAAAAGCATATGGGCGAGCAGGCAACGCCGTTCAAGCGCCCACCGGGTTTCGGCGAGTGGGCGGCCGGGAGCGTGAAAGGCCCGCCAGATGAACGCGATGTCATTTGACAAGGCAGGGGTGAGCCCGAAGATGACGCCAAATGTACCCGTTCCGCCGAGCCGACTTGCGGGCGCGGTTTCACCTCCGTCCAACGCCATAGGTCCAATCGGGGATCATTCGATGCAAATGTTCGGCGTCAGCCGTCCTCTTTTCACATTGGTGGCCATCCTCATGCTCGCCTTCGCCCAACAGACCGCTTCCGCCGAGCCCCGTGCCAGCGAGTTCAAGCTTTCGAACGGCATGGAGGTGGTGGTCATTCCGGATCACCGTGCACCCGTCGTTACCCATATGGTCTGGTACAAGGTCGGCGCTGCCGACGAGCCGCGGGGCGTTTCCGGCATCGCGCACTTCCTCGAGCACCTGATGTTCAAGTCGACGGACAAGATCGCCGTCGGTGACTTCTCGAAGATCATTTCCCGCCTCGGCGGCCAGGACAACGCGTTCACCGGGCAGGACGTTACCGCCTACCACCAGCGCATCGCCAAAGAGCAGCTGAAGACGCTGATGGAGATGGAAGCCGACCGCATGGTCCATCTACGGCTGACCGACGATGAGGTGACGCCGGAGCGTCAGGTCATCATCGAGGAGCGCCGCTCACGCATCGACAACAACCCCGGCGCGCTGCTCGATGAGCAGATGAATGCCGCGCTCTATCTTTCGCATCCCTACGGCATCCCGGTGATCGGCTGGGCGCACGAGATGGCGAAGCTGTCGCGCCAGGATGCGATGCGCTTCTACAAGCGCTACTATGCTCCGAACAACGCCATCCTGGTCGTTGCCGGCGATGTGACGGTCGACGAGGTAAAGAAGCTCGCCGAGGAGACCTACGGCAAGCTGCCGGCCAATCCGGAGGTGGAAACCCGCGAGCGTCCGCAGGAGCCGCCGCAGATCGCAGAGCGGCGCCTGACCCTGAAGGATCCGCGTGCCGGCAATGCCTCTTTCCACCGCTACTACGTAGCGCCGAGTTACGTGACCGCGAAGCCCGGCGAGGCCGAGGCGCTGGATCTCCTGATGAAGATCGTCGCCGACGGCTCGACGAGCCGTCTCTACCGCAAGCTCGTCGTGGATGAGAAGGTGGCGGCCACCACGGGCGGCAGCTATTCGGGCTATGGGCTCGATTCGGGTTCGATCTCGATCTACGCGGTGGGCAAGAGCGGCGACCTCACACCGGTGGAGGAGGCGGTCAATGCTGTGCTCGACGACGTGCGCAAGAACGGCGTCACCGAGCTGGAGCTGGAGCGCGCCAAGAAGTCCCTGACCGCGGACTATATCTACGAGAGCGACAACCAGGCGAGCCTTGCGCGCCGCTATGGATGGGCTGTCGCCATCGGCCGGAAGATCTCCGATGTCGAGGGTTGGCCGGAAGCGCTGGCGAAGGTCAGCGTCGACGACGTGAAAAAGGCGGCCGACACCTATCTCGATGCGCGCCACTCCGTAACGGGGTGGCTGCTGCCGGAGCCGGACGATGCCCAGGGCACCGGTGACCGGGTCGAGCAACCCGTCACCCACACGCGCTCGTGAGTTCGCATTCGCTGATGAAATCTGGCATGCCGAGAGGCTATGACATGGACGCTGTCCGCTTCCTGCGTTTAAAGACTATTCGCACGGCATCTGCGCGGCTGGGGATCGGCATCCCGCTGCTCGCGCTCTTCGCCGCCTTCATCGTGACAATGAGCCAGCCCGCGAGCGCCATGAAGATCCAAACCGTGAAGAGCCCCGGCGGCATCGAAGCTTGGCTGGTCGAGGAGCACGCGGTGCCGATGATGGCGATGCGGTTCGCCTTCGACGGCGGCAGCTCGCAGGACCCCGAGGGTCAGGAGGGCGTGTCGAACTTCCTCACGGCGATGCTCGACGAGGGCGCCGGCGATCTCAACTCGCAGCAGTTCCAGGAGCGCATGGAGGACCTTTCCATGCGCATGAACTACGAGGATGCGAAGGACGCGTTCTACGGCAACTTCGAAACCTTGACCGAGAACCGCGACGAGGCGGCCAAGCTTCTTAAGCTCGCGCTGAACAAGCCGCGCTTCGACAAGGACGCCGTGGAGCGCATTCGCCAGCAGCTCTTGGCCTCGCTCGCCTACGCCGCGCGCGATCCGAACAAGGTGGCGCAGAACGAGTGGTACGCCGTCGCTTTTGCCGGCCATCCCTATGCGCGTCCCTCCAACGGTACGGAAGCGACGGTCGGCAAGATCAGCGGCGCCGATCTCGACGCCTACCGCAAGCGCGTCTTTGCGAAGGACACGCTGAAGGTAGTGGCCGTGGGCGACATCACGCCGGAACAGCTGGGCAAGCTGCTGGATGAGGTTTTTGGCGACCTGCCCGCCAGCGCTCAGCTGACCCCCGTTGCGACGACCGACCCGGTGAGCGGCGGCCGCCAGACCGTCGTCGACATGAATGTGCCTCAGTCGGTCGCGGTGTTCGGCATGGGGGCAATGCCGCGCAAGGATCCGGATTTCATTCCGGCCTTCGTGCTCAACCAGATCCTCGGCGGCGGCGGCTTCGCCTCCAAGCTGATGGAGGAGGTGCGCGAGAAGCGTGGCCTCGCCTATTCGGTCTACACCTACGTTTATCCCTTCCAGCACGCCTCGGTATTCTCCGGTGGCGTTGCAACCCGCAACGACATGATGGGCAAGTCGCTCGACATCATCCGCGAGGAGTTGAAGAAGGCCGGCGACCTGACGCAGGAAGATCTGGATAACGCCAAGAGCTACCTGATCGGGTCGTATCCGCTGCGTTTCGATACGAATGCGAAGATCGCCTCGCAGCTACTCGGACTGCGCATGGATGGCTTCGGGCCGGAATACATCGAGAACCGCAATGCTCTGATCGCGGCGGTGACGCTGGACGACCTCAAGCGCGTTGCCAAACGCATGCTCGATACCGACAACCTCATCGTGACCATCGTCGGCAAGCCGGAGCTGGAGCAGGCCAAGGCGGCTAAAGCGAGCGCGAAGGGCGGCTAGAGCCGTTCTGCAATTCGTCGAATTCCCATCATTCTACAAAGCAAAAGGCGTCCCTCGATTTATCGCGGGACGCCTTTTTGATTCCGAATAGGCGTGAAGCGGTGACCCGCATCCGCTGCGGAGCGCGCCGCCTCGGTCAGCGGTTGCTCTTTTTCGCGCGGTCGATCGCTTCGGTGATCAGCCGGCGCGCTTCCGCTGAATCGCCCCAGTGGTCGATCTTCGACCACTTGCCGGGCTCGAGATCCTTATAGTGAGCGAAGAAGTGCTCGATCTGCTGCGTCGTGATGTGCGGCAGGTCGGTGTAGTTCGCCACCTTGTCGTAGCGCATCGTCGTGCGGCTGCTCGGCACCGCGATGATCTTCTCATCGCCGCCGCCCTCGTCCTGCATCACCAGCACGCCCACCGGCCGGCAGTTGATGACCGCGCCGGGGACGATGGCGCGCGTGTTGCAAACGAGCACGTCGATGGGATCGCCGTCGGCTGAAAGCGTGTGCGGCACGAACCCGTAATTTCCAGGGTAGCGCATCGGCGTATAGAGGAAGCGGTCCACCACCAGCGTGCCCGATGCCTTGTCGAGCTCGTACTTGATGGGCTCACCCCCCACGGGCACCTCGACGACGACGTTGATGTCGAGGGGTGGGTTCAATCCGATCGCGATGGCGTCGAGGCGCATCAGTTCTCCACATGGTTGGCGGCCGTCCGTACGGCCCAGCTCACTGATGAACGAAGTGAGCGCGGCTGAACAGTCCCGCGCGCGTCGCAGCCGCGCGCAAATGGCCGCGCTTTCGGGGCTGCGCCCCCGGACTTTCGTCCAACGCCGGGGCGCCCGCCCGCGATCCACTGGGGATAGGCAACCTGGCCGCGCCCGGGATGGCGAATCGGGCGATACCCTAGCACCGGAACAGACCAAAGCACCGGCGGCCGTGGCCATCGCCGCCGGTTGCCGGGCGCTAAGCGTGCCGGCGAGGGGGGACGAATGGCGATCCGCCAACTTTCGCCACAGACGATCAATCGCATCGCCGCGGGCGAGGTGGTCGAGCGGCCGGCGAGCGTCGTAAAGGAACTGGTCGAAAACGCTCTCGACGCCGGCGCGCGCGAGATCGACGTGGTTACCGCGTCGGGCGGGCTGACGCTCATCCGCGTCGCCGACGACGGCTGCGGCATGCCGCCGGAGGATCTCGCCCTTGCGGTCGAGCGGCACGCCACCTCGAAGCTCTCCGAGGAAGACCTGTTCGCCATCAGCACGCTGGGGTTCCGGGGCGAGGCGCTGCCCTCCATCGGCTCGATTGCGCACCTCACGATCCTCTCGCGGGCGCGGGGGGCCGAGGACGCTTTCGCGTTGACGGTCGACCGCGGTGCGAAGGGGCCGGTGCGTCCGGCGGCCGGCAACACGGGAACCTGCATCGAGGTGCGCGATCTGTTCTCCAGCGTGCCCGCGCGCCTCAAATTCATGAAGTCGGAGCGGGCCGAGAACATGGCCGTGGGCGAGGTGGTGAAACGCCTCGCCATGGCGCATCCCACCGTCGGCTTCACATTGACGATGGGGGAGCGGGCGAGCCTGCGGCTGCCGCGCGAGGGAGAGGGTCCCGATGGGCTGCTGCAGCGCCTCGGCCGCATCATGGGACGGGCATTCATCGACGATGCGGTGCGCGTTGCGGGTGCGCGCGAGAACGTATCGCTGAGCGGCTTTGCGGGGCTACCGACGCTGCACCGGCCGGACGCCGCGCAGCAGTTCCTGTTCGTCAACAGGCGCCCGGTGCGCGACAAGCTGCTGATCGGTGCGGTGCGCGCAGCCTATGGCGACCTCATTCCGCGCGGGCGCCAACCTCTGCTCGCGCTGTTTCTGGAACTGCCGCCCGCGGAGGTGGACGTCAACGTGCATCCCGCGAAGACGGAGGTCCGTTTCCGCGATTCCGGCACGGTGCGCGCGCTGATCGTCAACGCTCTTGCCGCCGCGCTGCATGCCGAAGGGCATCGTGCATCGGCTGCCAACGGCGCGGCGACCCTGCACGAGCTGCGCCCCAATGTGGTGCCATTCAACGGGGGATTCCCGCCGCCGTCCGCGCGACCGGTTTATCCCACGCGGAGCTATGCAGGCGCGGGCCTTGCAGAAGCGGTGCAGGCGCCGCTCGACGTAATGGAGGGACCGAGCGCGGATGCGCGCGCCTTTAGCGCGCCCGCGCCCGAAGCGCTGCAGGATCGCCCGCTCGGCGCGGCCCGCGCGCAACTGCACGAAAACTACATCGTGGCGCAGACGCGCGACGGCGTCGTCATCGTCGATCAGCATGCCGCGCACGAGCGCCTCGTCTATGAGCGCCTCAAGGGGATGCTGAGCGCGGGCGGCGTTTCGCGGCAAGGACTGCTCGTTCCGGTGGTCGTCGATCTCGATGCGGAGGAAGCGGCCGCGCTCGTCGAGAAGGCGGGCGAGCTGGAAGAGCTGGGGCTCGTTGTCGAAGCGTTCGGCGCGGGCGCGGTCATCGTACGCGAGGTTCCGGCGCTGCTGGGCGACGGCGATGTTGCGGGTCTCGTGCGCGATCTCGCCGCCGACATCGTGCGCGAAGGCATGAGCACGGCGCTGAAAGACAGGCTGCTCGCGGTGTGCGCCACGATCGCGTGCCATGGCAGCGTGCGGTCGGGGCGGCGGCTGACGCCGGAGGAGATGAACGCGCTGCTGCGCGATATGGAGGCGACGCCCTATTCGGGACAGTGCAACCACGGACGTCCGACGTACGTGGAGTTGAAGCTCACCGACATCGAGCGGCTGTTCGGGCGGCGTTAGCTCGCGCGCGGTGGCCGGACATTGATCGCGCGGGTTCTCGGCTCCAAAGCGTCCAAAGAGTGGGGAGATGGGGCGTAAGGCATTGCGTCATTTATTTTCGTCGCCGCGCTTTCATCCCCGTCGCGCAGAACGGGGCGGCCGACCGATTGCGGGATGCCTTACTCCCGAACCGGCTGGGTTGCGGCTTCTGGCGGCTCGGCGGCTTCGGGGTTATCCCTCGGCAACCGGCTTGCTCACATCGCAGCCCGTTCCCAAACCTGAGATGGTCTCGAGCTGTCCGCCGTGAGGCGGGCGGGGTGAAGTTTAAGTGCGTGCGCAGGATCGCGTTCGGCTTTAGTTTCGTGGTGACGCCGGTGACCGGTGCCCGGAGGCCCGCGGTTTAGATTTCCTTTTAGGGTCTGCGGGCAATCATAGAGACTGCATACGGCACCTTTTGCGCTTCGGAGCCAATTATTGACCACGCCAACCTCGCAAACTGGATTGCCGCCCGTGTCGCAAGCGGTGATCGGCACATTGACCAAGTCGGCAATCTTTCTCGTCGCGACCATCAATGCCGGCCGGAATAGTTGCGCAGCGGTCCGAGCGCTTTGCGGCGACCTCCCAGCCCTGCTTCGCTCGGTCGGCTTTCGCGACATCGAGGGAGACCTATCGTGCGTCATGGGGATCGGCGCCGATGCCTGGGATCGCCTTTTCGGTACGCCGCGCCCGGCCGAGCTGCACCCGTTTCGGGAGATCCGCTCAGGCCCGCGGCACGCCGTCGCCACGCCGGGCGACCTGCTGTTTCACATCCGCGCCAGGCGCATGGATCTTTGCTTCGAGCTGGCGACGCAGATCACGGCGCGCGCGGGCGCGGCGATTACCGTCGTCGATGAGGTGCACGGATTTCGCTACTTCGACGACCGCGATCTCATCGGCTTCGTCGATGGGACGGAGAATCCAACGGCGCTGACGGCCGTCGAAGCCGTCTACATTGGCGCGGAGGATCCGGCGTTCGCCGGTGGCAGCTATGTCGTCGTGCAGAAGTACATGCACGACCTCGCTGGCTGGAATGCGCTCTCCACAGAAATGCAGGAGCGCATTATCGGGCGGCTGAAGCTCTCCGACATCGAGCTCGATGACGCGGTGAAGCCGACGAGCGCCCACAACGCGCTGACGACCATCGTGGAGAACGGCAAGGAAGTGAAGATCGTTCGGGACAACATGCCGTTCGGGCGTCCCGGCTCGCAGGAGTTCGGCACCTACTTCATCGGCTACGCGCGCTCGGCGCGCACCATCGAGCAGATGCTGGAGAACATGTTCGTCGGGCGGCCGCCGGGGAACTATGACCGGCTGCTGGATTTCAGTTTCGCCAAGACGGGCAATCTGTTTTTCGTGCCCTCGGCAACGTTTTTGGAACAGGTCGGGGACGATAGCTCGTCGCAGGACGCAGCCTCGTCCACGCCCGAACTGCTGCCGGCCGAACTACCGGTGGTGGCAGCGGCGCGGACGCCCGGCTCACTCGGCATTGGCTCGTTGAAAGGAGATCACTCCAATGAATAATCTTCACCGCGAGCTTGCACCGATTTCCGCCGCGGCGTGGTCGCAGATCGAAGCCGAGGCGACGCGCACGCTCAAGCGCTATCTCGCCGCCAGGCGCGTGGTCGACGTGGAGGGACCGAGCGGCGTCGCAACCTCTGCCATAGGCACGGGCCATGTGCATTCCATCGATCCTCCCGGCGAGGGGATCACTGCGCGACAGCGCGGGGTCAAGCCCTTGGTCGAGCTGCGCGTGCCTTTCACCCTCAATCGGGAGCAGATCGACAACGTCGAGCGCGGGGCAAACGATTCCGACTGGCAGCCGGTGAAAGATGCGGCGCGGCAACTGGCGTTCGCCGAGAACCGGGCGGTTTTCGAAGGCTATGCAGCCGCCGGTATCGGCGGCATCCGCGAGGGCACCAGCAACCCCAAGCTGGTGCTGCCGGGCGAAATTACCACCTATCCCGATGTCATCGCGAGTGCCCTCAATCAGTTGCGCCTCGTGGGCGTCGAGGGGCCCTATTCGGTGGTGCTGAGCGCGGACGCCTACCAGGCGCTCAGCGAGGCGAGCGATCACGGCTATCCGGTGCTGGAGCACATAAGGCGCATCGTCGACGGCGAAATCGTATGGGCTCCCGGCATCGCAGGGGCGTACGTGCTGACGACGCGCGGCGGCGATTTCGGGCTGTACATCGGCGAAGACGTGTCGATCGGCTACCTCGGGCACGACGACAACGCCGTGCGGCTCTATCTCGAGGAAAGCTTCACCTTCCTGCTGCTCACCACGGAGGCGTCGGTCGCTATCACGGCGAACGTCAGACCTTCTTAAATATCGACGTTGTCGTTGTGGGGGATCGGCCGGATCGTCGAGATCCGACGCGATCACCACGAGAACGCTCAAACCGGGCGCGGTACGCCCGGCCGGCCGAGTACACATTCGAGCGCAGATCGATCCCAGCTCGCGCATACGGCGGCCGCCTCGTAGGTGCTTTGCAGAAATGCAAGCAACGCCGCGTCGGGATCGGAAGCGGTTCGGACGGCTTCGTACGGCAGCAGGAACTCACCGAGCGCTTCGCTGAATAACGCCTCCTTCGGCGCAACCGCACGGTCGCGAAATCCGGCGGGCTGGGGATAGGCATAGGAGTAGAAGGCCGGGTGGTCGATGCCGCCCCCGCCCGGCCAAAAGCCCGCGCTGCTCAATTCGTGTGAGTACGCCTCGCGGATCACGGCGTCGGCAACGCCCGGTACGCCCCCCGGGTGAGGCGGCGCCTGCCGGCCGGAAAAGCGCGTCACCGCAAGGTCGAAGCTGCCCCAGAAGAAGTGAACGGGACTGCACTTTCCTATGAAACCGGTGCGGAAATGCTTGAACACGCGATCGGCTTGCAGAAGAAGCCGCCAGAAACGGTGGGCATAGTCCGGGTCATAGCTGCTGTGCGTCCGATCGCTGCCGAAGGGGATCGCGCCCGGTATCTCGCAGGGTAGCTCCGTGATCCGGACCGGGATGTCCATCTCGGCAAGTGCGGCGATGACCATCGCGTAGAAGTCGGCGACCGTTCGCGGCTCGAGGGCGATGTGCGTTCGCCGGCCGTCGCTCCTTGTTATGACGAGCTGATGCTCGATGAAATCGAACTCGATCTCGAACGGATGTGGCGTATGCGGGATCACGGACGTCGTCAGGCCCCGTGTCGTCAGATAGGACGTGACGTGCCAGGAATGATTGAGCCAGGGCGTGTACGCGAGGCGGATCTTGCCGATGACCTGCGTCCACAGATGGAGCGTCGCGCAGGTTTCCTGCCACGCGCCGTAGGGGAGATCGGGCCAGAGCCCAGCAGATCGGCTTTTTTCGCTGCCCATCGAACCCTTCCCGCCCTCGAGGGGCGCGGGTGCGCACATCCATAAAAGAAGGTGTAGCGCGCCAATGGAGACCAACGTGTTTGAGAATTGGTCTGCTTCTTGTGTTTTTCTCTCCATGCGGTGTGGGCACGGAGACGCGCGTGGACGCCGGCCTTCGCCGGCACGGCGCACGATCAGCCGCGAGGGGGCGAGGCTCGATCAGCCTTTCTTGAGGATAAGTGTCAGTCCGCGGATGGAGCTGTTGAAGAACTGGATCTCGACGATCTGGCGGTCACCCACGACGATGACGTCCATGTTCGCGCGCATGTCCCCGCCACGCACGACGATGCGGAAGCCGCGCTCCGTTACCTCGCCCGTCATCTCGCCGCCGAGGTTATAGACGAGTTCATTCCATGTGCCGGTGAGCTTCCCGCCGCTGGCAACAACGTTGCTCTTCACCTCGACCTTGCCGCCGGCGGAAGCGCAGCGGATGTTCTGGCGCAGCTCATCGCCCTTGTCGTTCACGAAGTAGGTGGCGCGGCACTTAACCGATTCCGGCTTGCTGTCTTTGACGCCGATGCGTCCCTCGCCCACCCAGCGGCCGGGCAAATCCTTGAAGGGCGCCGCCCTGTTGACGGGTGCGGGACGCGGCTTGTCCGGTACCGCTTCCTCGGCGGCCGGCGCGCCGCCATCGTTCTCGAGCGCGCCGTCGTCCTCGACGACGATCTCCATGTCGCTGGCAGCGGGGGCCGCGTGCGCATGGACGGCGCAGAACAGCAGGGCGAGGGCAAGGAGAACGCGCGTCATCTCATTCCATCGTCAATCGTGCCGAGCGTCATCGGCCATGGGATCGCCCGCGCCGGCGGGGCGAGCCGTCGTTGCGCGAAATGTCGGGGCGATTGTCGAGGATTCCTAGTGCGATACGGCCACACGGACGGTGGGAAGCGCATCGCAAGGCCATGGCCGGCGCATGGCTCAGCGGGATATTCGGGAGTGCGGCCTGCCGCGGTCCGTCTCAGGCGACACCGGCTGAAGCCATGGCCTCGGGGCCGCGCGGGGGCGGGCCGGCGCGATCCAGCGCGTCGAACTCGTCCTCGGTGAAAACGCGCGAGCGGGTGAGGAAGCGCAGGCCTTCGGGCGCTTCCAGCGAAAAGCCGGAGCCGCGCCCGGGCACCGCATCGATGATGAGGTGCGTGTGCTGCCAATATTCGAACTGCGGACCCGAGATGTAGACCGGCGTGCCGGCAATGGCGCCGAGGAAGACATCGCGCTCGCCGATACGGAACTCGCCCCGCGGGTAGCACATGGGCGCGCTGCCATCGCAACAGCCGCCGGACTGGTGGAACAGCAGCGGGCCGTGCGTGGCGACGAGCTTGCCGATCAGCGCTTCGGCCGCCGGCGTCACAGAAACCCTATCGACCATCGACGTCCTCCTTTCGGGGTGGGACTACGTCGGGATTGCGTCCGGCGAGGGTACCACGATTGCGAAGAGGTCCGCCAATGCGGCGAGGGCACTGGTGTGCACTGCCTCGGCGGGAAGCGTGCCGCCCAGCGGGTTGGGAAGCGCGCGCGACGCGGTGGCGTTGCCGACGACGGTCGGGCGATAGCCGTGGTTGAACGCGGCGCGGGCGGTGGAGTTCACGCAAACGTGGGTCATGAAACCGGCGAGCACCAGGTCGGTGACGCCGTGCTTCTTCAGCTCGGCATCGAGGTTCGTCTGTTCGAAGGAGCTGGGATAGGCCTTAGTGATGACGGTCTCGCCGGCGATGGGCGCGACGATGTCAGAGATGGCGCCGATCCGCTCACGCACATCGTAGGGCGAGCCGGGACCGGCATCGTGCTGGATATGGATGACGGGGGTGCCGGCCGCGCGGGCGCGCTCCAGCAGTGCAGCGCATTCCTTCAGTGCAGGCTCGACGCCTTCGAGCTGCATCACGCCTTCGCGATAGGTGTTCTGGCAGTCGATCATCACCAGCGCCGACTTCGACAACGGAGCTGGCGTGACGGGCAGCGCCAGAAGCGAGCGCAAGGTGGGACGGGCGTCGGACATGATAAAATTCCTCGACAGTGGTGCTGTTCTTTATGCCGGTGCCGCTGCGCCGTTATCATCGGTCGCGGCGCATCAAGGGGTTATCCGGAGGCAGCGGGGATGCGCGCCAAGGCACGATATCCCCGCCCGCCGCCGTTGCATGCTGGTCCCGGCCCTGCGGCCGCCAGGATCAGCTCGCATGGCTGGGATGCCCGGTTGGCGCCGGCGAAAACTCCCCGCGGGGAGATGCCGCCGGCGCTGTGCATGGGGCGTGTGGCTTCGATCAGAAGAAGCCGAGCGCCTTCGGGCTGTAGCTCTGCAGAATGTTCTTCGTCTGCTGGTAGTGGTCGAGCATCATCTTGTGCGTCTCGCGGCCGACGCCGGACTGCTTGTAGCCACCGAACGCGGCATGGGCCGGGTAGAGGTGGTAGCAGTTGGTCCAGACGCGGCCGGCCTTGATGCCGCGGCCCATGCGGAAGCAGGTGTTCGCATCGCGCGACCACACGCCAGCGCCGAGGCCGTAGAGCGTGTCGTTGGCGATGGCGAGAGCTTCCGCCTCGGTCTTGAACTTCGTGACCGACAGAACCGGTCCGAAGATCTCCTCCTGGAAGATGCGCATCTTGTTGTGGCCTTCGAGCACGGTCGGCTCGACGTAAAAGCCTTCCTCGAGGCCGGAATGGCGGGCGCGGTTGCCGCCGGTCAGCACGCGGGCGCCTTCACCCCTGCCGATGTCGATGTAGGACAGGATCTTCTCGAGCTGATCGGACGAGGCCTGGGCGCCGATCATGGTGTTGGGATCGAGCGGGCTGCCCGTCACGATCTTCTTCACGCGCTCGACGGCACGCTCGATGAAGGCGTCGTAGATGCTCTCCTGCACCAGGGCGCGCGAGGGGCAGGTGCACACCTCGCCCTGGTTGAGGGCGAACATCGTGAAGCCTTCGAGCGCCTTGTCGAAGAACTCGTCGTCCTCGTTGAAGACGTCGGCGAAGAAGACGTTCGGCGACTTGCCGCCCAGCTCCAGCGTGACCGGGATGATGTTCTCGGAGGCGTACTGCATGATGAGACGGCCGGTGGTCGTCTCGCCGGTGAAGGCGATCTTGGCGATGCGCGGGTTCTGCGCCAGCGGCTTGCCGGCCTCGACGCCGAAACCGTTGACGATGTTGAGCACGCCCGGCGGCAGCAGGTCGCCGATGAG
>Ga0180221_1001783_pt1 | contig 13565 bp, 21 predicted proteins | sample eDN5th37CKraftMG_FD_151339 | JGI IMG/M metagenome (GOLD analysis project Ga0180221, IMG submission 151339) | Enriched Miracle-Growth compost microbial communities from Emeryville, California, USA - eDNA 5th pass 37_C Kraft MG (version 2) (version 2) ...
CCTGGAACTGAAGGACCTGGAAGTGACCGCGGTGGGCGTGGCCCACGATGCCCGCGAGCCCCTGCAATACGTGATTTCCGATGGCCGGCGGCGTTTCGGCCAGCTCACCGACCTGGGCAGCGTCACCGCCGAGGTGCTGGAATGCTATCGTGGCCTGGATGCCCTGGTAGTGGAGGCCAACCACGACAGCGAGATGCTGGCGCGCGGCCCCTATCCCTACCCGCTGAAGGTCCGCGTGGGCGGCCAGTGGGGACACCTGAACAACCGCCAGTCCGCGCAGTTCGTCGCGGAACTGGGCTGGGAAGGGCTGCAGCACCTGGTGCTGGCCCACCTCAGCGAAAAGAACAACACGCCGCAGCTGGCCCGGCAATGTTTCGTCGACACCCTCGGGTGCGACCCGGACTGGCTGCAGGTAGCCGATCAGCATTCGGGGCTGGACTGGCGCGAAATCGCCTGACCCCCTACCAACCTAGCAAGCGGAGCCCATCATGGAAAAACGCGAAGAACTCTATCGCGGCAAGGCCAAATCGGTTTACACCACCGACGACCCCGACCGCCTCGTCCTGCTGTTCCGCAACGACACCTCGGCGTTCGACGGCAAGCGCATCGAACAGCTGGACCGCAAGGGCATGGTGAACAACAAGTTCAACGCCTTCATCATGCAGAAGCTGGAAGCGGCGGGCATTCCCACTCAGTTCGACAAGCTGCTGGCCGACAACGAAGTGCTGGTGAAGAAGCTGGCGATGATCCCGGTCGAGTGCGTGGTGCGCAACTACGCCGCCGGCAGCCTGGTGCGCCGCCTGGGCGTGGAAGAGGGCCTGCAGCTCAACCCGCCGACCTTCGAGCTGTTCCTGAAGAACGACGCCCTGGGCGACCCCTTCATCAACGAATCCCACGTCCAGGCCTTCGGCTGGGCGACCCTGGAACAGCTGGCGCAGATGAAGGCCTACTCCTTCAAGGTCAACGAAGTGCTGAGCAAGCTGTTCGACGACGCCGGCCTGCTGCTGGTGGACTTCAAGCTGGAGTTCGGCGTGTTCCACGGCCAGATCGTCCTCGGCGACGAATTCAGCCCGGACGGCTGCCGCCTGTGGGACAAGGAAACCCGCAAGAAGATGGACAAGGACCGCTTCCGCCAGGGCCTGGGCGGCGTGATCGAGGCCTACGAGGAAGTGGCGCAGCGCCTGGGCGTACCGCTCTGACCTGTTCCAGGCGCGCAAGCATCTGATAGCACGCGAAAATTTCTCAAAAGAAGGCTTCGCGTTCGCCGATCAAGCTGATATGATGCGCGCCGCACGGAGAGATGCCGGAGTGGTCGAACGGGACGGATTCGAAATCCGTTGAGTCAGCAATGGCTCCTAGGGTTCAAATCCCTATCTCTCCGCCATATACAAGGGCTCCAGAGGTTTACGCTTCTGGAGCCCTTTTCTTTTGGGGGAATTTTGGGGGAATGACTTTGCGTGACATTCCCCCATTCCCCCACTAGAGTTCGCCGCATGGCGTACTACGAAAAGCGCGGCAGCGCCTGGCGGGCGCAGATTCGCCGCAAAGGACACCCCACTCTTTCCGCGACCTTCGATACCAAGGCCGAGGCCCAGCGCTGGGCGGCCGAGATCGAAGGCGACATGTCGCGCTCGCGCTTCGTCGATACCAGAGCAGCCATGCGGACCACGCTCGGCAAAGCCCTGAAGCAGTATCAGGAGGAGGTTACCGAGCACAAGAAAGGCGCCGACCAGGAGCGTGTTCGGATCAAGCGCTGGCTTGAGCACCCGCTCGCCGACAAGGCGCTTGGAGAAATCACCCCCTCCGACCTAGCCGAGTACCGCGATGAACGATTCAAGGCTGGCGCTTCGCCTGCTACCGTTCGTCTGAACCTGGCCATTATCAGCCACCTCTACACCGTGGCGGCGAAGGAATGGCGACTGGAAGGGCTGTCCAACCCCTGCAAGAACCTGCGCCTTCCCAAGAATGCAAAGGGGCGGGAGCGACGACCGACCACTGTTGAGCTACGGAAGCTCTATGAGGAAGCGGCGAAGCTCCACCCTGAATTGCCCGTGATTATCGAGTTGGCGGCCGACACGGCAATGCGCCGCTCAGAACTGCTTCTGCTGCGTCGCGAGCAGATCCGCGACAAGGTGGCGATCCTGGAGGACACGAAGAACGGCGAGCGTCGGTCTGTGCCGCTGTCCTCCCGCGCACGCGAGCTGCTCAAGTCCCTGCCGGCGCGGATTGACGGCAAGGTGTTCAGCCTGGCGCCGAACACCGTCAGCAACTACTTCCCCAGGGCTTGCGAGGCCGCAGGAGTGAAGGACCTCACCTTCCACGACTTGCGCCACGAAGCCACGTCCCGCCTATTCGAACGGGGCTTCTCGATGATGGAGGTTGCTGCGATCACCGGCCACAAGACGCTGGCCATGCTCAAACGCTACACCCACCTTTCCCCGCACGATCTGGCAGACAAGCTCGGCTAGCCTATCTTCAGCAGCCGCGGCGGATCACGCCGTGGCCGACCAACCTTCGGAGCCTTGTGCTCTCCCGCCTCGTATTCGCGCAGGAACTTGCGCACCGTCTCCAGCCTCCAGCACACCCGAACCCCCTGTTTGAAATACGGCGGAAGCCAATCCGGACGCGCCTGGATTGCGCTGCGGATAGACGATTCGGTTCTCCCGAGCAGCCTGGCCACCTCCGGGATATGGATGATTTCTGGTTCCATGGGCAATACCTCATCGCGCCGCTGGTGCGGCGATGGTGGAATGGTGATCAGAACTTGGGCTGCAGGTAGAACCAGCGACCGCGGATGAACTCGGCGCGCTCGGCCCGAGAAGGCCAGCGCTGGCCGATGGCGCCGCACTTGCTGCAGCGGATGTGCAGGGGTGTCGTGAAGGTCCAGACGTGGCGGCCTGGAGGGCAGGGTGGCTCGCTCATCTCCCGCCTCCTTCCAGGGCTGCGTCGATAATCCGGTCGATCTCGTCGCAATGGTCGTAGATGTCATTCGGGTGGCTGCCGTTCTTCACGCCGCTGACCATGTTCACGAGGTCGCGGGTGAGAGGACGGATGTTTCCGTCCACTTCGGCATGCACGGCCTGGAGGGCAACCTGCATCTGCTCAATCCGCTCCTTCATGAGCCATATCTTGTTCTCGTGCAGGTGCTGCCATGCCTGAAGAGCTGCATCTTGCTCGCCGATCCAGTGAGTGGCATCGTCCTTCAGCCATTCATCGAATGACTCGTAAACGATCTCCTTGAACCACTTCTTATAGTGTTCGGCTATTTCTTGCTGTCGCACTTCGAGATTTCGCAATCGCTCCACCTCGGCAATCAGCCCGAGGATGGCTTGGGGGTTGGCAGCAGCGCTGAACTGGCCAAGCGGTGAGCTCATGGCGTCTGCATTGAAGGATGAGCCAAGAGCCCGCTCCGCCAGCTCCTTCAGCTTGGTGAGGTCGGTCATGGCTGCTCTCCAAGGCGCTTCCAGCCCTTCTGATCATCCTCGCGGCCACCCCATTCGATCTCGGGCTTGCGCCATCCGTTGATCAGGCCATGGGCATTGACCTTGAAGATGATGTAGTCGCCATAGCCGTTCTCGGTCGGGCAGAGGAAGTCGTCCGGGACGTAGTAGCCGGCCCACTGGGCGACACGTTGCCGGTTGTCATCGAGCAGCCAATACTGACCGGCATCGCAGACCTTGTAGTGGATGTCAGCGATCATGCCGGCCGGCCAGTCCATCACCATGCCATCTTCCAGGCGGATCACTGGACACCAGAGGTCGCCACGACGAAACGGCACCAGATCACCTTCGCTGTCCTCCTGTCCGTTAATCTTGGTGTCTTCCCAGTAGCGCACTTCGGCGCTCACTTCGATGTAGGTTGCTTGAATGTCGGGCACGGTCATGCCTCCCATATGGGTGTGCGGTTAAGGGGAAGGGTTAGGGGTGGAGGAGGGTGCGGAGCTCGTCGCGGATGGCGTCGTGCTCACTGAAGTCGACGCCCATGGCATCTTCTGCAAGGGCGATGGCACGGATCACCAGCTCCCGCGGCACCAACACCTGGTCGGCGGGGATTTCGTAGAGCGGCACATCGTAGCTATGCGCAACCCTGGCCGGAGATCCGCCGAACTCGATGTTGTGCTCCCTGATTCGATTCAGGATCGTTGATGTTGGGCTTCCACTCTGTGCCCAGGAGTGAGGCTTAAGTTCAGGCATGGCCGTCTTCCCCGAGAATGGCGCGCAGTTCCGCGATTGCGTCGTACACAGCCCCGCCGGCAGGCTCGGCCACGATCCGCCGCAACAGCCCCTCGCTCACCACCTTGCCGTTGAGGCGCGCCAGTTCGTCGGTGCGCGCCATCGGAATCGTGTAGAAGCCTACCGGGCCGCCATGTGGTGCGCGCAGCTGAGCCGGGTACAGCCCATCCCAATATCCAGTCACATCCGGCACAACAACCACCCTTGCGCGCAGGGCTTCAACCTCGCGCGTCAGCTGCTCTACCTCGTCCTGCCGGTGCTTGGTGCCCATGCGGCGCCCTTCGTCGTAGCCGGACTGCCAGCTATTTGCGTCGGACTGCAGGGCTTTGACCTGATCCCTGAGCGCCTGGGCCTCGGCTTCGAGCTTGGCGTAGCTGCCCGACTCGCGTACCTCATAGCCAATCTCAGAAAGTCGGTTCAGGATCGTTGTGGCGATACGATTTCCATGCTGCTCATTCATCGCACACCCCGTCGCACCATGCGTGATCAATTCCGTCCCCCTTCGCCGGCCGAGGCGCGGCGTACTTGTCTGCAATCCAGTACCTATCCGGCTTGCCAAGACGGCGGAGATAGCCGGGCTCAGTACGGCCAATTACCTCCCGCGTGCTCACGTCCTCCCATATCGAGCAATCACGCTCAGGGCGTGGATGTACATTGCGCGGGCCGATGATGCCGAAGAACTCGGCTCTGCTGACTTCGACGAAGGCCATTACTCACCTCCTGCCGGCTGAGGCGCGGCGGCCCGGTCCAGGCGCTCTATCTCAGCCAACGCCAGCGCGCAGGCCTTGATCAGATCGCGGCGCGCGGTGGTCGGCTTCCACCACTGCTGGTCCCACGGCCACGCCAGCGAAACCAGCAGGGCGGCGGTTCCATCGTTTGGAGCACTAGAGCCGGCCAGGGCGTAGCAGGCGGCGGCGCGGGCCATCTGGCCGTGGCTGTGCTCGTCGTCGTGCTCCGGCGTCCAGTCTTCGGCCTCGATCTGCCGGCGCCGCTCGGCCTGCACGTCGAGCCAGGCCTGGGGCACCTGCCCAGCCTGGGCGACCGGGGCAGCGTAGAGCTGATGCTCTCCTTCAGGGAAGCCGTGAGCGTGGCTGTATTCGTCGAATTCAAAGCACTTGTACCCGCCTTTCATCGACACAATGACGCGCCCGAATTCCTTTTGCTTCTCCAGCTCCGCCACCCTGGCCTGGGCGGCGTCGCGCTCCAGTACGATCTTCTGTGCGGCCTTTATGCTGGCGTGGTCGCCATGAACGAACAACTGGCCGTCGCCGCTGCCTACGCCCATGGTGCATTGATGCGTAACCCGCAGCGCCCCGACGATGCGGTCGTGCTGGGCGACGGTCATCAGCGGTTCGCCTTCCGGGTGCATGTAGTTGAACTGCATGTCGCCGTTGATATCGCGCCACATCCAAGCCACCACCTCCGGTCGCTCCATCCCAGGCGCCGGGGCCTCGTCGAGGAAGAGATCATCAATGGATGTCGCTTCCGGATTTATCCCTGCACCGGAACCAAGCGCTTGCAGAGTCAGGCGCTCAGCGTTGCGGTCGTACTCCTGATCGTCCAGCTCCGGCGCCGGGGAGGGTTGCGCGCAGTCAGGGCACGGCTCTCCTCCTTCATCCGGCGCATAAAAGCTAGGTCCACCGATCCGGCCGTTGTCGTCGCAGGTTGCACACTTCGGGGATGCCTTCTTGTCGCCTGGTTCGCAGGCCACGCACAGGTCAGAATGCCCCATGATGCCGCTGTCGTTGCAGACGGGGCACTTCGTGGAGGGTTGCGCCAGGTCTGCGCGGGCCTTATCTGCTCGGACGTATTCAATCCCATCATCGAGATCGTCCTCGCACCAGGTGACCTCGGCCAGTTCGCTGAAGTCGGCGTCTCGCGGGCAATCAGCGCCCACGATGAGATAGATGCGTTCCGGCGCGGTCTGGACGACCCGCTCCCCCTGCGCACCCTCTGCCTGCTGCGAGGCGAGGAAGGCGTCGATCTCTCTGAGCAGTCCGATGTGGCCTTGATCGGCCCGGCAGCCTTGGGCTAGGTGCATCCCTTCGACGCGCGGCCTTGCCTGGCGCAGCAACTCCAGCGCCTTCCTCAAGTCGTTGTTCATACTTTCGTCCTCGTGTACTTGGCGATGAACTCAGCAGCCTCTGTGCTCAGCTGCTGGCCGCCGATTCCGTTGGTGAGGTGGGATTTCATGCGCCGGATCAGGTCCAGGGCCTGCTGGTGGAACAGAGCTTCAGCAAGCTGCGCCTGGTAATGCGCGTGCGGGTTCTTGATCAGCTCGGTGATACCGCGCTGAACGGCTGATTCGTCGAGGGGCATGGGAGTTACCTCGCGCCGGGTGGCGAAATGGCAGGGAGTGTGGTCAGGCGGTAGCGAACATGTCGTGCTGGGCGGCGAGGGCGTCCAGGTTCTTCACCGCCTGATCGAAGTAGGACTTCTTGAGTTCGACGCCAATGGCCTTCCGGCCCATTTCGACGGCGCAATAGGCTTCACTGCCGACGCCGAGAAACGGCGTCAGCACCACGTCACCCGGCGCGGTCCACAGGCGGATGCCGCGGCGAATCACATCCAGTTGCAGCGGGCAGATGTGGCGCTCGTCGTCATGTTCACGGGCCGACTTGAACTGCAGGGTGTCGCTGGGGTTGATGTCCATCCACACAGGGCTAGCGATCTTCTGCCATTCGTCAACCGGAATGTCCTCGCCGTGGGCGACTTTATCCACGACTTCGCCTGGTGCGCGCATTGTCACCAGATAGTCAGGGATGCCCTGGCGGCACATGGTCGCGTTCGTGCGCACAGTCTTATGCAGCAGGCCGAGTGCCTTTGTGCGCTGCATGGCGGTCACCGGGTCTTTCCAAATGGTGACTTCGCTGGCGTAGATGAAGCCGGCGTCTGCCGGGTGGCGGCTCAGTTCGTCCTGCATATCCAGACAGATCGATTCCAGCTTGGCGAAGCGGGCGGCGTCACCCTCGGCATTGGCGTCGATCATGCGCGACTGGATGCGCCGGATGACCGCGTGGAACTCGGCCGCCTCGTTACCCTGGAATGCGCGAATCAACTCGCCGCGAAAGTCTTTCAGGCCGATATAGCCGTCTCGCTCTTTGCTGGTAGGCAGCTGCATGCAGTGGAAGCTGACGCAGTGCCCCGGCTTGATGACGCGGGCCAGCTCCTTGACCAAATGACCGAAGTGCTCGAAGAACTCGGCATCGGTGCGGCTGTTGCCCATATCACGCGGGCTGTTGCTGTAGGTGTACAGGCTGGAAAACGGCGGCGAGAAGATCGCATAGTCGATGCTGCGATCAGGCAGGCCAGCGATCACTTCCACGCAGTCGCCATTAAATACGGTGTAATCAGTGCGGTCGACTTGGTTGATGCAATTCATGCTGCGTCACTCCTAAGCCAGCTTGGCGCCTTCACTCGGCGACTGGCGTTGTAATCGTTGGTTTGGCGTTGGGTGCCGGTGATTTCTGCGCGAACGGCGGCCGCTGTTTCGGCGGCGAGCGATTCCCCCATCGCTATTGCGTCCTGCTGCTTGCGGCGCAGGTTGGCGAGCACAGCACCCTCAAGCTGGCTGCTGAACAGATGCACATGCACCTCGCGCTTTTGCCCGAAGCGATAGCAGCGGCGCACGGCTTGGTAGTACGCCTCGAACGAATCGGACACCCCGACGAATGCCATTCGTGCACAGTGCTGCCAGTTCAATCCCCATCCGCAGATAGATGGCTTGCTGACCAGTACGCGAATCTTGCCGGCTGCGAAGTCGGCCAATCGCTGCTCTTTCTGCTCAGTCGTGTGTGGCCCGGCAATCTCCACCGCGTCAGGGATCAGCTTGCACAATGCTTCGGTTTCGGCGTTGTACTCGCCCCAGATGATCCACGGCTGATCGTCGCTGTTGACCAGTGCGGCGCAGGCTTGCACCCGGCCTTCCAGGCTTTCCTTGCGGGCGGCGCGGCGCTCCATCAGGCTGCTGGCCTCAAGCGCAAACAGCATCCCGTCTACGATCAGGTTGCTGTCGTCGGCCTCAACCATGTGCTCGGTTTCGATCAGCGGAGGCAGCGCGTATGCACTGTCGTCATATCCAAGATCGGAAGGCTTTCGCACGCAGGCGCCCCACTGGCTGACCCACTGCCAGAACAGATGCCGGGCATGGCCCTTGAGTCGCCAGGTTTGTGTCTCGCCGCCGTCATGCACGAAGAACTCGGCGAGCATTTCGGCGCGGGTGCAAATGCCGAGGAATTCGGCGTGGGTTCCGAGTTCGGTCCAGTCGTTCGGCGCCGGGGTGGCGGTGGCGCAGAGTCGGTAGGGGATGCAGCGGCAGGCCTCGACCAGTTGATCGAATAGCTTGGCGGTGTGGTGCTTGATCACCGATGACTCGTCCGGCACCACGCCCATGAATCGCGACAGGTCGAACTTATGCAGGCGATCGTAATTGGTGATGTTGATCCCCGGACGCACGTCCTCGGCTTCGCGGCAGTGGGTGACGGTTATGCCCATCTTCGCCGCCTCGGCCACGGTCTGCGCGGCCACGGCCAAGGGTGCGAGGATCAGCACATCGCCACCGGTACGCCTGCATACTTCATCGGCGAATGCGACCTCCATGCGCGTCTTGCCAAGGCCCGTGTCGGCAAAGATCGCAGCACGGCCGCGGCGCAGTGCCCATGACACCAGATCGCGCTGCATCGGGAACAGTGATTCAGGCAGCGTGTACGGGGCTTCAAGGCCTGCAGGCGCAATGGTCTGCAGCTTGCGGGCTACGAAGTCTTGATAGCTCATGGTTTCTCCAGACAAAGCTCCGCCGCGCCGCGGTGCAGCGGAGGGCGTGGGGATGGGGTGGTTAGCGCTTGCCGAACTGAATGCCGTGCTCGGCGGCGATCTTGCGGATGGTGTTTCTATCCAGGTCCATCGCGTCGGCGGTAGCGCTGATGGACATTCCCTGCTCGGCACAGTAGCGGACGGTATCGGCGAGAAGGCGGCGTTTCTCAGCGGCATTACGCTGGAAGGCCGCATGCGCATTGTCGGTTTGTCCGGGAGTGCGCTTGCGGTTGTTCCAGACTGCATCCTTTTCGCCGGATACGCCGATGGGCACGAAGGCGATTTCGCCACCCGCCGCCAGATACTCGGCCACCTTGCCCGCGATCTGGTCACGGGCTATTTCGAGTGGATGTTGAGCGCGGTAGTCGATGGGGATCATGCTCATGCTGCAACCTGCTGTCCGACCTGTGCCCGTTGGATATGAGCGATCAGCGCTGCACAAATGCGCGAGAAGTCGCTGGCGCGATACAGCACCGCTGCGCGCTCGCGGCCGGCCGGCTCAAAGCCGAGCGAGCGGACGAAATCGGCAGTCAGCGCGAAGCCAAGGCGGCTGTTGATGTCGCCCAGCTTGATGCGCTCGCCATCGTCTGCTGTCGATGCGACTGCGGCTACCTGCACTGTAGGGCGCTGTTCCTGAACCGCTGCCTGCGCGACCGGCGCCGAAGTCACAGGCTGCTCGGCTGGGACCTGCACTTCCTGCTGGCGCGCCTGCTCGGCTACGTGATCGGTGATCCGAGCCTTGATAACCGCCTCCAGGTCATCGCTGGCTTTCAGCACCAACTGCTGCAGATCAGCGAACAGGAAGGCGTGTTCGGCGGCCAGCTCGTCGAAGCGGCGCAGGTTGTGGCGGATGCTGTCTGCCGCTTGGTTGGCCTCGATCTTCGCCCGGGCAAGCTCGGTGTCTGCAGCTTCCTGCAGACTGGCGACGGTCTTCTTGCCCTTGATGGCGCCGGCGAAGTCGGCGGCGATGGCCGGCATCACCACCTTGCCGCCGAGGGTGCCGTTGATCTGGGCGATGTGCTCGCGCAGCTTGGTGGCGGCATCGGTGACGATCTCGGTGCGGATGCTTTCCTTCCGCGCCTTGACCAACTTGTCCAACTCCAGGCGCTTACGGCGCGCCTCGGCGGCGATGTCGTCGATCGCGCGGAACAGGGCGTCGATGCTTTCGGTCTGGCTGAGCGCATGCTGCTTGGCGGCTGCCAGGCGTTCCTCGACTTCGCCGCACCATTTCACCGTCTGCTCGGCGTTGGCAAAGTCCTGGTCGGTCTGCAGCTTGGTGTTGATGCCCTTGAAGATCGCCAGGGCGTGTTCCTTGAAGGCATCGAGGTTGCTGGCGGTGACCATACCGGTGACTTCGATGCGCAGCGCTGGCAGAGCGCCGGGGGCACGGCCAACGGCTTCTACCTTGGCTTCCTGCGGGGAGAACTCGGCCAGGTCCTGCTCGAACTGTGCCCAGCCAGCCAGCAGTTGCTCTCGGCGCCCAGCCACCGGGCGGTATTCCATCTGCACCAGGTTGTCCTCGGAGCCGTCGGAGCAGACGAAGATGGCGCGCTCGGCGCCGGTTACCAACAGCTGCTGTTCCAACTGCCAGTAGTAATGCGGCTCCAACTCGCCGGCGCGCACCTTCTCGGCTAGGCCTTCATTCCACAGTTTGTGCTCGAACACCACGGTGCCGAGCGAGTCCATGCCGTCGACGCTGGCCAGTAGGTTTCCCTCGGTGGCGACCACCGGGAACAGGTCTTCGCCGATCTGGGCCTCAATGATCGCGCGGGCCAGAGCCTCGGTCTCGTGGCCGCGGTCGAACAGTCGCTGCTGGGACTCGCTGACTTCCGGTACGATGCCGGTCCTCTTCTGCTTCAGCAGGTCGCTGCGCGACTGGTACTTCGAGGCGCCCATCATCGCCGGCGCCTCGGAGGCAGTGAAGTAGTTGGCTCGCAGGGCGTGCCACTCCGGCGCGCCCTGGGTGACGTTGTGGATCTGCATGATCATTCTCCTTCGATGGGATCGAGCGCCTTGATCTGGGCTATCTGCTCATCGCTCAGGACGTATTTGCTGCTGATGGTGTTGATCAGGTGGTCGGGCGAGGTCTTGCTCTGCTCGATGGCTTGGCGCCATTTCGGCAGGTTCTCGGCCAACTGCTCGTCGGTGTAGGCCGGTTTGTCCTGTTCCAGCTTCGGCGACAGAGGCGTGATGTCGCGCTCCTTAGGCATGTCCATCACCTCTTCGGCAACCGGCATGCCGCGCAGCACGTCGGGGAAAACGTCGCGCAGGGCGAAGGCGCGGGCGCGGAGTTGCAACATTCGCCTGGGGTATTGCGTCCAGGGCCCCTGCTTGCCGATGAGGCCGGCAGCCTTGGCATCAGCCAAACTGAAGGTGCGGAGCTGTTCTTCCTCGCCGCGGCGCTTAACGCGACAGGTGGCCACATCGCCGTCGATGGTCTCGTACACGTACTCACAGAGCGGCGAGGAGCGAACCAGGGCGATCACGGCGTCACCCCACAGCGCCGGGCGGCCGTTGATCACGGCGATGTTCTGCATTGCCTGCATGGGCTGCAGGCCGAGTTCCATACCCCACTGGATGGCGACCAGGATGTTTCCGGGGTTCTTGGCGAAGTCCTTCGGGATGATGCTGGACTCGGCCAGCACCTCGGCGAAGCGCAGGGCCTCGTCGAGCGACTGCGGGGCCAGACTGAAGCTGCCGCGCGATACGGGTTCAGTGATTGCGTTCACGGTTGTTCCTTGCCGCGCGGCGCGCAGCTGGTAGAGGGAAAGGGAAGGCGCTTACGGCGCCACTCGGCCAGATCGAATCCGCTGGTAGACCGTCGTGCCGACCGGAAGGAGGGGCTAGATTCTCTGGCTGCCGGGGTTTTCTGAACCGGGTACTGTCCGGCTGATCCCGTCGAGACTATCCGGCAGGCCGGCCCCTCTCGCTGGGGTAGGTAATGGGCTGTTCGATGGTGTGACGGCCAGTCCATGCATCAGCTATCTCGATAGCCTTGAAGAAAACCAGCATGGAAAGCAGGGCGAGGATCAGGCCGTTGCGGAGGGCTTTTCTGAGCATGGCTATTCCTCCTTCCGATAGAAGCCAAGGCGATTCAGGGCTGCCTCAAGGTCGTAGCCGGTGGCGTCTTTGTCGACCTCGCCAAGCAGCATCACGACGAACTTCTTGCCGCGTTCTGGCTTGAAACCGAAGGTGAATTTCTGCCCGGTTTCTTCGCCCCAGCCGATCTTCGTGAAGCTGTTGACGAAAGTAGCGTCGCCGTCGAAAAGCTGAACTCCGTTCATGGCGTCACCATCCCCACAAAAGCCCAGGCGAAGGCCAGAACGCTGCCCACGAAAAAGGCCGCGAAGATGATGGTCTTGGCGGCCTTGGTCAGGTCGATGGTGATTGTCATGCCGCCTCCTGCACTGCTACGTACAGCCGGTAGATCTCGTCTTCCTTCGCGCTCACCAGGTCTCCAGCGATATCGCGCACCTTGTCGTTGCCGATGAAGCAGCGCATGAGCCGCTTGGCTTCGCTCAGGTTGTTGGCTTCGAGCGCGACGATGAGCTGGCCGAGGTTGCATTCGTGGTCACTCGGAATCGCGTCCTCGGCGGCCTTCTGGAGCTTGATGGCGAGCACGTCGGCCTCCAGCACCTTCTTGCCGGCCACCCTGACGAATCCCTTGTTGATCAGGTCATCGACGCAGACGAAGTGGAGGTTTTCCCATTCGCTGCTCTCAGACCAGGAAGGTGAATCGTCAGGAAGCATCGCGTCATACGCCGCCTGGGCGCGTTGGAGTTTGGCGTTCATGCTGCAGTCCTCGCTTTGTTCTGCGGAATCCAGCAGGCGAGCTCAAGATCGGCAGCGACCTCATAGAACTCGTGGAAGGCGATTCCATCTGGATATTCATGCTGGCCGACTCTCGACCAGATCATTTCGATCAAGCTGTCGCAGGCCATGCAGACTTTGGCGTCGTAGAAGTCTCCTTCGAATTGTCCGGCGATCTTCATGTACAGCTCGCCGGGGTTGATAATGCGGAAGCAGCACTCGCAAAGATGCTGACAGCGAGCCTTCCGCTGCTCCTTGGCTTGGAATGACATGGCTTCCTCCTGGGGGTGAATTAGAGCGAACGCCGGGCACGTCCCCGGAAGTGTCAGGTCTGGCTGCGCTAGCCCCTCGACTCGTTCGCTGTTCTGGTCATTCGTCTGCTTCGACGAACTCGCCATCGGCGTTCAGCTGGTACCAGGTGCCTGGCTTTATGCCGTCCTGACCGGCGATGGCTGCCTTGATGTGCACGATTCGGGCGTACTCATCGCCTTCTGCGTCGGTATCGCGGTAGCAGAGAACGATGGCGCTGCCGGCGGATGCCCTGGCTTTGCCTTCGATGCCGGCGGCCAGAGCCACCGAGTGCCGGCCGGTGCTCGACGCCGCGCCGTAGTCGCCGGTGCTCGACGCCGCGCCGTAGTCGCCGGTGCTCGACGCCGCGCCGTAGTCGCCGGTGCTCGACGCCGCGCCGCGGTAGCCGGTGCTCGACGCCGC
>Ga0180221_1001786_pt1 | contig 13560 bp, 11 predicted proteins | sample eDN5th37CKraftMG_FD_151339 | JGI IMG/M metagenome (GOLD analysis project Ga0180221, IMG submission 151339) | Enriched Miracle-Growth compost microbial communities from Emeryville, California, USA - eDNA 5th pass 37_C Kraft MG (version 2) (version 2) ...
CAGCTTCGAATCGGTGTATCGGCAGTGGCTTGGCCACCGTGAATTGGAGCTCAAGGAAGGGCGGCAGAGTACGCTTTCGCAGATTCGGCGCATCTTTGGCAAGGACGTGCTCCCCACATTGGGCTCGGTGTCCATCTACAACGTCCGTCGTCCCGACTTGCTGGATGTGCTGGATCGAATCGAGCAGCGCAGGGCATTCACGGTTGCGGAAAAGGTGCGTACTTGGTTTCGGCAACTGTTTCGCTACGCCCTAGTGAAAGTCGAAGGGCTGGAAGGTAATCCGGCCTCCGACCTCGACGTGGTTGCCGTTCCCAAACCTCTGGTCGCCAATAATCCCTTTTTGCGCATAGCCGAATTACCGGCGCTGTTGTGCAAGCTGCGCGACTATCGGGGAAGCCTCACCACTCGGCTGGGGATTCGCCTGTTGTTGCTGACCGGGGTGCGTACGGGTGAGCTGCGGTTGGCCACGCCTGACCAGTTCGATCTGGAGCGCGGTCTATGGATCATCCCGCCTGAGGTGGTCAAGCAGTTGCAGGAGGGCATGCGCAGGCGCCGCAAGCGCATCCAGGATATTCCGCCCTACATCGTGCCCTTGCCTACACAGGCCATTGAAATCGTTCGTTACCTGCTGGACCAGGTCAAGCCAGCCCAGCGCTACCTGCTGAGTCACCGTAGCGACCTCAAGAAGCGGATCAGTGAGAACACGCTGAATTCCGCGCTGACGCGGATGGGCTACAAGGATCTGCTCACTGGGCACGGGATACGCGGCACGCTTTCTACGGCGCTCAACGAGATTGGCTATCCCGCTGTGTGGGTGGACGCCCAGCTTTCCCATGCTGATCCCAACAAGGTGAGTGCTGCGTACAACCATGCCCAGTACGTAGAGCCCCGGCGCAAGATGATGCAGGACTGGGCCAATCGGCTCGATCTGTTGGAGCAGGGCAGGGTGAAGGCTGCCAGTCGGCATCTGACCATTCGGATTGATGGTGTGCCGGTTCTGGATGGTGGTGCCATGGCTGCTATGGGGAACAGCATTTCAGGGGGGGCGCTCCATCGCTCTCGCGAACTTCAGTTTTGAGGGGGGGCTCATTACTTCTCGGATGGTGGCTGTGCGAGGAGCTAAAAGTTGCGCAAATGCTTTTGCGCAACTTTGGCTGGTTTGGGCTTTTTTGACCGGCTATTTCTAACCTAAGCTGCCGGCCGTTACCGGCAGCAATTGGCCCAGGCTGTGTAAAAACGTTTTCGAAAACGATAGCTGCTCAGAAAACGAGCAAATTTCGCGCTCGCTTGCGAATTTTGGACGAGCCAACTGGGAGAATTTCTTTAGATTTCACGTAGCAACGTAAACCTCAAAATTGATCGAGCGTTTTTACACAGCCTCGGCCAGAAGCAGACACTCACTTAGGGGCATCCTGCCGGGGTAGGTGGCACTTACATAACTGGTTAACCTACTTTAACTGCAATGCTCGCTTCCATTCGGGCGCCTGCCATTCCCACACATGGATTTCTTCGAACGTCTTAGGTAGCAGCATCCGACCAACCTCGATACTTGCTGATAATGGTGTCGCGGGGTAGACGTGCACCACTCGAGCCCCCGCTCCTGTTAGTCGCTGAAGAAAGCCATCGAATTCACGGCGGAAGTGAAGCAGGTGCGCCTCCTTACGAATGATGCCGCGGTTTGGCAATGTGGCCCGGAACTCGACGACTTCGCGACCGACAGGAAATGTCGCCTGCCCCGAAATGCTGACGACCACCGACACCTCTCGCGGGAGTGTTTCGGGGACGTCGTAGATATAGCTGGGCTCAGGGGATGTCGCGCACGTGTCCCATAACCAGCCGTTGCTGGGCAGATCCATGACATTGGCTCGAGTCTTGTCGCCAATCAGCGCACCGAGTTTCATCAGCAGCGGTATAGGCGCAAAGCCGGCAATGGTTAAGTGCGCGTTGCCGTTACGCTCGACGAGCTCTGGCTGAATTCGCCGGCTGTAATGGTCGGTCAGCGCCTTTTCCGCACTAGGCCAGAAGTTTGGTTCGTTGTCCTGGAAGTCGAAGTCACTGCGGTTGATGTGGATGTGGCTTCCCAGAGGAAACAGCTTATAGTCGCTGTTCTCCAGCATCGCGAAGTGAATCTGCTCCACGTCAATGTTGGGTACGTGCGTTCCAATGGGGAAGGTCATCAATATTGGCAAGCTCTCGACCACGCCAGTAGCGGAGTAGATGCGCTGGATACGGGTCTCATGATCACGCTTCATGGCTTGGAGCTGCAGCGTGGTGAAACTGTTTTGCCTCCCGTGCCGATCGATACGAGAGTGGCAGTCATAGCAAGCAAGCATTAGGTTGCTGACATCCTTAGCTAAGCGCTCCGACTCGCCTTTGACACCCCGCGCCCCGCCTGGACTGTCCGCGATAATGTGCGCGTGCTCGCCCGTGAAGGCCCGCTCTTTGGTCAAGAAATCGCGATCCACCGGTTTGCAGCAACCGCGGAACTCGCAGCGACCAGCTGCTGCGACCCAAAGGTCACGCCGCACATCAACGGGAATGCGAGCACGGTCCTGGGTTCGAGTTTCTTTCGTCTGAACAGGCACGTTTGACGTCACCCTAGCCGGCGTCATTGCTTTCTTCGTTACCAATTTTCTTCTCCAGCTTCAACTCTCGAAACGTGCCTCGGCGGCTCAGTGTCCAAATGCGGATGCTACGCGTGCCAATGATGGGGAAAAACAGACGATCGCCTTCAAACGTATCTCCAGACACTGCCTGCTCCCAGTCTCGTCTGTCGATATTGCTGGGCGTAGGGTCGAGCTCAGGGTGTGTGTGCCACAGCCCGAGGTAGGCCGATGTATGTCCCTGCTCTAGCCAACGCTGGCGTGCGATGCACTCGTGAGTGGCCGATCGAAAGAAACTGAACCTACTGCGCCGGTCACTGCTCTGGGGCGTGGACACCTCGTCGACAACCACGTCATGTGAATCCAGTAGGTGGCGGCCTAGCAGGATTCCTCCAGCCTCGCAGTACCACCAGCGGTGCTGTGCGAACGCTTGCATCTGCTGCAACGCGTGTTCGACGATGATGAGTCGTTGGGTCGACGTGACACGATAAACCAGCCTCATCCCGACTCCTTAGGCGCACGGCAGTAACGGCATGCGCGACCGAACACCTGCCGCGTTGCGTCCTCGGTGAGAGTTGTTCGAGCAGCAATGAACCAAGGTGTTGTGCGTAGGCCATGCTGGGCAGCTACCCGGCCATTTCCTACCCAGAACCGATAGGAAGGTGCCCGATCCTGACTGCCAGCGGCCACTGCAGTCATTGCTGAAAGGATATGCTCAGTCGCCAGCAAGCCGGTGCGCCTGGCCTGGATGGGGCCGAAAGGGACGAATGCGCCGGCACAGCCCGTCAGATTCCGGGTGACAGGCTGGTTTGGCTCCAGAAAGGAGGTGCGCGACGTCAAGGATGGTTGGCCCTCATCATCGCGATAGGCGCAGTCGAGACACCCTTCCCCCTTGGTCCACATCAGCACTGAGTGCCCACCTAGGTCTAGGGCTTCCAGCCAGGTAAAGACGATAGGTAAGTCAAACTGCTTGTCCTTGAGCACGCGCGAGAGCGAGCGTTCAATGGACGGCGCGCCAAACGCAATTACGATGCCGTCATATTTGCTGATGTCAGCAGTTTTGAGCCAATCTTGGGCTGTAGTGCAAACCGGAGTGATGTGTAGGCCAGGGTAACGTCTCTCCAGCGCCAGTTGGAGGCCAGTTGGCTTGCCAATGTCGATGTACAGGGGCCCTAGAATGTGCCGAAAGACGTTATCTTCCGAATATTCATCGTGGTCCACCACCGTGATATTGCCCACTCCTGCTGCCGCCAGAGTATCGACCACAACACAGCCGATAGCCCCTGCCCCCAGCACGACCACGTGTTTCTCTAGCAACTCCAGAGATGCGCCGCCACGCTCGCGCATATAGCTGGGAGTATGGCGGCGCATGGTCAGCGGCGTGACCGGCCACTTCTTGTCAACTTCCCCACGGTGTGCACCAAAGGCAACGCCAACCAGCGAGCGACCTCCGGCTTGGCGAGGCACCGAAACCAGTAGGGTCAGCTGTTTGGGTGAGTTCTTAGACGGACCGAACAATTCGCCCCACAGCTTCAGTTGGTCGGGCGACAAGCGCTGATGAACGTCTTCAATGAACGCGGTCGTCAGCATATCCGGCCGAGCAGGCGGCAACGCCAGCGTGTCGACGTGAACGTACAAGGCCCGCTGCCCCGCGAGCTTGTTGCTACGGACTTCCCAGGGTAACTCAGCGTCTCGCTCCACGAAGTACCATTTTGGCTTTCCGAGCTTCGAATCCACGAACCCCTTGACCATGCGCGAGTTGCCGTCGACCTCAAAGTAAGTGCGGGAGCGCAGCGAGTTCGGCAGGTTCAGCCAGTACCCCTCGAGTTCGTTGAAGAACTCTATATGGCCCGTGGTTGCATCCGCTGCTGAGTTTTCGAGCAAGTCATAAGCTTTGAGGACTGTGTACGCCACAATATCGGCGTGACGGCTGGGGTCGAGCGAGAGTCCCTGGCCGTCGTCGATGCACACTGCGCCGCTATAGCTGACATGGGCAAGCGGCTCCTCCGGGGACTGAGTCCAAACCATCGGCAGGCGCAACTTCGCCTCGTTGCAATCGACGTACACAGGCCAAGTACGCGTTGCGCCTGTGAGCTCGACCCCGAGGCAATTCGGTATAGGGCTGTCGAGGCGAATGACCGAAATGCCACGCAAGCCACAAGCTGTCATGACAGCCTCGAACGCGGCATCGACCTTCGTGAGGGTAGCCGCCTCGACGGCGGACTCCGTCATGCAGAGTTCCCGGTGCTGATTACTGCGGCCGAAACCGCCTTGGCCGTCTCGGACTTCTCGGGCACCTTGAAGTCGTCGCCGAACTGCTTCCTCAAATGCTTGCAGGCGTCTTCTGGCAGATCCTCGTCGTAAGCCTTCTGCAGGGCATCGCGCAGCGCCTCAATTTTCTCCTTGAAATTCGTCATTTGCGTTGCAGTTCGCATGGCCATCAGATCGGTATACGGCTCTACTGGCAAGAGGACCTTCAGGCGTTGATGCAGACCATCGTCCTGGCTGTATTCGACCGTGAAATGGCCGAGAATCGCGTTGATCCAATCCAGCATTGCCAGCAAGTCGACCGGTTTTCCGGACGTACCGAAGTTTGGCTTAAACCAGTTAAGTGCAGCCACGGTAAGGGCGATGCTCAGCGGTGCGCCGGTGCTCTGGAACTGAACATGCCGCCAGCGCTTAAGGTATCGGATGCAGCGGCGGAACTGGGCCTGCTGGTCGGAGTCATCGAACGCAGCGCAGACGCGTTTGGTCAGCTCCTTCGGGTCGGACACCTCCCAAATGCGGTGCTCTTCGCCCGAATTCTCTTTGCCCTTGGCCAAATAGAGCTTGCCGTCATTGCCCTTGGTGTAGATCGCCAGGTCGACGTGGTAAGCAATTTCGCCACCGTTCAAGTAGTTTACAGTTACACATGGCCGGCGGATGGCCACGGTGCGGAAGTTTGAGTTGACCGCATCACGCACCTTCTTCTTCAGTGTCACCGGGTCGGGGTACCTATCCGTTGTGCAGTCGAAGATGAGGCCAACGTCAATATCGAAGTTGCCATCCAGCGGCACCACACCGGTGTGCATGGAGTAACTGCCTTGATTGAAGCTGGCAAATGAAGGCACATCGTTCCCAAGCTTCTCCCTTAGCGCCTTAACGATGGTATCGCGCTTCTCGCGGAGGGTTGCCTTCTCATCGTCCTCGTCGAAACAGATGGCACTGTGAAAATCTTCGAACTGTTTTTGCACTGACGGCATACGCGCTCCTGAATCGGTGTTTTGTTGCTTCCTTGGGCAATCGTCTCGTATGTGAAGGCTTATTCACGTATTTCAAGGGTTATTTCTTGCCTTCCAGCGATTCCACATCAACGCCTTCTGGCTTTCGGTGTGGTAAATCCCCGCCCTGTATACGAAAAGGGGCGGGCTTATTTCTCATACGCTAAACGTCTGCTATTGGCCGCTAGTTACCCCTGAGGAACGGCATCTAGCGACCGAGGCTGTGTAAAAACGCTCGATCAATTTTGAGGTTTACGTTGCTACGTGAAATCTGAAGAAATTTTCCCAGTTGGCTCGTCCAAAATTCGCAAGCGAGCGCGAAATTTGCTCGCTTTCTGAACAGCTATCGTTTTCGAAAACGTTTTTACACAACCTGGATCCATAGCGGGCTTTTGCTTACCGTGCATTAATCGGACTCTTTTGACGGTCTAGGGAAGCACCCATTCCAGGTCCGTAACTCCAGGCTGCTCATCTGTGGCCACCTCTACGAACAGCGCGTGCTCATACCCAAGCTGAAGCCGATATCCGGCGAGTTTCCGAAGATCTACTTCCTTACCAATCTGGCTCGTGGATTTCTTGAACTCCATTACCAAGTAGTTCTCACGGCCCCCTCTTCTATGCACGATGATGTCTGGGAATACCGTCTTTGCCTCCTCGTCATATGCGTCAGGGTATAGCCCCTCAAAGGTGAGCCGTTTGGGGTCAACGCCATCACGATTGTATTCGCAGTCAACTGTCCAGTCGGGGAGGCGAGCTTGTAGATGCATTGCGAAGCGGAAGGTTATCGATCGCTCATTGGCGTCGGAGGTCAGGAGGTAACCATCGTGCGACAAGAGATCCTCGAGAGCTCCTGCTACTGCGTTGCCGGGAGCATGGCTTCGTAGGTAGTCCAACTGAGTGTTGGATAGCTCAGTCATGTGGTTATACCCTTTGAGTGATTCATTAGTTGCAATCCTCAGGCGCGTTCCGGGAAGCCTTGCCTGCGTACTGTGTTAAAGCGCAGCTAGCGACTCTTTGAATAGCTTCTGAGGCACGGTAGCTCGAAGCATCACCATTACCTTGTGAGTGCGGCATTTCACGAGTTTTCGTCCACAAAGGCAGGGGCACGGCTTCTTGTTCGCCCGCCGCTTCTTCAACGTCAGCGTCTCAAGGTAGCGCAAGACGTCAGCTCGGGCCACACAACCAAAGAGTTTGGCATAGTCCTCGAGAAGGCCTGCTGCGCCATGAGGCAGTTCGCCGAGCTTGAACCGTTCGTGTCCTTGTTCAGCAAGAGATGTTGCATAGAGAAATGGGATAAGGCAGCGCTCGACGAACTCGGTTAGCCGGAAGTCCTTCCTAAGAATCATATGGAGGCGAATCGGTGAGCCCAGGCACAGATTGCCTGCTGGATTGACATGGTGGTCGCCATCCCTGGGAATTCTGCCGCCGATCTCGTATACCTCTGGCAGCTTTTCCTGATGTTCGGGGAAGGCCACGAGATGGATCTGATAGCTGTCCTCAACGGCAGGTGAGCCATCGAAGGAAGCTGAAAACCTGAACCGGCCCTTGATGTGCACGTTGCCATCCTGAGATGGCGAGAGGCTCATCCCAGGTTGGCTGTGCAGAAAGGTATCGAGATCCTCCAGCAAGGGCACCTATTTGGTTCCCCACGGGCGGGGAGAGTCTTGCGGAATATGCACGTGAGGCGCTTGAGCCGGCGCCGCAGCTATCGCTAGTCCAACCTTACTCTCCAGCGTCGATGCGGACATGCGCACCCCAAGTTTATCTTGAAGCTGCTCAGCGAGACTGGTGCTATCTACGAGGTTGCCGAGACGGGGAATATCTATGTTTGCTTGCCGTACCCACGCGTGGAAATTCTGCTTGAGCCGTAGCCGCTGACCTTCCGAAGTGGCCCATCGATCCGCAAAGTTTTCCTGCGGATTGGCGGGGTTCCGGACTTCGTTGGAGTCCGATGCGCAGAATCGATTGAGACTCTGAAGGATCTGCTCCATCGCGCTGCTGATGCTTGGCCCCCCGAGATACTCACGAGCAGCAAGCGTCGTGATGATGATCGAGATCGGCTTGGGGTCAGTATCATCTTTGAACATGATATCCCGATGACGTTTGAGCAGCTGGATGCAGCGCTGCAGATTCGTTTTGCGGCGATACAGGGGCATCTCATCAACCTGAGATCGGGCGACGACCATGCCAGCTGAGCTCTCACTTCTCTGCCTGGATTTGAACCACTCGATGTAACCTTCTGGGTTGCTGAGCTGCCAGTTGAGGTCTTTGATCCTGTAGTTGGGAGCCCGGTCGTCAGTGATGTTCACCGAATCGTCTGCAATCGCTTTTGCCAGGAGCCTATCCATTCCCCGGTTTTCCAGTTCGGCATTCAGCATCTGCCGTTGACCGGATTCAGCCGGAATACATGGCACAACGTCCATGTGGAAGCTCATCCCATCCTGGTACTCGAGACGCCAGCAGCGATGCTTCTCCTCCAACGGGGCGGAGATTTGGCGAGCTTCGCGATAGCCTTCAAGCTCTTTGCCAACCATCTGCTTCAGGTCGTACTGGCTGTGGGTTGCCTTGGTCACTCCCTGACGCAGTTTGCAGGCCAGATCGAGGTCGTAGCGTTCACCCTCAAGCAGAGGGCGAATAGCGGTTCCAAGGGCGAAGGAACCTTGGGCGAAAACATGTGGGTCGTTTACATCGATCGAGGACTCGGGGCGGCCAAGCCACTCCCCCAGATCCTTGTAGCGGCTGACTGCTTTTTCGTAAGCAGAGTCAGGAAGTTCCAGGGCCTCAACGGCTAGTTTGAGCGTCTTCTCGTAGCTGTCGGCAGTCATTCTCGTCCCTCAAAAAAGATCAGAAATGCTAGCTCCCCAGGCAGCCACGAGTACTGCTCATAGTGGCTCTGTGATGCCAGATGTGGGGGAGGGCAACTCGTTTTCAAGTACGTCTGTGCGGTTTTTCTTTGCCGACACGGTAAGAGGCTCCGGTCCGCGTTATCCCTCGCCATTTTCGGTGATTGGCCCCAAGCGCAACGTCGGCTTGAACCGGCCTTGACTTTCTTTATCCCGGTCGTAAATCAGGTATGAGTGCTGATGCTGGGTTGTTAGCAAAGCACCAAATTCGATGGCTAGAGCAGCGGGGATCGCCGCGAATACGTGGATCATGCCGGGGGTCTCTGCCTCCAATTGGCTCAAGTGGACTTGAAGTGCGTCGCGGAATGCATGGATTACGCGCCGATTCTTGACCATGGCATAGCTAGGTTCTGGGATGGACAGTTCTGCAATGCACGCGCCTGGAAGGGCGTCTGTGACATCGCGATGCGGTACCTGCGCAGAAATGGAGAGCACTAGTGCAAGTGGCGCATCACTTATTGGCGGAGGGGAGAATACAAACTCTGGTGGCTCGGCGGACTGATCGGGCCAGCGAAGGGCATGTTCTCGGCTGTAGGAGAACAGCAGGCGCTTGGAGCGATCACCGATTGCTTGCCCCAACATCATGAGAGCGGGGATGTCCGCCAAACCCACCACTGCGAGCGCCGGGGCGTCGCCATACGAACCTCCACGGCGCCTTAGCTGCCGCTCCAGTTCGTGTTGGATGTCGTCCTTTATGTTCTGCCAGTAGCCCTCGTCTCGCCCTCGGGGGCCCGGAGCTCGAAAAACGATCCGGGCTTCATGATCGAATGCGGCCAGTCCCTCGGCAGACATCGCGACCAGCAGATCGCGCGTTGGGATTTCATTTTGCGTTGCGAAGTGCTGGCTCTGAACAATAACCGGAACAGCTCTGCCACCATCTGGAGTCGTTGCCGCCAGGCGAACCCGCTCTAGGTAGGCTTGGTGTAGGTCACTGAGATCATTTTCAGGGGCGGGTTGTGCTTCGGCACCTGCATCGTTGGGTATGATGATTTGCGATTGGACGATCCTCACCGGAGTAATGACCATGCCACATGGGTATCTTTACTTGCTCGTCCATAGTGATGGCGATGTGTTCAAGGTTGGTATCAGCAAGGTGCCTACCAACCGTCTCCACAAACACTCCCGGCAAAAGTTCGTCGTCGCTGACGGTACGCTTTACAAGCTGCCGAATATCGAAGCTGCGCGTCATATCGAGTTGCTGATCCTGCATTCTCTACCAAACGCACGCGGCAAAGGTGCGAGGCGCATCACTGATGGCCGTACGGAATGTTTTCGTATGGGCTACCTGAACCTGGTGAATAACCTCCTCCGCGCCGCGCTGAAGTCTCCTTTGGGTGAGGGCTATGAGGTATGCGACATCGAAGGCCACAGCAAGAACCCATCCAGAGCGTATGGCTGGGACATTCCGGAGGTACGGGTAGCGCGCCTGGATAGCCCCCAATGCAGGGTCAATGGCGTGACATACAAGAGCTTTCGGAATGCATGGATCGAGCTCTTTGGCAAAGCAACTCCGGGCCGCCAATCTGCGCGGATTAAGTGGAAGGAGGCCGGTCAGTTGGAGATTCGTGGTTTGTTGTTCGAGAGGGTTTAAGGAGAACCTGGGAAAGCCTTCTCTTCTCTGGCGAAATACGCCGATTCTGTGGAATTGCAGTCATCTGACCAGTTAGTTGCAGCCCCTCCACAATTGGCCCAGGACAAAGGGAATGGGGCACCATTAGCCGGTCTGACATCAAGAGCCTAAGGCCTCTCCTGGCGGTTGAATCTGACAGGCCGCTCCTGGCCGGAGGCTGACGATGATGAAGGAGGACTTGATGATCGTCTCACCAAATGTGCATCAATCCGTATGCTGCCCGCGTGATTTTTAGGAGTGCCCAGGCCGCTATAAGCACTATGAGGTAGCGAGCAATGGTCGAAGTAGTTTTGGTACTAGCATTTGGCGCGCATCTCCATACCCCAATCGACCCTGCAGTCAACGCTAGTGTGAGAGGCAAAAGCGAGGAAATCGCTACAACAGGCGGCCCAATGGATACAGTCATAGTGACGAGCCACACTAGGGCCTGTATTCCTTGCTCAGTGGCTCCCCAGAAAGCGAGTACCAGGGCTGTAGTCCCCACTCCTAATGCCATGCATGGCAAGTAGAAGAGCCAGAGCGACCTCCATAAAGGTTGGGTACCCGCCAAGAATTCCTTGAAGGACCATCCGGGTTGGCCATCCATAGCTACGCCTCCGCGCAATCCCTTAACGATGATGTTTCTCAGGAGATTAGATGGCTCAGGCCTTGCTGCCCAAACCAAGATTGCCATATGTCTAGATGATGCTCGTCCATCGCGTCGAAATGACACCAGCTTTCGCTTTCATCGCTTGAATTCACCGCCGATGGCCGTTATTTGTCAGCGATAGCTACCGAGCCAGAGCTACTGGTCGTGACAGGTAACAAACAGCCGTTAGCTGCCCAAGGCGTCTGCTCAGGTCGCTATCCAAGACATCTTGATATGCGTCCTGGTTTCACCCGTTCGGCGAAAGCCCTGACGTTCATAGAGCTTCTGCGCCAATGGATTCGTTCGGAAAACGCTCAATTGCAAGGGCACCTTTCGGGCCGCGGCGGCCAACTGGAGCTCCTTTAGAATTTGGGTGCCGATACCATTACCTTGGGACTCTCGTAAAATAGCAATGTTCTGAACGTAGATTCGATCGTCCTCGTCCAGGATCTGGACATATCCAATAATCTGGCCATTGGTTTCAATAACCGAAGTGGCTGCGCGTGCGAACTCTGCTGCAAAATTTGAGAGCTGCCAACTTTCATCCCAGCCCCATATTTTCTCGATGTGGCTCTGGAAGGCAGCCCGATGCACGTCAAAGAGAGCAGCTTGGTCACTATCGGTCGCCGGACGTACATTCATACTCGTTTTCTCGGTCTGTACTAATGCCTTTCATCTAGCGCTGCTATATGTCGGCATGCCCTTGATTCGTGCTATTGAACTTTTGTGAGGCTAGCGGCAGCAAAAATAAACAGCAACCCCGACCACTGCGCCCCTCGGTATCTGACTGCTTCTGCCCGGTTGCAACCGGCCGCGCAGTACCGGTTTCATCTACCTTCCAGACAAGCCGCCACTGCAGCCGGCTCGGCCGCCTGCTGTGCCTGGTCGAGCACGCGGAGCAGGTTGCCGCTCCAGATGTTGGCCAGGTCCTGTTCGCTGTAGCCGGCGTCGAGCAGGCGCTGGGTGATCTTCGGCAACTGGCTGACGTCTTCCAGGCCCGTCACGCCGCCACCGCCATCCCAATCCGCGCCTATGCCGACATGTTCCGGGCCGACCACCTGGAGGATATGCAGCAGGTGCTGCATGAACACCTCGAAATCGGCGCGCGGGTGCTGGTACTTGCGATCGACCTCGCGGATGTCGGCATAGAGCTGCTGGACCTGTTCGGGGCTCAGCGCGGCCATGTTCCGGTAGCGTGCGTAGAACTGCAGGCGCGCGCGTTCGCGCTCGGGCTCCGCCTTCAGCGGGATGAGGTAGTCGCTGTAGGTGTTCACCTGGATCACCCCGCCCTTGGCCGCCAGCCGGCGCAGGCGCGCATCGTCGAGGTTGCGCGGGTGGCGGTTGACTGCTCGGCTGCTGGAGTGCGATGCGATCAGCGGCGCCGACGAGCTGGCCAGCAACTGGTCGAAGACCGCGTCTGAGGCGTGCGAGACGTCCAGCAGCAAGCCCAGGCGTGCAGCACGCTGCGCCAGGTCGCGGCCCTTGGCACTGAGGCCGTGCCACTCGGGGAGGGCGGTGGCCGAGTCAGCCAGGTCGTTGTTGGCGAAATGCACCAGGCCAAGCATGCGCAGCCCTTGCCGGTAATAGGTGCAGAGCAGGCCGGGGTCGGAGCTGAGCGGGTCGGCGTTCTCCATGCTGATGAACACCACGCGCTTGCCCTGGGCGGCAATGGCGCGAGCGTCCGCGGCCGTCGTGGCGAGCGCGAACTGCGCCGGGTGGCGGGCGACCAGGTCGTGGATGCGCGTCAGCGTGGCCAGGCCATAGGCGCTGGCCTGGGCGCGGCCTTCGTCGGTACGCGGGCCCTGGGGCGTATAGATGGCCCAGAAGCCGCCGTCCAGGCCGCCTTGCTGCATGCGCGGCAGGTCGACCTGGCTGCCGTCGGTGAGCGTGTCGTGGCGTTGCAGGATGTCCCAACCGGGGCGGGACAGCTGGATGGGCGTGTCCAGGTGGCTGTCCAGCACCAGCAGGCGCTGGTGCAGGGCCAGGGCCGTGGCGGAAACCCCATCCTCGGCCTGGGTGGTTGTTGCTGCGCAGCAGGCCAGCAGGATGCTGACAAGCGCCCGGCACAGGATCGGCGAAGGCATGTCAGAACTCCGCGCTGAGGGTGGTCTGGAAGCTGCGGGGCGGGCCGGGGCGGAACAGCGCCGGGCCATCGGGGCTGGTGAGGATGAAGCCGAGGTAGTTCTTGTCGAACAGGTTGTCGATGTTGAAGCGCAGCTTGACGCTCTTCAGCGGCCCGCCGCCCCACTGCCGTCCGCCCAGGTCAAGGTAGGCGCTGTACAGCGTGTAGCCGCCGATGGACTCGGTATTGGTGAAGTTGCTGTAGCGCGAGTCGATGTAGCGCGCGGTGAAGTTGGCCACCGCCCAGGGGGTGATTTCATAGGTGGCGCCGGCCTGCGCCAGCCAGCGTGGGCTGTCCGGCAGGGTGTTGCCGCTCAGTTGCAGGCCGCCGGCATCGTCCTTGAAGTGGGCGACGTTGTAGGTCAGGTTGCCGTTGATCACCAGTCCGCCGCCGGGCAGCGGCGGCTTCCATTGG
>Ga0180221_1001788_pt1 | contig 13547 bp, 10 predicted proteins | sample eDN5th37CKraftMG_FD_151339 | JGI IMG/M metagenome (GOLD analysis project Ga0180221, IMG submission 151339) | Enriched Miracle-Growth compost microbial communities from Emeryville, California, USA - eDNA 5th pass 37_C Kraft MG (version 2) (version 2) ...
AGGAAGATATTTGCGTCGTAGCCGAAGCCGGCAACGCTGGAGCGCAACCACTCGCGCCGCACCTCGCCCTTGAGCCACAGTTCGCGGTTGAACTTGTAGGTCAAGCCGAAACCGAGCGCGTAGCGGGTGTCCTGCCGGTCGGCGATGGTGCCAGCGGCGTCGCCCTCATAGGTGTCGAAGCCGAAACCGAACTTGATCGTCGCGATCAGCCAGCGCCGCATCGCGTGATCGACCTGCAAGCCGATATCACGATAGAAAATGCCGGAGACGCCGGGCACGGTGGATTCGCCGACATTCGTCTTTGCCGTCAGCTTCGCCGTGGTCAGCGGCGTCGCCGTCCATAACAACGAGGCGTCGAACAACAGGCCGCTTGCGGCTTTCAGTCGCGCGTCCTCGTAATCGCGCTTCGTATAGCCGACGGAGATGTCGCCGGTGAGCTGGCGCGTCAGCTCGAAGGTCGAACCGAGGCGGCCGGTCAACGCCTTCGAGTCGCGCCGATAGCCGAACACGTCTGCCGCCTGATCGTGGACGCGGTGGTCGCCGCCGGCCTCGATATAAGGCGTGATGCCGGGGCGCAGTTCGTAACCGGCACGGAGCGTGACGCCGTATTGATTGAGGTTGCGATCGTCGTTGCTGGCGCTGGTGCCGTCGACGAGCGAGGACTGCTGCCAGACCGTGCGATCGAGCGTGCCCTTGACGCTGACGTCGAGGCGATTGAACCGCTGCCCAAGCCCGGCGATGCCGCCGACCGTCGTATAGATCGGCAGGCGCGACAGGCCCGCCTGCACGTTGGGACTGTTCGGGTAATCGGTGCCGACCTGTAGCCGCCCGCCGAGATCGATGCGCATATCGCGCGTCACGTCGATGCGGCCGTCGATCGCGCCGGTCGCCTGCGGCCGGCTGACCGAGGGCGTCGTATCCTTCCCATAGGCGGTATAGGTGCCGCGCAGATCGGCTTTGAGATCATGGCGCGACCAGCGCGACTGCACGCGCAGTTCCGGCGCCACGGTCAGCAGGCTCGACCCGCTGCCGACCGCCCGCGCCGCCGGATTGCTGTCGTAACCGCCATAAAGCTCGACCGCCGGATAAAGATCGAAGGCCCCGGCGCGGATGCCGATCGGATCATAGGGGTCGCCCTCGGCCACCGCCTTCCGGCGCTTGGTCACCTGCGGCGGCAGCGCGCCGACCGGCGTGACCGGCATCTGCGCCGCCATCGCCTGCGTACCGATGGCTCGCGTCCCATCGGCCGGCTTTGCCTCGCTCGATAGCGGCGGCATCGGCCGCTGATAGGGCGACGGCGGCGGCTCGGCCGGCGCCGCCCCCGCATCGGCCGCCACGGCACCCGCCCCGCGCGCGCCGGCGGCCTTCCTGAGCGCGGCTTTGGCGGCGTTCTTCCCGGCCCGCTTTTTCCGGGCATTGGTGGAATCGAATCCGGTTCGCCCGACACCGGAGATCGGCGCCGGCTCGAAACGCCGGACTGATGGACCGACCGGCGCGGCGCCCTTTTGCTCGAACCGCGATAAAATCGGCGCACCGGAACCCGCGGCCTGCGCCAGCGCCTCGGTAGCCACGGCATCGGCCGCCACCACGCAGGCAGCCGTCATGACGCCGAAAACATACGGCATCATGGGCCTGATGACAGCCGAACCCGACACTTTGAACCCTCCCCGTCCCGGCCGGGACGACGGCAGCGACCGCATAAAGCAAGGCAGCTCCGGCACGGCACGCCTTGCGGCCCACCGTCCGCTGCGGACCGTGTTGCGGGTCCGCAGCGCCGGCAGGCTCTGGTTAACGGAGTAGAAAAGGTTATGGTTAACGGATCGTTGACGGCATCGGCGGTCGCGGCCGCCGGTCGGGCGTGCTAAGGACGGCGCAACGCGACGCGCCGCAGCGCCCGAAACCGCCCATGCCCCAGATCGAAAAGCCCAGTCAGGACAGTCCGATAACCGATGACGCGGTGGTTGCTTCGGCGGTCCGCGCGCTGGCGGTGGAGAGCGAGGGCCTCGCCGCTTTGTCGGCGGCGCTGCGCGACGGCCTGCGCCGGCCGTTCATCGCCGCGGTCGAGATGATCCGTGCCGCCGCCGGCCGCACCATCGTCACCGGCATGGGCAAGTCCGGGCATATCGGCCGCAAGGTCGCCGCGACCCTGGCCTCGACCGGCACGCCCGCCTTCTTCATCCATGCGGGCGACGCCGGCCATGGCGACCTCGGCATGATTACCGCGCAGGACGTGGTCATCGCCATGTCCTGGTCGGGCGAAACCGCCGAACTGAAAAGCCTGATCGACTATACGCGGCGCTTCAAGATCGGCCTGATCGCGCTCACCGCCCATGCCGACTCGACGCTCGGCAAGGCCGCCGACATCACCCTGACGCTGCCGAATGCGCGCGAAGCCTGTCCGCACAATCTGGCGCCGACGACCTCCGCGCTGGTGCAGCTTGCGATGGGCGACGCGCTGGCGATCGCGCTCCTCGAACGCCGCGGCTTCACCGCCATCGACTTCGGCGTCTTTCACCCGTCAGGAAAGCTCGGCGCCGCGCTCAAATTCACCCGCGACCTGATGCATGGCAGCGCGACCATGCCGCTAGTGAAACTCGGCACCAAGATGTCAGACGCGGTGGTGGTGATGACCGGCAAGGGCTTCGGCTGCGTCGGCGTCATCGACGCGCAGGGCCTGCTCGCCGGCATCATCACCGACGGCGACCTGCGCCGCAACATGCGCTCCGACCTGCTGTCGGCCGAGGTCGATACGGTGATGACCCGCAACCCGAAGACCGTACGGCCCGATCAACTGGCGAGCGAAGCGCTGGAAATCCTGAACTCGTCGAAGATCACCGCGCTGATCGTCGCCGAAGGCAAGCGGCCGGTCGGCATCCTGCATCTGCACGATCTGCTGCGCGCCGGCGTCGCCTAAACGACACCCGAATTAATTTCAGCCGTCGGCGGCAACGATCAACGTCGCGCCCTCGACCGCCACGACGCGGACGTGGCTGCCGGCCGGCACGTCCGGTCCCCGCACCTTCCACAGCGTGTCGTTGATCCGCAGGCGTCCGACGCCATCGACGATCGGCTGCTCAAGCGTATAGGAGCGGCCGACGAAGCCGGCGGCGCGGCGATTGAGGAACGGCTGGTCGCTGCGCCGCCCGACCGAGCGGCCGAACCGCCGCCACAGCGGGATCGACGCCACCGCCAGCAGCGCGAAGGCGACGAACTGCGCCTGCCACGACCAGTCGATCGTCAGCGACACGGCGCCGACCAGCAGCGCCGCGATGCCGAGCCACATCATGAAGGCGCCCGGCGCCGCGACCTCGACGATCAGCAACAAGAGGCCGGCAACGATCCAGTTCCAGGCCCCCAGCGTGACAAGAATCGACGTCATCGCAACGGCATCACGACTTGATCGCCGGCGGATGCGGCGGCACCGTGCCGGTCGAAGTGGGGCGCGGTGCCGACGGATTGCCGGGGAAGCTCGCCCTGGACAATTCGGCCATGCCGGTCAGCGCACCGAGAATGCTCGTCGCCTCCATCGGCAGCAGCACCAGCTTCTGGTTCGGCGAACCGGCGATCTCGCCAAACGCCTTGAGATATTTCTCGGCGACGAAATAGTTGAGCGCCTGCACATCGCCCTGGGCAACCGCCGCGCTGACCATCTCGGTCGCCTTCGCCTCGGCCTGCGCCAGCCGCTCGCGACCCTCGGCGTCGCGGAAGGCAGCTTCCCGGCGGCCCTCCGCCTCGAGGATCTGCGCCTGCTTGCGGCCTTCGGCACGCAGGATCGCCGATTGCCGTTCGCCCTCGGCGGTGAGGACCTCGGCGCGCTTTTCGCGCTCGGCCTGCATTTGCCGGCTCATCGACTGCACGAGATTGGCCGGCGGCACGATGTCCTTGATCTCGATGCGGTTGACCTTGACGCCCCACGGCGACACCGCCGCATCGACCACACGCAGCAGCCGCTCGTTGATCTCGTCGCGGTGCGAGAGCATCTGGTCGAGGTCCATCGCGCCCATCACCGAGCGGATATTGGTCATCGTCAGCTTGATGATTGCGTGGTCGAGATGCGCGACCTCGTAGCTCGCCTTGGCCGCATCGAACACCTGATAGAAGACGAGGCCGTCGACGGTGACGGTGGCGTTGTCCTTGGTGATGACCTCCTGCTGCGGTACGTCGACCGCCTGCTCCATCACGTTCACTTTGTGACCGATGCGATCGAAGATCGGGATAATCAGATTGAGCCCCGGCTCCAGCGAGCGCGTGTAACGCCCGAACCGCTCGACCGTCCAGGAATAGCCCTGCGGCACGGTCTTGACCCCACTGACGACGAGGACGATCGCCAGCAGAACGATCGCAACCACTACGATATCGAAGCCCGACATTCCGCCTCCGCCAGCCGTTTGATCCCGGTGCGTGCATTGTGAAGGCAAGCCGGGACAACAGCAAGCCAGCACGACAGCACGCCGCCCTATCGCCGCGCTCAGACCCAGCCCTGCAATTCGCGGGTCACCACTTCGCGGATCACCCTGAGCCCCGCGTCGCTGTCGTTGAGGCAGGGGATGGCCGCAAAGCTCGCCCCGCCTGCCGCCTTGAAGATGCCGGCGTTCTCCATGGCGATTTCTTCAAGCGTTTCGAGACAGTCGGCGGCAAAGCCGGGCGTCACCACCGCCAGATTTTTCACGCCCTCGCGCGCCAATGCCTCGACCGTCTTGTCGGTATAGGGCTTGAGCCATTCGGCACGCCCGAAGCGCGACTGGAAGGTGAGCCGGAAGCGCCGCTCATCGAGCCCGAGCCGCTCACGCACCAGCCGCACCGTCGCCTCGCACTGCGCGCGATAGGGATCGCCCTTGTCGACATAGTCCTGCGGCATGCCGTGGAACGAGGCGAGGATGACCTCCGGCTTGAACGGCAGTTGCGACAGCGACAGTTCGATCGAATAGGCGATGGCATCGATATAGACCGGATCGTCGTAATAGGCCGGCGCGACGCGGATCGCCGGCTGCGCGCGCATCTTCATGAGCGCCGCGAACGCGTCGTCGCAGACGGTCGCGGTGGTCGCGGCCGCATATTGCGGATAGAGCGGCACCAGCAGGATGCGCTCGCATCCGGCCGCCTGCATCGCTTCAAGACGCGAGGGGATCGACGGGTTGCCGTAGCGCATCGCCCAGTCGATATGCAGGCGATCGTCCGCCAGCAGCGATGTCAGCTTGTCGGCCTGCGCGCGGGTGATCGTCAGCAGCGGCGATTCGTTGCGTGCCCGGTTCCAGATCTTGTCGTAGTCCTTGCCCTTGCGGCCCGGCCGCACCGACAGGATGATGAGGTTGAGGATCAGCCACCACTTGACGCGGTTCTCCTCGATCACCCGCGGATCGGACAGGAACTGCTTGAGATAGCGGCGCATCGACCAGTAGTCGGTCGCCTCCGGCGTTCCGAGATTGACGAGCAGCACGCCGATACGGCGCGCCGGCATGACAGGCTGAGCCGAGGCGGGCTGAACAGAGGCAGGCTGCGGCGAGGGAGACGGCGGTTTCATATGCCTATGAGCGGCGATTGCGCCGCCCGGTCAAGGCCCCTATCGCGTCCCCCCTTCGCGGCCCTCCGCTCCAACCGGCATCCAGGCCGCCGGTGGGCGGCGGTCAGCCGACCGGGCGTTCGTCGACGATCACCTTGCCGTCATTGGGCAGACTCTCCGGCGCCACCAGCTTGACCACGCCCTTGAGCTTGGTCATCGCCTGCAACGTATCGGCCACCGCCGCCTGCAAGGCAGCGTCTCCCGTCGGCGCCTCCGCCAGCAGCGTCATCGTGTCCTGCTCGCCGGCGCGGCCGACGACAAGCCGCAGGCGGCCGAGTTCCGGGTGGCGGCGCGCCACCTCCGCCACCTGTCGCGGATGCACGAACATGCCCTTGATCTTGGCGGTCTGATCGGCGCGCCCCATCCAGCCCTTGATCCGCAGATTGGTGCGCCCGCAGGACGCCGCGCCACGCTCGACCGCCGACAGGTCGCCGGTCGCCAGCCGGATCATCGGATAATCCGGATCGAAGGAGGACACCACCACTTCGCCGACCTCGCCATCGGCCACCGGATCGCCGGTCCCCGGACGGACGATCTCGACGATCACCGTCTCGTTGACGATCAGCCCTTCGCGGGCCGGTGTCTCGTAGGCGATCACCCCGACCTCGGCGATGGCATAGCATTGCAGCGCCTCGAAACCGCGGCCCGACAGTTCGTCGCGCAACGAGGCCGGCAGCGCCGCACCCGACACCTGGCCGCGCTTGAGCGAGGATACATCACGGCCGGTCCTGGCCGCCGCATCGAGCAGGATTTTCACGAAATCCGGCGTGCCGATATAGCCGCTCGGCCGGAACTGGGCGATGGCGTCGAGCTGCTGCTCGGTATTGCCGATACCGCCCGGCACCGTCGCGCAGCCGAGCGCGTGCGCGCCGTCTTCCAGGATATAGGCGCCGGGCGTCAGATGGTGCGAGAAGGAATTGTGCACGATATCGCCCGGCCGGAAGCCGGCGGCAAACAGCGAGCGCGCGGCGCCGCCGGCATCGACCGCATGTCCGCGCGGTTCGAAGATCGGCCCCGGCGACATATGCAGACGCTTCGCTTTGCCCGGCGGGGTGACGTTGAACCCGCCGAACGGCGGCGTGTCTTTCTGCAACTGCGGCAGATCGGACTTGTGCAGCACCGGCAGCTTCGCCAGCGCCGCGCGGCCGGTGATCGCGTCGGCATCGACGCCGGCAAGCTGGCGCGCCCAGCCCGGCGCGCTCATCGCCAGCCGGATCGTCTCGCGCAGGCGCGTGAACTGCTCCTGCTCGCGCCGTTCGGGCGCCCGCGTTTCCAGCGCATCGTAATGTTCGGACATTGCCTTCAAGCCAACCAGCGTTTGCGCCGACGATAATGTTTGCCCTCGCGGAACGACTTGCGCTTGCCTTCCGCCATGCCGAGATAGAACTCCTTGACGTCCTCGTTCTCGGACAGGGATTTGGCGTCGCCGTCCATCACCACCCGGCCGTTCTCCAGGATATAGCCGTAGCTGGCGTAGCGCAGCGCCATATTGGTGTTCTGCTCGGCGAGCAGGAAGGAGACACCCTCCTTGGCGTTAAGATCCTTGACGATCTCGAAGATCTCCTCGACGATCTGCGGGGCAAGCCCCATCGACGGCTCGTCGAGCAGGATCATCTTCGGCCGCGACATCAACGCCCGGCCGATCGCGCACATCTGCTGCTCGCCGCCCGACGTATAGCCGGCCATCGAGTCGCGGCGCTCGTAGAGGCGTTTGAAATAGCCGTAGACCTTGTCAAGATCGCGCCGGATCGCGGCGTTGCCGTCGCGCCGGGTGAAGGCGCCGGTCAGCAGGTTCTCCTCGATGGTCAGATGGCCGAAACAATGGCGGCCTTCCATCACCTGGATGCAGCCGCGCCGCACCAGCTCGTTCGGCGACAGCGCCTGCACCTCGCTGCCGTCGAAGACGATCGTGCCCTTGGTCACTTCGCCGCGCTCGGAATGCAGGAGGTTGGAGATCGCCTTGAGCGTCGTCGTCTTGCCGGCACCGTTGGCGCCGAGCAGCGCGACGATGCCGCCACGGCGCACGTCGAGCGACACGCCCTTGAGCACCAGGATTACGCGGTCGTAGATCACCTCGATATTGTTGACCGAGAGGATCGGCTGCGCGGGTTGCGGCGTGCCGGCGGGTTCGGTGGCGGACGTGGCTGAGACGGACATGGCTAAGGTAGACATCGGCGATCCGATCGACGACTGACTGGGCCGGAACTTAATCTCCCCCGCGCCGCAAACGGCGGCGGCGCGGGAGACGACGCATCAGGCAAAGCCCGCCGGCCTCGATCAAGAGGAGGCGGGCGTCGCCGGTTACGAGGACTTGTCGCAAGGCTCCGTGCGCTTCGGCCAGCCGGTATTCTTCGTCGTGTAGTCCTTGGCTGCGGCTTCCAGCAACGGCTCGACCTTGTCCTTCATCGGCTCGATCGGCTCCGACACCTTGACGTAGTTCTTGCCGTCGAACTCCTGCATGAAGGCAGGGCGGTGGCCATTGTGGTCGGTGCAGGTCAGCTTGATCGGGTCGGTGAAGCCGGCCATGCCGATCTCCTTGAGCCGCGCGGCGTCGACGTTGAGCGTCTCCAGCCCGCGCCGTACGTCCTCGCCGGTGACGACCTTCTTGCCGGTGAGCTTCTGCGCGTTGCGGATCGCTTCGGCGATCAGCATCGAGTTGTAGATGCCCCGATTATAAAGAACCTCGCCGACATTATCCTTCGGCGCCCTGCTCAACCCCTTGGCCTGAACGTATTTCAGCACATCCTGAATGACCGGGAAGTTGGTGCCGGTGCCGTGCCAGTTGAGGGTCTTGAAGCCCTTCGCCGCATCGCCAGCCGAGCGGGCATCGTCTTCGCTCGGCCACCAGATGGAGATGAACTTGTCCATCGGGAAGTTGATCTTGACGGCTTCCTTGATGGCGGTCGGGTTCAACGCACCCCAGCCATACATCACCATATAGGCCGGCCGGTCGCGGCGGACATTGAGCCACTGTGCCGACTGGTTCTGCATTTCGGTGGCGCCGACCGGATAGAGCTTCAGCGTGAAGCCGTAGTCCTTGGCGAATTGCTCGAACAACGGAATCGGCTCTTTGCCGAAGCCGGCATCGAGATAGATATAGCCGATCGTCTTGCCCTTGAGCTTCTCGAGCCCACCTTCCTTGGTGCCGATATAGCGGAGGATCATCGACAGGCCGTCCCAATAGGTGTTGGGCGGGTTGAAGATCCACGGGAAGTCGTTACCGACGGCCGAGGCCGACAGGCCGTAGGCCATCGACAGGACCGGAATCTTGTCGACCGACGCCTTCGGGATCAGGCCGAGCGTGATGCCGGTCGACCACGGATTGGTCATCACCGGCTTCTTCGACTTGACCTGCTCGTAGCATTCGAGACCCTTCTTGGTGTCGTACCCGGTCTCGCATTCCTCGATCACCAGCTTGACGCCGCCGATGCCGCCGTCACGCTCGTTGAGCAAGGTGAGATAGTCGTGCATACCGTTGGCGATCTGGATGCCGGAGCCGGCGAACGGGCCGGTCCGGTAGGTCATCAACGGCACATAGATCGTATCCTGCGCTTGTGCGGCCGCCGGCAGCATGGCCGCCCCCAATCCGGCCACGACAGCGGCGCTGAGAACAAAGTGCATCGCGCGCATCGCTTTTCTCTCCCTGTTTCCTGTTCGGCGGCGCAACGCCGCCGGTCGTTATTTCCGCCGCCCGGTCAGGCCACGCCGCGCCGGCTGCGGGAATTGGTCGCAAGTGTGCCCAACTAATACGGAAAAGGCCACACCCGTAATTTCTGTTTGCCGATCTGCCAGAGCCGGGCGAGGCCGGCCGGCTCGACGATCAGGAAGAAGATGATCAGCGCGCCGAGGATCATGAAGGTCAGGTGTTCGACGGTCGCCGCCGGAATGACGATGTCGAAATAATACGGGACGGACTTGAGCACGATCGGCGTTCCCCAGATAAAGAACGCGCCGAGGAACGAGCCGATCAGGCTGCCGAGCCCGCCGATGATGACCATGAACAGCACGAAGAACGACTGATTGATGTTGAAGGTATCGGGCTCCGCCGAGCCGAACCACAGGAACACCATCATCGCGCCGGCAACGCCGCAATAGAACGACGAAACCGCGAACGACAGTAGCTTGGTGCGATAGAGCTTGATGCCGATCAATTCGGCCGCCAGGTCCATGTCGCGGACCGCCATCCAGGTGCGCCCGATGCGGCCACGGATGAGATTGGAGGCGAGCCAGGTCATCGCCACGACGATCGACAGCGCAACGAGATAGCGCGTCGTCGGCGTTGCGTTCGGGCCGGTGATCGGGATACCGAAGACGGTGCGCGTCGGCACCTCGATGGCGCCCGAGACGTTGTAGTTGAACAGCCACGGGATGCGCACGAAGCACCACGACAGGAAGAACTGCGCGGCGAGCGTCGCCACCGCCAGATAGAAACCCTTGATCCGCAGCGACGGCAGGCCGAACACCGCGCCGACCAGCGCCGCGGCAAAGCCGGACAACACAATCATCACGATGATGTTCGCGTCGGGAAAGAAGGTCGTCAGCTTGTAGCAGGCATAGGCGCCGACGCCCATGAAGCCGCCGGTGCCGAGCGACAACAGCCCGGTGTAGCCGGTGAGCAGATTGAGGCCGATCGCCGCCAGCGAGAACACCAGCACCGGAATGAAGAACGAGCTGATGAAGAAGCTCGACGCGAACAGCGGCACGCCGACAAAGGCAATCAGCAGGATCAGCGCGATGCCGATGCGATCCTGCAGGATCGGAAAGACGGCATCGTCCTTCTCGTAGCTCGTCTTGAACTGGCCGGCCTCGCGATAGAACATGCCGCCCTCAAATCCGCTCGATGATCCGCTCGCCGAACAGCCCCTGCGGGCGGAACAGCAGGAAGATCAGCGCGATGACATAAGCAAGCCAGCTCTCGATCCCGGAGCCGAGCAGCGGTCCCCAGTAGAACTCGCCGAGCTTCTCGCCGATACCGATGATGACCCCGCCGACGATGGCGCCCGGCACCGAGGTGAAACCGCCGAGGATCAACACCGGCAGCGCCTTGAGCGCAATGATCTCGAGCGCGAACGACACGTCGGAGCGCGCCCCCCACATGATGCCGGTGGCGAGCGCCACGATGCCGGCGGCAAACCACACCACGACCCAGATATATTCGAGCGAAATGCCGACCGACAGCGCCGCCTTGTGGCTATCAGCGACGGCGCGCAGCGCGCGCCCGATGCGGGTCTTCTGGAAGAACAACGCAAGCGCCGCGACCATCACCGAGGCGATGACGGCGGCGGCGATATCGAGTTTCTGGAAAGAAACGAAGCCGCCGAACATGTTCACATCGATCGAACCGCGCGGCAGGTGCAGTTCGTCGGTGATCATCACCTTCGGCTCGCCGCCGAAGACGAGTTCGCCGAAGCCGATGAGGAAATAAGTGAGGCCGAACGTCGCCATGAACAGGATGATGTCGGGCTGGTTGACGAGCGGCCGCAACATCAGCCGCTCGACCGCCCAGGCGAGGATGAACATCACCACCAGCGTCAGCGCCAGCGCCAGATAGGCGGCAAGCTCGCCCGAACTGATGCCCCAGCGGCGCAGCACCGCATAAAGGCCGACCAGCGTCAGCGCCGCGAACACCATCATGATGCCCTGCGCGAAATTGAACACGCCCGATGCCTTGAAGATCAGCACGAAGCCGAGCGCGATCAGCGAATAGAGCACGCCGCCGACGAGCCCCTCCCACAGCGTCTGCACCAGGAGATCGGGCGCATTGCCCATCTGCACGAAGGGATCGATGAAGATCTGATAGAGAAGGTCCATCACGGTGCCCTGCCGAATGGACTGTCAACTCTGGCGATGTCGTTGCGCATTTCGTTCATCCAACGTGCCTCAATGCGCCACGCCGAGATAGGCGTCGATCACCGCCTGGCTCGCCTTGACCTCGTCCGGCGTGCCGTCGGCGATCTTGTTGCCGTGATCGAGGACGACGACGCGGTCGGACAGGTCCATCACCACGCCCATATCGTGCTCGATCAACGCAATCGTCGTGCCGAAATGCTCGTTGACGTCGAGGATGAAGCGGGACATGTCCTCCTTTTCCTCGACGTTCATGCCGGCCATCGGCTCGTCGAGCAGCAGCAAATCCGGCTCCATCGCCAGCGCCCGGCCGAGTTCGACGCGCTTCTGCAAACCATAGGGCAGCCGGCCGACATGCACGCGGCGGATATCCTGTATCTTGAGGAAGTCGATGATTTCCTCGACGTGGCGGCGGTGCTCGACCTCCTCGCGCAGCGCCGGGCCGAAGCGCAGCAATTGCCAGAAGAAACCGCGCCGCATCTTCAGCGTGCGGCCGGCCATGATGTTGTCGAGCACGCTCATGCCGCGAAACAGCGCGACGTTCTGGAAGGTCCGCGCGATGCCGCCATAGGCCGCCTCGAACGGTCGCATCTTCGAGCGGGTCTTGCCGCGGAAGGTGATGCGGCCCATCTGCGGATGATAGAAACCGTTGATGACGTTGAGCATCGAGGTCTTGCCAGCGCCGTTCGGGCCGATGATCGCGCGGATTTCGCCCTTGCGGATGTCGAACGACACGTCGCTGATCGCCTTGACGCCGCCGAACGACAGCGAGACGTCCTCGACCGACAGCAGCACATCGCCGACGGCGACCGTGGACGCATCCGGGGCCCTCATGCAGCTTTCCCCAGCGCCGCCGGGATCGGTTCGAGCGCCATGTCGCGGATCTTCACCCGCGCCGAGATGATGCCCTTGCGACCGTCCTCGAAGGTTACCTGCGTCGAGATATCAGCTTCCGTCGAGCCATCATAGAGCGCGCGGATCAGCGGCTCGTAGCGCTCGGCGATGAAGCCGCGGCGCACCTTCTGCGTTCGCGTCAATTCGCCGTCGTCGGGATCAAGCTCCTTGTGCAGGATGAGGAAACGCTTGATCTGCGCGCCGGCCATGATGCTCTCGGCAGCGAGCGAGCGGTTCACCTCGGCGACGTGCTCGGCAATCATGTCGTAGACCAGCGGATGGCCGGCCAGTTCCTGATAGGAGGCATAGGCGACGTTGTTGCGCTCGGCCCAGTTGCCGACCGCGGTGAGATCGATATTGATCATCACCGCGACATAGTCGCGCTTGTCGCCATAGGCGACGGCCTCGCGGATATTCGGATAGAACTTCAGCTTGTTCTCGACATATTTCGGCGGGAACAGCATGCCGTTGTTGAGCCTGCCGACGTCCTTGGACCGATCGATGATTTTCAGATGGCCGGTCTTTTCGTCGAAGAAGCCGGCATCGCCGGTCTTGACGAAGCCGTCCGGCGTCAGCACCTCGGCGGTCTTTTCCTGGTCTTTGAAATAGCCGGTGAACATGCCCGGCGACTTGAACTGCACCTCACCGTCATCTGAAATGCGGATATCGACATTGGTCATCGCCGGACCGACCGTATCGGGATAGATCTCGCCGTCCGGTTGGGCGGTGACGTAAAGGAACGCTTCCGTCTGTCCGTAAAGCTGCTTCAGATTGAGGCCGAGCGAGCGATAGAAGGTGAACAGCTCCGGCCCGATCGCCTCGCCCGCGGTATAGGCGACGCGCACCCGCGACAGGCCGAGCACGTTCTTGAGCGGCTCGTACAAGACGAAGCGGCCGATGCCGTAGAGCAGCCGGCCGATCAGCGGCACCGGCTCGCCGTTGAGGATCTTCTCGCCGTAGCGGCGCGCGATGCCGATAAAGGTCCGGTACAGCCATTTGTTGAAGCGGCTGGCGTCTTCCATGCGAATGGTGACGCGGGTCAGCAACTGCTCCAGCGTGCGCGGCGGCGCGAAATAGAAGGTCGGCCCGATCTCGCGCAGGTCCTGCGCCACCGTTTCCGGGCTCTCCGGGCAGGCCATGCAGAAGCCGGCCACCAGGCTCTGCGCATAGTTGAGATAGTGGTCGCCGACCCAGGCGAGCGGCAGATAGGCAAGCGCGACGTCCTTCTCGGTCAGCTTGTCGAAGG
>Ga0180221_1001789_pt1 | contig 13541 bp, 9 predicted proteins | sample eDN5th37CKraftMG_FD_151339 | JGI IMG/M metagenome (GOLD analysis project Ga0180221, IMG submission 151339) | Enriched Miracle-Growth compost microbial communities from Emeryville, California, USA - eDNA 5th pass 37_C Kraft MG (version 2) (version 2) ...
AAATGCCTGAATTTATTACTTTTCCGAAGGGTGCCAAACAGAAATCAGCCCGTCAAGGCCAAGAGCGGCGAAGGAACGGTCGCGCCCTAGCATTTGGCCTAAAGAGGTGTTGTTGAAAAAGCTCGCTGCGGCAGTCCCCAGAGAACTGAATAATCCTAAAGAAGACGCACTTTGCGGTTTCCAGTCAACGACTTTCAAGCTTTTGTCGACATTACGGACGGTGCGGAGCCATTCAACCGCCTCGTCCTCCCCGCCGATCGCGTCGGCAAGCTTCAGCTCCACTGCTTCCCGCCCGGTGAAAACCCGGCCCTGGGTGAGACCTGGAATTTGATCCGGGTGCACGCCCCGGCGCTGTTCCACGAGCCCGAGGAACCAGCGGAAACCCTCGTCGATCATCGACTGGGTCACCTTCTCCCCTTCCGGGCTCAGCGGCTCGAACGGCGAGGGGACGGCCTTGAGGTTGCCGCTCTTGATCTCGTTGAACTTGACGCCGACCTTGTCGAGCATCTGGCTCACTTCGGGCCACTGGATCAGCACGCCCACCGACCCGGTGATGGTGTTCGCACGCGTCACGATGTGGTCGGCGCCGAGCCCGACGATATATCCGGCAGAAGCGGCGACCGTGCCGAACTGCGCAACCACCGGCTTCTTCTTGGCCACCTCGCGGAGGGCTGCGAACAGGGCCTCTCCGCCCGTCGTCGTGCCGCCGGGGCTGTTCACATAGACGAGCAGCGCCGCCGCGTTGTCTGCCTCCGCGATCCGCTTCAATAGATTGAGCTGGTCGCGGTCCTCGGTGATGGTGCCGGAAATGTCGATGCGGGCGATCTGCTTGGGACCGAAGCCGGTCCACTGGTCGCTGCGGGCCGCGAAGGCGAACAGCGCCGCCACGACGCCCGCCACGGCAAGCGCCCGCCACACGGTGAGACGGCGGCGCAGCCGGCGCCTGTCCAGCACGGTGTCGATCTCGGCCGTCATCTAGATCTCCGCAAAACCCGCTAATCCGCGGGTGACGTTAGGCAAGGATCGGGCACCCCACAAGAGCGCGCCGCGCCGAGCCTTGCCAAAATGCTAGCGCGGCGGAGGTGATGACCCCCGCCGCGCCGGTTTTCAAGCTGTCCCGAGTTGTAGGGATGCTTATTCCTTCTCTTCCTCGGCGCCTTCCTCGGACTCCTCGCGCTTGCGAATGGCGGCCTTGAAGATGTCGCCCAGCGAAGCACCCGAGTCGGACGAGCCGTACTGGGCGACTGCCTGCTTCTCCTCGGCAATCTCGAGCGCCTTGATCGACAGCGACAGACGGCGGGCGGCCTTGTCCGCGCTGGTCACGAAGGCATCGACCTTGTCGCCCACGTTGAAGCGCTCGGGGCGCTGCTCGGAGCGGTCGCGCGACAGGTCGGAACGCTTGATGAAGGCGGTGAGCTCGCCGTCGGCGGTCTTCACCTCGATGCCGTTCTCCTGAACCGCAACGACGTTGCAGGTGACGGTGTCGCCCTTCTTGTACTTCGAGACCGCGTCGACGGGGTCGCCGCCGAGCTGCTTGATGCCGAGCGAGATGCGCTCCTTCTGGCTGTCGACGTCGAGCACCACGGCTTTGACGTTGTCGCCCTTCTTGTAGTCCTTGATGACCTCATCGCCCGGCTTCGACCAGTCGAGGTCCGACAGATGCACCATGCCATCCACGCCACCGTCGAGGCCGATGAAGAGGCCGAACTCGGTGATGTTGCGGATCGGACCTTCCACCTCGGTGCCCTTCGGATGGGCGGCGAGGAAGGTCTCCCACGGATTGTCCTGGGTCTGCTTGAGGCCCAGCGAGATCCGGCGCTTGTTGGCGTCGACCTCGAGCACCTGCACTTCCACCTGCTGGCTCGTCGAAACGATCTTGCCGGGGTGGATGTTCTTCTTCGTCCAGCTCATCTCCGAGACGTGGATGAGGCCTTCGACGCCCGGCTCCAGCTCAACGAAAGCGCCGTAGTCGGCGATGTTCGTGACAGTGCCGTTGACGCGTGCGCCGACCGGATACTTCGCCTCGATCGACTGCCACGGATCGGCCTGAAGCTGCTTCATGCCGAGCGAAATGCGCTGCGTCTCGGGGTTGATGCGGATGATCTGCACCTTCACCGTGTCGCCGACGTTGAGAATCTCGGACGGGTGGTTGACGCGGCGCCAGGCCATGTCCGTGACGTGCAGCAGGCCGTCGATGCCGCCGAGGTCGATGAACGCGCCGTAGTCGGTGATGTTCTTGACCAGACCGTCGATTACCTGGCCCTCTTCGAGACGAGCCACGATGTCGGCGCGCTGCTCGGCACGCGTCTCTTCCAGCACCGAGCGGCGCGAGACGACGATGTTGCCGCGGCGGCGATCCATCTTCAGGATCTGGAACTGCTGGGGCTGATGCATCAGCGGGCCGATGTCGCGCACGGGGCGGATATCGACCTGCGATCCCGGAAGGAACGCCACGGCGCCGTCGAGATCGACGGTGAAGCCACCCTTCACCTTGTTGAAGATGACGCCCGTCACCTTCTCGTTCTTCTCGAACTGCTTCTCGAGGCGCGTCCAGCTCTCCTCGCGGCGGGCCTTGTCGCGCGACAGGACGGCTTCACCGAGCGCGTTCTCGACGCGCTCCAGGTAAACCTCGACCTCATCGCCGACCTTGAGATCGGCCGACTTGCCGGCAACTGCGAACTCACGCAGCGCGACGCGGCCTTCCGTCTTCAGGCCAACGTCGATGACCGCGAGGTCCTTCTCGATACCGACGATACGGCCCTTGACGACGCTGCCTTCGAACAGATCCTCCTTGGCGAGGCTTTCTGCGAGCAGCGCGGCGAACTCGTCGCGCGAGGGGTTGAGTTCCTTGGACATGGTTTCCGGCATACGTAGGTGGCTCCTTGAATTATTCGGATGAGCGCGCCCCCAGAGGGCGCTTCTGATGGCGAATACGGCCGGTGCCTTCCGCTGCGGCACGCGCTGGCGGACAGTCCCCTGCCGATGGTTTGTATGATTTTCGGTCCGCTGTGATGGGCTGTGTGCCCTGCCAACGCGAATTGGATGCCTGTTTCAGGCGTCCTGTTGGCCGACCTTCCTCTTGATCAATCCGACAGCGGCGTCGAATGCCGCCTCTATATCCAAGTCCGAAGTGTCGAGCAAGTCGGCGTCGGCCGCGGGCCGCATCGGGGCGCTGTTCCGGGAGGCATCCCGTTCGTCCCGGCGCTGAATATCGCTCAGAATGGCTTCATAGGTGACATCTTCGGATCGGGCGAGGCATTCGAGGTGCCGCCGCTTGGCCCGCACTTCCGCCCGCGCGGTGACGAAAATCTTGGCGTCGGCGTCGGGACACACGACGGTTCCGATGTCCCGGCCATCGAGCACCGCTCCCCCGGGCTGGGCGCCAAAGGCCCGCTGATAGGCGAGGAGGGCCCTGCGCACCTCCGGAATACGGGCGACGATCGAAGCGAGGTCTCCCGCTTCAGGCGTGCGCAGAGCCGGATCGGCGAGCCGGGCGAGATCGAGGCTGCGCGCCGCCGCCAGGGCGGCCCACGGGTCGCATGGCTTGAAGCCCCGGGCGACGACATCCCGCGCCACCGCCCGGTAGAGCAGCCCCGTGTCGAGGCACGGCAATCCCCAAAGGTCGGCGATGCGACGGGCCAGCGTGCCTTTCCCGGAAGCGGCCGGACCGTCGATAGCAATGATCATTCCCCGCGCCCCGCGCCCGTATAGCTGCCCCCGATGCTCTCCATGAGCGGAAGGAACTCGGGAAAGCTCGTCGCCACCATGGTGATGTCGTCGACGGTCACCGGCTCCCGGCTCGCCAGCCCCATGGTGAGGAACGACATCGCCATGCGGTGATCGAGGTGCGTCTCGACGATACCGCCGCCGCGCACGCCCGCGCCTCCGATGACCTTCAGCGTGTCGCCTTCCGCCACCGCATCGACGCCGTTGGCAACGAGCCCTGCCACTGTCGCGGCCAGCCGGTCGCTCTCCTTCACCTTCAGCTCCGCGAGGCCGTCCATGCGCGTCTCCCCGGCAGCGAACGCCGCAACCACCGCCAGGATCGGATACTCGTCGATCATGCTCGGCGCGCGGTCCGGCGGCACATTTACGCACTTCAGCGGCGCATAGCGCACGTGGATGTCGGCGACGGGCTCTCCGCATTCCTCCCGTTCGTTCGCGAACGTGATATCGGCGCCCATCTCGCGCAGAGTTTCATAAAAGCCAATGCGCGTGGGGTTCATCAGCACGCCCTCGAGCGTGAGGTCCGAGCCGGGAACGATCGCAGCAGCGGCGACGAGAAAGGCGGCCGAGCTCGGATCGGCCGGCACCGTGAGGTCGCGACCGGAAAGCTCCGCTTCACCCTGCACCGCGATATGCCGCTTACCATCCTTCTCGCTGCTCGAAAGCTCGGCACCGAAATAGCGCAGCATGCGCTCGGTATGATCGCGCGTCGGCTCGCTCTCGATCACCGTCGTGGTGCCGGCCGCATGCAATCCCGCCAGCAGCACGGCGCTCTTCACCTGCGCCGACGGCACCGGGAGCGCATAGGTGATCGGCACGAGGTTCGCCGAGCCGCGCGCGGTGAGCGGCAGCCGGTCGCGGCCCTCCTCGATCTGGAGTCCCATCTGCAGCAGCGGATTGAGCACACGGCCCATCGGCCGGTGGCTCAGAGAAGCGTCGCCCGCGAGGCGGGTAGTAATATCGTTGCCGGCGATAATCCCGAGCATCAGGCGCACGCCCGTGCCCGAGTTGCCGAAATCGAGCGGGCCATCGGGCGAGCGCAGCCCGCCGGTGCCGCGCCCCAGCACCCGCCATTCGCCCCCTGACCGTTGGATCGGGGCTCCCATGGCTTCGAGCGCGCGGGCGGTGTTGACGACGTCCTCCGATTCCAGAAGCCCCGTAATACGGGTGGTTCCGGTCGCGATTGCCCCCAGCATCAGCGCCCTGTGCGAGATCGACTTATCGCCCGGAACACGCACCCGCCCTTTGAGGGCCCCGGCGGGGTGTGCGGTGAGAGGACGAGGGGCGGCGACAGTGTGGGATGACACGGCAGGCGGGGCTCCGCAGCAGGCATGGGGACCAGCCAGCGATAGACCCGACCGTTCAGCCCCTGTCAACGGCGCCGGAACGCGCGGGCCCGATTGCTTTTGACAAGCGGTGGGCCCTGTGGCAGATCGCGAAAAAACCCCCACAAAAAGGTTGGCTCCAATGGCGACCAATAAAGACCGCGGGACCAAGCGCACCTGCCAGAACAGCGAGTGCGGCGCCCGGTTCTACGATCTCAACCGCGATCCGATCGTCTGCCCGATCTGCAGCTCCAAATATATGATCGCCCACTCCCCGGCGTCCGCAATCGCGATTGCTGAGGATAAGGCGCCGCGCAAGCCGAAGAAGTCGGAGTTCGAGCCCGCCGCCGAGGCCGAAGCCGATGAGCTGGTGGACGTCGAAACCGACGACGAGGCCGACGCCGGCACGGGCGACGCGGACGAGACCTTCCTCGAGGAGGAAGAGGACGACGGCAACGTCACCGACTTCGTCGGCGGCGCCGTGGAAGGCGAGGAGGAGCGCTAAGAGCGCGCTCCGCAACCGGTCTATTCCCTGCCCGCGTCGCGCAAATCCGTCTCGCGTGGGCAGGGTCAACTTGGGTCTTGCAGTTTTGTGGCGAAGGCCCTAGAGAGGCGCACTCAATCGGCGTCCGCAGCGGCGCCGGTCGAATTCCCAAGGTAAGGGGCCATAGCTCAGCTGGGAGAGCGCTTGCATGGCATGCAAGAGGTCAGCGGTTCGATCCCGCTTGGCTCCACCAATTCCCCCCTCGCATAACGTCGCGCATCGGCTCGCTGCCCAATCGTGCACGCCCGGCTGAAAACGCGGCCGCCGATGCCTCACATCTTATCGCCGGTTGCGCATGCGCTGACACTGCGTCGACATCGCGTGCGCCTTCGCGATGATCTCCTACACGCAAAAGTGCAGCCCGCTTGCGCCGCCACCGGACCCAGCATGAAGACGCTTGTGGCTGAACAATAAACCGCCCGGCGCGCGGTCTCCCGCGCACCGGGCGGCATAGAGCCTTGTCGACGTGGTTGATCTAATACGAGATCGAGACCGGCGATTTCGGCGAGGGCCTTACGCCGACGCCGCCCGCCAGCAGCGCCGTGCCGGCATAAGATTCGGCCCGCAGCAGGTGCCCGGCGTAGGCGTGATCAATCGCGCCACGCCCACGACGCCGCGAACGCGCCGCGCGCGACGTCCGCGGAAACACCCGCGACCTGCGGGCGACGCGCGCCCGCCGGGTTTCCCGTTGAATCGCGTAAGCCACAGCGAGCCGTTCGGCGCCCATGATCGTGAGAGCGACGAAGAGACCGGCCATGGCCCCCGGCACACCGGCAAGGCCGGCACCGACGATCACGCCTGCGAAGACATTGAGAATAGGTACGAGCATCATCCCGGCGAGGATGATGGTAGCGATCATATCCAGCAGCATCTCTTCCCCCGATGCGGCTACTTCCCCAAAGCGAGAAGAATGGTGACCCGTTCCTGGGACCTCAGCGCGGCGAGGACGTGGCGATGTCGTGGCAGCAGCGATGCATGCGCAAATGCATTCCCATGCAGAGGGCGTGGAAGGCGTCTTTCGCTGCGGTCCGTCAGGGTGCTCCACCCGCGAAACGAATACGCGAACACCCGCGCATCGAGCCGACGACGACTGTCGGATGCGTGATCGAGCGGATGCGTGATCAAGCGGAAGAAATGACAGCGAGCGAAAAGGGCGCCCCGGCCCGATTCGGCGCTCGGCCGAGGCGCCCACGGCTGTGGAGTGAGGTTTCCCTCACCCTGCCGATCCCTGACGGTGACCCGGCAATTGCGCACGGCACCGCGTGGCACCCCGTATAGACAGAGTGTCGCATAAGTTCTAATCGTATATTGTTCGCTATCGGATCAGAGTTTCTTATGCCGCCGCATGTGACGCTCAAGCAGCTCCGGTACTTCGACGCCCTCGCCCGCGAGCAGCACTTCGGGCGCGCCGCCGAAACCTGCGCCGTCACCCAGCCGGCCCTCTCCATGCAAATCAGCGAGCTCGAGCAGCAACTCGGCCTCGTTCTCGTCGAACGCACCCGCTCCGGCGTGCTCCTGTCCGACAAGGGGCGCGAGATCGCGGCACGCGCAGCCCGCATCCTCGGCGACGTGCACGAGATGATCGAATACGCACAGCACTGCAAGGATGTGCTGTCGGGTTCGCTGCGCCTCGGCGTCATTCCCTCCATCGCGCCCTACATGCTGCCGCCGCTCCTGCCGCTGCTGCGCGAGGGCTATCCGAACCTCGAGTTGCACGTGCGCGAGACGCAGACGCTGCCGCTCACGCAGGAGCTGATCGAGGGCAAGCTCGACGTGCTGCTGCTCGCGCTGCCCATCGTACAGGCGGAAATCGAGACGATGGCATTGTTCGATGATCGCTTCCTGCTGGCGCTGCCCCAGTCGCGACGCCTGTCGAGCCGCGTGCGGGCGACGAAGGATCTCATCGAGCACGAACGCCTTCTGCTGCTCGAGGAGGGCCATTGCCTGCGCGAGCAGGCGCTCACCTATTGCAGCCTGCAGCAGGTTTCGACCGTCAACACGTTCGGGGTCTCGAGCCTCTCGACCATCGTGGAAATGGTCGCCGCGGGCTACGGCATCACCCTGCTTCCCGAAATGTGCCTCAACGTGGAGGTGCGCGGGCGCGACATCGGCGTCACGCGGTTCGTGGAGCCGGAGCCCTACCGCACCGTCGGGCTCGCCTGGCGCGCGACGTCACCGCGGGCGGAGGATTTCCGCGAGCTGGGCCGGTTGATCGAGGTGGCCTGGTCGAAGGGATGCGTGCCGCCGGGCCGCAAGCACCCGCGCCACACCCGTCCGCTCACCGCGCCGTCGCCTTGACGGGGCGCGAGGCGATGCCGGCGGCGAGCGCACGGGCCTGATCGCGTTCGTGCGCCGAGAAATCCACCGCGTTGCCCTGGAACTGCTGCGCCCACAGCACTTCGCTGATCTGATCGCCCGGACGCAGCTTCATCGGCAGCACGATGGGCCGGTCGTCGAGCAGGTCGAGCGTGCGCTGCAGATCGGGATGCACGATCTTCACCAGCGCCGCATCGTCCGCCGAAGCGCTTTCCGTCAGCAGCGGCGCAACCGGGAATGGCCGATAGGAGAGCTCCTCGGGATGATCGTCGTCGAACTCCGGGGCGGGCGTCCAGCGCTCGCTCGGCGAAGCTTCGCGCGCGGCCTCATCTGACTCCGCCGGATCGACCGGATCCACCTGTTCCACATCGAGCGCAGCCACGGGGGGCTCCCCCCGGGGCGCAGCATGCAGCGGCGCGGGCTGGGGTGCCGCGGGCGGCGTCAGCGCGGCGGTGCTGATCAGGGTGTTGAGCTGGTGGCGATCCAATTCGGCGGTGCGCGGGCGCCCGATCGCCTCGGAAGGATCAAGCGAGGCAAGCGTCACCAGCTGATTGAGCCGTCCGCGGTCCACGTCGGACGGCGGAGCGACGGCCACGCGCGGTCCCTGCACCAGCTTGGGCGCGGGAGCGGCAACCGGAATCGGTTCGATATCGGCGACGCGCGGCTGAGGCGCGGGACGGGCAGCTTCCGCGGGCGGGGCCTTGAGCGCGGGTCTCGGCGCCTCGGCCACGATCGTCGGACGCGGGTTGTTGTGCAGCTCGAGGTAAGCGGCGACCTGCGAAGCGACATCCTTGTTGGCACGTGCCTTGCGGACGTCGTCCTTGGTGATCGCGCCGCCGCTGGCCGGCCGATGCTGCGTCTTGCCGTTCGGGAACAGCAGCGCCAGCTCGTTGCGCGGCAGGCGCGGCCAGGCGCGGACGGGGCCGCTGTCGACATGCACGAAGGGAATGCCGGAGGTCGGATAGTAGCCGACGCCGCCCACCTCGCGGATGATCGCAGACCAGCGCAAACGCTTGAGCGGAACGTCCGGGAAGGAGGCATCGACCGCCTGTCCCGTCATATGCTTGCTCTTCTTGGCCTGACCGCCGCGCGTCCTGCGCAGCATCTCGTTGGTGGCCTCCGAGCGGTGGCCGCAAATGATGTGGATGGGCTCTTTGCTGCCGAGCTCGGTATGCATCTCCCAAAGCAGGTCGATGGTCTTGGGATCCATCTTGACCGCCTTGTTCTGACGCCAGTCGCGCATCAGCCAGTCGATCTTCTTGAGCGCATCGGCATCGTACTTGCCATCGCGCTTGTAGGTGATGGTCAGCGTTTCCTTGGTGTGGATGTGATACAAGGAGATCGTGCGCGTCGAGCCAAAGGCAGCGACGACGTCAGGCGAGCCTGCGCTCAAGCCCAGCAGTCCGGCGGCGAGGCCACCGAGGATAGCCTTCCTACGCAATACCAAATTGCCACCCCGTGTTTTGACCGGTCGCGGGAGCGGACTTGGCGCAGGGCGCTTAAGGCCATCCTGGAGTGCAACCGGCATTCACGTTCCCTAAGGGTTAACCAGCAACCCTTAATCTTCGGTGACCGGAGCTTCTAAGGGTGGAATTGGGGCGCAAAACGGCTCTGAAGTGACGATACGGAGGCAACGGATTAACGGGTTAACCCGCTGTTGTGACTAACTGAATCCGCTCAATTTTAGAAGCCGCCGAACACCGATGTCACGAGGTCGTTGAGGCTTTTGAAGCCCGCACCCCCGCCCGACGCGAGGGCTGCCGGCGCCCGCACCGGCGCCAGGTGGTTCGGTCCCTTCGCGATCTGGCTCCACTTGCCTTCGAGCGCCTGCTGTATGCGCTTCTCGTGTCCGTAGACGTCCCGCGCCGTCTTCAGCTCGCCGGCCTCATCGACCCACGCGGTGAGGTAGACGATGTGCACGCCGATCGAGCGCTCAATGGGCACCTCGTTGTTGGGCGGGCCGTTGGAAATGAGGTCGGCGATACGGCCCGCATCCCAGCCCTTGTCCTCGGTCATGAGGATCTCCGCCAGCCGCCGCGGATTGCGCACCCGCACGCAGCCGTGGCTGAAGGTGCGGCTCGGCTGCTCGAAAAGCCCCCGCGCATTCGTATCGTGCATGTAGACGGCGTGCTTGTTCGGGAAGTTGAACTTCAATTCGCCCAGCACGTTGCTCGCGCCCGGCGGCTGATAGACGTCGTAGTTGCGGATATCGGTCGAGCTCCAGTCGACGCTTTCCGGATTGACGTCACGCCCGTTGCGCGACAGCCGCAACCCCTGGCGCCGGAAGTAGGTGCCGCCGCGCGCCAGGCTCGGCCACAGCTCGTTGACCTTGATCGAGTTGGGCACGTTCCACCGCGGCTGGAACGCGATCGACTTGAGGGTCTCGGAGAACACCGGCGTCTGCTTGTCCGGCAGGCCCGTGATGACCCGCTCGGTATGAATGACCTCGCCGTCCTTGACGATGCGCAGAGTGAACTCGGGGATGTTGATCGTGACGTAGAGGCTGCCCAGGTCGTCGGGCATCCAGCGCAGCTGCTCCATGTTGGCGACGATACGCGCCGCGTTGGGCGGCCCGTCCACATCGTTGAGAAGCGCCCGCGTCGCATTGCCGACGATGCCATCGGGGAGCGTCCCGCGCTCCTTCTGGAAAGCGACGACCGCCGCCTTCAGCTCGGCATCGTAGAAATTGGGATCACCGGCCGTGCCGTCCGCCGAAGGGCGCGTCGGCACTTTGAGCCGCTGGCGCAGCAGGCCGATCTGTGGATCGCTGCGCCCCGGAATGAGCTGCGCCCCCGGCGGCAGCGTCACCGGCGCCTCGCCCGCGCCTGACGGGCTGCGCAATTTCAGCAGCGCCTGACGCAGCTTTTCGAACTGCGGATGCTTGGGGTGCAGCCCGCGCAGGTATTCGGACGGCCTGTCCGTCGCGGCGATGCGCTCGATCACCTCCTGGGGCGCCAGCAGCTGCGGCTTGCGGTCGAGGTAGGAGCTGAGCTGGCTCGCCGGGTCGGGGATGCGTCCGCCGCGCGCGTACCGCGCATACTTGAGCACCGAGAGCGACAGCGCCAGCTCCGCTTCGGCGAGGGCGTCGGGTGTGAGGACGGCGGCCCCCTGTGCCGGCGCGAGCGCCGGGATCGCGAACTCCGCCGCTTCGAGGCCCCAGTCGTTTGCCTTGCCCAGCTCGGCGATGACGTCGGCGCCTTTCTCGCTGAGCCCCGACGTCGAGAACCAGAGCGGCGCGTAGGTGCGCGCGGCGTAAAAGCGCGCGAGCGCGGCGCGGTCCTGCGCATCGCTCTCTGAGGCGCGCGTGCGGTCGGGGACGGCGAGGCGTTGCTGCAGCGAAACCCCGATCGGATCTTGGGGCGTAGACGTGGGCTCGGCGGGGACCGCGGGCGCGGTCGCCGGCATCGGCTCGGCGGTTGCCACCTGACGCTCCGGCTGGGCATGGCCCGGCGCCTGGCCCTGGGCCTCGCCCTGCGCCTGGGCCGACGCGGCGATCATCAGGCCGACGCCGAAGCTCAAGGCCGCCATACGCAAACGCAACATGCTACTCCCCCACGCAAACAGACCCGGCACGCTAGCCGAGCGCCCATGCCCCTGCTACGGCCGAGGGCACCGCATCGGCCTCGAATGAGCAACATCCCGATGACCTGTTGCGCGGCGGTGACGTCACCGGTCCGTCGTATTGGAGACATGGCGCCGGATTCACCATGGCCACGGGCGATCGTCCCGCAGCGGTGAGCCCGGGAAAAACGAGAGGCGGGGAGCAGAGCGGCTCTGGTTCTCAATCTCTAATCTGTTGGAAGCAGCCATCGCCGCCCCGCCCGATGCGGGCGCCGACCAGCCATCTTCCCGGACCGCTTCCCTGTCCGGGCTCCACCGGCACACGTGCCGGCAATGGAAGGTCTCGGAGCTAGCTTAAGGCCCCGCGCTTGTCGCATCTGCCCATCCCGTGCAGTTCCGCCAGCGCACGTCTGCACCCCGGTCTTCGAGACAGGCTGAGGAGATTTTGCGCCACGCTCGGCGTGCGAGGATAAACACGATGGCGAGGGGCGCCGGAAAACGACGACGCCGCGCCATCCCTCGGGATGACGCGACGTGTCTCACCAGCCGGGAGCTGCGCGCTTCCTAGGTTTAAGCGCGCGGCTCGAGGCCGTATTCCTGCATTTTCCGATAGAGCGTCGAGCGCCCGATCTTGAGCCGCTTGGCGACTTCCGTCATGTGCCCGCGGTAGCGGCCGAGGGCGAGGCGGATCATGTCGGCCTCGATCTCATCGAGCGGCCGGATGTCTCCCGCCTCGGTGACGACGGGAATGCCGAGCGCACTGTCACCGCCGCGGCCGTTGCCGCGGATTTCCATCGTCTGCGGAATGATGTCTTCCGCACCGAGAACCGCGGGGCCCTTGAACGAGCCCGGCTTCGGCGCGGGAGCGGGCGCGGCCGGCACGGCGGTATCGAAACCCGTGACGTGCGCAGCGATCTGCGGGAACTCGGCCACCGTCAGCTCGATCCCATCGGCGAGCACCACCGCACGGAACACCGCATTCTCGAGCTGACGCACGTTGCCCGGCCACGGATAGCTCTTGATCAGCCGCAGCGCATCCTCGCTGATGCCGTTGATGCGCTTGCCCTCCTCGGCGGCAAAGCGCGCGATGAAATGCTGTGCAAGCTCGCCGACATCGCTGAGGCGCTCGCGCAGCGGCGGCACCCAGATCGGGAATACGTTGAGACGGTAGTAGAGATCCTCGCGGAACTTACCCTCGCGCACCATCTCGATCATGTTGCGGTTGGTCGCCGAGATGAGGCGGAAGTTGACGTGGACGGGCTTCTTCGAGCCGACCGGATCGATCTCGCCCTGCTGCAGCGCGCGCAACAGCTTCACCTGCGCATCGAGCGGCAACTCGCCGATCTCGTCGAGGAATAGCGTACCGCCGTCCGCTTCCTGGAACTTGCCGATACGCTTGTCGGTGGCGCCGGTGAAGGCGCCCTTCTCGTGGCCGAAAAGGATGCTCTCGACCAGGTTCTCCGGGATCGCGCCGCAATTGACGACGACGAACGGCTTGCCGGCGCGCTCCGATTCACCCTGGATGGCCCGCGCGATCAGCTCCTTGCCGACACCCGATTCGCCCTCGATGAGCACCGGGATGTTGGAGGCGGCGGCGCGCTTGCCCAGCGACACGACCCGTTCCATGCCTTCGCCGCTCACGACGAGGTCGGCAAAGGTGAGCGTGCCCTCGACCTTCTTCTTGATGCGCGTGATCTCGCCGGCGAGCGCTTCGATCTTGAGCGCGCTCTTGATCGAGACTTCGAGGCGCTCCGGCGACACCGGCTTCACCACGAAGTCGACCGCGCCCGCACGCATCGCGCCGATGGCGGCATCGATCGAGCCGTTGGCGGTCTGGACGATGATGGGCGGCGTACCGGCTTTGCCGTTGAGCTTCTCGAGCACCGCCATACCGTCGACGCCGGCCATGACGAGGTCGAGAAGCACCAGGCTTATCTCGGCACACTCGGGGCCTTCGAGGATCTGCAGGGCTTGCTCGCCCGAGCTGGCAGTCTTAGTACCGAACCCGAGGCGCTTGATCGTCTCTTCGAGTATGCGGCGTTGGGTGGGATCGTCATCGACGATAAGCA
>Ga0180221_1001790_pt1 | contig 13532 bp, 12 predicted proteins | sample eDN5th37CKraftMG_FD_151339 | JGI IMG/M metagenome (GOLD analysis project Ga0180221, IMG submission 151339) | Enriched Miracle-Growth compost microbial communities from Emeryville, California, USA - eDNA 5th pass 37_C Kraft MG (version 2) (version 2) ...
CCCCCGAGGCCGTCGCCGCAGCGGTCGAACCCTTCGTCACGGAAGTCATAGGCCCCTGCATCCGCTTCGACGCCATGGGTTGCCTGAACCAGCACCGCGAAGCCGGCGACCGCCTGCTGGTCATCTCCGCCTCGGCGCACTTCCTGGTCGCCAGCATCGCCGCCCGCCTGGGCGTGACCGAGGTCCTGGCCATCGACCTGGAACAGCACCAGGGCACCTACAGCGGCCGCACCCAGGGCACCCTGACCTACCGCGAAGGCAAGGTCACCCGCCTGCAAGCCTGGCTACAGGAGCAGGGCGAAAGCCTGGCCGGCGCCCACTTCTACTCCGACTCCCGCAATGACCTGCCACTGCTGTCCCTGGTCCAGAACCCCCGAGCAGTAAACCCCGACCCAGCCCTGCGCTACCACGCCGAAACCGCCGGCTGGCCGATCCTCGACTGGCGCTGAAATCACTTAAAAGCGGCTCTAGCGTTGCAGGCCGATGCCGCCCCTCCCGCCCACACCAAACGGCCCCCTCTCCCTTCAGGGCGGGGCGCGTAGCCGAGGGCTGGGGAGAGGGAGCGGAGTCCCCCCAAACACCGCAATCACCGGGAAACGCAAGCCCCTACAACCCAGCACGTCACACCGTACCCCTTGTAGGAGCGCGCCCTGCGCGCGAATCGCGGGCAGGGCCCGCTCCTACAGGTCGGCACCGTCCCTCCCCGCCACGCCGAACGGCCCCCTCTCCCTCTGGGAGAGGGCCGGGGTGAGGGCGCGGAGTCCCCCCAAACACCGCAATCACCGGCAAACACCACCCACAAGCAAGCCCCTACAACCCAGCACGTCACACCGCGCAGCGCGCCCTGCGCGCGAATCGCGGGCAAGACCCGCTTACGGCACGGCTTCTCGTAGGAGCGAGCTTGCTCGCGAACAAACGCGGTGCCATGCGGTTCGCGAGCAAGCTCGCTCCTACAAACAGCCCCCTACCTCAACCGCCGAGCCCATTCCCGCCAACCCGCCCGCGTCTCGGCAGAGCCCCGCACCACCCGCGGCAACTCCGCCATGTTCACCCACAACTGCCCCTGCCAATCCAGCACCCGCACACCCTGCCGCCCCCAACTCAGGCACAACTGCCGCGGCCCGCCATCACCGCCCTGACAACGCACCTTCGGCACCACCTGCGTACTGATCCACCGCCGCAACCCACCCAGATCGGCATGGGCGAAATGGAACAACAACGCATAAGCGCCGGACTCGCTGACCAACAGCCGCTCCAGGCTGCCGCCATCATCCAGGCGCAGCCACTGCGTGCATAACTGGTCATCTTCCAGGCGCCTGGCCAACCGTTCGCAGCTGGGATGGCCGATCAACCGGCGCAGGTCGTCCAGCACGAACCAGACCTGGTCGTCGAGCAGCAGGGCGCGGAGGGTGCGGTGCTTGTGGAAGAAGTAGAGCGGGGTGGGGAGGGTGGATTCGTCCATGGGAAAGGTCCTTCACTGATTGGATAGGACCGCCTCTTCCGCTGCTAAACGAAAATGGAGGCGGAACCGCACAGGGTTAGCAGACCGGAATCAGTGTACCGGCAGACCCGAAGGTCTCCCCATGCGGCCCGCCGTCAAGGCAAGTTCCGGGCGAATCTCATCGCCGGAAATCGCTGGGCGTTTCCGCACACTGATTGTTCAGGCTGCTAAACCCGGCTCCGTCGTTTTCACGGGGCGAATGGAGGGTAGGGGCGATAGAGGGAATGGTCAAGAGTTGGTGATCTTTTTATCTTCTGCTTATTGGTATCAGATTCGCCAAGTCTAATTAGTTTTACTGATTGATTCTGAATGAGTCAGGATAAAATGATGTCGCACCTATCATGTCGGTAACGAAAAGTAGCTCTGCAATCATCATGGTTATTGGGATTATATATCCTGCGTATAAATTGGCATAGGATACTGCATACATTGCAAGGCGTCTTATTCCTGTTATTTCATAATCATGCGTCATGTCTAGCTTTGCAAGCCAATAATCTTTGTCTGAGTGGTTTTCTGTGTCGGATATTATGCTTGAATATCGCTCGTTGTACTTGTTTGTTATTTCTTTTTCTGACTCTTTTCCTTCGGCGAATACTTCCCGGTCAAGTTGGCGAGACAGATCTTTAAGTTTGTCGCCGCATTCGTTTAACTTTTCTGATCTTACCTCGTATCCAGCTTTTGACATGGTTACTGAATAGACAAGAACCGAGACTGCAAGAAATATCTGCATCATATTTAGTACGGGTGCAGCAAAAAATAGCTTAACGCCGGAATTTTGTATTAGTGGTATAAGAATTAGCCCGAGTGATAGGATCGTGGTTGTGAAGAATGATATTTCACTCTTTCTTCGTAATCGAATTGATGCTCTGTATCTGCATTTTGCTGTTACCCTCATACCTAGAAGTAATTTTTCTGCAGGCGTTTTTTTGGGGCGTGAATTTTGAGGCTTTCCAATAAGCCAGTTCCATTGTTTCTTCATTTTTATTTTCTGAGAGGTTGTTTGTTTTGGCTGTTTTTCGAAATACTTGCAATTTCGCCGATAAATAAATATGTATGAATTACTGAGAGGCGAGCTTCATCGGGACTTACATCAATATGTACGCCTTTACAGGTTTTTTCATATATTGCGTCTAGCTTGGTTGCTAAGTGTTCCAGTTCAGACTCTAGGAGATAGTAACTCCCATCGCTTTCGCTTAGGTCAGATAAAAAAGCGAGGATGCGGTTCTTATATTGTTCTTCCCCAACTTTTCTGGGGTTTCCTTTTCTGTCAATCCAATCGTCATTCTGTGCTGTAAATAATGAGTCGGCTACATCCATTAGTAGCCTTCGACAGGACGTCAAGGCTGCGGACCAAGATTCGGAGGATTTTTCATTGACCCTGTCATTTATAGCCAGAATTTTCTCGGCAGCTTGAGGGCAGTAAGATCGAATAAAGTTATCGACCAAGACTCGAGCTCCTTCGAAGATGTTTTCTGCAAAGTCTCCTAGTTCAAGTGCTATGTGTGAGTCGGTAGCATAGTTGTGTATTGATGCTTTTAATGATGAGAAAAATGTTTTGCTGTTTGCGAAGCTTGCTCGTTGTTGGGCTTGTATTTTTAACTGTGTCGCAATGAATGCCTCGGTGGCATTTTTCTCTATAAAGTCCTTGATTTTGGTTGTGGGGGTTGCGTTGGATTTGAATGCATTTAAGAAGGCTTCATCTGACTCAAGGTCCGCTTCAAATGCGGGAAGGCTTTTTTTGTAGTATGTTAATTTTTCTAAGTCAATTCTTCCTCCCGATGCTGCGTATTTTTGGCAGCTGCCTAGCATGGTAAATGAGAAGTTGTCAGGATATCCTTTGATTTCTAGGTCTAACCAAGTTTGGGCGTCGGAGTCTCGCATTAGTCTTGCGAGTCTCTTGGCTTTCATTAATATTATGTCTATCTTGGTTGATGAGTTCTCTAAGTCATCGAGCAAGCTCTCGCTCACTCGTTTGGCTTCCTCTATTTGTCTGCTCATATAAGCCTCGAGTTTGGGGTAAAGAGAGTTGTCAAAAATCGAGCCTGTTCTTGGTTGGAGGAACTCACTCCCCACCCACCCCATTCCTCTCATGCCGATAAACACTCACCGCCTCATAAACCGCCTTCCTTAACCGGTTGATCCCACCAATCGGCCGATGCTCCGGCAGGGCGTGCCAGGGGTTGAAGGAGAGGTTGTCGCACATCAGGTTTTGGTCGCGGCTGTCGAAGTCCTGCGGGGGGATGCTGACCAGGGCGACGGTCTGGAAGGGGGAGTCCTTTTCTTTCCATTCCACGCTGGTGTCTTCGATGGGCATGTATTTGTTGGCGTCCTGTTTTTGCACCTGTAGCGCGAAGCAGGCTGGGACGCGGTCTATCGAGAGTTGCTGGTAGAGCGCGGTGCGCAGGAAGTTCGGCAGTTTTTCGTTGAGCTTGGGCAACTGGTAGTTGGGGCAGGCGCCTGGGGCGGGGACGGTGCGGAACTTGATGTTGTTCTGTTCGCCGAGCTTGTACGGGGCTATGCCGAAGTAGCTGGCCTGTAGCGGGCTGGCCGGGGCCGGGGCTAGGGTTTGCAGGGCGATCAGCAGGTGGCGGATTTCCCAGGTGTTGGGCTTCCAGCTGGGGAAGAAGGCGAGGACTTTCTGGCCGTTGGCCTGGGCGTTGAAGTTCTGCCGGTACTCGGCCACGTCGCGGACGAAGAACACCGGGTGGTTGAACATGACGAAGTCCTGCTCGCCGTCGTGGCCCTTGCCGGGCATCAGGTTGGCGCCGGGCACGTCGAGCAGCTTGATGGCCATGCCGCGGGCGTCGTTGGCGCTGTCCTGCTGCGGGTAGGCGTTGCCGTTGGAGAAGCGCACCCAGGCGTTCCACACCTTGCCCGGCTGGGCGAACACGCCCTGGCGCAGGTCGGCGGGCAGGTTGGGGTTGACGGTGACTTCGGCCTTCACGCAGCCGTGGGCCTTGGCGTGGGCGTCGCGTAGCACGCGGGTGTTGTCGCGGTGCTGTTCGACGATGCGGATGGCGTCTTCGATGATGGCCTGGGTCTGCTGGGCTTCGTCCGCGGGAATCTGTTCCTGGGTCGAGACCGGGCCGCTGAACTTGATGCTGTAGTACACCCAGCCGATGCCCAGGCCGACGAGGCCGAGCAGGGCCAGGCAGAGGATGGGCAGCGCCACCCATTTGCCGAGGAGGTTCCAGATCCGGGTGAGCAGTGCGCGCATGGGGGCGGTCCTTTGCGGGGGGCTTTCTTGGTTTTCTTCTGTGGAAGTCGAGTGTGTCGGGAGTTTTTGCCCTCTCCCTAACCCTCTCCCTGAAGGGAGAGGGGGCCGTATGGCGCGAGGCGGGGCTGCACCGTCAGCCGGTCAGCTCCGCTCGGGCATCACTCGCAGTTCGGGCCCGGGGTCCAGGGTGGGGTGGGTTCGTCGGTCAGGCGGCTTTCGTAGGTTGGGTTGCCCAGGACCTTCAGGTATTCCACCAGCGCCCAGCGTTCGTCCGGGCTCAGGGCGCGGCCGATGGCGCCGTCCTTGCGGCAGCCGTCGCGGAATTCGTGGCCGCGGTTGCTGTTGCCGGTGACGCTGGTCTTGTACAGGAAGCCGCCGGGGAAGCGTTCGGTGCGGTAGCCGACGAATTTCGGGTCGAAGTCGAAGGTGCCGACGTAGAACTGGGTGTCGCGCTCGGCCACCGGCGAGAGCAGCTGGAACAGGTTGGGCACCGAGCCGTTGTGCAGGAACGGCGGGGTGGCCCAGACGCCGTCCAGCGGGCGGGCCTTGTAGGCGGTCAGTTCGCGCACGCCGATCTCCAGGCCGTAGCCGTTCATGCGCTTCTGTTCCTCGGGGCCGATGTTGGCGTCCTTGTAGGCGCGCTGCTCGACGTAGGCGGTGATGTAGGCCAGGCCCTTGGCGGCGGAGAGTTTGGACAGGTCCAGCGGCTGGCTGGGCGGCGGCATCAGCACCACGTTGAGTTTGTTCAGCTCGTCGAGCTGCCATTTCAGCGGGGTGAGGTCGTAGGTGTGGTTGGCGATGTTGTCCGCGGTGGTCGGGTCGGTGCCGATCACTGTGGTGGGGATCATGCTCATCTTCCATTCCGGGTCGCGCGCGGGGGCCAGGCGCTGGTCCGGTTCCACCACGTGGGGGCCATGGCAGCGCTGGCAGTTCTCGCGGAACAGCGCGCGGCCCTGGGAGGCGCGCTTGAGGTCGATGGCGCCGAACACCTGCTCCGGCCAGGCCGGCGGCTTGAGGGTCTTGAGGCCTTCTTCCAGGGCATGCAGGTCCTGCACCCGCACGCTGGAGGCGTAGCGCGCGTCGCCCAGCACCGGCTGGCCGTCGGCGTCGAGCAGGCCGAGGGTGGCGCCCACGCCCAGGGCTTCGCCGATGTTGCGGGCCATGGGCTGCATGGCCGAGCCGTTCCACTGCACCCAGTCGAACTTCCAGATGTCCCACAGCTGCGGGTAGTTCACCGGGGCGTTGGCCACGCGGTAGTTGTCGGCGCTGATGTGGTCGCCGAACACGCCGTTGGCGATGCGCCCGAAGGCGTCGGCGCGGCCGGGGCCTTCCTCGGTGGGGTAGAGGCGCCGGCGGGTATCGTTCCAGGCGGTGCCCAGCAGGGTGCCGAGCACGTCCTTGAAGCCGGCGCGCAGTTCGGCCTTGGCATCCTTGTCGGGGTTTTTGCCCAGCACGTCTTCGGCGAAGCGGTCGAACTTCCAGGGGTTGATATAGGTGAACAGCATGCTCATGCCCAGCGCCTGGCCGAAGGCGCCGCCGCGCACGGTGGGCACGGTGGAGGCGATGGAGTGCATGGCCGCGCCGCCGTCGATGCGCACGGCCTGGCCGTTGTAGCGCAGCTCGCCGGTGTGGCAGGCGGAGCAGGTGATGTCGAGGTATTCCGGGCCGTTCTCGCCGTTGCGATGGCGGGCGAAGCCCACCGGCAGGTTGCCGGGGTTGTTCGGGTCGAGCTTGCGCTCCTTCGCCGGCTTGAGCTGCTCGGGGTCGATGAGGAAGCCGTAGCGGGCGAGGTTGGCCGGGTCGGCGAATTTCTCGCTGGAGAAGGGCTGGCGCAGATGGATGAACCAGTCGTAGAGCAGGCCCTTCACCTGGGTGCCCTGGGGCGTGTAGTAGTAGTGCTCGCGGGCCTGCTGGTCCCATTGCGGGAGGAGGTTGAGCTTGTCCGGCGCGGTGTACTGCGGCACGTTGGGATGGGCGACGTACCACAGCAGCACGCCACCCACGAGCAGGAGCAATAGGACGATAGCGAGTATGATCCGTCCGATTATGCGCATCGCAACTTCCTTGTTTCTTGAGGCCCGGGGCCATCGTTATGCCAATACCGGCACCGGTTGGCAAGGTGATGCCGCACACAAGCCAGGGTTTTTGCCTGCCACCATGCACCCCGTAGCAGGCACAGGCCAGGTCCGTCCGCGGTTTATCCGCCGTTTTGCAAGGGACATCACTGTCGGTGATGTCGAAAGGTGTGTCTTGAGTTCCAACCATTCCCTCGACGACGAATCGGTGGCCGCGCGGGTGCTGCGGCACTTCCGCGTGGCCCTGGACGAGCGCGGCTACAGCGCCGACGGCTCGCAGCAGTCCGCCATCGAGCACCTGGCCGACTGGCTGGACGGCTTTCTCGGCGGCCGCCGCTCCTGGCTGCGCAAGCCGCCCGCGGGCGTGTACCTGTGGGGCAGCGTCGGCCGCGGCAAAAGCTTCGTGATGGACTGCTTCTATGCCGCGGCGCCGCTGCAGGCCAAGCGCCGCGTGCACTTCCACGCCTTCCTGCAGGAGCTGCAGCAACGCATGATGGCCTTCGCCGGCCAGGCCGACCCCCTGGCGCGGGCGGCCCGCGACATAGCCGCGCAGACGCGGCTGCTGTGCTTCGACGAGTTCCACGTGCACGACATTGGCGACGCCATGCTGCTCGGGCGTATGCTCAAGGTGCTGGTGGAGGAGGGCGTGGGCATGGTCTGCACCTCCAACTACGAGCCCGAGGGCCTGTGCCCCAACCCGCTGTACCGCGAGCGCTTCCGCCCGGCCATCGAGCTGCTCGAGAAGCGCTTCGACGTGGTGCCGCTGGACGGCGGCGAGGACTACCGCCTGCGCGCCACGCCCCTGGAGAACTGGGGCAGCTACCTGTGGCCGGCGCGCGCCGACGACCTGGAACTGATCGGCGAGCGCCTGGGCCTGGACGAGCAGGCGCAGTTCGACCAGGTGCTGGACGTCAACCACCACCCGCTGCGCATCCACGCCCTGGAGGAGGGCCGCGCCTGGCTCGACTTCAGCGAGCTGTTCGAACGCCCGCGCTCGGCGGCCGACTACCTATGGCTGATCGAGCACTTCCCGCGCATGGCGGTCAGCGGCCTGGGCCCGCTGGGCGACTACCCGCCGGACGTGAGCATGCGCTTCCTCAACTTCATCGACATCGCCTACGACCGCCAGCTGCGCCTGCAGCTGTTCGCCAGCGTGTCGCTGGAGCGCCTGGCCGAAGGTGGCACCGCCATCGATTTCGGGCGGACCCTGAGCCGCTTGCGGCAGTTGAAGCTGGAGCCGTTGTAGGGGAATCGGGCCCGGCTTCGGCGGGGCGGGTGTGCCTGGTGTATCGGCGTACAACCGCGAACGGTTGTACGCCCTACGCACAGGTCGATCATGACGTAGGGCGAATAACCGTTCGCGGTTATCCGCCGCCTGACCTTGGCATGACCCACCTCGGACCCGGCCCGGACTGCCCTTCTGCAGGTGTGGGCGATTATCGCCCCATTTCATTTGCGATTATCGTCCGACGCTTCGATAATCGGCCGAATCTGCCGCCAACAGGACCTCGCCATGACCGACGAACATTCCGCCAGCCAGGCCACCCTGGCCCCGCCCATCGTCGCTTCGCCGGCCAAGCGCATCGAGGCCTTCACCGGCGACCCCAACTTCATGACCTCGCTGGCCCGCGGCCTGGCGGTGATCCATGCGTTCCAGGAGCGCAAGCGCCACCTGACCATCGCCCAGGTCAGCCACCGCACCGAGATTCCCCGCGCCGCCGTGCGCCGTTGCCTGCACACGCTGATGAAGCTGGGCTACGTGACCACCGACGGGCGCACCTATTCGCTGCTGCCCAAGGTGCTGACCCTCGGCCATGCCTACCTGTCCTCGACGCCGCTGGCGGTCACCGCGCAGCCGCTGCTGGACCGCGTCAGCGAGCAGTTGCGCGAGGCCTGCTCCATGGCCACCCTGGAGGGCGACGAGATTCTCTACATCGCCCGCTCGGCCACGCCGCAGCGGCTGATCTCGGTGGACCTCAGCGTGGGCAGCCGGCTGCCGGCCTACTGCACGTCCATGGGCCGCATCCTCCTGGCCGGGCTCGACGACCAGGCCCTGGAGGACTACCTGGCCCACGCCGATCTGCAGGTGAAGACCAGCCGCACCGTGTGCACCCCGGAGGGCCTGCGCGCGAGCATCGCCGAGATCCGCCGGCAGGGCTGGGTGATCATCGACCAGGAGCTGGAGATGGGCCTGCGCTCGGTGGCGGTGCCGCTGAAGGATTCCGCCGGCCAGGTGCTGGCGGCGCTGAACGTCGGCACCCACGTCGGCCGGGTGTCGCGCCAGGAGCTGGAGACGCGCTTCCTGCCAGTGCTGCTGGAGGCCAGCCGGGAGCTGAGCACGCGGCTGTTCCACTGAGCGCCAGGGTTTTGGTCGATAACCGCCCGCAATGGCGATTATCGAATTGAAGCTCTGACAGGCAATTCGTACTGTGGGCCGTCCGCCCGCGAGGGCATCGAATAACAACAATGAGTGACGGCCGCCGGTCCACGCCCCGGTGGCGCCCTCATTCCTGTCCGCCTGCAGGAATCGCCGCATGACCCGTTCCGCCACCCTGCCGTCCACCGGCACCCTGGACGTCCAGTCCTTCATCAATGCCCAGCCGCTGTCGGCATACCAGTACCGCATCGTCCTGCTGTGCTTCCTCATCGTCTTCCTCGACGGCCTCGACACCGCAGCCATGGGCTTCATCGCCCCGGCGCTGACCCAGGACTGGGGCATCGACCGCGCCAGCCTCGGCCCGGTGATGAGCGCCGCGCTGATCGGCATGGTCTTCGGCGCCCTGGGCTCCGGCCCGCTGGCCGACCGCTTCGGGCGCAAGGTCGTGCTGGTGGCCGCGGTGTTCCTGTTCGGCCTGTTCAGCGTGCTCTGCGCCTTCAGCGCCAACCTCGACCAGCTGCTGGTGCTGCGCCTGCTCACCGGCGTTGGCCTGGGCGCGGCCATGCCCAACGCCACCACGCTGCTCGCCGAGTACACCCCCGAGCGCCTCAAGTCGCTGCTGGTCACCAGCATGTTCTGCGGCTTCAACCTGGGCATGGCCGGCGGCGGCTTCATTTCCGCCAAGCTGATCCCGGCTTTCGGCTGGCACAGCCTGCTGCTGCTTGGCGGCGTGCTGCCGTTGGCGCTGGCCCTGGTGTTGCTGCTGTGGCTGCCGGAATCGGCGCGCTTCCTGGTGGTGCGCAACCGCGGCGATGCGCGCGTGCGCCGCGCCCTGGCGCCCATCGCCCCGGCCGAGGTGGCCATGGCCGGTGGCTTCAGCGTGCCGGAGCAGGGCAGCGCGCCCAGCGGCAACGTGCTCAAGGTGGTGTTCGCCGGCCGCTACAGCGCCGGCACCCTGCTGCTGTGGCTGACCTACTTCATGGGCCTGGTGATCGTCTACCTGCTCACCAGTTGGTTGCCCACCCTGATGCGCGACAGCGGCGCCAGCCTGGAGCAGGCGGCCTTCATCGGCGCGTTGTTCCAGCTCGGCGGGGTGCTCAGCTCGGTGGCCGTGGGCTGGGCCATGGACCGCTTCAACCCGCACAAGGTGATCGGCATCTTCTACTGCCTGGCCGGTGTCTTCGCCTACTGCGTGGGGCAGAGCCTGGGCACCCTCGGCCTGCTGGCGGGCCTGGTGCTGGCTGCGGGCATGTGTGTGAACGGTGCGCAGTCGGCCATGCCTTCGCTGGCGGCGCGCTTTTATCCGACCCAGGGGCGTGCCACCGGGGTGTCTTGGATGCTCGGCATTGGTCGCTTCGGTGCCATTCTCGGGGCCTGGATCGGGGCTACCCTGCTGGGGCTGGGGTGGAACTTCGAGCAGGTGCTCACTGCCCTGGTGGTGCCGGCGGCGATTGCCAGTGCGGCGGTGGTGATCAAGGGGGTGGTCAGCCACGCGGATGCGACTTGAAGCGCTGGGGCGTCGGCGCCCGGGAATGACGGCGGATAACGCCGTAGGCGTTATGCGCCCTACGAACTACGGCGTTATCCGCCGAATCGCGGACGGAGTCCGCTCCTACGGTTACAGGGAAGCACGGGCGTAGGAGCGGACTTTGTCCGCGATTGGATTCACCGACCACGCCGGACACCCTGGTGGCACGAATGGCCCCCTCTCCCGCTTGCGGGAGAGGGCTGGGGAGAGGGCGCTCTTACCCCTCAACCCCACAGCCACCAGCAAACCCCCTTCGCGAGCAAGCTCGCTCCTACGAAGAGCCGCCCCGAAAAACGATAACAGACGAGCGGTCACCCCCCACCTGCGAGCGGTAGCGAATGTATCGCAGATGAAAAATTAAGGACACATGCCGCCGCTAACGCCGGCTCGACAATAGGCCCATCGCATCCCGGCCCTCGGCCGGGGTTTCACGCAACTGTCGTTCGAGCGGTTCGGGCCATGAGCTTTGTCATTCACCCGCGCAGACCTGCGCCCAGGGAGGGGGCCGGCGGTCAGCGTGCCTTCACCCTGATCGAGTTGATGGTGGTCGTCGCCCTGGTGGCGATCTTCGCCAGCATCGCCGTGCCGGCCTTCGGTTCGCTGATCGAGTCCAGCCGGGTGAAGTCTTCCGCGTCGGCGCTCTATCGTCTGCTCCAGGCCGCCCGCGCCGATGCCGTGAGCACGCGCACCGCCACCAGCCTGTGCCAGAACGGCAGCGCCTACGAGTGGCTGCTGGTGCGCGCCGGCAGTTGCGCCTCGCTCGATTCCAGCCTGGTGTCGCAGCGCCTCAGCCTGCCGACCAGCATCGGTATCAGCAGCAGCGTCAGCGCACTGACCTTCCATGCCGACGGCAGCGCCGCGGTGGCCAGCCTGAGCCTCAGCGGCAGCAAGAGCGGCAGCAGCTACAGCATCAAGGTCGCCGCTTCGGGCTACATGAGCTTTGGCTCGGGGAGCAGCCAATGACGCGCCGTGGCCTGGCCGGCTTCAGCCTGATCGAAGTGCTGGTGGCGCTGCTGGTGATCTGCGTCGGCGTGCTGGGCATGCTCGCCATGCAGGGCAGGGCGATCGCCTATTCCCAGGACATGGCGGTGCGCGGCACGGCGGCGGCGCTGGCCGACGAGCTGATGGAGACCCTCCGCACCGACCTCTATTCCACCCAGGACGCCGGCACGCCGCTGACCCCGCCGGCCAGCTCCGACTACTACAAGGCCACCGGCAGCGCCTTCCCCGCGGCGCCGAGCAGTTGTGCCTCGCTCGCTTCGCTGAGCGCCTCGCAGCGCCTGGGCTGCTGGGCGCAGCGGGTGCAGCAGGCGCTGCCCGATGCCGCCAGCCTGATGAGCAGCGACTTCCACATCTGCCGCAGCAACGGCGCCAGCACCTGCAGCGGCACCGGCTCGGCCATCGAGATCCAGCTGGCCTGGCGGGTGAAGTCCGGCGAGTGCCTGGAGGCCAGCCCCGGCAGCGACCCGACCATCTGCCACTACGTGCTGCGCGAGGAGCCCTGAATGCCCGCCCATTCCCGCCGCCAGGCCGGCCTCTCGCTGGTCGAGCTGATGGTGGCCATGACCCTCGGCCTGTTCCTGATACTGGGCGTCACCCAGATGTACCTCGACGGCAGCACCCGCACCCGCTACTTCGCCGGCCAGTCCGAGAACCTCGACAACGCCCGCTACCTGCAGCAGGTACTGGACGCGCGCCTGTCCCGGGCCGGCTACCGGCGCCAGCCGTCGGCGCGCATGAGCACCGCCTTCCCGGCGCAGAGCAAGAACGGCTGCAGCTTCGCCGCCGGCCAGGCGCTGGTGCGGGTGGACGCCAACACCCTGTGCCTGCGCTACCAGCCGCGCGACGCCGCCGACACCGACTGCACCGGCGCCTCCCTGGCCAGCCTGCCAGGGCTGACCACGCCCTACGCGACCTTCAGCCCGAGCAACGACGTGGTGGAGAAGATCGGCCTGGCCGGCGGCCAGCTCAGCTGCAACGGCAGCGTGCTGGCCGACAACGTGGCGGCGGTGCACTTCGACTACGGCGTGGACACCGGCACCGACGAGAACGCCCGCCAGGTCGCCAAGTACGTCGCCAGCCCGGGCAGCGCGCAGACCGTGCGCAGCCTGCGCTACACGCTGCTGCTGGCCAGCAGCGGGAGCAACCTGACCGGCGGCATGAGCACCACCACCTGCGCCAACTGGACGACCCTGAGCGGCGGCAGCGCCTGCACCGACGGCGACGGCACCCTGCGGCGCATCGTCAGCGGCAGCAGCATGTTGAGGAACCTGATGCCATGACTATTTCTGTGCATGGGCGGCAGCGCGGCGCCGTGCTGTTCGTCGCCCTGGTGATGCTGCTGGTGCTGACCCTGCTGGCGGTCGGCGGCATGCGCGAGATGCAGCTGGAAGGGCGGATGACCGGCAACCGCCTGGAGCTGCAGCGGCTGACCAGCGCCGCCGAGTCGGCCCTGCGCGAAGGCGAGGGCAGGGTGAGCCAGAGCAGCCGCGCGCTGGAGGCCTGCTCGTCGTCCAGCCCCTGCTACACCGGCCTGGCCAGCAGCTATGCCGCGGACTTCTCCGGCGCCACGGCCTATACCGGGCTGGACGGCGCCACCAGCCTGCCGCGCAACGCGCGCTGGTACCTGCGCTACATCGGCAACAGCTGCAAGGGCGGCTCCGGCGGCAGCGCCAACGCCTACCTGTCCAAGGGCCAGTCCGGCTGCACCTATTACTACGAAGTCAACGCCCAGGCCTACAAGGACAGCGCCAGCGTCAGCACCGGCTGCGCCGCCAACACCCTGTGCCTGCGCTCCAGCACCGCGCTGGTGATCCCATGAGGCCCGCAAGGAG
>Ga0180221_1001791_pt1 | contig 13530 bp, 12 predicted proteins | sample eDN5th37CKraftMG_FD_151339 | JGI IMG/M metagenome (GOLD analysis project Ga0180221, IMG submission 151339) | Enriched Miracle-Growth compost microbial communities from Emeryville, California, USA - eDNA 5th pass 37_C Kraft MG (version 2) (version 2) ...
GTGGGCATACTCTCGGCCGCGCTCAAGAAAGGCGAGCTCGACGCCGCGGGCTACCAGGAGATGATCCGGCACACCACCCAGCTCAATCGCGTGGGCGCCGAGCTGGCCGGCCTGGACGGCGTGCACGCCATGACCGATGTCACCGGCTTCGGCCTGGCGGGCCACCTGCTCGAAATCTGCCGCGGCTCCCGGCTGTCGGCCAGGGTGCGGCTGGCGGACGTGCCGCGCATCGGCATCGCCGCGGAGTTCGCCCGGCGCGGCATCGTCACCGGCGCATCGGCGCGCAACTGGGCCGGCTATGGCGCGCAGGTCGACTGGCCCGCGGACGCGGACGAATGGCAGCGCGCCCTGGTATCGGATCCCCAGACCAGCGGCGGGCTGCTGGTGAGCTGCCGCGCCGACGCGGCCGCGGCGGTGCTGGAAGCCTTTCGCGCGGCGGGATTCGCGCAAGCGGCGGCGATCGGCGACATGCAGCCGGCGCCGGCCGGCAGCCGGCTGGGCTTCGCCTGACACCGTGGGCACGGGCGGTCATTCCCGCGCGGCTGCCCGAAGACATGTTCCCTGCCCGCCGGCGGGCAGGGAACGCAACCCGCCGGCCGCTTCGGCATGGCCGGCGCAACGCCAGGAGAACGCTCATGTACGAAGGAAGCTGCCACTGCGGCGCCGTGCGCTTCACCGTCGACGCCGAATCGCCCTCGAACGCGATAAGCTGCAATTGCTCGCACTGCCGGCGCAAGGGCTTTTTGTTGTCCTTCGTGCCCGCCGGCCAGTTCGCGCTGCAATCCGGCGAGGACGCGCTGGGCACCTACACCTTCAATACCCACAAGATCCGCCACCGCTATTGCAGGGCCTGCGGCACCCAGCCTTTTGCCGAAGGCGCGAACCCCGACGGTTCGCCGGTGCGGGCGGTCAACCTGCGATGCGTCCCGTCGATCGATCTCGACGGGCTGGAAGTGCAACGCTACGACGGCGCCAGCGCATAGCCTAGGGCGCCGGGGATTCCGGTGCGGGGCCGGCCTCCGGATTCGGGGTCGCGGACGGGCTTGCCGGCGGGGGCGGGGAGGAAGTCGACGGGGACGGCGTCGAAGTCGGCGAGTTCGACGGGGGCGGCGTGGACGACGTGGGCGGCGGGGGTGGCGTGGAAGCCGGGGGGGACGGGCCGGAAGCCGCCGGGGTCGCCGCCTGGGACGCCGGAAGGTATTGCTGCAGCAGGCCGAAGAACCCGTCGTAGAACGACTTGCGGGTGATGGTTTCGCTGCTGGTCTTGACCATGGAGTCGTCGCCGGCCCCGAAAGGCAGGGACACCGCGCCCAGCACGCTGACGCCGACGCTGGCGGAATTACTGGTCTTCTTGATCGAATACTGGTCCTGCAGCGCGTTGACGAACACCGTGGAGCGCCCGTCCGAACCGGTGTCGGGGGCGCAGGTGATATTGAAGATGACCTGCGCGTGCCGGCCGTCCTCGTCCTGGAAATTCTTGTGGCCCGTCACGCCGTCCTGCGCCGCCTTGTCCAGGTTGTAACCCTGGCTCAGCAAGGCGCGGCGCGCGGCGTCGCAGGCCGCCGCCTGGCTCGCGGGATAGGACCGCGAATAGGTGTTGCTGCGGGTGAAATCCTCGGTTTCGTAGGCGGTGCGCTCCCGCGCGCAGCCCGCAACGGCCGCCGCCGCGGCGATCGCGGCGCCGGCGCGCAATAAAAATCGTATACGGATCATGAGCTTGGCATCCAAATCGTCGACTGTCCATTATTTCGCGAGACCCCGTGGGAGCATGCTTCCAACCGTGTGCGGGACGCGGACTTTGTAACCATATGCCGGCCATCCGGGGCGGCATTTTGCGCCGCAAGGCGCGTTGCCCGTAGAATCCCCCCACATTTTTTAGAGCGCGCCGGGCACCATGCCGGTGCACGCTCCCGCCATCCCCACTTCGGAGACTCTTTTGAAATTACCGAGCCTGGACGACTTTCTAGCCAACGTTGCCGCACGCGATCCGCATCAACCCGAGTTCATGCAAGCCGTGAAGGAAGTCATGGGCAGCCTGTGGCCGTTCATCCAGAAACATCCCCACTATGCCGACCACGCGCTGCTGGAGCGGCTGGTGGAACCGGAACGCGCCATCCAGTTCCGCGTCGCGTGGACCGACGACCAGGGCCAGGCGCGGGTGAACCGGGCCTTCCGCGTCCAGCACAGCTCGGCCATCGGCCCCTACAAGGGCGGCATGCGCTTCCATCCCTCGGTCAACCTGTCCGTCCTGAAATTCCTGGCGTTCGAGCAGACATTCAAGAATGCCCTGACCACGCTGCCCATGGGCGGCGGCAAGGGCGGCTCCGATTTCGACCCCAAGGGCAAGTCCGACGGCGAAGTCATGCGCTTCTGCCAGGCGCTGATGCTGGAACTGTCGCGCCACCTGGGGCCGAACACCGACGTGCCGGCCGGCGACATGGGCGTGGGCGCGCGCGAAGTCGGCTTCATGGCCGGCATGATGAAAAAGCTCTCCAATTCCGCGGCCAGCGTGTTCACCGGCAAGGGCGTGAACTTCGGCGGCAGCCTGATCCGCCCCGAAGCCACCGGCTACGGCACCGTGTATTTCGCCGAGGACATGCTGCGCCACGTCGGCCAATCGTTGGACGGCATGCGGGTGTCCGTCTCCGGCGCCGGCAACGTCGCCCAATACGCCATCGAAAAAGCCACGGCGCTGGGCGCCAAGGTGGTCACGGTCTCGGATTCCAGCGGCACGGTGGTGGACGAATCGGGCTTCAACCATGAAAAGCTGACGGCGCTGATGCACCTGAAGAACGAAGAGCGCGGCCCGCTGAGCGCCTATGCCAGCCGGTTCAAGCTTCCGTTCGAATCCGGGAAGCGCCCGTGGCACGTGCCGGTGGACGTGGCCCTGCCCTGCGCCACCCAGAACGAACTGGACCTGGACGATGCGCGCACGCTGATCGCCAACGGCGTACGCTGTGTGGCCGAAGGCGCCAACATGCCGTCGACGCTGGAAGCGGCCCACGCCTTCATCGAGGCCCGGGTGCTGTACGCGCCGGGCAAGGCCAGCAATGCCGGCGGGGTGGCGGTCTCGGGACTCGAGATGAGCCAGAACGCGATCCGTCTGTCGTGGAGCCGCGAAGAGGTCGATGCCCGCCTGCACAGCATCATGCGCAGCATCCACGAGGACTGCGTGCGCCATGGCCAGGGGCGCGGCAAATACATCAATTATCTCGACGGCGCCAATATCGCCGGCTTCGTCAAGGTCGCCGACGCCATGCACCAGCAGGGCCTTTACTGACCCCGGCCGGCCGATCGGTCGGCCACTCCCGATCCGGGCCGCGACACGCCCGGCCATATCGCCACGAAGAGGATGGAAACAGAGCGGAAAAAATCGTAATGAGCGGCAGCGGCCCTGCCTGTTACGCTGGATTGAAGCTTAAAGAAAGCTGAACGAACATCCGGCGTCACACGCAGCCCCCATGATCCCGAAAAGGAGCCCGCCATGGCGACTTCCGCCTTCGCCTCGCCCCGTCCCATTCTGCTGGCCACCGATCTCAGCGCGCGGGGCGACCGCGCGCTGGACCGGGCCGTGCGGCTGGCGCGGGAACGCCACGCCCGCCTCCTGGCCCTGCATGTGATGGAACCGTCGGGCGCGGCCCGGCTGGCCGTTCCGGCCTGGCGCCGCATGGATACGGATCACCGCGAACTGGCCGAGCAGCGGCTGCGCGCCGACCTCGGCGACGCCGAGGTCGCGGTGGAGGTCCGCGTGGAAACCGGCAAGCCGGTGGATGTCATCGGCAAGGTGGCGGCCTCGGAAGGCTGCGAGCTCATCGTCACCGGGATCGCGCGCGACGAAACGCTGGGCCGGATCCTGCTGGGCTCGACCGTGGAAAAACTGGTCCGTGCATCGGAGATTCCCACGCTGGTCGTCAAGAACCGCTGCCATGGGCCTTACCGCAAGGCGGTAGTGGCCACCGACTTTTCGGAGGACTCGCGCCAGGCGCTGCTCGCCGCGCGCCGGCTGTTTCCGGACACGCCCTTTACCCTGTTCCATGCGTTCGAGGCCATGCTGGGCGCCAGCGGGCAGGACAGCGTGGAGAGCGCCCGCGCGGAGGCCGAAGCCGCGGCCCGCAAGTTCCTGTCGGACACGCCGGGGCTGGGCGAGGGGCTGGCGACCTCCTTGCGGATCGAGCACGGGCCGCCGGCGACCCTGCTGGCCGACCATGTCTTCACCGAAGGCGTCGAGCTGGCGATCGCCGGGACCCATGGGACGACCGGAATTCTGCGCACGGCCATCGGCAGCGTGGCGGAAAGCCTGCTGGAAAGGCTGCCCTGCGACGTGCTCGTCGTGCGCCAGCCGAAGGCGGAAGACCGGCGCGAAGGCCGCTAACCCCGGTCCGGCTTCAATCCTGGTCGATGCGTTCGACGTCGCGTCGCCGCCACCTGAGCAGGGCCAGTCCCGGCAATGCGATCAGCACTGTCAGCATGAAGAACCCGGGCCAGCCCATGTGCTCGACCAGCGGGGGGGTCAGGGGACCCGCGAGATAGGTGCGCCCCACCGCGGACAGCGCCGAAAGCAGCGCGAACTGGGTGGCGGAGAACTCCCTGCGGCACAGCCCCATCAGCAGCGCGACGAAGGCCGCGGTGCAGAGACCGCCGCACAGGTTCTCCACGCCCACGGCCAGCGCCATCAGCGCGATGCTCTTGGGCCCGACCGCGATCAGCCAGTAGCCCAGGTTGGATACGGCCTGCAGCAGGCCGAAGGCCATCAGCGCGCGATACAGGCCCAGGCGCGCCATGAGACTGCCGCCGGCCAGCGCGCCGACGATGGTGGCGACCAGGCCCAGCAGCTTGTTGACCGTGCCGACCTCGGTCGGCGTGAAGCCGGCGCCGCGGATCAGGAAGGTGGTCGAGAGCGCGCCGGCGAAGGCGTCGCCCAGCTTGTACAGGACGATCAGGGCCAGCACCGTCAACGCTTCCGGCCGGCCGAAGAATTCGCGGAAAGGCTCGGCCACCGCCTGCCCCAGCGTACGCGGCGGCGCGGCCGGCGTTTCCGGGTCGGGGGCCAGCAGCGTGGCGACCGCGCCTGCCACCATCAACGCGCCCATGACGATATAGGTCCGTCCCCAGCCCAGCCAGCTATCGGCCATGATGAGCGCCAGCCCGCCGGAAACCAGCATGGCGACGCGATAGCCCAGCACCGACAGCGCGGCGCCGGCGCCGCGCTCTTCCTTGTGCAGCACGTCCGTGCGGTAGGCATCGAAGGCGATGTCCTGGGTGGCGGAGCAGAAGGCCACCACCACCGCCAGCAATGCCAGCGGGAACAGGGCGTTGGCCGGGGACAGCGACCCCATGGCCACGATGCCCGCGGCCAGCGCAAGCTGCGTCAGGAACATCCAGCCGCGGCGCCGTCCCAGCAAAGGCGGCGCATAGCGGTCGACCAGCGGCGCCCACAGGAACTTCAGCGTATAGGCCGTGCCGACCAGGGTCAGGAATCCGATCTCCTGCAGCGACACGCCTTCGACGGTGGCCCAGGCCTGCAGGGTGCCCCCGGTCAACGCCAGCGGCAATCCGCTGGCGAAGCCGAGCAGGAATAGCGGTGCTACGCGGCGGCCGGCATAGATGTTGGACGTGATAGCGATAATCGCCTCCCGGTTGGAACCCGTACTGCAGCCGGGAGTGTAAACGCTAGGGTCGGGCCTCGACGTCCAGCGGGTACATGGGGCGGCGCAAGCGCCGGAAGTCCAGTTGGGAAAAGTCCGAAGGGCACACGCCCTGCCCCGCGCAATCGATGACGACCTTGGCCACGCCGCCCAGCGCGGCCCGCCAGTGCGCGCGGCTCTTGAGCATGAGATAGCGCTTGGAGGCGGGGTCGATGCCCAGCACGCGGAAGCACGCGATGTCATACGGCTCGATCCGGCGGGAAATCACCGCGATCTCGACCTTGCCCGTATCGAGCACGGCGCAGCGTCCCATGTCTTCCCATTCGCCGCCGGGCCGTCCCAAGGCGAATGCGGCCCCCTCGGGGGGCAGCAAGCCGGAGGCGCCGCGTGGGGGCTCCCATTCGCCGCCGGGCCGTCCCAAGGCGAATGCGGCCCCCTCGGGGGGCAGCAAGCCGAAGGCGCCGCGTGGGGGCCCTCCCTTTCCGCCGGGCCGTCCCAAGGCGGATCCTGCCCCTTCGTTGCGGAAGCGCCCGTCGACGATGCGCTTGACCCGCGCGGTGACGCTCAGCGGCCGCGCCCGCGCGCCGATGGCCGGCAGATGGTTCCTGCCGCCCAGCGCCAGCGTGACGGTGGCGCCGACGCCGGCGCGCTCGGCGGCCTGGACCGCCGCCGGATCGTGGATCGCGAACACCGCGACGTTTTCCAGCCCGGCGCGCAGAATCCCGCACAGCACGGTGGTGGTATCCATGGTGCCGCCCGAGGCGCAATTGTCGAAATGATCGAGCAGCACCGCCGGGCTGCACGACGGCTGCAGCGCCCTGGCCCGCTGCAACGAGCGCTCCAGCGGCTCGACGGTGTACCGGAAGCGCTCGCGGCGCTCCCAGGCGTGGTCGAGCAGTTCGTCGCACCAGCGCCGCGCCTGCCCCGGATCGCCGTCGGTCACCACGACCGCCGACACGCCGGCATGCGGCGTGTCGGCATAGGGAAAGCCCATGAACACCGACGCGGCGAGCGCGCCCTGCCGCTCGATCTCGCGTGCCCGGCACTGGATCTCGCGATTGGGCGAATCGCGGCTGGACTGGCGCATGACGTGCGGCAGCATGGGGCGCAATCCCCAGGCGATCGCCGGCCTTGCCGTCCCGCGCAGGCTGTCCAGGACGGGGCGCGCGGCGCGCAGCCCGGTCTCGTACATGTCGACGTGCGGATAGGTCTGGCAGCCGGCGATGACGGTCGCCGCTTCCGCCATGGCCGGCGACAGATTGGCATGCATCTCCAGCGCCACGCCGATGGGAACGTCCGGCGCGACCTGCCGTATGCGCCGCAGCAGCTCGCCTTCGCCGTCGCCCAGCGACTGCGTGACCATGGCGCCATGCAGGTCGAGCAGCACGGCATCGCAGCCGCGGGCCACGGCGTCGACGATGCGCCCGGCCAGGTATTCGAAGGCGTCGTCGGTCACCGGCCCGCCGGGCCGGGCCGAGCCCGCCACGGGCAGCAGATATTCGGCGCCCGCCTGCTCGGCCGCGGCGATCAGCGCGCCCAGGGCGGTGCCGGTGCAGCGAAAGGCGGCGAGCGCGGCGGCCCCTTCGAGCGGCATGCCGCCCGCGCGATCGAAGCACTCGATCGTCGTCGGCACGGGCGAAAACGTATTCGTCTCGTGCTTCATCTGCGCGATCACCAGTTTCATGGAGCACTCCGGTCAGAACCGTCCGCGACAGGCGCGGCATGGACGCCAGGCAACCGGCGCGGCAGCGGGATGCGGCCGCGGATATTGTGCGACGGCGGACGCCAATAAGCCAGGGTAGGAAAGGCCTGGCGCCGGATGCCGGCGACGCGCCGCCGCGCGGATGCCGATGCCGCCGGCAGCGGCGCAAAGGGAACGGCCGGCTCCGGAGCCGCCTTCACTCCGAAGCGAAGCGGTAGACCGCCAGCGTGCTGCGCCATTGCGGCAGCACGCGGATTTCGCGATCCCCGTTGAACGTGGCGCGGGCCAGGATGCGCAGGCCGAGCTTGGCGGCCAGCGACTCGAAATCGCGCAGGGTGCACAAATGGATGTTCGGGGTGTCGTACCAGGCGTAGGGCATCTGCCCCGTCACGGGCATGCGCCCGCGCAGGATGGACCAGCCGTGCGGCCAGTAGCCGAAATTGGGGAAGGACACCACGCCGTAGCGGGCCACGCGCGCCATTTCGCGCAGGATATGCTCGGTGCGATGCATGGCCTGCAGGGTCTGGGACAGGACCACCGTGTCGAACTGCCGGTCGCCGAACAGCGCCAGCCCGTCTTCCAGGTTCTGCTGCACCACTTCCACGCCGCGCCGGACGCAGGCGATCACGCGCTGGTCGTCGATCTCGACGCCCGCGCCCTCCACCTGCTTGGCGTCGCGCAGATAGGCCAGCAATTCGCCGTCGCCGCAGCCCAGGTCCAGCGCGCGGCTGCGGGGCTCGATCCACGCGGCGATGCGCTCCAGGTCGGGGCGCAGCGCCCGCTTGTTCTCGGCGCGGGGCGCGACCGGGGTCATGGCCGGGGCTCCTTTTTGCGATCCGGGGCAGCCTTTCCTATGCCGAGCTCGCGGGCGATGCGGTCGAAATAGGCCGACACCACGGCGTGGTAGCGGCTATCGTCCAGCAGGAAGGCGTCGTGCCCGTGCGGCGCGTCGATCTCCGCGTAGGTGACGGGGCGCCCGCACTTGAGCAGCGCGCGCACGATCTCGCGCGAGCGCTCCGGCGGGAAGCGCCAATCGGTGGAGAACGAGACCAGCAGGAAATCGGCGCTGGCCGGCGCCAGCGCGCGCGCCAGGTCGCCGCCGTGCTCGCGCGCCGGATCGAAGTAATCCAGCGTGCGGGTGATCAGCAGGTAGCTATTGGCGTCGAAATAGTGCGAGAACTTCTCGCCCTGGTAGCGCAGGTAGGATTCGACCTCGAACTCGACATCGTAGCCGTAGCGGTAGGCGCCGCCGTCGGCGGGCTCGCGCTGCGTGCGGCCGAACTTCTCGGCCATGTCGTCGTCCGACAGGTAGGTGATGTGGCCGATCATGCGCGCCACGGCCAGGCCCCGGCGCGGCACGGTGTTGTGCGCGTAGTAGTCGCCGCCGTGGAAATCGGGGTCGGTGATGATCGCGCGCCGGGCGACTTCGTTGAAGCCGATATTCTGGGCCGACAAGCGCGGCGTGCTGGCCACCACCACGCAATGGGCCACCCGCTCGGGGCAGGTGGTGGCCCAGCTCAGCGCCTGCATGCCGCCCAGCGATCCGCCCATCACGGCGGCGAAGCGCCCGATGCCGAAGCGGTCGGCCAGGCGGGCCTGGGCCAGCACCCAGTCTTCGACGGTCAGCACCGGGAAGGCCGCGCCCCACGGCTTGCCGGTGGCGGGATTGACGCTGGCCGGGCCGGTCGAGCCGAAGCACGAACCCAGGTTGTTGACGCCGATCACGAAGAAGCGGTCGGTATCGACCGGCTTGCCGGGACCGACCATGTTGTCCCACCAGCCGATGTCCTGCGGATCTTCGGCCGAGATGCCGGCCACGTGATGCGAGGCGTTCAGGGCATGGCAGATCAGCACGGCGTTGCTGCGCTCCGCGTTGAGCGTGCCGTAGGTCTCGACCGTGAGTTCGTAGGCGTCCAGCGTGGCGCCGCTGGCCAGACGCAAGGGCTCGTCGAAGGCGATGCGTTCGGGATGCACCACGCCCACGGAACCATGCGGGGCCGGCGAGGCGGCCTGGGCGGAAGCGTGTGCGGAGGGGGCGGCGACGGGGGCGGAATCCCCTGGGGAAAGCAGGGCAGGTGCAGTCATTGCGGACCTCTTTAGCTGGATTTATGAGGCGCCCGCAAGCGGATCAAGCAAATCGGCGCCGAATATCAGGGGCAGATTCTAGCATTTCTTTCCGGCCCGACTTTTGCCGCCGGCCCTTCCCCGGGTGTGCCGGTCAGGCGGCCGTCCGGGCCGCCGGCTCCTGGCCGACGTACTCGTAGGACTCGGTATTGATGCGCGAGATCCGCCACTCCGCCGGCCGGCCATGAAAGGAATAGGCCAGCCGCCGGATCTCCAGCAGCGCGGTTCCCGGCTCGACGCCCAGCCACCTGGCATGGGCCGTATCGGCCACGCAGGCGCGCACGCGCTCGTCGGTGGCGATGACGTTCAGGCCGAACACGTCCTGGTACAGGTTGTAGAGCGTGCTGGGGCGCTCGCGCAGGTGCTTTTCCGTCATGCCTTCGAACAGGGCCTCCGGCACGGAGATCTCGTCGATCAGGACCACGTCGCCGTTGAGCGACAGCCGGTTGACGAACTCGAAGACATGGGCGCCGGCCTCCAGCTCGAGCTTCTCGCGCACCAGGGCGGAGGCGCGCACGCGCCGGAAGCGCAGCAGCTCATGGGTGGGGTAGGACTTGTAGCCGTCCTGCCGCAGCACGCGGAAAAAGCGGAAGAAATGCTGGTTGCGGTTGTGCACCGCGACGAAGGTGCCCCGCCCCTGGTGGCGGATCAGGATGTTCTCGGCGGCCAGCTCGTCGATCGCCTTGCGCAGGGTCCCGATCGACACGCCGAACCGCTCGGACAGGGTCTTTTCCGGGGGAATGGCGTCGCCCTGCTTCCATTCGCCGTTCGACAGCGCTGCCAGGACGGCCTGCTTGACCTGCCTGTAGAGCGGGCTGCCGAGAGGAACGGTGTGCTCGGAGTCGAATTTCATTATGCGGGATGGAAATGCAAAGCGCGAGGGATTGTACCCGTCGCGGACATCTCAATCATATAGATGACAAGGGCATTCATACAATATATTTGAATCATATATATGATATGTTTGACTTCCCGGGAAAACGAAAATAAGATATCCGCCGACATGCTCCGGGTCCCTTGCCCGGATGCTGCCGGCATATTCATATGAACGAGAGGACACAATGATTCACGCCGTACTGCACGAAGCCAAAGATACTGTCGCCGTCGCCGTGGTCGAGGGCATCAAGGCCGGCACCGACCTGAACGCCTGGATCATGGACGACGACAAGATCATCCACGTCAAGGCCATCCAGGACATCCCCATCGGCCACAAGGTCGCCCTCAAGGACATGAAGACGGGCGACACCATCTTCAAGTACGGCGAGGACATCGGCAAGGTCGTGGCCGACATCAAGACCGGCGAGCACGCCCACGTCCACAACATCAAGACCAAGCGCTGGTAAGCCGCCCGCTCATCCGCCTTCCACTTTCACCGAATCCGATTCCGAGGACCTGCTCATGGCTGTCGTCTCTGCCTCCACCACCTTCCGCGGCTACCGGCGCGACAACGGACGCGTCGGCGTTCGCAACCACGTCGTCATCCTGCCCGTGGACGATATCTCCAACGCCGCCGTCGAGGCCGTGGCCAACAACATCAAGGGCACCATCGCCATCCCCCACCCCTACGGGCGCCTGCAGTTCGGCGAAGACCTCGAGCTGCACTTCCGCACCCTGATCGGCACGGGCTGTAACCCCAACGTGGCCGCCGTCATCGTCATCGGCATCGAGGAAGGCTGGACCAAGCGCGTGGTCGACGGCATCGCCGCCACCGGCAAGCCCGTCATGGGCTTCAGCATCGAGCTGCACGGCGATCACGACACCATCATGCGCGCCTCCAAGGCCGCCAAGGAACTCGTGCACTACGCCACCGCGCTCGAGCGCGTGGAGTGCCCCATCTCCGACCTCTGGGTCTCGACCAAGTGCGGCGAGTCCGACACCACCTCCGGCTGCGGGGGCAACCCCACCGTGGGCAACGCCTTCGACAAGCTCTACACCCTGGGCAGCACCCTGGTCTTCGGCGAGACCTCCGAGATCACCGGCGGCGAGCACATCGTGGCCGCGCGCTGCGCCAACGACGCCGTGCGCGAGCGCTTCATGTTCATGTTCGACCGCTACCAGGACATGATCAACCGCTGGAAGACCAGCGACCTGTCCGAGTCCCAGCCCACCAAGGGCAACATCGCCGGCGGCCTGACCACCATCGAGGAAAAGGCCATGGGCAACATCCAGAAGATCGGCAAGCTCTGCAAGGTCGACGGCGTGCTCGACAAGGCCGAGATGCCCACCGGCAAGGGCCTGTGGTTCATGGACTCTTCCTCGGCGGCCGCCGAGATGGTCACGTTGTGCGCGGCCTCGGGCTTCGCGGTGCACTTCTTCCCCACCGGCCAGGGCAACGTCATCGGCAACCCGATCCTGCCGGTCATCAAGATCTGCGCCAACCCGCGCACGGTGCGCACCATGTCCGAGCACATCGACGTCGACACCTCGGGCCTGCTGCAGCGCGAGATGGACCTGGACCAGGCCGGCGACAAGCTGCTCGAGTGCATGCTGGCCACCGCCAACGGCCGCTGGACGGCCGCCGAGACCCTGGGTCATCGCGAGTTCGTACTGACCCGCCTGTTCGAAAGCGCCTGACGCTTCGACGGCCGGCCCGCGGCCGGCCGCTCGCGGTCCCGCCGTCCGACGCGGCGGGACCGCGCTTCCATAGAAAAGAACAACGCTCCCCGCATCCGGCAACGGATGCGGAGGGACGCGTCGCACTCAGAGGATACAAAACCATGTTCGAAGACCACTCCGACGCGCCCGCATCGACGCAGCGGCGCAAGGCGCTGGGCGTCCTGGGCGCCGGCACGTTCGCCATGCTGGCCGCGCCGTTCGGCCGGGCGCTGGCTGCCGACTGGCCCCGGCATCCCATCAATTACGTGGTGCCGTTTCCGGCCGGCGGGCTGACCGACGTCGCCGCGCGCCAGGTCGGCAAGGCCCTGGCCACGGCCGAGGACTGGAACATCGTCATCGAAAACAAGCCCGGCGGCAGCGCCAATATCGGCGCGTCCTACGTCGCCCGCTCGACGCCCGACGGCCTGACCTGGCTGGCGATCACGCTGTCGCACGCCGCCAACGCCACGCTGTTCGAAGGCAAGGCGGGCTACGACCTGATGCAGGACCTGACGCCGCTGGCCGGCATCGCGTCCTCGCCGATGATGGTGGTGGTCAACGCCAAGAGCGACATCAAGACCATGGACGACCTGGCCCGCGCCGCCACGGCCCGCTCGCTGGCCGCCGGCTCCAGCGGCAACGGCACGCCGCCCCACCTGACGCTCGCGCTGTACCAGAGCCTGACGGGCGCCACGCTGCTGCACGTGCCCTACAAGGGCGGGGCGCCATCGCTGACCGACCTGATCGGCGGGCAGATCGACGTCGTGTTCTCCAACTATCCCGAATCGCTGCCGCACGTGAAGAGCGGCGCCCTGCGCGCGCTGGCGATCAGCGGCAAGGCGCGCAGCCCCGAGCTGCCCGACGTGCCGACGGTGGCCGAGGTCGGCCTGCCGGACCTGGTGGTGGAGAACTTCACCGGCGTGCTCGGACCGGCCGGCATGCCAGCCGATGTCGTCGAACGCATCGGCAACGCCATCGTCGGGCAGGTGCGGCAGCCCGACATGCAGGCTTCGCTCGCCAGGCTGGGATTCGTGGCGCAGCCGCGCGGCCCGGCCGAGTTCAAGCAATACCTGGGCGGCGAAGTCGCGCGCTGGTCCAGGATCATCCGCCAGGCCAACATCCAGGCCGGCTGAACGATGCGCGGCCGCCGGACGCGCGTCCGGCGGTCGCGGCACTACGGGTTTCCCCGCCCTTTTCAGGCCCATTTCTGGTGCATGTCAATTCATCTATATGATCTGATTGACGGGCCCGGATTTCGTAAATAAGATGGCCGGCATACCTGACCACAAGCGCAACGGCGGTCCGTGCGCCGGCTGCGCCACCTACCGGAGGAATCGATGATTCACGCCGTACTGCACGAAGCCAAAGATACTGTCGCCGTCGCCGTGGTCGAGGGCATCAAGGCCGGCACCGACCTGAACGCCTGGATCATGGACGACGACAAGATCATCCACGTCAAGGCCA
>Ga0180221_1001793_pt1 | contig 13525 bp, 15 predicted proteins | sample eDN5th37CKraftMG_FD_151339 | JGI IMG/M metagenome (GOLD analysis project Ga0180221, IMG submission 151339) | Enriched Miracle-Growth compost microbial communities from Emeryville, California, USA - eDNA 5th pass 37_C Kraft MG (version 2) (version 2) ...
GGAAAAGGCTTCGAGCATCCTTGCGGCCGCCAAGCCCTTCACCGAGACGTTCCAGCTCAAGGGCCGGACCTATTACCGCGCTCGCTTCGGCGGCTTCGAGGACAAGACGGCCGCCTGGGATGCCTGCGCTTCGCTTAAGAGGAAAAGCGTGGATTGTTATGCGGTGCAGAACTGAGCTTCTGCACCGTCCTTCCAAGTAATCGCGTGAGGGGATTAGCGATGACCGGACAGGAGAACGTCTCGAGCCTCGTTGATGCGAGCGGCAAGAAAGGCGGAGCCGCCCAGATCGGGATGCAGGCGCTGCATCAGGCGGCGATGAGCCTTGCGGATTTCCGCCGTGGACGCTCCCACTTCAAGACCAAGGATCTTGTAAGCCTCCTCCTCGGTCATGGGGCCAGAAGCTGGCGCGCTTCGCTGCCGCCGGTTCTGGTCCGCCTCAACGCGTTCGCGCCAGACGGGAAACCGGCCGTCAAGATACGTTTCCAGTAGCTGCAGGCTTTCTTCATCGCCGGAGAGTTCGCCGTGGAGCGCCATCAGTTCGTCCAGGGTCATCTCTGCGAGCTTCCGTCCCTCGAAGCGTCCAGCCAGCACCGCCCCCTCGATCGCCCCCGTATCGTGATCGAGTTCCATTTCAAGCGCCGCGGACCGAACGCTGGACCGCGTTCCCGTTGAACGCCGGCTGCGGTTGCTTAGGCGATTGGACCCCAGCCATGCGGCAGCCAGCGAAAGCAGCGTGCCGCCAAGTCCCGCCCTCCCGGCAAAAAGCAATATCAGTCCGCAGAGACCGATGAGCGTCGGCCCCGCTATCCTGACCGCTGCGGCGACCGCCGGCGGGCTTGCGCGCGTGAAGGCATAGGCGGCAAGCACCAGCACGAACAGAAGTCCGACGAGAAAAAGCGGAGACGTCATTTCTTGCCGCTGAGATGTCCGATCATGAGCCGGTCCTCCCGCCGCCCTCTCGCTTCGAGCGCCGGCAGGCCGCCGGTCGCATAAACCGCCACCGCCCCAAGAAGCTTGGCCAGGGCATCGGCCGCATTGCGATCGAAGCGAAACCAGGCGCCCTTCGAAAGCCGCGCAATGTCCTTGAAGGCGCGCGAAGCAACCGGGTCGTGACCCTCCTGAAAGACGAAAACCGGCACATTTTTCAGCCCCAGCTCGCCTGCCCGCTCGGCGAGCACGTCCACGTTCTCCTCCATCGCGTCTCCGATGAAGACGAGCGCATTGACCTTGCCTCGCGCATTCTCCTTCAGCGCATGGGAGAGCACCTTGCCGAGCTGCGTGCGTCCGCCACGGCAGTCGATCCTGGTCATAAGCGTCTTGAGCGCATTCGTGTTCGTCACGAACTGTGAGGCAGCGCACTCGCCATACCCGCGGTAGTAGACGAGTTGGACGCTGAGCGAGCCCGTCCCGCCGACGGCGTCGAACATCTCGGCCTGTATCTCGCAGGCAAGATCCCAGGTGGGTTGGCGGCTCATGGTGGCGTCGATAGCGAGGATCAGGCGCCCGCTCCTCTCGCCGGTCGCTGCAATCGCCCGGGCCTGGCGCACAAAGGCATCGATCGCGCTCTTGTCCGAGCGCGGCTTGGACACGTCCGTCCCGTTCCTGATCTCGGCCGGCGTCTTCCTGTCGCTCATGAAAAAGACATGTGCTCTCCGGCGACGCCTGACAAGTCCTTACAACAAACCGAGTTCCGTCAGCTCGCGCCGCAGATGGTCCGGCAGGTCACCCGCGGCGGAACCGGGGCGGATATCGTCCGGCGCATCTTCCGGCTTCAGATATCGCCAGCCCTGGAACGGGCGGCGCGGCTGCCATTCCGTGCGCACGACGACGGGGTCGAGCACCAGCCGGCAGCGCTGGATCCCCTCACCGTCCAGGAACGGTCGGATGTCCAGCAGGCGCTGCCGGCATTGCACCATCCCCTTTATCACCCAATAGAGCGAACCGGCGCCGGTGATTTCTTCAACCTGCTTCGGCACCATGCGCGTTATATGATACTGTTCGACAGGCTCGCCCCTCCGCCTCTTTTCCTCGAGCCGTTGGGCAATCCACTCTTCCAGGTCCTCGGGGCTCTCGCAGCCCACGCACAATTTTATGAGATGAAGCGCCATCGCCGCACCATCGGGAATATCGGTGCCAAGGTCAACGCGGCCCTGCCCTTTCCACAGGCGGTAGTCAGCATTCTACCACATTGACGGCAAGCCCGCCGAGGCTCGTTTCCTTGTAGCGCTCGTTCATATCGATCCCGGTCTGGCGCATGGTCTCGACTGCGGCATCCAGCGAAACGAAATGCTTGCCGTCGCCCTTGAGCGCCAGCGACGCGGCCGTGACCGCTTTTACCGCGCCCAGCGCGTTGCGTTCTATGCAGGGTACCTGCACGAGGCCGGCTACCGGGTCGCAGGTCATCCCAAGATGGTGTTCGAGGGCTATTTCGGCCGCGTTCTCCACCTGCTCGGGCGTACCGCCGAGTACGGCTGCCAGCCCTGCCGCCGCCATGGCCGAGGCCGAGCCGACCTCGCCCTGGCAGCCCACCTCTGCGCCGGAGATCGAAGCATTGTGCTTGATAAGCCCGCCGACGGCCGCGGCCGTCAGCAGGAAATCGCGAACGCCGTTCCTGTCGGCATCTGGATGGAAGCGCAGCCAATAGCGCATCACCGCAGGCACGACACCCGCCGCGCCGTTGGTGGGCGCGGTGACGACGCGCCCGCCGGCCGCATTCTCCTCGTTGACGGCCATAGCATAGACGGAGAGCCAGTCATTGGCGGCGAGCGGATTGGGCCGGTTCTGCCGCCACTCTTCTTCGAGCTTTTCATGCAGCGCCCGCGCACGGCGGCGCACCTTCAGCCCGCCGGGCATGATCCCGTCCTGCGTCAGGCCGCGTTCGATACAGCCGCGCATTGCGTCCCAAATGCCGTCGAGACCCGCATCGAGCTCATCCGCGCTTCTGTAAGTAAGCTCGTTCGCCCGCTTCATCTCGGCGATCGAGAGCCCGCTTGAGGCCGCCATCTCCAGCATCTCCCGCGCGTTGGCGAATGGATAGGGAATGTTGCGGTCCACATTCGGCTTCTTGTCAGCCTTCAGGCTTTGCAGCTCTTCCTCCGAAACGACGAAGCCGCCGCCGACGGAGTAGTAGATTCTCCGCAACAGCAGCCGATCGTCCGCATCGAACGCGCTGAAAGCCATGCCGTTGGCATGGCCGGGCAAAGGATTTTTCCTGTCGAAGATGAGGTCGCTGTCGGGATCGAAGCGGTATTCGGGATGTCCGGGCGGCGAGAGCCGCTTGGTGCTCCTGATCCGTTCCAGAACGGTATCCGCCTTGTCGGGGTCTATGGTCGTGGGAGTGAAGCCCTGCAGGCCCAGAATTACGGCGCGGTCGGTCGCGTGGCCCACGCCCGTAAAGGCGAGCGATCCATGAAGGCTGACGGACAGCCGCTTGATTTCCGCGCCCACCGGCCGCGGCCATTCCCCTTCCGCGATCTCGCGCAGGAAACGCTCGGCAGCCACCATCGGGCCCATCGTATGTGAGCTCGACGGGCCGATGCCGATCTTGAAGAGATCGAAGACAGAGAGGAACATGTTGAACTCCAGCCGGACTCGCTTGCTCGTTTAGGACCAAGGCGGATATGCGGGTGGAGTTGCGCCGGCGCAAGGTCCAAAAGAAAACGGGGCGCAGGCCAGACGCCGCGCCCCGTTTTCAATCGTGCACTGGATTTCAGCTCGCTGTCATCATGGCGACTCCGTCGCCCCCAACAAAAAGCCAGGCCAGAAGGATGATGCCGGCTAGGCCGATCACCGCCTTCGCGGTTACGCCCCAGCACGATTTCTGAACGGGTTCGTCCATGGAATTTCCGTGTTTCATTTTGCGTGACGGCGTCTCGTCCCCGACCGTCACAGTGGCCGAATACCCTCAAGCATGCTGCAATGCAATATCAAAAGCGGCAGGAGCTTGGCAACGGTCGACCACTGCGGCCATCAATATAAGCGCAATCCCCGAAAATTCAATGGTTTGGGCGTCCAAAGGCGTTTGCACTTTTTCAACAATTGTGACTGCATTGGGGCAAGTCGTTAACGCTCAAGCACAGGCAGGATGCTGTCGCTGCGGCCGAGGAGCCGATAGGCGATGAGCCCCACCCATTCGCGGATGCCGAGGCTCGTGTTGCGCAGTGAATCGAGCACGTTGTCGTCGGTAAGCCCCGGCCTCTCAAGGCCGGTCGTCTTGTAGTCGGCGGGCCAGGGCACGACGGGAAAGCCTGCCTGCCGGAAAGCGCCCATCGCGCGGGGCATATGGAACGCAGAGGTCACCAGTAGCCACGTCTCGCCCGGCCCAGGTTTGGCGATGGCCAGCGAAAGACGCGCATTCTCGAACGTATCGCGGGACTGATTTTCGAGCTCGATCCGCTCCGGCGCGACGCCCAGCGCCGTCAGCAGCCGAGGCGCGGTATCCGCATCTCCTTCGCCCGGCAAAAACACTGATCCGGAACCGCCGGAGACGAGCAGCCGCGCTTGCGGGTATCGGCGCGCAAGGATCGCGGCCTCGACGAAACGGTCTCCGCTGTCGTTGAGTTCATAGCCGCCGCGCGCCAGGTTGACGGCGCCCTCGAAGCCGCCGCCCAGCACGACGATCCCGTCCACGTGCTGCGGCGCCGGGTCGGGACGCGCGAATCTGCCCTCCAGGGGATGAAGAAGCAGCGCGCCGAAGGTCGTCCAGCCGGCTAGCGCGATCACCAGAAGCGCCGATGTCGCCAGGGTGATCGACAGCCGCCGCCAGCGAAAGACAGCGCAGACGATCGCCGCCGCGATGAGGAGGCCCACGAGATTGAACGGCTGCACCAGCGCCCAGAAGATGGCGGAGGCCAGATGAAACATTTTTTTCCTCAAGCCGAATCATGAAATTGTGCTTGAGGTTACCTTCCTGCGCCCGGCCAGGCACGCCCGCGCCCGGCGAATACCGGTGTTACCACCAGCGCTTCGGCTCGAACCTGCCCGCTGCCTGCTCGATAACATGAGCCGTGCGGAACAGCGTTTCCTCGTCGAAGGCGCGGCCGATGAGCTGGAGGCCCAATGGCAGGCCATTGGAGTCCAGCCCTGCCGGCACCGCGATGCCGGGCAGGCCCGCCATGTTCACCGTCACGGTGAAGATGTCGTTCAGGTACATCTTCACGGGATCCGCGGCCATGTCCTGGTCGGCGATGCCGAAGGCGGCCGATGGTGTCGCGGGCGTCAGGATCGCATCGACCCCGGCCTCGAAAGCCTGCTCGAAGTCGCGCTTGATCAGGGTGCGCACCTTCTGCGCGCGCAGGTAATAGGCGTCGTAATACCCGGCCGAGAGCACATAGGTGCCGATCATAATGCGCCGCTTCACCTCGCGGCCGAAGCCGGCGGCGCGCGTGTTCTCGTACATTTCCGTGATGTCGCGGCCGGGCACGCGCAAGCCGTAGCGCACGCCGTCATAGCGGGCGAGGTTCGACGAGGCCTCGGCCGGCGCGACGATGTAATAGGCCGGCAGCGCATATTTCGTGTGCGGAAGGGAGATATCGACGATCTCGGCGCCGGCATCGCGCATCCAGTCGATGCCCTTCTGCCAGAGCGCCTCGATCTCGGCCGGCATGCCGTCAACGCGGTACTCCTTCGGGATGCCGATCCTCAGCCCCTTCACCGACTGGCCGATGGCCGCCTCGTAATCCGGCACGGGAATGTCGATGGACGTCGTATCCTTGGCATCAACCGAGGCCATGGATTTCAAAAGAATTGCCGCGTCCCGCACGTCGCGCGCAATCGGCCCCGCCTGGTCGAGCGAGGAGGCGAAGGCGACGATGCCCCAGCGCGAGCAGCGCCCGTAGGTGGGCTTGATGCCGACGGTGGCGGTAAAAGCAGCCGGCTGCCGGATCGATCCGCCCGTATCGGTCGCCGTGGCGCCCGCGCACAACCAGGCAGCGACCGCAGCCGCCGAGCCGCCCGAAGAACCGCCGGGCACGAGATCCTTGTTGCCGCCTTCCGCGCGCCACGGGTTCACCACCGGGCCGTAATAGGAAGTCTCATTGGAGGAGCCCATGGCGAACTCGTCCATGTTGAGCTTGCCGAGCATCACCGCGCCGTCGGCCCACAGATTGGCCGTCACCGTCGATTCATAGCGCGGCTTGAAGCCATCCAGCACGTGGCTGCAGGCCTGGGTGTGCACACCCTCCGTGGCGAAGAGATCCTTGATGCCGAGCGGCACGCCCTCCAGCGCCCGCGCACTGCCCCCCATGAGGCGCATGTCCGACGCCTTCGCCATCTCGCGCGCCTTGTCTGCCGTTACGGTGATGTAGGCGTTGAGCCGCTCGTTCGCCGCCGTGATGGCGGAGAGGTAAGCTTCCGTCAGTTCGAGCGCCGTGAACTCCTTGGCGGCCAACTTGGCTCGGATGTCCGCAATCGTGAATTTCGTAAGCTCGGTCATATTATTCCGTTCAGGCAGCCGCAGATTCAGCGGAAAGATCTTTTGGTTGCTCCACCATCATGTGGAACGGCATCTGGCACGACGATCCTGGCGTCCGGCTATTCCACCACCTTCGGCACAAGGAAGAAATGCTCGTTGGTCTGAGGCGCGTTGGCCACGATATCCTCGGCCTTGCTGCCGTCGGTCACCTTGTCCGCCCGCATCTTCATGGTCGTGGGGATGACGGAAGTCATCGGCTCGACATCCGTAACGTCCACTTCGTTCAGCTGCTCGACAAAGCCGAGAATGGCGTTGAGCTCGCCGGTCATGCGGCTCGCATCCTGCTCGTCCACGGCGATCCTCGCCAGCCGGGCCACGCGCTTGACGGTGTCGATATCGACGGACATGCTTCATTCTTCCTTGCTAGGGAATCTGGCACAGGGCTACCGCATCGGCCCGAAAACCGGAATTGGTTTCCGGAAAGCACGATGCATAGATTCAATAACTTACAGCGTCCTTTGTGCGTCCTGTAGGACGCACGGCGCTGTATAGTCGCGCCCGGCGCTATGCGCAACAGCTTCAAGCCGCTCGATCGGCTATAGTTCTATCTGCTGACCGGGCTGCGGCGTCAGCACTTTCGTCTGCGTCCCCTTCAGGCCCTCGATGAACTTGTCGGTGGTCTGGTCGACAATCGGGAAGCTCGCATAATGGCAGGGAATGACTGTCTCGAAGCGGAAGAAGCGCCGGCAGGCCAGTGCCGCCACGGCGCCGCCCATGGTGAAGCGATCCCCGATCGGCACCAGGCCGATCTGCGGCTCATGCAGTTCCTGGATCAGGGCCATATCGCTGAAAATATCGGTATCGCCCATGTGATAGAGCGTCTTGTCCTCCGGGAAATGCAGGACGAGGCCGCCGGGATTGCCGAGATAGACATTGTTGCCGTCGTTCAGGCCGAACGAGGAGGAGTGAAGAGCCTGCACTAAAGTGGTGGTGAAGCCGCCGCAATCGACGGTGCCGCCCAGATTGCCGGGATTGATCTTGCCCTTGTCCACGCCTTGGCCGACCAGGTGCATGCAGATTTCGAAATTGGCAACGAGCATCGCGCCCGTCTTCTTCAGGATCGCCAGCGCGTCGCCGATGTGATCGGCATGACCATGGGTGAGCAGCAAATGGGTGATGCCTTCCGCCGGCCCTTCCCAGCCACCGTTCCATGAAGGGTTGCCGGACAGAAAGGGATCGATGAGAATCTTCGCGTTTGCCGTCTCGATCCTGAAAGCAGAATGGCCATACCACGTTATTTTCATGCCAGGACTCCTCGATTGTTTGCGCGGAAGATAAAACGGAGAAAGTCTGAGTCAAATGAGGATGCGCGTGTGAGCGTGGTTTCCATCGAGGAACTGGAAAACGCCCGGGCCTATGGCCGGCCGCTCGCTGCGCTCGACCTCGGCACGAAAACGATCGGCGTGGCGGTTTCCGATCTCGGCCTTTCCTTTGCCACGCCGCGGACGGTCATCCCACGCAAGAAGTTTCAGGAAGATGCGAAGGCGCTCCTGCATTTTCTTTCGCGCGAGAATGCTGGCGGCATCATCGTCGGGCTCCCCGTGAACATGGACGGCAGGGAAGGTCCTCGGGCCCAGTCCACACGCGCCTTCGTGCGCAATCTACAGCCGCTGACGAAGCTTCCCATCGCCTTTTGGGACGAGCGCCTCTCTACGGTTGCGGCCGAGCGGGCGCTGATCGAAATGGATGTCTCGCGGGCGAAACGCGCCCAGCGGATCGATTCGGCGGCCGCAGCCTTCATCCTGCAGGGTGCGCTCGACCGCCTCCAGGCGCTGCGCGCGCAATCCAGGGATAACGGCCGATCCAACGGCCAATGACCTGACGCCGGCGAAAGGCGACGATGCCGGTGAGGAGGAGAGTGTCGATTATGCAGCCCTTTGCCAACAGGAGCGGTATGGTGGCCGGCTCGATTCCCAGGATGTCGCCGTAATGCCTGAAGACGAGGTCATGAACCTCGCGGCTCAGAAACAGGAACCCGAGGTTCAGGTCGTTGACGGAAAGGAAATACCAGGCCCAGAACAGGGCAAGCGGCGTTGCCCATAAGATAAAAATGTACCGCATTGCCGCGGCCCTCCCATCCCGACGTCCCGTTTTCGACACTGGACCGGCCGCGGGAGAGCGGCAACTTCAACTTTCGGGTAACCTTAACAGCCCTGCCGCACGCTCGGTCGCGGTTCAGATGGTTTCGGGGTAAAGCATATCCACGATTGCGGTCGCATCATGCCGCGCATCGAGCATTCCATAGGTGCCGCGCCACTGGCCCGCCAGCCGCGTCTCGATGAAGGCGTCGGCCACCTGCCCTGCCCCGAGCCGCTTCAGCTCGGCGGCGGCGGCGGCCAGCGCCAATTGCTCGGTGAGGATCCGGCCCGCACCCTCGTCGCTTTCGCACACGCGCATGGCTGCGGTGAGCACTTCGACCGTCCCCCGGCCGGCTGGGCCCAGATCGCGGCTCATTCCCTCCAGCACATCCTCGAACAGGCTCGCGTTGCGGGAGAGAACACGCAACACGTCGAGCGCCATCACATTGCCGGAGCCTTCCCAGATCGCGTTCACCGGCGCCTCGCGGTAATAGCGGGCAAGCGGCGCCTCCTCCACATAGCCATTGCCGCCGAGGCACTCCATCGCCTCGTAGATCACTGCTGGCGCTATCTTGCACACCCAGTATTTGGTGACCGGCGTCATCACGCGGGCATAGGCGGCCTCGGAGCGGCTGTTCGCCGCCTCATCGAACGAGCGCGCCAGCCGGAACGCAAGGGCTGTCGCTGCCGCCACGTCGAGGGAAAGATCCGCGAGCACCCGGTTCATCAACGGCTGCTCCAAAAGCGCCTTGCCGAAGACGCTGCGGTGGCGGGCGTGATGCGCCGCCTCGGCAAGCGCTGCCCGCATGAGGCCCGCCGAGGCGAGCGCGCAATCGAGCCGCGTCAGTGTGACCATGTCCATGATGGTGCGGATGCCGGCGCCCGCCTCGCCCACCAGATAGCCGAGCGCCCCGTCGAACTCGACTTCCGCTGAGGCGTTCGAGCGATTGCCGAGCTTGTCTTTGAGCCTCTGGAAGCGGAAGCCGTTGCTCGCGCCGTCATCCGTCAGCCTGGGCAGCAGAAAGCAGGAAAGCCCTTCCGCGGCCTGCGCCAGGGCCAGGAAACCGTCGCTCATGGGCGCCGACATGAACCATTTATGGCCGTTGATGCGGTAAAGCCCCTCCCCGGCCGGCTCGGCCCTGGTCGTGTTCGCGCGCACATCCGTGCCGCCCTGCTTCTCCGTCATGCCCATGCCCAGCGTCACGCCCTGCTTCTGGGCGACGGGCTTGTTGGAATTGTCGTATTTGCGCGCGATGACGCGCGGTGCCCAGGCGCGGAACAAGGTCGGATTGGACATGAGCGCGGCAAGAGCGGCACTCGTCATGGTGAGCGGGCACAAATGGCCGCATTCGAGCTGGGCCGTCAGGTAGAACCGCGCCGCCCGCGCCTGATGGCGCTGGCCCTTCTCGTTCTCGCCGTCCTCCCAGATGGAGGAATGGAGGCCGGCGCCCACCGACCGCCGCATCAGGGCATGATAGGCGGGGTGGTACTCCACGAGGTCCACCCGGTAGCCGTATCGGTCATAGGGCTTGAGAACGGGAACATCGGAATTGGCGAGCCGAGCGAGTTCCTGCGCTTCCGGGTTGCGCACAAAACGGCCGAGCTGCTCCAGATCCTTCCGCACCACGTCGGAGAAACCCTCGGAGAGCTGCACGAGCAGCGGATCCGTGCGCCACGCATTCGTGCCGCTTATCGGCGGCGGCTGGTTCAGCACCTCTTCATTCTTCATGAAACCTCCTGCGAGGCGGTGAACCCGCATATTGTGAAAAAAGCCGTCGATTCTGATATAGGCATCATATCAACAAAATGCCTTATCTCTTTTTCCTTGCCTCATAAAATGGCGGGGAGAAGCTGCGCACAGGCTTTTCGGTGCTTGCGGGCCGAACGCCGCAGGCCTATAGCAGCGCTTTAAGATGACTGACGCTCCGGGCTTTCCCCTCTTCCCTCACCGCCACCTCTTGGGCATCAAGGGCCTTTCGCCCGACGATATCGAGTTCCTGCTCGATCGGGCCGATACCGCCGTTGCAATCTCGCGGCGGCCCGAGAAGAAGCTCGCCACCCTACGCGGGCGCACCCAGATCAACCTGTTCTACGAAGCCTCCACCCGCACGCAATCCTCCTTCGAACTGGCGGGCAAGCGGCTGGGCGCCGATGTCATGAACATGTCGGTGGCAAGCTCCTCGACCAAGAAGGGCGAGACGCTGCTCGACACGGCCATGACGCTCAACGCCATGCGGCCGGATATCCTCGTCATCCGCCACTCGGCGGCGGGGGCGGCGGCGCTGCTTGCGCAGAAGGTGGGCTGCTCGGTGGTTAATGCCGGTGACGGTGCGCACGAGCACCCGACGCAGGCCCTCCTCGACGCGCTCACCATCCGCCGGGAAAAGGGCCGGATCGCCGGGCTCGTCGTGGCGATCTGCGGTGACGTGCTCCATTCGCGCGTCGCGCGATCGAACATCCTCCTCCTCAACGCGCTGGGGGCGCGTGTGCGGGTTGTGGCCCCTTCAACTCTTCTGCCTTCCGGCATCGGCCAAATGGGCGTCGAGCCTTTCACGAGAATGAACGAGGGGCTTGCCGGCGCCGACGTGGTGATGATGCTGAGACTCCAGCGCGAGCGCATGGCCGGCACCTTCGTGCCCTCCGTGCGTGAATATTTCCGCTTTTTCGGCCTCGATTCCGAAAAGCTCAAGGCAGCCAAGGAGGATGCGCTGGTCATGCATCCCGGTCCCATGAATCGCGGCGTCGAGATCGCTTCGGAAGTGGCGGACGGTCCGCATAGCGTGATCCAGGATCAGGTGGAAATGGGGGTTGCCGTGCGCATGGCGGTGATGGAGGCATTGCTTGACCCGCGCCGCAATGGAGACGCGGAATGAGCGTCACGGTTTTCGCCAATGCGCGCGTGGTCGATCCCTCGCGCGGCCTGGACGAGGCCGGCACGGTCATCGTGAAGGACGACAGGATCGTCGCTTCCGGTCCGGCGGCGCAAAACCAGGGACATCCTGAAGGCGCGACCGTGGTCGATTGCGACGGCAAGGCCATTCTGCCGGGGCTCGTCGATTCCCGCGTCTTCATTGGCGAGCCGGGCGCGGAGCACCGCGAGACCATCGCCTCGGCGGGAAACGCCGCCGCCGCGGGCGGCGTCACGTCCATCGTCATGATGCCGGACACGTCGCCGGTCATCGACGATGTGGCACTTGTGGAATTCGTGCTGCGGACGGCGCGCGAGACCTCGCCCGTCAACATCTTCCCCGCGGCAGCCATCACCAAGGGACTGGCCGGCCACGAGATCAGCGAGTTCGGCCTGCTGCGCGATGCGGGTGCGGTGATGCTCACCGAAGGCCGCTGCACGATCGCGAGCGCGCTTCTCATGCGGCGGGCGCTCACCTACGCGCGCGACATGGGCATGGTGATCAGCCATTCCACCCAGGATGCGGATCTCGGCTCCTCCGGCGTCATGAACGAGGGGCTGCTCGCGAGCTGGCTTGGCCTTCCCGGGATCCCCCGCGAGGCCGAGACGATACCGCTCACGCGCGACCTGATGCTGGCCGCCCTCACCCGCGGGCGCTATCACGCCGCGGAGATCTCGACCGCCATGGCGGCGACGGCGATCAAACGCGCCAAGGATGAAGGCACGCAGGCCACCGCTGGCATCAGCATCAACAATCTCTGCCTGAACGAGAACGATGTCGGCGAGTACCGCACGTTCTTCCGGCTCTCGCCCCCGCTCCGTTCGGAGGAAGACCGCGTCGCCATGGTCGAGGCCGTCAAGGACGGGACGCTGGACGTGATCCATTCGGCTCACGACCCGCAGGACGTGGACACTAAGCGCCTGCCCTTCTCCGAGGCTGCGGTCGGCGCCGTCGGGCTTGAAACCCTGCTGGCTGCGGCTCTGCGCCTCTACCACTCGGGTGACGTGCCGCTTCTGCGCCTCGTGGAGGTGCTTTCGACCGCGCCGGCGCGCCTCTTCGGCCTGCCCGGAGGAACCTTGAAGCCAGGTGCTTCGGCCGACCTCATCCTTGTCGACCTTGACGCGCCCTGGATCGTGCGTGAAGAAAGTATCCGCTCGCTGTCGAAGAACACCGCCTTCGAGGGCGCCCGCATGCAGGGCCGGGTATTGCAAACTGTGGTTGCCGGACGCACAGTATTTACAACCTGATTCTCGGGAGGGCTCATGGGTGTGACGGGCTGGTCAGCATCGTTGCCGGTACTGCTGACCGCGCTTTTTTTCGGCTATCTTCTGGGCTCCATCCCCTTCGGCTTCATCATTACCCGCGCGGCGGGCCTTGGCGATGTCCGAAAGATCGGCTCCGGCAATATCGGCGCCACCAATGTGCTGCGCACCGGCAAGAAGGGCCTGGCGGCGCTGACGCTGCTGCTCGATGCGCTGAAGGGCACCATCGCAGTGCTCGTTGCCGGGCTCTACGGCCCGGAAGCTGCCGCCGCGGCCGGCTTCGGCGCCTTTCTCGGCCATCTCTTTCCCGTCTGGCTGGGCTTCAAGGGCGGCAAGGGTGTCGCCACCTATCTCGGCATCCTCATCGGTATGGCATGGCAGGGCGCGATCGTCTTTGCGGTTGCATGGCTGCTTGTGGCCTTCGCCACCCGCTACTCCTCGCTCGCGGCCCTGGTGGCGGCGGTCTGCGTTCCCATCGCTCTTTATATTTTCGGCCATATCCTGCCTGCGGAACTCTTCATCGTTTTGAGCCTTCTCGTATTCCTGAAACACCGCGCCAACATCGCGCGGCTGATCCAGGGCAATGAATCGCGCATTGGAGCCAAGGGGTGAGCGCGGAGACGCAGGTGGGAGGCCACAGACTGGACAACAGGCAGCGCCGGGCCTGGCTGCGCCTCATCCGCACGGAAAATGTCGGTCCGGTCACCTGCCGCATGCTGATCAATCGCTTCGGGTCGGCCGAAGCGGCGCTGGAGGCTTTGCCGGAACTTGCCCGTCGCGGCGGGGCGCGGCAGGTGAGGATCC
>Ga0180221_1001794_pt1 | contig 13524 bp, 16 predicted proteins | sample eDN5th37CKraftMG_FD_151339 | JGI IMG/M metagenome (GOLD analysis project Ga0180221, IMG submission 151339) | Enriched Miracle-Growth compost microbial communities from Emeryville, California, USA - eDNA 5th pass 37_C Kraft MG (version 2) (version 2) ...
TTGCGCTTGGCTGTCCAGCGTTTGATGTCTTCTTCCATCTTCGTGCTCATCGTCATTTCCTCGATTATGACGTGAGCAGGTTTTCACTGGGTCAATACAAGCACGGCAACGGGCAGACGCAAAAAGGGCCGCAAAAGCGGCCCAGGGATGGAAGGTCAGACGGGATTAGAACGGGATGTCCATATCATCGTCCTGGTCGTTGGCAGCAGGCTGTGCGGCAGGTGCGGCACTGCGCCCGCCACGTTTGCGCGGCTGCGCAGGCTTGCTGGTGGTCTTGGGGCCATCCTGGCCTGCATCGTCACCCGCAGCCTGGCTACCCTCACGGCCACCCAGTATCTGCATCTGGTCGGCCACGATTTCGGTACTGTACCGATCCGCGCTGGTTTCCTTGTCCTGCCATTTGCGCGTTTTCAGACGGCCCTCGATGTAGTCTCCTGCTCGCGATTCGGAAGGGCCGGTAGTTATGGTCGAATAAATTGTTTGGCAATTTCTGGCGGTGCATACTGCAAAACCGTTGCCGTTACGGTGGTTCCTGGTTTCGATTCCACAATCCCTATAAGGTAAGGCTTTCCCTTCTTTGATGTGAAATACTCAGCGGTCTGGACCCCAGACGGTTCCTCAAACGCTTTATGGACTGGATAGTTTTTTAAAATAGATTTTCGCAGCTTGTCAGCAATCCGGTCTTGAGCAATAACCGAGCATGTTCCGATTTCGGTAATACCGAGCACGAATAATTCGCCAGCGTATGGGATCTTAAATGCTCGCCCATTATTTTCAGCCATGGCTGGGTCCGTGTAACCGAGCTTTGGTGATAGCTCACTACCACCGAATCCAGCAACTGTAGTATCAATGCCTCGAAAGTCAGGGGCCGCAAGGAAGCACATAGAATCAAAAACCTCTAGCATTTTCTGGGCTATATCGGTTTTGGCAGCATTCGATGAACTGACGCAAAACAGCATTACGCCGGTGCCTATGGCGGTCGCAATTTTCTTAGGTAGTCCTTTTTGAAGATAGCTCATCTCTGCTCCCATACTTCTACCTTGCTAAAATAATAGCAAAACCAAAGCCAAAGCGAACACGGGCTGCCTCTGGCATTCGGCACAGGCGAGAACTTCTAGAGGTTAGCTGCAGCCTTTGTCACACACGCGATAGCTTCTCTTGAGAACCTGTTTGCTGACCAATAAAAGCTACGCGGACGCTGCTGCTAGATGCTCAGTTACCGTTTCGAGTAGATGCGCGTCCAAGGCGCCAAGTTGGAGGTTGTTGAATTCTTGCTGCATGGTTACCTCCTTTATGACTTCGGCAAGGCAAAACACCATCGCAAGCTCCACGTTTCTATTTTCTTTTTGGGCCATGGCATTCACACCGAAGGAGAGTGCGCATGCTGCTAGGATGAATTTGTTGGGAAGCGGTCGGTTAGGTCCAAACCATTGTGGGTTTCGATCCCAGACTAGCCCGACTATCTTGTTTGCTATATCCCCTGGCCGAGCACCAAGCTCCGTATACTTGGCACTCATCTCCAATAGGTTCTGCACTAGCACTGCTGCTTGAGATTTCCTAGCTACTGAACGAATTCCAAAGAATAGCGCCATTGATGAGTCCTCATATTGAAGCTCCCCTGAAATGGTCGCCTTTCAGAGGTAGCTATGCCTTCGGCAAAGAGGCCGATTAGGAGCGTCTCCTTGTCCCAAAATTCACAGAACGTTGCAAATGTCTCGTGATTTTACCCGATGGCGTGTGTACAGACGATTCTGGCTCGCTGTTGTATACGATAAGCTATAAAAGGCGTTCTAGAAACTCGCGGATGTTCGCGCTGACCTGACGTGCGCCGCTCGGCGCGGGTGTCGGCGGCGTTGCCCTGGCTGTACCTGAAGGGGTGTCCGCGGGCGACAGGCGCGAGGCCCTGGAGGTGCTGCAGGGCGAGGATGCCCATGGCCTGTCGCCCAATGCGGTAAGCCGCCTGAAGGCCGAATGGGCAGGCGAGTACACGGTCTGGGCCAGGCGTGTGGCGAGACCTATCGGATCGACGCTACGCCTACTGGCGGGCCGACGGCGGGCATACGAGCCTGCGCGGCGAAAGCGTAGACCACCAATGCCTGCTGACCATCGTGGGGGTGCGTGCCGATGGCATCAAGGATCTGGTGGCCCTGGCCGACGGCATCCGAGAGTCCAAGGCTTCGTGGCTGGAGTTGCTGCGTGATCTGAAGGGCCGTGGTCTTGGGGGCGGGCCACTGATGCTTCAAACAGGTTGTTCATGGTTTCCATCCTTCAAAAAAGCCTTTTTGGGCTGGTTTTTCTGCTGACCGGATTCGAAGATTCTTGAGCCGGATCGTTGAAACGATGTGTGGGGATTACCAGCTTGATGGTGGCGTCGAGATGCTGCATATCGCCCTGTAGCCGAGCGATTTCGTGCTGATAGTGCGAGATCAGGCCGGAGACTTCCGACCGTTTGGCGACCAAGCCAGAAACCACATGTGATTCAGCCATGAAAATACCCCTGTCCGAGATGGAAACAGGGGTATTTTGGTTTGATCGTGGCAGATTAGTCTTGTGCGTTTGCTACATAATTCCGGAAATCGGCTCCTGAAGTTCGGCCATGCGGGCGTAGCGAAACCGCCCTACGGTGCGGCGGCCAGCCTGGTGACAGGGGGCAGGACAAAGGGCGCAGCCCGCCAGGCCTGCCCCCCGAGCCTCCCGGCGGCAAGGGCGGAGGTCTGGAGGCAGCGCCTCCAGGGTGTTCAGGACTAATGTGTCCCATTCATGTCCCATTGTTGTCCTATTCATGTCCCATTGTTGTCCCATTCATGTCTCATTGTTGTCCCATTCATGTCCCATTGTTGTCCCATTCATGTCCCATTTGTGTCCTATCTATGTCCCGGATCGGCTGATAGGCAGCGGAATTTGCTCAAAAATCGCTGTTTGTATACGCGGCTGTTAAGCCGCGAAGGCAGATTTCAAGCGGCTCTCCGGCGTCTGGCGCGTTTTCATTGTCGGACAAAAGAAAACAGCTCGATGCGAAAAAAACTCAAATAAAACAAAAAGATAGCTGCACCCGCAGGGTGCGTAGTGTGTGGGGGGCCTTAAGGGGTCCGCCGCGCCCCTGCGGCGGGGGCCTTAAGGGACCCCGGTGAGCGTCCGGGGGACGCTCACAACGTCCACAGGACGGCCCCGCCGGCGAAGCCGGTGGGACTGGCCGCCTCGCGTGAAAACCACCGCCACCCCAAAGCAATGGGCCACCCGAAGGTGGCCCATTGGCTTTGCGACGACTGTCGGAATCAGGCGTGCGCGGCATCCTTGCTTTTGGTCACTGTCGTGAACGATACCCCGAGGGCGTCCATGACACGACGCAGCGTGTGATAGCTGGGGTTTGCCCCAGGAGCCAAGACGCGGTACAGGTTGGTCCGCGCCAGACCGGCCTCTTTGGCAATACTGCCGATGCCGCGCGCGCGGGCCACATCCCCCAGCGCCTGGAGGAACGCATCCGGGTCCACCTCTTGCGCGGCATCCGCCAAATAATGAGCAATCGTCTCGTCATCCGTCAAATAGTTCGCCGGATCAAAATCACGTAGTTTGGTCATTTGGATGCACTCCCTTTGATCTTCGCCCATAGGCGCTTGGCCATGGCAATGTCCCGCCGCTGGCTTTTCTTGTCGCCGCCACACAGCAGAATGTAGACAACCTCTCCCTGACGGGCAAAGTAGACGCGGTAACCCGGCCCCATATCCACGCGCATTTCGCTGATGCCCTCGCCCACGGGTTCGACGTCTCCAAAATTACCGGCGGTCGCCCTGGCAAGCCGCCGCACGATTTGCGCCTTGGCCCTGGGGTCCCGCAGGCCCTCAATCCAGTTTGAGAAAGTCTCGGTTTCGCGGAATTTCAGCATGCGTTATTGTCTCTCAAAAGGGACAAAAAATCAAGCCACGAGGGACCGGCCGGGGCAAGTCCGGCCGGTTGCTCCATCCGACTATTCCTCGTCCCGGTCGTCGGCCGCCGCCTGCAGCTCTGCCTCGTCGGGGCGGGCACGCCGCAACGCTTACGGCAAATTGCCGTAAAGGTGGATTTGTACGGCAATTTGCCGTATAATTGGGTTCTCTTGGAGGACAACCACCATGGCACAAACTTCCCGACTAGAGGCCCGTATCCCGACCGGCCTGATGGAAATGGTCAAGCGCGCAGCTGAAATGGAAGGCCGTTCGCTAACCGATCTTGTAATCACATCCCTGCAATCCACTGTCGTTAAGACCTTGGAGCGCGCAGAGGTCATTCGCCTTGCTCAAGTCGATCAAGCAAGGTTTGCTGCTGCACTTATCGACCCGGCTCCGCCGACGCCGGCATTGAAGCGTGCAGCGCTGCGTCATCGCCAGCTGGTTCAAAGTAAATGACCCAGCCGGCGTACGTCATCGAGCGCCTAGCCGCGCACGACCGCACGCAGTTCAGCTGCGGCGTTCCCGCCCTGGATGGATATTTCAGCAACACCGTAAGCCAGGACGTACGCCGCCGAGTGGCCACCTGCTACGTGGCTGTAGCCCCGGGCGGCGCAATTGCGGGCTTTTATACGCTTGCAGCATCGAGTATCGTCCTGGCGGACCTGCCGGAGCAGCAGAAGAAAAAGCTACCGCGCTACCCCAGTGTTCCGGTGGTTTTGATGGGGCGCCTGGCCGTGGATTCCCATTTCACTGGAACGGGGCTGGGTGGCACCCTGCTAATGGATGCTCTAATGCGCTGCGCGGACGCCGAAGTTGGAGCCTATGCAATGTTGGTCGACGCCAAGGATGAAAGCGCTGTACGGTTCTACAGGCACCACGGATTCATTTCATTCGAGCGTGAACCGCTGCGACTCTTTTTACCCATCGCCTCGGCGCTGCAGGCGATCAACGCGCAGTAGTCCCGGACAACGAGCAACGGGCCGCATTTGCGGCCCGTTTTGTTTCTTCCAGTCTGGTTGAACGCTCACCTGCCCCACCTGCGCAAAGCAGATGGGGCGTTTTGTTGAAATGCACAGTCCTAACGATGGCTAGAGCACGGATGCCCAGCATCATCGCGGCAACTAGGGCAATGGGCAATCTCTTCAAATTCAGCAGCTAAACACTGTCCTGCCTGCCAAGCCGAAATCAGGTCCGGCACATCAGAAAAAAGTACAGGCACGGCAACCACATCTCGTGCATAGTCGTCCAGGCCAAGCTGATGGGCATCAAAGTAGGCATCTAGCATGGCGTCTTGTTTCTTTTCCTCATTGAACAGGCCGGTGGCGATACCCCAGGCAATGCGGATCGTGATGCCGCGCAGGACTTCACAGTTGCTGTTGTTGGCCTGAATCGACTGGTTCCGTGACACTTTGAACTCCTGATAGTTGGTGTTTTTGTGCTGACCTGGACTGAAGATTCCGAGCCCCTGCGTAGGTTTTCGGATCGGGTTTCGCAGTTCGGCGGCTGCGCGTTGTATGCCGCCCGTCCTGTTAGTTCCGGTGCCATCGGCATTCACGCCGTTCATGCAGAGCCAGCTGATGGCCACACCCTCTTCTACGCGAGCAATTCCCCACTAACTGTCAACCCTCACGTCATCAAGGCATTTCCCTTCAAGGAAGCCCTCAGCATGAAGCCCGTCACGGGGCTTACCCGAGCGTTCAACGTACTTGTGGTGGCAACAAATTCGCCATACAACACGCTACAGGATCTGGTTGAAGCCGGGAAAGCGAAGCCCGGCGGGTTGAGTGGCGGAACATTTACCCAGGGGTACCGGCTCGCGGTTGAATGGCTTGCCTCGCTGACAGGCCTGAGGTTCACCAACATCGGATACGCAGGAAGCAATCCGACCATCCTCGACTTGGTGGGCGGAAGGCTGGATTTCGCAATGGTATCGGTCGACGGCGCATCTACCATGATTAAGTCTGGCCAGGTCAAGGCCATCGCGATATCAGCTGGTAAACGGCACGAGATCTTCCCTGATATTCCCACGTTGGTCGAAAGTGGCTATCCGGAATTCGTAAACTACTCCTGGGACGCCTTCTATGTCCGCGGTGATACTCCTGCAGAAGTCAGAAAAACGCTGAGCGATGCTTTGCAGAAGGTACTAGCCCGGAAGGATGTTGCCGAATTTGTGCGTCTTAGCAGCCGGGAACTCATGCCACTCCCACCAGCCGAAATGGAAAAATACCAGATTGCCGAATACAAGCGCTTTCAGCGAATCGCCAAGGCCGCCGGAATCGAGCCCGAATAGACGATACTGAAACGCAGGTTTGACACCTTGGAAGCTGCTCATCCTATTTTGAGCGGCTTTCTTTTTTCCAAAGTACCAGCAAGCATGATGCATCCCGGGCGACGATGTCGCTACCCATTTCAGCAGCGGAAAGAGTCAGCAGGCTCGGTAAGTGATGTAAAGCGCGACCGCTGGCGCCATTGCGTCCCGTCCTGATTTCGGCACTTGCACGCTCACCGAAAAAGTTCGAAGCCTCTCAGCAAGGCTACTTGTAGGCCGTTACTGTCTTCTGACAAACCCTTGCACGGTGGTACTGGGAAACCGTTCTTCCGACACGAATCCTCTGCGTCAGCCCTCCTACCGCCTGCTAAGCCGCGCTTAGCACTTAGCGTTTCACCGAAGCTTCTATAGAGCCTGTCCCCTGCTTACCATTTTACAAAGACTGCACGCACTGGGTTAGAGGCGATTTTCGTCATCCAGGAAGTGACGCAAGCATACGGAGACAGGAAATGAATTTTGACGCCTATAAAAAAATACTTTTCCGGCGGGACGGCAAAGTACTGCATGTCACATTGAATCGCCCAGAAAACCTGAATGCATTCGGGGAAGTCATGGGACCGGAGTTGCTCCGCTTCTTTCTGGAAGTGGCAGACGATGACGAAACCCATGTCATCATCCTGACAGGTGCCGGCAAGGCGTTCAGCTCGGGCGGTGACATCGACGGCATGCAACGAATGATCGACGAGCCAGGCGCGTTCGAGCAAACATCAGCGCGCTCCCGCAAGATCGTTCATGCAATCCTCGATTGCCCCAAGCCCGTCATCGCCAAGGTGAACGGCGCTGCCACCGGTCTGGGTGCCTCGGTTGCACTTCTGTGCGATCTGGTGTATGCCGCATCCCACGCAAAGATCGGCGATCCGCACGTGAAGATGGGACTGGTGGCAGGCGACGGCGGAGCGCTGATATGGCCTCAACTGATTGGCTTCGCCCGCGCCAAGGAATACCTGCTCACGGGAGATCTGATGACGGCTCCCGAGGCGGAGCGCCTGGGGCTGATCAATCGGAGCGTGCTGGCGGAAGAGCTCGACGCAGTCGTCGACGCCATGGCGCAGCGGCTGGCCAATGGGGCATCCAGGGCGGTCTCCTGGACAAAAAGCAGTGTCAATCTGGCCCTGCGCCAGCTTGCCGATACCGTGATGCCCGCAGCCATTGCCTATGAAGACCTGTCGGCACGCACGCAAGATCACGCCGAAGCCGTGGCCGCCTTTCGCGAAAAACGACCGCCGGTGTTCAAGGGCCGCTAGAACCCCGCAGCGGCAAAACACCCTGCCAGTACCTGGCCAATCCATTCTGATTCAATGCTATGGAACTATTTGAAAGCCGCGCCGAGCGCGCTTTCAGAGAGGACGTGCGCGCCTTTCTGGACGACAAGTTGCCCGAGGACCTTCGTATCAAGGTGATGACGTTTGTGCGCCTCGAGAAGGATGATTATGTCCGTTGGCACAACATCATCGCTGATCATGGCTGGCAGGGGCCGGCATGGCCAACGAACTTCGGCGGGCAGGGCTGGAATGCCATGCAACGCAAAATATTCGATGAGGAATGCTATCTGGCCGGGGCACCGCGCACTATCCCTCATGTGAACATGATCTGCCCGGTGCTACACAACTATGGCACCGAGGAACAAAAGGCACGCTTCCTGCCTGACCTTTTCCGGCTGAAGATCTGGTGGTGCCAGGGGTATTCCGAACCAGGAGCGGGATCGGACCTGGCGGCCCTCAGGACCCGCGCAGAGCGTAAGGGCGATGTCTATGTGGTCAATGGGCAAAAGATCTGGACGACGTGGGCGCACTGGGCCGACTGGATGTTCTGCCTGGTACGCACCAGGGCGCAAGGCAAGCCACAGGAAAGCATTTCATTCCTGCTGGTCGACATGCGATCGCCCGGCGTGACCGTGCGTCCCATCATTTCTGTAGATGGCTGCCATGATCTGAACGAGGTTTTTCTCGACAACGTCGAGGTGCCGGTGGAAAACCTGGTCGGCCCCGAGAACCAGGGCTGGACGGTAGCCAAGTATCTTCTGAGCCACGAACGCACGGAACTGGCAGGTGTCGGGCTGTGCAAGCGCATGCTGCATTTCACCAAAAAAGCCGCATCGACGCATTTTCGCGACGGCAAGCCTCTCATTGAGAATCCGCATATTCGCAATCGGCTGATACAGCTGGAGATGGATGTTCAGGCTCACGAATGGACCGTGTTGCGGGTGCTATCGCGGGACGATACGGGAGGTCCGACTCCAGCCGCGGCATCCATTCTGAAGATTCGCAGTACGGAGCTGCAGCAAGCCATGTCTGCCCTCATGATGGACTGCGCGGGCCCGCGTGGCGTGCAGTATGTTCCTGAGGCTCGGGAACCGGGATGGACGGCTGACGAAGATCTGGATCTCTTCGATAACGCCCTTGTCGCCAACTACCTGGACTGGCGCAAGGTGACGATTTTCGGCGGCACTACCGAGGTTCAGAAAAACATCATCAGCAAAACGCTGTTGAAGCTGTAGGGGGATGCCATGGACTTTACGCTCACGCAAGAGCAGCAAATGCTGGACGAAGCGGTACGCCGTTTCGTCGAAAAGGAATACGTTCAGTCTGGTCAGGATGATTCGGACCAGGAGCCGGGTTATCCGCTGTCGCGCTGGCAGGCATTGGCAGACATGGGGCTGCTCGGGTTGCTGGTCCCGCCGGACCATGGCGGCCTGGGCAAGGACATGACTGATGTCTTTGTTGTGATGCGCGCCCTGGGTCAGGGATTGATCCGCGAACCCTACATCGGCACGGCCCTGGTGGCCGCAAGCATGGTGGCACGGGGTGGCACGGATGACCAGAAGAGCGCCTGGTTGCCAGGTATTGCCGAGGGATCGCTGACTTTCGCCCTGGCCACGGAAGACTGCGACCGTACACCCGATCCCTCAGGCCTTGAGATGCGCGATGGCCGACTTTACGGTCACAAGTCTGCCGTCCTGTGCGGCGATTCGGCAGACTGGCTCATCGTGCCTGTTTCGTCTCGCAGTCCGGATGACACGGGAACACGTGTTTTCTGTATCGACGCGCGCACTCCTGGTGTCTCTCATGTCCGCTATACCAATATCGACGGGCAACGATCCGCGGAGATCACTTTTGACGGCGTACCCGTGGATGCCGCCAACGAACTATGCAGCGGAGGCCACCCTGCCTCGCTTCTCGAGTGGGGCCTGGACATCGGGCGTATGGCCTTGTGCGCCGAGGCCGTAGGCGCTCTCGAGACGCTGTTGCAGCAAACCCTGGAGCATCTGGCAACGCGGCAACAGTTTGGGCAAAGTCTTGGCCGCTTTCAGGTGCTTCAGCATCGCGCGGTCGACATGATGGTTTCAGTAGAACTCGCTCATTCCGTGGCCTTGATGGCAGCCGCAGGCATCGAGTCCGGCGACGATGATACGCGGCGCAGGTATGTTTCGACGTGCAAGGCCCAGATGGGAAGATACATCCGGCATGTTTGCGAACAGGCCATTCAAACGTTCGGTGGCATGGGCATGACCCGAGAGTTCGAACCCACCCGATACGTCAGGCGGCTGCTCGCCATCAGCATGACGTGGGGAAACACGGAATTCCATATTGATCGTTATAGCGAGCACATGCAATGAGCACCCTGGTTCCCCGTACTCGTCTTTATCGCCGAGATGAACTCCTGCGACTCTTTGAACCCCGGAGCGTGGCGGTCATTGGCGCTTCCCCCAAGAAGGGCTCGTTTGGCGAGCGCGTCATCGCCAATATGACTGGATTTACCGGCCCCATCTATCCGATCAATGCAAAATACGATTCGGTGTGTGGCCTGCCCAGCTATCCCAGCCTGGAGGCCTTGCCTGAGGTGCCGGACTGCGCCGTGCTCACGGTGCCCCGCGAGGCTGTGGAGGACTACGTTCTTTCCTGCGCGCGTGCCGGTGTCGGCGGCGTGATTATCTTTGCATCGGGATATGCGGAAACAGGCAAGCCCGAGCGTATGGCGCTCGAAGCCAATCTGACCCGTATCGCGCGCGAGACCGGGATTAGGATTGTCGGGCCCAACTGCATGGGCATTGCCAACTACGCGGTCAACGCCATGATGTCATTCGTGACCTATCATCGCTTGCCGCGGTTGCTGCCGACGTCCATCGGCGTCGCCAGTCAGTCTGGCGCCATGTCGTTTTCCCTGGGTGAAGCGATCGCACAGGGCACATCGTTCAGTCATCTGCTAAGTGCTGGAAATTCGTGTGACGTCGACGTTGCCGATCTTGTCAGTTATCTGGCCGAGGACCCAGCGTGCAAGGCCATCGTTTGCGTTTTCGAAGGCATGGCGAACCCGAGACGGCTCATGGACGCCGCCAGGTTTGCATGGCAGGTCGACAAGCCGCTGATTGTGCACAAAGTGGCGACGGGCGAGCAGGGAGCGGCGGCAGCCATCTCGCACACAGGTTCGCTGGCCGGCTCCAACGCCGCCTATCAGGCCATGTTTGCAAGCACCGGCGCCATCGTTGCCGAGCGCTTTGAAGACATCATCGAAATGGCCTCATTCTTTGCCAAGGCGCCTTTTCCTCAAGCGGAAGGCGTGGCCGTCCTGAGTCCATCAGGGGGAGCCGCCATCATGGCTGCCGATTTCGCCGAAGTTCATGGCACGCCTTTGCCGCAACCTACAGCGTCGGCTTCCGACAAGCTCAAACAGCGGATTCCGGATTTCGGCTCGAGCAGGAACCCCTGCGATGTCACCGCACAGGTGGTCAATGACCCTGCGTCCATGGCTGAGTGTGCTGAAGCCATGTTGGCTGACGAGCCGTATGGCGCCCTCGTGCTTGCGCAGCCGCAGGCCTATGAGACCGCAGCTGCGCGCGTCGGTGTGATCAGCGAGATAGCCCGCAGGCACGGCAAGATGGCGTGTAATGTCCTGGTGTCACATTGGCTGAATGGTCCGGGCGCACTTGAGACGGAGCTGGACGAACGCGTGGCGTTGTTCCGGTCCATGGACCGGTGCTTCAGAACGCTGGCAGCCTGGCACAAGCGTGCCAGGTCGCGCTTGCAGACGGAAGGCGATACGTCTGCATCACGTAGTCTCCCGGATGATGCAGTGCATACCGCCAACGCTCTGCTTGATGCCAGTCCCGACGCTGTACTGGGCGAGAGCCAGGCCAAGCGGCTATTGGCTGCATACGGCATAAGCGTCTCGCGCGAAGAGCTGGTTCAGTCCGAAGAGGCTGCTCTGCGGTCAGCCGAATGGCTGGGCTATCCCGTTGCGCTGAAGGTGGAATCTCCCGATCTTCCCCACAAGACCGAAGCCGGCGTCATCCGGCTGAATCTGTGCGACACAGAGGCGGTCCTGACCGCTTACCGGACGATCATGGATAACGCCCGAAAGGCAGGGCCGGATACCCGCATCAATGGCATGCTGGTCCAGCAAATGATTCCCGCCGGCCTGGAGATCCTTATTGGCGCGCGCGACGATGAGCTCTTCGGCCCCCTGGTCACAGTAGGACTGGGCGGCATTTTCGTCGAACTGCTCAAGGACACCGCCACAGCGCTCGCGCCTGTCAATCACGCGCAGGCGCTTCAAATGCTTAACAGCCTGAAAGGCAATGCGTTGTTGCGCGGATTCCGAGGCAGCACACCCGTCAATACGGACCTGTTGGCAACCGTGATATGCCGGGTCTCGGAGTTGATCACCGATCACAGCGGCCGCATCAGGGAGATCGATGTGAACCCGGTCATTTGTGGGCCGGACCGCATCACAGCAGTAGACGCTTTGATCATAAAAAATCATCAGGTCGCATAGCGAGCCGGAGGAGAAAATCATGAAAAGCATGAAACGCCGTCACGTCCTTTTACTTGCTCTCACGGGAACGGTGGTGGCCGGTGTTCCCCCGCAAGGATGGGCGCAGGAATTCCCCACGAAAGCGATTCGCATCATCGTACCGTTTCCGGCGGGCGGATCGCTCGATGGGATGACCCGTGAGCTGGCCGAAAGAATGGCTCCCGAGCTGGGTCAAACCGTCATGATCGAGAACAAGCCCGGCGCGAGTACCATGATCGCATCCCAGTACGTAGCCAGGGCTCAGCCCGATGGATACACGCTGTTGATGGTGGCGACTTCCTTCGTGACCTCCACCCATGTGTACGCCAAGCCTCTGCACGATCTGAGTCAATTCGCTCCAGTCGCCAAGGTGGCGTTCGACAACCACGCCGTCGTTGTCAATCCAGATGTCCTTCCCGTCAATTCGATCGCCGAACTCATTGAATACGCCAAGAAGAAGCCCGGCGAGATCGCTTACGGTTCGGCCGGGGTCGCCACCGCGCCGCACCTGGAAGTCGAGGAATTCAACAAGATGGCCGGCATCAGGATGGCCCATATTCCCTTCAATGGCAGCGCGCCTGCGGTCACGAACCTGGTAGGTGGTCAGATTGGCTTGATGTTCGACCCGATCTCTTCGGTAAAGCAACATATCGAAAGCGGCCGTCTGCGCGCGTTGGCCGTTACCGGGCCCGAACGCTCCCCCGCGCTGCCAGATGTGCCTACCGTTGCGGAATCAGGGCTGCCAGGTTATGCGCGAGGCGCCTGGGACGCGTTACTGGCTCCTGCGGGCACCCCACCGGATGTCGTCGCACGGCTCAACGCGTCGGTTCGCAAGGCGCTTCAGGATCCTGAATTGATGCGCCGATGGAGCCAGCGTGGGCTGGACGCCACGCCATCCAGCCCAGAAGAACTGCAAGCATTTCTTGCCAGCGAGTCGGAAAATATCGGCGGCCTGGTCAAGGAGCTTGGCATCCGGTTGTGACCTGCTCTAGGATTTTCGTACCGGCGTAGTTTTGGGAAAATGGCTTCCAAGGAGAGATGGAAGCGATGAAGAAGTCCCGATATAGCGAAGAGCAGATCGTGCGGATCCTGCGTGAGACGGACAAGGAACCAGTGGCCGAGGTCGCCAAGCGCCATGGGGTGAGCGAGCAGAGCATCTATGGCTGGCGCAAGCGGTACGGTGAGTTCAGCGTCGATGAGGTACGGCGGCTGAAAGAGCTGGAGGCAGAGAACACGCGGCTGCGCAAGATGCTGGTCGACCGGGATCTGGAGCTGGAGGTCATGAAGGAGCTCAACAAGCGAAAGTGGTAAGCGTACGAGCTCGGCAGGACCAGGCCCGCCAAGCCTGTTCCATGGGATTGTCCGAACGCCGGGCTTGTACGCTGCTCGAGGTATCTCGATCCGGGTTTCGCTACGAGCGCACGAAGGCGGCAACCGACGAGCCGGTCTTGCAGAAGATGAAGGAGCTGGCCTTGCAGT
>Ga0180221_1001795_pt1 | contig 13509 bp, 11 predicted proteins | sample eDN5th37CKraftMG_FD_151339 | JGI IMG/M metagenome (GOLD analysis project Ga0180221, IMG submission 151339) | Enriched Miracle-Growth compost microbial communities from Emeryville, California, USA - eDNA 5th pass 37_C Kraft MG (version 2) (version 2) ...
GGTGGACCGGTGCTGATCTCCTGGCATCCATCCTATATCTTGCGGTTAAACGACAGTGTCGCGAGAGAACGTGCAAGGCGTGAATTGATCGAAGATATAATCCAGGCCGCTCGCATGGGCGTATCTGTCTGATCCGTCAATGTTTCAGCTTCGATCAGGAGAGATCAATAAAAGGAAGCCGCCGGCGCGTTCGGTGTGTTAGTTCACTGCCAGCAGTGGCCATTGCTGCTCCAATGTCGGCACTTGCCGTAATTCCCTGCACGAAAGGCTGGTCGTGCATCAGATACGGCAACGCGCCGAACGCAATCTTGCCACATCCAACGTCCGGTGCCAGCAAAGTGTAGTCGTCTGAGACCTCCGGAATATCCTCTCCGACCGAAACGAGTTGCCGGCGCAGTGACGGAAACGGCAAATCCTTCGTCTTGAGTGGCTTCTGGCCTCGGGCGTCGATGAACACGTCGAATGTCCGTACTTCCGAGCCAATGGCGATGACGGTGTGATCCTTCCTTACCTCCATGTCGTAATCGTGCCCAAGTTCGAGGACGTCTATCAGGCCGGCCTTGCGCAGCGCCAGTAGCCTGCGGATCGATTCCGACGGGATTGCAGCATAGTTGTCGACGAAGACCTTGCAGAGTCCTGTATCGAACCGCTCGCGGTCCTCTTCATTGAGATGCGGGATAATCTCCTGCACGACCTCGTGCAGCCGAAGGATTGCATAGCGCCAGGGGACGGTATGCTTCTCCCGCTTGTTGCGCTCGACTTCTTTGAGATTGTATTCTGCCCAGCGGAACGCATCGTGGTTTTGGCGGTCGGCAAAGTAGGCGTCAGCGAAGCTGTCAGCGTCGAGCTTCGAAAGCGAAACACGCGCGCTCCAGGCCGGATCGGCGTCCTCGATTTCGCGCGCGACCAGGGCAAATATCCTGTCAAGCAAGCCACTCTCGCCAGTCTGGATCTCCCTGTTGATCGCCTGCTCCGTGGCAATCTGCAAGGGCTCGTAAGGGATCGGGCAATAAAAATCCGCTTCTGGCAGGATGCCAGAACGGGACATAAGCGTTATCGCCAGACCTTTACTGTCCGGGTCAAGGTCGAAGCGCAGGCTTTCGTCTTCTTCCTCGATGAAGCTTCCATGTTGGGCAACGACCGCCATCGCTGCGTCGATGGCGCTGAGCGATGTGCCCATAATGCCCACTTTGCACGCTGGTATTCTGGCTTCGATCAGTCCAGACCAGGCGCTGGGAAAATAACTGCGCGTTGCTTCGTCGTCGTCGGGCCAGACGTGGCCGGTGGCGATGACGACGAGATCGAAGAGTTTCGAAACCAGCTTGCCATCAGACCAGAGCTTTACGCCATTGGCGGCGGCTTCGATATCCGTGACCTCGCAGGATTCATGCACTTCGACTTCAAAGCCTTTTCGACGCGCTACCTCGACAAGAGCCAGAAACTGATCCCGGAAATATTCGCCCAGCAGAATGCGGGGCAGGAATTGTCGATCGTGAAGACCTTCCTTGTCGACCCGGTATCGAGCGAGACGCGTCTCGTCCTGCTCGTGCAGCCAGTCGAGATAGGTCGAGGTAATCGGCGGTATCTCGATGCTGGCGATGTTGGCAAGCATCATGCGGCTGTTCTCATCGTCATTATAAGGCATGCCTACGCCGGCTTCATCTTCCTTCTCGTAGATCGAGATGGAAATTGGCTCTGCGAATTTGAGCAGCGAAAAGAAAGTATAGATCCCGGTCGGACCGGTGCCGACGATAGCAATGTTCTTCATGGGCGATTACCAATTTCTCCACATTCCAATATGCGCGGTAAACGGCCCGGCTGGGCCGGGCCGCTTGTGTTTGCACTTCGAACATCTCTTCACATCAGTTGTATGCTGCGAGATCAGAGCTTGACGGTATCTTCACGCGCCCATAAGCGGAGCTTACGGCAAGACGTGACGAAATCGGTGGCCGCCCTTGCATTGTCGAGCGGGATCAGCCCTTCGTCCATTTCGGGCTCGATACCGGCCTTGGCAAGGAGTGGCATTGCGCCTGCGGTAAAGCCAATGAACTTGCAGTGGGCAAAAGCGTCTGCCACAAAGTCTCTTGCAGTGGACTCGCCGATAAGCCGGTTGGCCGCTTCTTCAGATAACACAAGGGCTACAGCATCAAACAATACGGATGGACCGCCGTCAATCATATGGTCGGCCTCTATCCAGTCGCCGCTGGATGCTTCGAAACCTCCGACCGTCGGCGCAACCAGTTCCACCATCGCGCCTTCCTTCTCCGCGGCGTGCCGGATACCCTTGAGCACCTGCGCATCCGTGCCATTGGCGACAAGCACGCCGATCTTTCTGCCCTTGAAGCTGCCGGGTCCGTTCTCAATGATGCTGAGTGCAGGAGACGGAGCAAGATCGCCGCGCACGGGCACCATCGCATCCGCAGCCTTCGGCATCTTGCGGATGCCGAGCTTGCCGGCGACCGTTTCCGCAAGGTTGGCATCGATATTCAGCAGATGAGATACAACACGCTCGCGGATCACAGGTGTTTCCACCTTCGACAGTTCGAAGGTCAGCGCCATCGCAATATGTTTCTGTTCCACCGCGGTCTGGCTCAGATAGAACTGACGCGCCTGGCTGTAATGGTCGGCGAAGCTCTCCGGTCTAAGGCGAACTTTCTGTCCGTCTTCCTGCGCTGCAAACGACCGGAACCCGCGCCTGGGGTCGGGCCTCGGTCCTTCGCCCCAGGAATTAGGCTGGTAATTTGCTCGTCCGACAGGATTGCGCATCGCCATATGGCCGTCCTGCTGGAGATGGTGGAACGGACACTTCGGCGCATTGATCGGGATATGTGTGAAATTGGGGCTGCCCAGTCTTTTCAACTGCGTGTCGAGATAGGAGAAGTTGCGACCCTGCAGCAGGGGATCGTTGGAGAAGTCGATGCCGGGGGGGACGTTCTGCGTCATGAATGCGACCTGCTCGGTCTCGGCGAAGAAATTGTCCGGCATCCGATCCAGCACCAGACGCCCGACCGGGATCGGCTTGATGACTTCTTCCGGAATCAGCTTCGTCGGATCGAGCACATCGAAATCGAAACTGTCCGCGAAGTCCTGATCGAAGAGCTGCACGCACAGTTCCCATTCCGGAAAGTCGCCAGCTTGTATTGCAGTCCACAGATCGCGGCGATGGAAATCCGGATCCGCACCGTTGATTTTGATCGCCTCGTTCCAGACAACCGATTGGAGACCAAGCTTCGGCTTCCAGATGAATTTGACGAAAGTTGACTCATCCTTGGCATTCACGAAGCGGAAGGTGTGAACGCCGAACCCTTCCATGAAGCGGAAGGAGCGCGGGATGGCGCGGTCCGACATCACCCACATGATCATATGCATGGATTCCGGCGTCAGGCTGATGAAGTCCCAGAAATTGTCATGGGCTGACTGGGCCTGCGGAAAAGCCCGGTCAGGCTCCTCCTTGACGGCATGGACCATATCGGGAAACCGGATGGCGTCCTGGATGAAGAACACGGGAATGTTGTTGCCGACAATATCCCAGTTACCTTCCTTGGTATACATCTTGACGGCGAAGCCGCGCACATCTCGGGCAAGGTCGAACGAACCCTTCGAACCGGCGACCGTGGAAAAACGGACGAAGGCTGGCGTCTTCTCGCCAACCCGTTGGAAAATGTCTGCGCGCGTATATTCGCTGAGTGACTTTGTCGTCTCGAAATAGCCATGCGCGCCGTAGCCCCGCGCATGAACCACGCGTTCGGGAATACGCTCATGGTCGAAGTGAAAGATTTTTTCCCGGAAATGAAAATCCTCAATCAGCGTAGGACCACGCTGGCCGATCTTCAACGTGTTGAGGTCGTCTGACACCGGCCCACCTTGGGCGGTCGTCATGGCCGGTGTCTTGTCGCCGGCAATCTGATGAAGATCTCCGCCTGGGCCGGCTTGGAGCTTTTGGTCATGAATCTTGAGTGATTTTTGCACATTTGCGGCTTTGTCGGTGGCTGACATAGCTGGCTCCCGTCCATTATGTGATCTCTATACAAATTGGAAAGGGTGCCGAGTGGCACCCTTGCTTCATGATCACGCAGCCTTGGCGCGTCGGTTAGCCGAAGCATCCGCAAGTTTCGTCAGATCGCTGTCCGTTCTGGACTCTTCCTGAAGCGTCTGATCGAGAAGCTTCGCAGCATCGCTCAGGCCAAGTTCTTTTGCCCACCGCTTCAATGTGCCGTAGCGGGTGATTTCGTAGTGCTCGACCGCCTGCGCGGACGAAATCAGGCCGGCGTCGAGCGCCGCTGTATCCTTGAACTCCTCCATGATCTCCTCGCCTTCGGCGATGATCCCTTCGATCGCGTCACAGGTTTTGCCTCTCGCTGTCTTGCCCATGATCTCGAATACTTGGACAAGTCGTTCGACATGGCCTTCCGTCTCTTCGCGATGCTTCTCGAAAGCAGCCTTCAGGTCTTCCGACTGCGCCGCACGTTTCATCTTCGGCAAAGCCTTCAGGATCTTGCGCTCAGCGTAATAGATGTCCTTGAGAGTGTCGTGGAACAGGTCTTCAAGGGTCTTTTCCTTTGCCATGGTACTTCTCCTCTCATGAATTGTCGGATCGATATTTGAAGCCCCGAAGGCCGCTAAGTTCGCGGAAAAATGTGAGAATTGGCCAGTGTTCCGGTTCAAAGCGGGCATCTTCACCCGTCTTTTAACGCAATGTGATAGCTTAAGTTCCGTGGCTGGGGCACACAGGGGGCTTGCTCGAAGGAAGATTACAGAGCAGATATTTATGATGCTGCTGTAAATGCTACAACTCGATGATCTTAAATAGACAATTCAGTATATAAGGACATCTGCCACCTTTGCTCCAAGATCTGGGCTGACAGATAAGTTAAAACACAGCCATGTCGAATGGACGAGCGCCGAAACGCGTTGTAGCTTTGAACGGAGCGTTTGATGGAGGGACAATGCCGGAGCACCTGTTCGCCCGGTTCAGTGAGGGACATGACGAATTCGCGAACCCGAGCGTCATGGTGGGGAATATCCGTGCCTTCGACTGGTCTCGATCGTCGGCAGGGCCGATCTACATGTGGCCAGAAGAACTCAAATCAGCCGTCCGACTGATTTTGCTCTCTGCTGCACCTATGGCAGTTCTGATTGGTCGCGAGGGCCTTGTGGTTCAGAATGATGCCCTGCAGGAGATGCTCGGTGAGCGCTATGCAACTGCACTCGGACAACCAATTACGAAAGCGTTGCCCGTCGCCGCCAGCTTTTTCCGTGATGCGATCAGTTCCTGTTACGATGGCAAAGGCGTGCGCTTTCGCGACCAGCCAGTCAAGTTGTTGCGCGGCCGGCAGTTGGAAACGGCCTGGTTCAGCCTCGCTTTGACGCCTATAGCCGACACCCGTGCCCACATCTATGGCGTTCTGGTGGTCGCCAGCGAAACGACCGAACGAATGCGGGCGCTCAAGGCGCTGGAGCGGTCGCAACAGCGGATGGAACTGGCACTTGATGCCGGTGGTATCGTAGGAACCTGGGATCTGGACGTTCGCAGTAACAGGGTAACCACGAGCGGCTCCTTTGCTGCCTTGTTTGGTGTATCCCAGGAGGAGTCACGGCGTGGCGTCAGGGTTGATATGCTGTCGACATCTGTTCACCCCCAGGATCGCGACCGGGTCTTTGAGGGTTTGCGTGCCGCAATCATGTCGGGTTCGGATTATCGCTGTCACTATCGCGCAGTAACCAGCAAAGGGACACCCGCTGGTTTATTGTTTCGGGGCGCCCTGTCTGCGACGACAGGGGACGGATCGTCCAGTTCGCAGGTGTTGTGATTGACACAACTGAGCAGAGCGAGATGGCGGCCGCCCTCGAACAGAGCAATCTTCGCTTCGACCTTCTGGCGGAATCCATACCCCAGATAATCTGGAGCGCGGATGCGGATGGACGGCACGATTATTTCAATGGACGGTGGACGGAATTCACCGGCATCGCCCCGGAAAATATCCAGCCGACAACCTGGCAGGAACTCGTCCATCCTGACGACCGGGATCGGGTTGCCGAAACCTGGCAAGAGTGTCTGAAGACTGGCAAGACCTACGACATCGACTACCGCTTTCGTTATCATGACGGCAGCTATCGTTGGCTCTGGGTCGTTGCCCTTCCGCTCCGAAATGCAGACGGCGAAATCATCCGCTGGTACGGGACGTCATCGGATATCGATGCGCCTAAGCAACTGGAAGAACAACGCGAGATGGTATCTCAGGAACTCGACCACCGGATCAAGAATCTATTTGCATTGGTTAATGGGTTGATTGCCGTGTCTGTTCGTGAGCAGCCGGAACACCGGCCGCTTGCAGAAACCTTACGGGCCCGTCTGGATGCCTTGCACCGGGCCCATGGGCTTATTCGCGCCGGGATTAAGCAGAACTCCGCTTCACTGCGAGGTTTGCCGGAACAATTGCTCACTTCCTACATGGGGGGAAGCAACAATCGAATCACTATTGATGGTCTGGACGTTACAATTGACGCGGGAGTGGCGACATCGGTTGCCCTGGTATTCCACGAACTGATCACCAATGCCGCGAAATACGGGGCGTTGTCTCGGGCTGCGGGAGCCCTTCATGTCACGGTGAGCACGGACGGCGATCACCAGATTATCGAATGGAACGAGAAATTCGGCGGCGGCGTGAATGGCGAAGCCGGAGAGGGGTTTGGTTCGCGGCTCATCAAAACCATGGTTGAGGATCAACTCCGCGGACGAATAACCCGTGACCTGTTGACGAAGGGGCTGACGACACGCATCGCAATTCCGCGTTCGATCTTTGTTTCACCTGCTGGACAATAGCTGAGCGCATCCCGACCGATTTTTGCTTCGTATCCAATTCCCGTGTGTGGCCACTGGACGGTGGGCGCGGCCCCCTTGGAAATAAACCGCCTCGGAGGGAAACCATTGGATATTTAACTGAATGGCTTTGTAGTTTATGAGGAACCTGCGGTATTCTTCGGCTTGAGAATGACGAAACGGAGGAACGCGTCTACTCCGCAACCCTATAAATTGATGCCGTCCGCAAGTTGGGTGTCGTTGGAGGAGGCCTGCCGATCACTTCATGGACCGGGGTGTATGGCCCAAAGTTCTTTTGAACGCCTGGGCGAACGCGCTATGTGAATGGTATCCGACAGCTTCCGCCACCACCGCCACTCTCTCGCCCGCCCCGAGCATGCGCTGTGCGAGGATCATGCGCCATGTGGTCAGGTGGTCGAGCGGAGGTTGGCCCACGCGGCCGCCGCCGACAATCGACACCTCGTTTCCCTGGCCGAGTTGTACCAGATCCCCGCCCGGCGGCGCGTAGAGCGCTATGCCATCTGCGGGCTCGACAGCGGGATCGCTCGCCACCGTGTAGCGCGTGTCGCTCACTAGGGCGACGTCGCCCTGGGGCAGCGCTAATGGTGGCATGGCCGGAACAATCAGCCAGCCTTGTCCAAGGATGACCGCGACGACTTTCAACCGCGCCCGACCGTCGAACGAGAGCGCCCAGTTACCGGAGGCATCAAGGCCGTGGCGCGGATGTCCCGCGCGCTTAGCGCGCTCAAGACGCTGGAGAAGGGATCGGACATTGTTTCGGCGGATCGCGATATAAACATGGCTTTCCTAGCATAGATCATCCGCTGATCCGCACATAGCAACAAGCTCGGAACATCATGGAGAATGCACATGCCTCTGGAGAACCAGGTCGTCGCAGTGACGGGTGCCTGACGCGGCATAGGTGGTGCGACTGCCATCCATCTTGCTGCTCGCGGGGCAAAGCTCGTGCTTGGCGCTCGCAGCGCGGAGGAAATTGCGGCGGTCGTGGGCGAAATCGCTGCCACCGGGGATAAGGCCATTTACCGACCCACGGACGTGACCCGGCGGGCGGACATGGAGGGGCTGGGTCACTTGCCTGCGAGCGTTTCGGAAGGCTCGACGTCATCGTTCACAATGCGGGTATAGGCCTCATCTCCCGTTTCGATGCGTTGCGCGTCGACGACTGGGACACGATAATCGACATTAATCTGAGGGGTGCCCTTTTCGGCATCGCCGCCGCGCTACCCGTCTTCCAGCGGCAGGGCGCTGGACATATCGTCAACATCATCTCGACCGCCGGGCTCAAGATCGTGCCGACCAAGCAGTTCCTCCGCTTTCGGCTGGGGCTTCGGAGCATCTTCATAGATCAGCACTTCGGGTCCGCCGAATGCGTGCAGGCGTATGGCTTGCATCATGTCGTTCATGGGGCTGTTTCCTCGGTCTATCTCGTTCCTTTCACATCTATTACGAAGATATGCAGTTGATTATAGGGGAAGCTGTCGGTTCAATAGTGCCATGAAGGAACAAATGGCATTGGAGCGGTTGACCGGGCTCATCGCGTTCGCTGACGCTGACGCGAGAGGGACGCAGCCTGCATGAGCGCGCGCTTCGGCTGCTGCGCGATGCTGAAGAAATCGAGCAGATAGCGGCGAGCGCACGTTCAGAGCCCTCCGGCACGCTCCGAGTTACCGCGTCCTTGCCGATAGGCATTCACGTGATCGTGCCGGCACTGGCGGCATTCCGCAGGCGGACCTGCGCCTCAGCGACCGGATTGTCGATCTGGTGGAGGGGGGAATCGATGTCGCCATTCGCATCGGCGATCTTGCGGACTCGAAGCTGCTGTCGCGCCGGCTTGCTCCATACCAGGTATGCTGTTTTGCAACGCCCGACTATCTGGCGCTACGCGGGACGCCGGATAAGCCTGATCAACTCACCGACCATGATACGGTCGCGCTTCGCTATCAGAGTTCCGGGCAGATCATGCGCTGGCCCTTTCTGATCGGAGGCCGCCTTCTGGAGATCACGCCAGCGTCGGGCATGACGGTCATGCAAGCAATGCACTGATTGCCGCTCTGGCAGCGGGCGTGGCATTGGAATGTGCGCAACATTCGTCACGGCACCTTATGTGACCCGCGGCGAACTGGTGCCGGTGCTCTCGGACTTTGCTGTCGAGCGCCATAATATTACGGCGCTGTGGCCAGAAAGCCGACGCGCAAATCCTGCTGTCCGCGCGTTTCACTCAATGCTTCAAGAGGCATTTGAGAAAAATGATTGAAGCGGGAAAAGGCAGTCATTGGCGGCGGCAGATCTCGGACACGGATTGGCCCGACCAAGATGGCTGGGAAAAAACGGATAGCCATGAGAACTATATCTACTCCATATCCCTCCATGGCACTTCAAATTAGTGCAATTGTCGCATTGCAAATTGGGATGGTTGTTTTGCCTGTCTGCTTTTGGCCGACGAAGCCATGAAGGCGGCCATGTCCAAGCGCGCCATGCTTCGGTGGTAGACCAGATTATCCGGCTCCTCCGGCTTTAGAGCACCTTCAGCACATTCCGACGCCTTGGGGCCGGTGGACATTCAGCCAGTAGACCGAGTTTGCCGCAAGCCCCTCTTCAAGCCCGATCTGCGGCATCAGACAGCGGCACTCGTGACTGATTCCTCGGGCTTGCCGACAAGCTCTTGTATTTCCAACCCGTCCAGGGTCTCCTTCTCCAGCAGGCGGCGGGCGGTGCGCTCGAGCTCGTCCCGGCGTTCCGCCAGCAGGCCGACGGTCCGCTCGAACGTCTCGTCGACGATCCGGCGCACCTCCTTGTCGACGGCGGCGGCCGTCTCGTCGGAATAGGTGCGTTCCTGCGGGCCATAGTAGGGCTGGTCGGTGGCGAGGAACGAGCGCCGGTCCTTCTCCAGTGCGATATGGCCGAGCCTCTCCGACATGCCGTAGCGTGTGACGATGGCACGGGCGATGTCGGTAACCTTGGCGAGGTCGTCCGCGGCGCCGGTGGACAGATGGCCGAACACGATCTTTTCCGCCGCGCGGCCGCCGAGGAGCACCGCCATCTTGTTCTCCAGTTCCTCCAGCGTCATCAGGAAACGGTCCTCCGTCGGCCGCTGGATGGTGTAGCCCAGCGCGCCGATACCGCGCGGGATGATCGAGACCTTGTGGACCGGATCGACGCCCGGCAGCGCCATGGCCACGAGCGCGTGGCCCATCTCGTGATAGGCGACGATCTCGCGCTCCTTCGGGTTGAGCAGCCGGTTGCGCTTTTCGAGACCCGCCACGATGCGCTCCACCGCATTGTTGAAATCCTCCATCGTCACCGCGCCGGCCTTGCGGCGGGTGGCAAGCAGCGTCGCCTCGTTGACGAGATTGGCGAGGTCCGCGCCGGTGAAGCCGGGGGTCAGCGCCGCGATCTTTTCCGGCTCGACGTCCGGCGCGAGCTTCGCCTTCTTCAGGTGCACGTTCAGGATCTGCACGCGGCCTTTTCTGTCCGGGCGGTCGACGAGAACCTGCCGGTCGAAGCGGCCGGCGCGCAGGAGCGCCGGGTCGAGGATTTCCGGCCGGTTCGTGGCGGCGAGCAGCACGAGGCCGGTCGAGGGATCGAAGCCGTCCAGTTCGACAAGGAGCTGGTTGAGCGTCTGCTCCTTCTCCTCGTGGCCGCCGGCCATGGGGCCGATGCCGCGGGCGCGACCGAGCGCGTCCAGCTCGTCGATGAAGATGATGGCCGGCGCCTTGGCCCGGGCCTGCTCGAAGAGGTCGCGCACGCGCGCTGCGCCGACGCCGACGAACATTTCCACGAACTCGGAGCCCGAGATGGAGAAGAACGGCACGCCGGCCTCGCCCGCCACGGCCCTTGCCAGCAGCGTCTTGCCGGTGCCCGGCGGGCCGACCAACAGCACGCCCTTTGGCATGCGCCCGCCCAGCCGGCCGTAGCCCTGCGGATCCTTGAGGAAGTCGACGATCTCCTTCAACTCGTCCTTGGCCTCGTCGACGCCGGCCACGTCCTTGAAGGTGACGCCGGTGTCGGACTGGACGTAGACCTTCGCCTTCGACTTGCCGATCTGCATGAGCCCGCCGCCGATACCGCCCCCCATGCGCTTCAGCGCGAACATCCAGATGCCGACGATAAGGAGGACGGGCACGATCCAGGACAGCAGGTCGCGCAGGAAGGTGCTTTCGATCTGCCCGGTGACCACCACGCCGCGCTCCTGAAGCTGACGTGCGAGGTCGGGCTCGACGCGGGTGGTGATGAACATTGGCCGGCCGTCGACCGGCTGCTTGAAGGTTCCCTGGATGAAGCGGTCGGATACCGCCACCTCCGCTATCCTGCCCTCGTCAAGGTAGGTCTCGAACTGGCTGTAGGGAATCTGCGTCACCTGGGTGGCGGTGGTGAAGAAATACTGGAACGCCATCAGGAGGAAGAAGGCGGCGATCCAGTACCAGATGTTGAACTGCGTTTTCTTGTTCATTTCCATTGTGGCAGCTCCCGGTTATCTCACGACCAGCAGAAGGCGGCCGCCATCGCGAAACAGTTCCAGCGCTAGGATGGCACGCTGGCGCGCGATCGCGCTGCGCAAATCAGCCAAGGAAGAAACAGGCGACCGGTTGACCGCAACGATCAAGTCGCCCGCTCGAAGGCCAGCACGCGCAGCCGGACTGCTCGGCGTGATGCTTTCAATCAAAATGCCTGGGGCGCCGGCTTGCCGCGCCTCGTTAACGGAAGCGGCGCGCATGTGCGCGCCATCGAGCGGGGTGCCGGATAGATCGGCGGATGCACCAGTTTCTGAAGCGATCTTGGCGCTGACGACCCGCTCGCTACTACCACGCTTGATTGTAAAGCTGATCGTGCTGCCGACTGGCGTGAGGCCGATGCGGTTTCTCAGGTCTGTCGCGCCCTGAACAGCACGCCCGCCGATCGCGGTGACCACATCGCCCACCTGCAAGCCGGCGCGCTGTGCCGGCGAGCCGGGCTCGATGCTGGCGATCACAGCTCCGCGCAGTTCGCCAAGCTTGAGCGCCTCCGCGATATCCGGCGTAAGGTCCTGGATACCGACGCCCAGCCTGCCGCGCCGCACTTCACCGTGTTCGATCAACTGCTTCATGACGGTTACGGCCATGTTACTAGGCACCGCGAAGCCGATGCCGATGTTGCCACCCGCAGGCGTAAGGATCGCCGTATTGATGCCGACTAGCGTGCCGTCTAGGGTCACCAGGGCACCGCCGGAATTGCCCGGATTGATTGAGGCGTCAGTCTGAATGAAGTCCTCGTAGCCGTCATTGCTGATGCCGCTGCGACCGAGCGCGCTGACAATACCGGAGGTTACCGTTTGTCCCAGGCCGAAGGGGTTCCCGATCGCGACCACATAGTCGCCGACCTTGAGGCGATCCGAATCGCCGACCTCCAACGCGACGAGATTTCTGCTCTTGACCTTGAGCAGCGCGATGTCCGTTGCTTGATCGGAACCGACAAGCTCGGCACGCAGGCGTTGCCCGTCCTTCAGTGTGACCGTGATCGTGCGAGCATTGGCCACCACGTGATGATTGGTCAGCACATGACCTTTGGCCGCGTCGACGATCACCCCGGAACCGGCGCTCATGCGCTGTTGCGGAGGCGGCGCATGCGGAAGATCAAAGAAGCGTCGGAAGTAAGGATCGTTGTAGAGTGGATTTGATGCCCCAGGTGTTTCTGAGACAACCGAGATGTTGACGACAGCCGGCGTCACCCGTTCCAGCACGGGGGCAAGGGTGGGAAGCTCTCCCGCAACGCCCGGCACGGCCTGCCCGATTGTCGCGCACGGTAGCCCCGCGAAGGCGAGGATGGCGCATAATGTGATGATGGGCGGACGCAGGGCTATGAGATTCCTGAACATGAGCGATCTCCGTTTGGCCAGTCTGTTGGCTCCTCTGTTCCGCCTGAGGTTAGACGGAGAGTGCAAGAAAATGGCCCGGCGCGTGCCGGGCCACGTTGCAAAATCATGCTGTCGATAGAGGTCGGTTTGTCGTGGACCACAGGCTGACCGCAGCGAGCACGGCGACGACGAGGCCGGCGACCACATGCACCCACATCGCGGCTGGGAGGCCAGAGAAGCCCAGTGCACAAGGCGCGATTACGGACCAAAGGCCGAGCGCCACGTTGGTCCATTCCTCGACCTGATGGAATGTGTAGAGCGCAGCGACCGCGATCAGCGTCACGGCAGCACCGACGATCCAGGCATTCCATGCGGCATAGGTTTCAGCCGCATAGCCGAGATACCAGGGCGAGAGCAGAAGACCGAGACCGGCAATGATGTTGACGACATCGAAAGCCGCCCGCTTATCGGAAGACAAAGACTTCAGCATCGTTCATTCCTCCGTGTCGGTTTGCTTGCATCTTCAATGAACGGTCTTTCGCGAACGGGAGGCGGGTGCGGCGGCGCTTCCGCCACCGCCATCGCGAAGCCTGGAAGCCGGATCGGGCGGAGGCAAAAGCTGCCTTTCATCTGCTCCAGGCAGAAACGGTGCGAGTTCATCCCGCGTGAACGCGCCCGCTGCGATCTCGTGCAGGGCAAGATCGCCCACGCTGCGATCGACTGCGTCGAGCCTCGGTTCCGCGCCCCGGGCGAGCGCCCGGATGCGGGAGGCAGCGGCAAGCGTCAGCGCGAACCGGTTCGGCAGAACCTTCTGGCAATCGAAAACGACATGCGTATC
>Ga0180221_1001797_pt1 | contig 13500 bp, 11 predicted proteins | sample eDN5th37CKraftMG_FD_151339 | JGI IMG/M metagenome (GOLD analysis project Ga0180221, IMG submission 151339) | Enriched Miracle-Growth compost microbial communities from Emeryville, California, USA - eDNA 5th pass 37_C Kraft MG (version 2) (version 2) ...
CAGCGCGCGGCCCGCCCAGTCGGGGTCGGCCGCGACCTCGGAGGAGACCGTCGCGCCGAAGCCGGCGACGTCACCGTCCTCGATCAGCGGGACGAGCGCGCTCGAGCGGAGCGTCACCCACGCGTCCCAGCGGTCGCGGAAGTCGCGCCACTGCGGCGTGTCCGACTGCGGGAAGGTCTCGATGACCGCGATCTGCTCCGCGACGTCCTGGTCGATCCAGTCCGCGGACGTGAGCAGCTGACGGCGGGTGTCCTCGTCGGCGCTCGCGGCGCGGCGCACGAGGAGGTGGCTGCGCTGCTGGTCGACGGACAGCTGCGAGAAAGCGCGCTGCAGCTGCGTGTTGAGCGTGGACATGCGGTCCAGGTCCTGCGCGCTGTTCCACAGCGCGTAGGCGCCGGCCCCGCCGACGAGGGCGAACGCGCCGCCCATGACGAGGAGGACGACCGTGAACTTCGCGCCGATCGACCGGTCCCAGAACCAGGCCGCGCGACGGCGCACGGGGTGCGTGGCCATCAGCCGATCTCCTTCTCCGAGTAGTACCCGCTGTCGATGAGGACGGCGCGGTAGTTGTCCTTGGTGACCAGCTGCGGCGGCAGCAGGTAGGAGGGCACGACCGTCACGCCGTTGTCGTACGACGTCGTGTCGTTGACCTCCGGCTGCGTGCCGGCGAGCAGGTCCTGCACCATCTGCACCGTCACCTCGGCGAGCTGGCGGGTGTCCTTGTAGACCGTCGAGTGCTGCTGACCGGCGGCGACCGACTTCACGGCCGGCACCTCGGCGTCCTGGCCCGGCACGACCGGGGTGTAGCCCAGGTCCGCCGTGACGCCGAGGACCGCCTGCGCGATGCCGTCGTTGGGCGCGAGCACGGCCGCCAGGCGCGTGCCGCCCTTGTAGCGGCCCAGCAGCGACGTCATGCGCTCCGCGGCGACCTCGGCCTTCCAGCCCTGGGTCGCGACGTCCTCGCGCGCGACCTGGCCGGACGGGACGACGAGCACGCCCTCGTCCAGGTACTGCTGCAGGACCGACATCGCGCCGTCGTAGAACACCGTCGCGTTGTTGTCGTCGGGCGAGCCGGCGAACACCTCGATCGCGAACGGGCCCTTGGCCTTGGTCCGCTCGCCGTTGGCGTCCAGGACGCCGATGCCCTGCAGCAGCGAGGTCGCCTGCAGCACGCCGACGCGCCGGTTGTCGAAGGAGGCGTAGTAGTCGACGTCGCCCGTGTCGCGGATGAGCCGGTCGTACGAGACGACCTTGACGCCCGCGTCGTGCGCCTTCGCCAGCACCGGGGCCAGCGGCCCGGAGTCCACCGCGCCGACGACGAGCGCGTCCGCGCCGGCGTCGAGCATGGCCTCGAGCTGGTCGACCTGCGCCTGCGGGTCGTCGTCGGCGTACCGCATGTCGACGTCGAACCCCAGCGACTTGAACTGGGCGGACAGGTTGTCGCCGTCCGCGACCCACCGGGTCTGCACCGTGGTGGGCATCGCGATCCCGACGAGAGGGGTCTCGTCCTTCGCCTGAGGGCCTGCGCAGCCCGCGGCGAGCGCGAGCACGCCCACGAGGAGCAGCGCAGGGGTCCTACGTCCGGTCATCGTCGTCCGTCCTTCGAAGGGTCCCGTGCCCGCCCGGTCGGGGCGGGCACGGGTGGGGGCACAGCAGGGGTCAGTAGGTGAACGCCGCGACGCGCGAGCGCAGGTCGGCGGACATGCGGGCCAGGTCGTCGACCGACGAGCCCATCTGCCCGACGACGTCGGCGGCGGTCGAGGTCGCCGTGGCGACGCCGGTGATGTTGGTGGCGATCTCCCCGGAGCCGGTCGCGGCCTCGGCCACACCACGGGACATCTCGTTCGTGGTCGCGGTCTGCTCCTCCACCGCCGAGGCGATCGTGAGCTGGTAGTCGTTGATCGAGGCGATGATCGAGCCGATCTCCCCGATCGCCGCCACCGCACCGGTGGTGTCCGCCTGGATCGCCTCCACCCGGCGCGCGATGTCCTCCGTCGCCCGGGCGGTCTCGTTCGCCAGCTCCTTGACCTCACCGGCCACGACCGCGAAGCCCTTGCCGGCCTCACCGGCCCGCGCCGCCTCGATCGTCGCGTTCAGCGCCAGCAGGTTCGTCTGCTCCGCGATCGTGGTGATCAGCTTCACCACGTTCCCGATCTCCGCCGACGAGGTCCCCAGCCGCGACACCTGGTCGTTGGCGTTCGCCGCCACACCCGTGGCCGCCTGGGCGACCTTCGCCGCCTCCGAGGCGTTCTGCGCGATCTCCCGGATCGAGGCACCCATCTGCTCCGCACCCGCAGCCACCGCCTGCACGTTGCGCGACACCTGCTCGGCCGCAGCCGCAACGACGCCGGCCTGCGCGCTCGTCTCCTCCTGCGAGGAGCCGACCTGCTGCGACGCGGCGGCGAGCTCCTCGGCGGCGGACGCGACGGTCTCGGCCGTCTCGACGACGCCCGCGAGCGTGCCGCGGATCGACACCTGCGCGAGGTTGAGCGACTGCGCCATGCGGCCCAGCTCGTCCTGCGTGTGCACCTCGGCGGCGACCGTGAAGTCGCCCTCCGCCATCGCGTCGAGCGACCGCTGCACCTGCACGACCGACTGGCGGATGCGCCGGGCGATGACGACGCCCAGCGTGAGCGCCACCGCGAGGGCGACGACCAGGCTCGCGACGAGGATGACGACCGCGCGCGCCGTGCGGTCCTTGGCGGTGTCCGCGACCCCCGCGACGTAGGCGGTGATCTCCTCGGCGACCGCGTCGAGGTCGGCGACGTACTCGTCGATCGCCGGCTGGGCGATCTCGTCGCGGACCTCGCCGTACGCCGCCAGGTCGGTGCCCTGCGCCGCCGGCACGAGCTGCTCGTCGCGGACCTTGAGGAACGCGGCGTACGAGGTGAGGAAGTGCTGCCAGGTCTCCGACACCGCCGCCTCGGTCTTCGAGTACGCCTCGATGTCCGCGTTCAGCTCGGTGTCGTTGTCCGCGAGCTTCTGCGTCCAGGCCGCCTTGTCCTCGGCGTCCGCGGACGCCGCGATCTGGGCGATGATCATCCGGCCCTTGAGCTGGTTCTGGTGCACGTGCGAGCGCACGTCCGAGATCGTGGACTGGATCAGCGCGACCGTCTGCAGGTCGGCCTTGGAGTCGTTCAGCGCGACGACGGCGTAGGCGCCGGAGCCGAGCGCCACGGCGCCGAGCAGGACGAAGACGGTGAGGATCTTGGCCTGGACGCCGAGCCGGGCGAACCAGCCACCCCGGCGCGGGGTGTCGGTGGTCGAGGTCATGGGAGTTCTCCTTGGGGCGGGGCGCCGGGGGGTGCGCCGTCACCGTCCCGATCGGCCGGGGCCGGCCGTCGGTGAGGGTTGCGGGCCTGTCGAGGGACCGCGGACCCGGGTGATTCCGCGGCGATCAGGCCGCCGCGGCCTCGTCCACGTCGAGGACGAGCAGGAGCTGGCCGTCGAGCGTGCAGGCCGAGCGGATGAGCGGGCGGATCGCGGCGTCGAGCGTGTCCGGCGGGACCTCGACGCGCTCCGGCTCGACGTCGACGACGTCGCCGATCTCGTCGACGAGCAGGCTGACCGTCTCGCCGCCCACCTGGACGACGACCATCATCTGCTCGGACCCGTCGGGCAGCGGGGCGATGCCCAGCCGCGGGCGCAGGTCGACCGTGAGGACGACCTGGCCGCGCAGGTTGACGAGCCCGGACACGCCGTCCGGAGCGAGCGGGACGCGGGTGCGGGCGTGCGCCCGCAGCGCCTCCTGGACGCGCTGCACGTCGATGCCGTACAGCCCGCCGTCGATCATGAACGTCACGTAGCTGCTCATCAGCGCGCTCCCGCCAGCTCGAGGTCCGCCGGCGCCTCGGCCGGCTCACGGTAGAAGTCGCGGTCCGCGGCGAGGATCGCCGCGCGCACGTCGAGCAGCTCGGTGACACGGTCGCCCAGCACGGTCGAGCCCACCAGGCCGTGGTCGTCGATCGACGAGTGGTTGCCGACCTCGTCCTCGACGATGTCGACGATCTCCTCGACGACCAGACCGACGGAGCGCTCGCCGCGCGTGTAGACGATGAGCAGCAGCTCGTCGGACGGCCGAGCCGCGGTGCCGAGGAGCCGGTCCATCCGCACGAGCGGCAGGATCGTGCCGCGGTACTGCACGACCTCCCGGCCGCCGACGAGCTCGACGTCCTGGGCGCGCACGTGCTCCAGGCGCGCCACCGAGGCGAGCGGCATCGCCACGCGGCGGCCGTCGCCGATGCCGGCGACGAGCACCTGCTCGACCTCCGCCCGCGCGGACGACTGCTCGGACGTGCCCCGCGACGTGAGGTCCGGGTCGCGGGTGATCGCCCGGCGGGCGATCGCCTGCACGTCGAGGATGAGCGCGACGCGTCCGTCCCCGAGCACCGTCGCGCCCGAGTACACGCCGATCGCCTTGAGGCGCGCGGCCAGCGGCGTGACGACGATCTCCTCGGTGGTGAGGACGCGGTCGACGAGCAGGCCGAGGCGCTGCTGGTCGATCTGCACGACCGCGATGACGGCCTCGTCCTCCGGGATCGTCGACTCCACGCCGAGGACCCCCGCGAGGGAGACCAGCGGCAGCAGCTCGCCGCGCAGCCGGTAGACCGGCGCGGCGTGCACGTACTCGACGCCCGAGTCGGAGCGCTGCGCGTCGAGCGCGACGAGCTCCACGACGTGCACCTGCGGCAGCGCGTACAGGTCGCCGGCGCACTCGACCGTCAGCGACGGCATGATCGCGAGCGTCAGCGGGATGCGCAGGCGCCAGACGGTGCCCTGGCCGACCGTCGACTCGACGTCGACCGTGCCGCCGATGGCCTCGATGCGCGTGCGCACCACGTCCATGCCGACCCCGCGGCCGGACACGTTCGTCACGCGCTCCGCCGTCGAGAAGCCGGGCAGGAACAGCAGCTGCAGCAGCTCGGCCGAGGACATCGCCTCGACCTGCGCCTGCGTGCGCAGCCCCTTGGCGACCGCCTTGGCGGCCACCGCCTCGGGGTCGATGCCGCGGCCGTCGTCGCGCACCTCGACCGACACCTGGCCGCCCGCGTGCGACGCACGCAGCTCCAGCAGGCCCTGGGCGGGCTTGCCGGCCGCGAGGCGCTCCTGCGGCGGCTCGATGCCGTGGTCGACGGCGTTGCGGACGAGGTGGGTCAGCGGGTCCTTGACGGCCTCCAGGAGGCTGCGGTCGAGCTCGGTGTCGCCGCCGACCATCTCGAGGCGGACCTCGCGCCCGCACAGCGCGGCGAGGTCGCGCACGACGCGCGGCATCTTCGACCAGACGTGCTCGATCGCCTGCATGCGCGTGCGCATGACGCCTTCCTGCAGCTCCGAGGCGATGAGGTTGAGCTGCTGGGCGGAGCGCGCGAGGTCGACGTCCTGGGTGGACGACGCGAGGCGGCTGATGCGGTTGCGCGCGAGGACGAGCTCGCCGACCTGGCGCATGAGCTGGTCGAGCAGCTCGACGTCGACGCGGATCGAGGAGTCGGCGGCGCCGCGCAGGGTGCCGGTGTCGTCGAGGGCGGCCGACGGCTCGGACGGCGCCGAGCCCTCCGGCCCGCGCGGCGTCGGCACGCCCGGTGCGGAACCCGCCGGGGCGGAACCCGCCGGGGCGGAACCCGCCGGGGCGGAGCCCGCCGGTGCGGCTGCCGGGGCGGGAGCGGCGGCCGGGGTCGCGGAGCCGCCGGCCTGCGCCGCGGCGGGCGCGACGGCGGCGGCGACCGGCTCGGGCGCCGCGGCCTCCTGCGCCTCGTCGGCGGCCGCGACGGCGTCGGCCGGGACGGGCTCGGCCTCGGCGACCTCGACCTGGGCGGCCTCGGCCGGCGCCTGCGCGGCCGGCTGGGCGGTCGCGCCGGCCTGCAGGTCCCGGATCGCGGCGACGACGGCGTCGACGTCCGTGCCGCTGTCGTCCCCACCCGTGCGCTCGATGTCGCCGAGCAGTGCGCGGACGGTGTCGACCATCCGCAGCAGGACGTCCGTCGTCGGCTGGTCCATCGACCGCTTGCCGTCGCGCAGCTCCACGAGGAGGTTCTCCCCCGCGTGGGTCACGCGCTCCAGGCGCGCGAAGGCCAGGAACCCGCTCGTGCCCTTGATCGTGTGGATGGTGCGGAACACGCTGCCGAGCAGGTCACGCGACCCGGGCTCGCTCTCGAGCGCGACCAGGTCGCGGTCGAGCTGGTCGAGGTTCTCATGGCTCTCGACCAGGAACTCGCGCACGATCTCGTCGATGTCGTCCATGACGTCCCTCCTGCCGGGGACGGTGGCGCACTCCCGGCGCCCCGCCCATCGGCGGGCCGTCAGGGGTCATGAGGGATCGGCGCGACCATCACCCGCGCCGGTGGCGCCGGATCGCGAGGGGTGCGGGGCGGGCGTCGTCGGCCGGAGCCCGCCCGTGCGGCGGAGCCGCGCGTCAGGCGGAGCCGGGCGCCTGCTCGCTCGTCGACCGCTCGGGCTGGTCCGGCCCGGGCCGTGCGGGCCGCGCCGGGCGGGCCAGCGCACGCAGGGCCGCCGCCGCCGCGTCGTCCGCGTGCGCGGCGTCGACGTTGGCGGTGCGGACCGCGTCGAGGACCTCGGACCGGTGCACCCGCACCGAGCGGGGCGCGTCGATGCCGATCCGCACCCCGTCGCCGCGGACGTCCATGACCGTGACGACGATCCCGTCGCCGATCACGACGCTCTCGCCGACGCGGCGGGTGAGCACGAGCATGCGGCGACACTACCCCGGCACCCCGCGGCGGTCCGCGCGCCGCCACGCCGCCGGGCGCGGGTCGCTCAGATCCGGGCGCGGGCGGCCGATCGGTCGTGCGAGCCGGCCTGTCGCCGGCCACGACGCGAGGGAGTGCGGCGGTGGCAGGTGAACGGTCGGACGACGCGAGCGTGCCGGTCGAGCACGCCGCCGTCGTGCTCCGGCGCACCGAGGCCGAGCCGCACGGCCACCGCCGGCGCGACTGGGTCGTCGCCGCGGTGGTCGGCGTCGCGGGCGGTGCGGTCGTCGGTCTCGGCATCACGGCGGCCACGACCGGCGTGCTCCCCGGCGGGTCGCCCGGGCTGGAGCTGACGCGCGTCGAGGCCGGGCTGGGCGCGGCCGAGGGCGACGTCGACCGGACGGTCACCGTGCCCGCCGACGCACTCGCGGGCCTCGTCCCCGGCGACACGCGCACGTTCACGCTCGAGGTCACCAACGGCGCCGAGACGTCCCGGTCGCTGCGCCACTCCGTGAGCTGGGAGCAGGCACCCGGCGTCCCGCCGTTCGCGACGGAGCCGGACGTGGAGCTGCTCGGCGTGCCCGCGCGGGTCGCGGCCGGTCAGACCGTGCGCCTGACCGTCGTGGTCACCGCGCCGCTCGACTGGGGCGTGGAGAACCAGGGCACCGGCGCGTCGCTCGTCCTGGAGCTGCGCGCCAGCGCGTCCTGACCCGACGCGCCCGGCCTGGGCCGGTGGAGCCCCTCAGGCCCGCCCGGCCCAGCCCCCGGCCCCGTCCAGCGCCGTGTCGAGCGCGCTCGCCCACGCGGCCGGCGTCGCGGGGATGCCGTCGAACCACGCGACGGGCACGCCGAGGTCGAGCACCGCCCCGGGCTGCGTCGTGTCGAACATGCCGCGCACCGCGAGCGCGTCGACCCGGCCGAGGCGGCCGAGCCACGCCCGCGCGTCCGGCGTCTTGGTGCGCGCGTCGACGACGGCCCAGACGGCGTCGCCCTGCAGCGCGGCCAGCAGGTCGGCCGCGGCCCCCAGCTCCTCGCGTCCCTCGCCGACCGCGAGCGCGACGACCCACGGGTGCGCGGCGGACCCCGCGGTCGCGCGCCAGGCCTGCGCGGTCTCGGCGTCGGCCGGGCGGGTCCGGGAGCGGCCCCGCGGTCCGGGCGCGCCGGCCCGGGCGGTGGCGGTGCCGGCGCTGACGACGGACTCCGGGGCGATGCCGAGCCGGTCGGCGAGCAGCGCGGCGGTCCGGTCGGCGTCGACGGCCGAGCCGACGACGACCGTCACCGCCCCGGGCGTGCGCGCGGGCGGCGGGGCTGCGGGCAGCGCGCCGACGACGTCCGCGAGCGAGCGCGGGCCGTGGCGCAGCAGCTCGTCGGGCACGCCGACGGACGCCAGGCGTGTCGCGAGGTCGAACGACGCCGGCGGCTCGGGGCGCACGACCACCGGCGGCGCCGCCGGGGGCGGCGTGGAGGCGGCCGGCTCGTCGACGACGCCGACGGCGGCGGCGGGCGCGCGGCGCTCCGCCGCGAGCGCCTGCACCTGGGCGAGCACGTCGGCGAACGCCGAGCCGCCGGTGGAGATCGCGGGCGGCTCGTGCGCGGGGCGCGGCCGGCCGTCGTCGTCCGCCGCGTCCGCGGCGCCGAGCAGCGCGTCCAGCCCGCTCAGCGCCGACGGCGGTCCGCCGGCGGCGGGGCGGGCGTACCGGCTCGCGCGCGGGCGCGGCAGGGGCGCGTCGGGCACCTCGACGGTGAGCTCGAAGTGCTCGCGTGCGAAGAACCCCGCGACGCCGCCGGTGCGCACGCGCTCGGCGCGGATGACCCGCGCGGAGGGGCCGAGGTCCTCGCTCACCTGCGCGAGCAGCGCGGCGAGGTCACCGCCCTCAAGCTGCAATCGCGTGGCCACCGCTCACCGTCCCCACGGTCTCGACGTCGATGCCGCCGCCGGTCGCCTCGGCGTACGACAGCACGGGCAGGCGCGGCAGGCCGAGCGCGACGAGCTTGCGCAGCGCGGGCCGCAGCACGGGCGCGCAGACGAGCACGACCGACCGGCCGCTGGCCTCCGCCTGGCCGACCACCTCGCGCAGCTGGGCGAGCACCGCCTCGATCCGCGCGGGGTCGACGAGCAGCTGGGTGCCGCCCTCGCCGGGCCGCAGCGCCTCGACGAGGTGCTGCTCGAGCACCGGCTCCAGCGTGACGACGCGCAGCACCCCGTCCTGCACGTGCGACGCCGCGAGCGCGGGGCCGAGCGCCGCACGGGCGGCCTCGACGAGCCCCTCGGGGTCGGTGCTGGTGCGGGCGCGCAGCGTGAGCGCCTCGTAGATGCGGCCGAGGTCGCGGATCGGGACCTGCTCGGTGAGCAGCCCCTGCAGGACGCGCTGCACCTCGCCGAGGCTGAGCAGCGACGGGACGAGCTCCTCGACGACCGAGGGGTTGACCCGCTTCACGCCGTCGGTGAGCACGCGCACGTCCTCGCGGGTCAGCAGGCGCGCGGCGTTCTGCGAGACGAGCGCCGACAGGTGCGTGATGAGCACCGAGACGCGGTCGACGACGGTCGCGCCGGCCATCTCGGCCGCGTGCCGCAGCTCGGCGGGCACCCACTTGCCGGGCAGCCCGAACACGGGCTCGAGCACCGGCGTGCCGGGCAGCGCGGCGAGCTCGTCGCCGAGCGCGAGCACGCGGCCCGCGGGCGCGGTGCCGCGACCCACCTCGACGCCGGCGATCCGCACGGCGTAGGTCGAGGCGGGCAGGTCCACGCTGTCGCGCGTGCGCACCGGGGGCACGACGATGCCGAGCTCCATGGCGATCTTGCGCCGCAGGCTGCGCACCCGGCCGAGCAGGTCGCCGTCGGGCCCCTCCCCCACGAGGGAGACGAGGTCGGGCGCGAGCAGGATCTCGAGCACGTGCACCCGCATCTGCTCGATGAGCTGCTCGGGCGTCTCGGGCCCGGCGGGCGTCGCGTCCGGAGCGGGCTGCGCCTGCGCCTCCTCGGCGTCGCGCTGCTCGGCCGCCTTGGCCCGCTGCGCGGCGATGATGAGCACCGACCCGACGAGCAGGAACGGCACCTTCGGCATGCCGGGCAGCAGGGCGAGCGCGCATGCGCCGGCCCCTGCGATGAGGAGCGCGGTGCGCGACTGCGTCAGCTGCTTGGCGGCGGCCGTGCCCATGTCGCCCTCGGCGGTGGACCGGGTCACGACGATGCCGGTGGACACCGACAGCAGCAGCGCCGGGATCTGCGTGACCAGGCCGTCGCCGATCGTCAGCAGGCTGAACCGCTCGAGCGCCTCGGTCGGCGACATGCCCATCTGGACCATGCCGATGACGAACCCGCCGACCAGGTTGATGACCGTGATGACGACGCCGGCGATCGCGTCGCCCTTGACGAACTTCGAGCCACCGTCCATCGCGCCGTAGAAGTCCGCCTCGGCGGCGACCTGCGCCCGGCGCCGGCGGGCCTCGTCCTCGTCGATGAGGCCGGAGTTCAGGTCCGCGTCGATCGCCATCTGCTTGCCGGGCATCGCGTCGAGGGTGAACCGCGCCCCGACCTCGGCCACGCGCCCGGCGCCGTTGGTGATCACGACGAACTGGATGACGACGAGGATGAGGAAGATCACCAGGCCGATGACGAGCGACCCGCCGACGACGAAGTGCCCGAACGCGTCGATCACCTGGCCCGCGTACCCGTCGCGCAGCACGAGCCGGGTCGAGGCCACGTTGAGGCCCAGCCGGAACAGCGTGAGCACGAGGATCAGCGACGGGAACACCGAGAAGTCGAGCGGCCGCTTGACGTACATGCTGGTCAGCAGCACGACGAGCGAGCCCGTGATGTTCACGACGATGAGCACGTCGAGCAGGGCCGCGGGCAGCGGCACGACGAGCAGCAGCACGACGCCGACGACGCCGGCGGGCACCGCCATGGGGGCGAGGGAGCGGTTCCTCATGTCGTCCTCCCGGACGGGACGGGGGCCGCGCCGGTGCGCACCGGGCGGCGGGCAGCGCGCGCGAGCGCGCGGTGGTCGGTGAGCTCGTCGTCGGCGAGGGTCGAGCCCTGCGCGAGCCGGTGCCGGCCCGCGGCGGCGCCGCGGCGGCGCAGCTGCAGGACGAACGCCAGCACCGTGGCGACGGCGGTGAACAGGTGGGCGGGGATCTCCTGGCCCAGCTCGCAGGAGGCGTGCAGGGCGCGGGCGAGGGGCACGTCCTCCACCATCGGCACGCGGTGCTCCGCCGCGAGGGCTCGCAGCTTGGCGGCGACCTCGCCGGCGCCCTTGGCGACCACGCGCGGCGCGCCGCTGCCGGGCTCGTAGCGCAGCGCGACGGCGACGTGCGTCGGGTTGACCAGCAGCACGTCGGCCTGTGCGACCTCGGCGAGCATCCGGTTGCGGCTCATCGCCATCTGGCGCGAGCGGATCTGGCCCTTGACCTGCGGGTCGCCCTCGGTGCGCTTGTGCTCCTCCTTGACCTCGCGCAGCGTCATGCGGGTCTGCTTGCGGTTGCGCCGCATGACGACGGCGATGTCGACGACGGCCAGCAGCAGGCCCGCGCCGATGCCGAGGCGCAGCAGCTGCGACGCGCCCGACCCGGCGCTGTGCAGCAGCACGTCGAGCGGCAGCCGGCCCGACGCGGTGACGAGCGGCACGAGGCCCTGCACCGCCGTGTAGAGCACGAGCCCGACGACCGCGGTCTTGAGCAGCGTCTTGGCGGCCTGCCACCACGCCTGCGCGCCGACGAAGCGCTTGACGGCCGGGCCGGGCTTGAGGTGGTCGAAGACCAGGCGGAACCGGCGCGGGCGCCAGCCGCCCTGCGCCATCCCGACCGCGAGCGCGACGGCGACGACGACGACGAGCAGCGGCGCGAGCGTCGGCACGACGCTGCCGAGCCCGTCGCTGAGGGCGCGCACCGCGAGGTCGGTCGAGGGGGAGCGGCCGGCGTCGCGGACGGCGCCGACCTGGTCGCGCGCGGCGTCCTCCGCGCGGCTGAGCACGCCGGGCAGCATGAGCGCGGCGGCACCGAGCCCCAGCCAGGCCGGGAGGTCCTGCGAGCGGCCGAGGCGACCCTTGCGGATCACCTCCTTCATCCGCTGCGGGGTGGCCTTCTCGGTGCGGTCCTGCCCGTCGCTCACGGCAGCACCCCCAGCATCTCGGCCACGGAGCGGCCGGTGACCGCCTCGACGACGTGCGGGAGCCCGACGAGCGCGAACCCGCCGAGCGAGAGGGTGAGGAGGATCTTGAGCGGGAAGCCGAGCGCGAACGCGTTGAGCGCGGGCGCGACCCGGGTCAGCAGGCCGAGGCCCACGTCGGCGAGGAACAGCACGACGAGCAGCGGCCCGGCGATCTGCAGGGCCGCGACGAACATCTGCCCGATCCCGTCCGAGAGCGTGGACGCGAGGGCGCCGGCCTGCAGGGACGTGCCCAGCGGCAGCGCGTCGAACGTGCGCACGAGGCCCGCGACGACGACGAGGTAGCCGTCCGAGGCGAACAGCAGGACGAGCGCCGAGAACTGGTAGAGCCGCTGCAGCTGCGCGCCGCTCGTCATCGACATCGGGTCGAACCCGGTGGCCACCTGGAACCCGCCGAACACGTCGAGCAGCGTCCCCGCGGACTGCACCGCGGCGAACCCGAGCTGCACGACGAAGCCGAGCCCCGCCCCGACGACGGCCTGCCCGACGAGCGCGAGCACGAACGTGGGGATGCCGTCGTCGGCGAGCGGCTGCAGGCGCGGCGACACCGCGAGCGCGAGCCCGAACGCGAGCGCGACCTTGACGGTCGCCGGCACGGCCCGGTGCGAGAACGGCGGCGCGAGCAGGAGGAACGCGACGAAGCGCACCCCGGCGAGCATCACCGTCTCGATCGTCGCGAGCGGCAGGCTCAGCGCGACGGGACCCACGTCAGCCGCCCACCAGCGACGGGATGCGCTCGAACAGCTCGTTCGTGAACGTGACGGCCTCGGTGATCATCCAGTGCCCGCACACCAGCAGCGCGAGCCCGGCGCCGACGGCCTTGGGCACGAAGCTGAGCGTGATCTCCTGGATCTGCGTGACCGACTGCACGAGGGAGACGACGAAGCCCACGACGAGCGCGGTGATGAGCACGGGGGCGGCCAGCTTGGCGGCCAGGACGAGGGCGTCGACGCCCACGTCGAGCACGGCGTTGGCGTCCATCAGCCGCTCCCGGTGTAGGAGCCGACGAGCGCCGTGACGACCAGCCCCCAGCCGTCGACGAGCACGAACAGCAGGACCTTGAACGGCAGCGAGATCATCACCGGCGGCAGCATCATCATGCCCATCGACATGAGGACGGCCGAGACGACGAGGTCGATGACGAGGAACGGCACGAAGACGACGAAGCCCATGATGAACGCCGAGCGCAGCTCGGAGAGCAGGAACGCCGGCACCAGGGTCGCCATCTCGACGTCCTCGGGCGTGGCGGGGTTCGGGCGGTCGGCGGCGCGCGTGAGCAGCGCGAGGTCCTGCTCGCGGGTGTGGTCGAGCATGAACGACCGCAGCGGGCCGGACCCGACGTCGACGGCCTCGGAGAACGTCATCTCGCCCTGCAGGTAGGGCTGCACCGCGTCGGTGTTGACGTCGGAGACAACCGGCGCCATGACGAACAGCGAGAGGAACAGCGCCAGGCCCGCGAGCACCTGGTTCGGCGGCACGCCCTGCAGGCCGAGCGCGTTCCGCGTGAACGCGAGGACGACGAAGATCTTGGTGAAGCTCGTCGTCATGAGGATGAGCGCCGGCGCGACCGACAGCAGCGTGATCGCGATGAGGACGACGACCGACGAGCTGGGCGTGCCGTTGACGCCG
>Ga0180221_1001798_pt1 | contig 13478 bp, 10 predicted proteins | sample eDN5th37CKraftMG_FD_151339 | JGI IMG/M metagenome (GOLD analysis project Ga0180221, IMG submission 151339) | Enriched Miracle-Growth compost microbial communities from Emeryville, California, USA - eDNA 5th pass 37_C Kraft MG (version 2) (version 2) ...
CGCCGACGCCGCGATCGATCTCGTCGAAGATCATCGTCGCGGCCCCGCCCTCCTCGGCCAGCGCCACCTTGAGCGCGAGGATGAAGCGCGACAGCTCGCCCCCGCTCGCGATCTTGGTCAGCGGGGCGAAGGGCGCGCCGGGATTGGTCGACACCTCGAACTCCACCCGGTCGCGGCCGGCCACGCCCCACTGGCTTTCGGGCAGCGGCTCGACGACGGTGCGGAAACGCGCCGCGTCGAGCTTGAGCGGCGCCAGCTCGCCCGCGACGGCGGCGTCGAGGCGCGTGGCGGCCGCCCGGCGTTGCGCACCGAGCGCGGCGGCCGCCTCCTCATAAGCCGCGCGCGCGGCGGCGCGTTCGGCCTCCAGCCGCGCCAGCCCCTCGCCTCCCGCCTCGATCCGCGCGAGGCGGCCGGCCAGATCGGCCGCTAGGTCGGCGAGCGCGTCGGGATCGACGCGATGCTTGCGGGCGACGGCGCGCAGCTCGAACAGGCGGGTCTCGACGCTTTCCAGCCGGGCGGGATCGTGCGCCAGCGCCTCCTGCGCGGCGGCCAGCCGGTCCTCTGCCTCGCCCGCCTCGATCACCGCGCGGTCGAGCGCGGCCAGCGCGTCGGTGAGCAGCGGATGCTCGCCGGCGATCCGGTCGAGCCGGCGCGCGGCCTGGCGAAGCTGCGCGGCCCCACCCTCCGATCCGTCGAGACAGGCGGTGACGGCGGCGAGATCGTCGGCCAGCCGCGCGCCCTTCTGCATCGCCGCGCGCTCCTCAGCCAGCGCCCGCTCCTCGCCCGGCTCGGGCCCGAGCGCGTTCAGCTCGGCGACCGCATGGTCGAGCCATTCGCGATCGCGCGCGGCGGTTTCCAGCTCGGCGGCGGCCGATTGCAGCCGCGCCTCGGCCTCCGCCCAGGCACGATGGGCGGCGGCGGCGGAGGCCGTGTCCAGCCGCCCGAACGCATCGAGCAGTGCCCGATGACCGCGCGGATTGAGCAGGCCGCGATCGTCGTGCTGGCCGTGGATCTCGACGAGATGGCCGGCGAGGTCGCGCAGCAACGTCGCGGAGGCCGGCCGGTCGTTCACCGTTGCGCGGCTGCCGCCGTCGGCGCGCACGATGCGGCGCACCACCAGCGGCTCGCCCGGTTCCGCTTCCAGCCCGTTCTCGGCGAGCAGCGCGGCGACGGCATGGCCGGGGGGCAGATCGAAGGTCGCGGCGACCACCGCCTGCGCCGCGCCGTCGCGCACCAGCCCGCTGTCGGCGCGCGCGCCGAGCGCCAGCCCCAGCGCGTCGAGCAGGATCGACTTGCCCGCCCCGGTCTCGCCGGTGAGCGTACCGAGGCCGCGCCCGAAGTCGAGGTCGAGCGCCTCGATCAGGACGACATCGCGGATGGAAAGGGCGGCGAGCATTCGCCCGCTTCTACCGGCTCTGCGGCCGCGTTTGAAGCGGCTCGTGCCCTGTCGCGCGATATCCCGGCGTCAGGCCGGGTGCTTGCGGATCAGCTCGTAGGCGTGCTGATACCATTTCGATCCGGGATAATTGGCGCCCAGCACGGCGGCGGACTTCTTCGCCTCCTCCGGCACACCCAGCGCCAGATAGGATTCGGTGAGCCGCATCAGCGCCTCGGGCGTGTGGCTGGACGTCTGATAGACGTCGATCACCTTGCGGAAACGGATGACCGAGGCCAGCCAGTCGCGCCGCCGCTGGTAGAAGCGGCCGATCTCCATTTCCTTGCCGGCCAGATGATCGCGCACCAGATCGACCTTCAGCCGCGCGTCGGCGGCATAGGGCGTGTCGGGATAGCGGCGGATCAGCTCGTTGAGCGCGTCGAGCGCCTGCTGGGTGATCCGCTGGTCGCGCGTGACGTCCTGGATCTGCTCGTAATAATCCACGGCGATCAGGTACATCGCATAAGGCGCGTCGCGATTGCCCGGGTGGATCGACAGGAAGCGCTGCGCCGAGGAGATCGAATCATTGTAGCTGCGCGCCAGATAATAGGAAAAGGCGCTCATCAACTGCGCGCGCCGTGCCCAGATCGAATAGGGGTGCTGGCGCTCCACCTCGTCGAACAAGGCGGCGGCGACCTTGTATTGCTGCCGGTCGAGCCGCTCCTTCGCCGCGTTGTAGAGCGTGTCCACATCGCGCGCGACATAGCGCGTGTCCGTTTTCTTCTTGCCCGTGGACGCGCAGCCGGCAAGCGGAGCGATCAGGGCGGCGGCGATCAGGAGCGCGATCGGGCGGGAGCGGGTACGCATCATGGCGCAGTGCTGTTAGCGCAGCCGACGTCGCAGGGAAAGCGGCGTTCGCGGTGACATGCGCCGGCGCGCGCCGGGACGAGGAACGGGGGGACATGAAAAGCCCCGGCATCGCCCCGACCGATCGCGGGAAGGTGACGATATGTTGGTGAAAGCCGTGGCAGAAGCGGCGCGATGCTGCGTGTCCTGACCCTCTCCTCGCTCTTTCCCGATGCCGGGCGGCCGACCTTCGGGGCCTTCGTCGAGCGCCAGACGCAGGGGCTCGCCGCGCGCGGCGATATCGCGTTGCGCGTGGTCGCGCCCGTCGGCGTGCCGCCCTGGCCGGGCGCGCTGCACCCCCGCTATCGCGCGCTGGCGGCGCTACCGGCGCGCGAGATGCGCAACGGGCTCGACATCCACCGGCCGCGCTTTCCGGTGCTTCCGGGCACGGGCGGGCGCTTTTCCCACCGCCTGCTGGCGCGCGCGCTGCGGCCGCTGCTGGCGGAGATCCGGCGCGACTTCGCCTTCGACGTGATCGATGCCGAATTCTTCTATCCCGACGGCCCGGCGGCGGCACGGCTGGGGGCGGAGCTGGGCGTGCCCGTCTCGATCAAGGCGCGCGGCAGCGACATCCATCATTGGGGCGCGCGACCCGGCTGCCGCGAGGCGATCGTCGCCGCCGGACATGCCGCGAACGGCCTGCTGGCGGTGAGCGGCGCGCTCGCGCGCGACATGGCGGCGATGGGGATGCCCGGCGAGCGGATCGCCGTCCATCATACCGGCGTCGACCTCGACGTCTTTCGCCCGCGCGACCGGACGGCGGCGAAGGCGGCGCTGGGGGTGACGGGGCCGCTCCTGCTCTGCGTCGGCTATCTGATCGCGCGCAAGGGGCAGGCGCTGGCGGTGGAGGCGCTGCGCGACCTTCCCGGCGCGACGCTGATGATCGTGGGCGACGGCCCGGCGCGCGCGGATCTGGAGACGCAGATCGCCGCCGCCGGGCTTCATGGCCGGGTCAGGATGACGGGCGCGCTGCCCCATGCCGCGCTGCCGCCGCTGTTCGCCGCGGCCGACCTGATGGTGCTGCCCTCCGCCGCGGAAGGGCTCGCCAATGTCTGGGTGGAGGCGCTGGCCTGCGGAACCCCGGTGATCGCCTGCCAGGCGGGCGGCGTGCGCGAGGTGATCGACCGGCCGGAAGCGGGCCGGATCGTCGCGCGGACCCCGGAGGCGATCGCGGCGGCGGCGCGCGAACTGCTCGCCGATCCGCCGCCGGCCGAGGCGGTGCGCGCCTGCGCCGCGCGCTTCACCTGGGAGGCGAATGCCCGCGCGCTACACGGCCATCTGCGGGGCCTGGTCTCCTGAACGATCCGGCGGGATTCAGAGCGGCAGCAGGGCGGCGGCGATCCAGCGTCCTTCGGCGCGCAGCACGCCCCAGGCCCGCGCGGCGGCGCGGCTGTCCATCGCCTCGACGCCAACGCCCCGCGCCTCCAGCGCGGCGGTGAAGGCGGGGGCGGGCCGCCGCATCGCGTCCCCCGTGCCGAGCAGCAGGAATTCGGGCGGCGGATCGAGCGCCAGCGGCCATGCCACGTCCTGCACCGTCAGCGCCTCGATCGTCCGGACATCCCAGTCGCGCGCATCCTCGGGCGTCAGCAGCAGCCCGCCGGGCACGATCCGGTCGCCGACGCGGAAGCCCCGCCCGGCGAACCCCTTCACCACCGGCCCCGCGCCGGGCGCCTCGCGCGCCATCGCAGGGCCGACGCGCTGGGGCATCAGACGCGCGGTCCGCTCACCCGCTCGGCATTGCCGCGCGGCCCGGCGGGCGTGTCCACCGTCCGGCGCGCGCCGATGCCGAGCGTGATGAGCAGCGAGGAGGAGACATAGATGGACGAATAGGTGCCGACGACCACGCCCAGCATCATCGCCGCGGTGAAGCCGCGCAGCACCTCGCCGCCGAAGATCAGCAGCGAGCCGAGCGCGAGGAGGATCGTCAGCGACGTCATCACCGTGCGCGGCAGCGTCTCGTTGACCGAAAGGTCGATCAGCGCGTGGATGTCCATCTGGCGGTATTTGCGCAGATTCTCGCGGATGCGGTCGTCGATGACGATCTTGTCGTTGATCGAATAGCCCACGATCGTCAGCACGGCGGCGACGATGTTGAGGTCCACCTCCAGCCGGGTGATCGCGAAGAAGCCCAGCGTCATCAGCACGTCGTGCAGGATCGCGACGAAGGTGGAGACGCCGAACTGCCATTCGAAGCGGAACCAGCCGAACAGCGCGATGGCCACCATCGCGAGGATCACGGCGACGATGCCGTTGCGGATCAGCTCGTCGGATACCTTGCCCGACACGGTATCCGCCTTGTTGAAGACGACGCCCGGATATTGCGCGCCCAGCGATGCCTGCACCTTGCGGATCAGCGTGTTGGTCGCGCCCTCGTCGGTGCTGTGGGGCAGCGGCAGGCGGATCGAGACGGTGTTCTTGCTGCCGAACTGCTGGAGCGAGGCTTCGCCCACATGCAGCGCGTCGATATTGTGGCGCACCGCGTCCAGCTCGGGCGGCTGCTCGAACTTCGCCTCGATCATCAGGCCGCCGACGAAATCGACACCGAAATTGAGCCCGCGCACGCCGACCAGCGCGACCGCCGCGAGGCTGAGGAACGCCGTCAGCCCGAACGCCCAGTAGCGCAGGCTGACGAAGCCGATATTGGTGTTGTCCGGAACGAGCTTCAGCAAACGCATGGGACCGCTTCCCGGATCAGATATGGATTTCGCTCGGACGCGCATGGCGGAGCCAGATCGCGACGAGCATACGCGTGAAGGTGACGGCGGTGAAGACCGATGTGGCGATGCCGATCAGCAGCACGACCGCGAAGCCCTTCACCGGCCCCGATCCCAGCATCAGCATGACGACGCCCGAGATCGCGTGGGTGACGTTCGCCTCGAAGATCGTGCGGCTGGCCTCCTTGTAGCCCAGCTCCACCGACTGGATGATGCTGCGCCCGCGCCGCCGCTCCTCGCGGATGCGCTCGTTGATCAGCACGTTGGCGTCGACGGCGGTGCCGATCGTCAGCACGAAGCCGGCGATGCCCGGCAGCGTCAGCGTCGCGCCCAGGATCGCCATCACGCCCAGGATGACGAAGATGTTGATCACCACCGCGAGGTTCGCATAGCCGCCGAAGCGGCCATAGGTGACGAACATGAAGACGATCACCGCGACCGCCGCGATCGCCGAGGCGATGGTGCCCGCGCGGATCGAATCCTGGCCGAGCTGCGGGCCGACGGTGCGCTCCTCGATCACCTTGAGCGCCACGGGCAGCTTGCCCGAGCGCAGCGCGATCGCCAGCTCGTTGGCCGAATCGACCGTGAAGCTGCCCGAGATCTGCGCCTGCCCGCCCAGGATCGGCTCGTTGATCCGCGGCGCCGAAAGCACCTGATTGTCGAGGATCATGGCGAACGGCTTGCCGACATTCTCCTGCGTCAGCCGCGCGAACTTGCGCGTGCCCGATCCGTTGAAGTTGATTGAGACGACCGGCTGGTTCTGCTGGTCGTAGGCGAGCTTGGCGTCGATCAGCTCGTCGCCGCTGATGCCGCCCAGCCGCTTCACCGCCAGGTTGCCGGTGCCGCCGCGATTGCCGCCCCTGCCGTCATTGGCGAAGGGGAATATCTGGTCGCCCACCGGCGCGCGGCCCGCCGCGACCGCCGCCGGATCGGCGTCGACGTCGACCAGCTTGAAATCGAGCTTCGCGGTCTTGCCGAGCAGTGACTTCAGCGCCTCGGGATTCTGGAGGCCGGGCACCTGGACGAGGATGCGCTGGCTGCCCTCGCGCACGATCGTGGGCTCCCTGGTGCCCAGTTCGTCGATGCGCTTGCGCACCACCTCGGTCGCGACCTTCATCGCATCCTCGGTGGCCTTGGCCAGCCCCGCCTTGCTGGGCGTCATGACGATGCGCGTCGAATCGACCACCGCGACGTTCCAGTCGCGCTGCCCCGTGACGCCCACCGCGTTGGTGAGGGTGCGCGCGCGCTCCACCGCCGCGTCGAGCTGGGCCACGTCGCGCACGAAGAAGGAAAGATCGCCGCCGGCGGTCGAGATGTCGCCGATGTCGATCTGGGGAGTCCCGCGCCGCATCTCGGTGCGGACCTCCTCCTCCTTCTTCTGCAATTCCTGCCTGGCGAGGTCGGCCGTGTCGGCTTCGAGCAGCAGGTGGCTGCCCCCCGACAGATCGAGGCCGAGATTGAAGCGCGGCATGAGCGAGACGACGGGGATGCGCGCCTGCGTCGCCTCCGGCATCAGGCTCGGCAGTGCCAGGACGACGCCGAAGGTGAGGAGCGCGATGATCCAGAGGATCTTCCAGCGGGGAAAGTCGAGCATCGCCCTGGCGCCCCGTCAGTCGTTCGCGGGCTTCGCGCCGCCGAGCGGCATCACGTCGGTCAGCGTCGTCTTGAGCGCGCGGACGCGGACGTTGGGGGCCAGCTCGATCTCCACCTCGTCGTCGCTCACCCGGGTCGCCTTGCCGATCAGGCCGCCGCCGGTGACGACCTGATCGCCCTTCTTCACCGCGTTCAGCTTCGCGCGATGCTCCTTCTGCCGCTTCTGCTGCGGGCGCAGGATGAGGAAATAGAAGATCAGGCCGAGCAGGACGAACTGGCCGAAGAACATGTAGCTGCTGGCGCCGCCGGCGGCGGCTCCGCCGGCTGTCTGGGCAAAGGCTGGGGATGCGAACATGAAGAGAGGGCTTCCCGGGGGCTGCGGCCGGAAAATGCCGGCCAGAATGGAGGCGCGGGCCTATCATGCGGGACACACGACCGCAACCGGAACCGGCGGCCCGCGCCGCCCTGTTCCGGCGATGATGGCGCATCCTGCCACAAATCCGGCGCGGATTCACCCCCGCAGCGTCGCCTTGCGCGGAATCCGCATCGAAAGGGCGCGCGCGGCCTTGCCATCCGGCGGCGCCCATCCTAAAGCGCGCGGCCTGGATCGGGGCGTAGCGCAGCCTGGTAGCGCATCAGACTGGGGGTCTGGGGGTCGCAGGTTCGAATCCTGTCGCCCCGACCAGAATTTTCAAGGGCCGCCAGAATGGCGGATCCCACGGGCGACAGGCCCGGACATCAGCTCCCGCACGGATCGGGAGAGGTCGGCCAGTGATCGACTGTATCAATTTGTGCCAAAGAAATAATCGATTGGCTTTTTTCCGGGCCTCGTGTCCATCCTCCTCGCTGGAGCCATCGGCTGCCATGCCGATGGCCGAGAGGAGTTCGGGATGATGAACCTCAAGGGATCGAGAACCGAAGAGAATCTGAAGGCCGCCTTCGCCGGGGAAAGCCAGGCCAACCGGCGTTATCTCTATTTCGCGCAGAAGGCCGACGTCGAAGGCTATAATGACGTCGCCGCCGTCTTCCGGTCGACCGCCGAGGGCGAGACGGGTCACGCGCACGGGCATCTGGAGTTTCTGGAGGTCGTGGGCGATCCGGCGACGGGCGAGCCGATCGGCGGCACCGACCTGAACCTCAAGGCCGCGATCGCCGGCGAGACGCACGAATATACCGACATGTATCCCGGCATGGCGCGCGCCGCCCGCGAGGAAGGGTTCGACGAGATCGCCGACTGGTTCGAGACGCTCGCCAAGGCGGAGAAAAGCCACGCCGGGCGCTTCCAGAAGGCGCTCGAGACCATGGCCGACTGACACGCGCCGAAGGCGCCGGGACCGGCCGGTCATCCGGCGCCGTGGGCGTGCGTTCCCGGATAGCCTTGCCGCGCCGTCGGACGGCGGCGGCCGGCGCAATGGTCGCGCGCCGGCCGGCCGGTTTCCGGTCAGTGGCCGAGAGGAAAGATATGCGCGAAGGCAGCCTCGACGCACCGATCCGCCATCCGATCGACTGGCAGAACGAGAGCTTCTACGACGAGCAGGCGCTCGATGCCGAGCTGCGCCGGGTGTTCGATATCTGTCACACCTGCCGACGCTGCTTCAACCTGTGTGATTCCTTCCCGCGGCTGTTCGACCTGATCGACGAATCGCCCACCGGCGAGCTGGACGAGGTCGCCTCGGCCGGGTTCGCGCCGGTCGTCGAGGCGTGCACGCTGTGCGACATGTGCTTCATGACCAAATGCCCTTATGTGCCGCCGCACAGCTTCGACGTGGATTTCCCCCACCTCATGCTGCGCGCCAGGGCGGTGCAGTTCAAAAAGGGCGAAACCCCGCTTCCGGACCGGCAACTGGCCGAGACGGACCGCAACGGCCGCCTCGCCTCGCATGTCGCCCCGCTCGCCAACTGGGCGACGGCGCGTGGCAACAGGCTCACCCGCGGGCTGATGGAGAAAGCCGCGCAGATCGACCGGCGCGCCGACCTGCCCGCCTATGCGTCGCGTCCGTTCGCCAAGGCGGCTGCGGCGGACGCGATCGCCGCCAACGCCGATGCCCCCGCCTTCGGGCGGCGGGCGGTGCTCTATGCCACCTGCTTCGTGAACTTCAACACCCCCGGCGTCGGCCACGCGACCCGCCGCGTGCTCGCGCATAACGGCATCGACCTCGACGTCGCCTATCCCGGCTGCTGCGGGATGCCGAAGCTGGAGAATGGCGATCTCGCCGGGGTGGCGGCGCAGGCGCGCATGGTGGCGGCGGCGCTCGGCCCGGCGATCGACGAGGGGCGCGACATCATCGCGCTCACACCGTCGTGCGCGCTGATGCTCAAGTTCGAATGGCCGCTGATCCTTCCCGACGATCCGGCGGTCCGCAAGCTTGCCGAGGCGACGTTCGACATCGCCGAATATCTGGTCGACATCGCCCGGAAGGAGGGGATCGCCCCGGGCCTGAACGCGCTCGACGGGCCGGTCGCGGTGCATTTCGCCTGCCATTCGCGCGCGCAGAATCAGGGGCCGAAAGCCGCCGAGATGCTGCGCCTGATCCCCGACGCGAAGGTTTCGGTGGTCGAGCGCTGTTCGGGCCATGGCGGCAAGTGGGGAATGTTCCTCAGGAATTTCGACGTGGGCATCAAGGTGGGGACGCCCGCCGCCCGCGCGCTGGCCAAAGGCGATCCCGCGCCCGCGCACATCGTCTCGGAATGTCCGCTCGCCGGGCCGCATCTGCGCCAGGTGATGGAGACGCTGCCCGGCGCCGCCGTGCCCGATCGCGTCGGCCACCCGATCGAGCTTGTCGCGCGCGCCTACGGCTTTTGAAGGGCGGGCGAGGGAAAGCAGGAAGGAACGCCATGTCGACCTCCGAAACCCCGGCCGGGATTCCAGCCGATGACGCGCCCGCGACGAAGCGCCGCATCACGCCCGCCGATATCCTGCCGCACGCCGAATATGCCCGCCGCCGCAAGGAATTTCGCGACCGGCGGATCGCGGCCAAGCGCCTGCGCCGGCTGGAGGTCGGCCCCCATGCCACCGTCCTGTTCGAGAATTACGATTCGATGTGGCTCCAGGTGCAGGAAATGCTGCACGTCGAGAAGGGCGGCGACGCGCAGCTCGCCGATGAGCTGGCCGCCTACAACCCGATGGTCCCGCAGGGCGACGAGCTGACCGCGACGATGATGCTGGAGATCGACGATCCCGCGCGGCGCGCGCGGATATTGGCGCGGCTCGGCCATATCGAGGACCATGTCGCGATCCGCGTCGGCGGCGAGCGGGTGCGCGCGCTGCCCGAGGGCGACGTGGACCGCACCAACGCCGCGGGCAAGGCGTCGGCGGTGCATTTCTTCCACTTCCCCTTCACGCGCGCGCAGATCGCCGCTTTCCGCGATCCCTCGGTCGAGGCGGCGTTTGAGATCGCGCACCCCGAATATGGCCATATCGCGCTGATCCCGCCGGCGATGCGCGCGGAGCTGGCGAAGGATTTCGCGCCCGGCTGAACGCAGCGAGCAGCAAGTTGCCGCCCATGATCCTCCCGATCCGCCGCGACGGGTCGCCGCGCGCGGCGGGTGCGGGCGCGGACGCGTTCGTCCGCTGTTCAGGCCGGTTCGGGAAAGCCGCCGACCATCGCGCGCAGCCCCATGTCGAAGCTCTCGTCGAAGCCGATCATCGCCGCGAGATGATCGTGCAGCGCGTCGCTCTGCTGGTAGATCGCCCAGCCGAGGGTGAGCGAGATCACCGATGCCTGGCACGACAGCGCCATGTGGCGGCTGAGCCCGGCGGCGATCAACGGGGCGGCGAGCCTGTCCACCGCCGCGCCCGCATCGGCGAGCGGCCTCGCGATCGCGCACAGCCGCGCCGAATCGCGATGGCCGAGCAGCGCGGTGCGAAAGGCGCGTCCGAAGCCGATAAGCCACGCCCGCCAGCCCGCGCCCGTCGGCGCGGCGCGATGGGCCTGGCCGTAGAAGGTGCCCGCCATCAGGCTGAACAGCTCCCCCTTGTCGCCCACATGCCAGTAGAGCGCGGACGCCTGCACCCCCAGCTTCTGCGCCAGCGCGCGCATGTTGAGCCGGTCGAGCCCCTGCTCGTCCATCAGTTCCAGCGCGGCCGCGACGATCTGCTGCTGCCCGATCTTCATGCGGCGGGGTTGTGGCGCGACGGGCGGTGCTTGACAATGGAGCTTGGCCGCCCGCCGTTCCCGCGTGGAGGCCGCCGGCTGATGCCGCTTTCCGGCGGCGCCGACCGCTGGACGATCGCCCGGCATTCGCGGCCGCATATTTTTCGGCTTTGAAATCTGAAACGGGATTTCCCGGCTAGAGCATCTTCCCGCCGGGCGGCGATGCCCGGCGATCGGGAAGGGTTCGGCGGCCGCGTGCGGGCGTCGGCTACGGGCGTCAGGGTGTGCTTGCGATGCGATGCTGTGGGGAAGGCATTGCCCCGTCGGGGTGGGGCGGGAGAGGGATCGGCTCCCTTGCGGCGGCCCTGCTGCTCTGCGCCTCTCCGGCCGCGTTCGCCGCGCCGCCCGGTCCCCCGGCCAAGGCCGCGCCGCCGCCGGCCCGTAATGGCGACGACGAGGAAGAGGACGAGCAGCCCACGATCGTCGTCAACGGCCAGCGCCAGCCCGGCGCGGTGGTCGGCGACATTCCGGCCGAGGAGCAGCTCACCCCCGCCGACATACGCTCCTACGGGGTGAGCAGCATCAACGATCTGCTTGCCGAGCTGGCGCCCGAGACGCGCAGCGACCGCGGGCGCGGCAGCGGCGCGCCGGTGGTGCTGCTGAACGGCCGGCGCATCTCCAGCCTCGCCGAGATACGCGACATCCCGACCGAGGCGATCCTGCGCGTCGACATCCTGCCCGAGGAGGTCGCGCTGAAATATGGCTACACCGCCGATCAGCGGGTGGTGAACATCGTGCTGCGCCGCCGCTTCCATGCGATCACCGGGGAACTCGCCGGCTCGACCACCGCGGAGGGAGGCGGCAGCGCCGGGACCGCCAGCGCGGACCTGCTGCGCATCCACCGCGACGACCGCCTTCAGATCGACCTGAAATATCAGGCCAGCGCCTCGCTGCTCGAAAGCGATCGCGGCCTCGCCTTGCCCGCGACCGGCCGTCCATTCGATCTGGCGGGCAACATCGCCGCCGTGCCCGGCGGCGCCACGCAGGAGATCGACCCGGCGCTGAGCGCGCTGGCGGGCCAGCCGGTGACGATCGCGGGCGTGCCGGCATCGGCCGCGGCGGGACGGCCGGGCCTCGCCGATTTCCTCGGCACGGCGAACCGGGCGAACAGCACCGACGTCTCGCCCTATCGCACGCTCACCCCCGCGACGCACGAGTTCACCCTGAATACGGTGCTGAGCCGCAGGATCTTCGGCAATGTCTCGGCCACGCTCAACGGCACGCTGGACATTTCGAACAGCGCTTCGCTCAACGGCCTGCCGGGCGCGGGGCTGCTGCTGCCGGCGGGCAATCCCTTCTCGCCCTTCGGCGAGGATGTGGAACTTTACCGTTATCTGGGCACCTCGCCGCTCACCCAGAATGTGCACACGGTGACGGGCCATCTGGGCTTCAGCATGAACGGCGACATCGCGCACTGGCGCTGGTCGTTCACGGGCAATTACGATTACAGCGACGCCAGCACGGTGACGCGGACGGGATTCGATGTCACCCCGCTCCAGGCGCTGCTCGACGCGGGCGATCCGGGCTTCAATCCCTTCGCGCCGATCAGCTCCACGCTGGTCGGCGGCGCGCTGCTGAACCGGGCGACCGCGCTGGGCAACAGCGGCAATGTGCAGGTGCAGGCGAACGGGCCGCTCTTCACGCTGCCGGCGGGCGCCGTCACCACCAGCATCAAGCTGGGCGAGGAGGCGAGCGGCTTCGACGCCCGGTCGATGCGCGCCGGCATCGCGCAGAACGCCTCGCTCTTCCGCAACGACGTGAACGCGCACGCCAATCTCGACATACCGATCGCCAGCCGGAAACGGCACGTCCTGTCGGCGCTCGGCGCGCTCACCGCCAATGTGAACGCGGCGGTGGACCGGCTTTCGGATTTCGGAACGCTCAAGGCGTTCGGCTACGGCGCGAACTGGTCGCCGGTGGATCAGGTCACGCTGCTCGTTTCCGTGACCGACGACCAGTCGGCGCCCACCATGCAGCAGCTCGGCAATCCGCAGGTGCTGACGCCGGGGGTCCGCGCGCTCGACTATCTCAGCGGCCAGACGGTGGACGTCACGCAGATCGGCGGCGGCAATCCGGACCTGAAGGCGGATCATCGCCACGTGTTGAAGCTGGGGCTTACCGTGAAGCCGCTCGCCAAGGGCAATCTCACGATCAGCGCCAATTACATCCGCAGCCGCATCCGCAACGCGATCGCCGCCTTCCCCGAGCCGACGGCGGCGATCGAGGCCGCCTTCCCCGATCGCTTCGTGCGCGACGACGACGGCGATCTGGAGCGGATCGACGTGCGGCCGATCAACTTCCTGCGCGAGGACCGGCAGGAGCTGCGCTGGGGGATCAATTTCACCCAGCCGCTGAAATCGAACACGCAGCGGCTGTTCGAGGCATGGCGCAGCCGCTACCGCCCCCGCCTCTCGCCCGGCGAGGGGGAAAACGGCGCCACGCCCCCGCCGCCGGGCAATGGCGGAGCAGGCGCGGGCGACGCGAGCGGCGGCGGTCAGGGCCCCGGCCATGGCGGCACGGGCCCCGACGGCGATCGCGGCGGCGGCGGCCCGGGACAGGGCTTCGGCGGCGGACATTTCGGCGGCGGCGGGCGCGGCGGGGCGTTCCGCGCCGCGGCCCGGAATGCGGGGCGCCTCCAGATCGCGGTCTATCACACATGGTATTTCCGCGACGACGTGCTGATCCGCGAGGGCGTGCCGGTGCTCGACCTGCTGAACGGCGATGCGATCGGATCGA
>Ga0180221_1001800_pt1 | contig 13459 bp, 13 predicted proteins | sample eDN5th37CKraftMG_FD_151339 | JGI IMG/M metagenome (GOLD analysis project Ga0180221, IMG submission 151339) | Enriched Miracle-Growth compost microbial communities from Emeryville, California, USA - eDNA 5th pass 37_C Kraft MG (version 2) (version 2) ...
CGCCCGCCGCGACCCTCACGACGCGCTCCCGGCGTCGCTCGCGCCGGTGCTCGGCAGGGCCGGGTCGAGGACGACCTTGATGCAGCCCTCAGCCTTGCGCTGGAACATGGCGTAGGCGCCGGGCGCCTCCTCGAGCGGCAGCCGGTGGGTGCGCAGGTCGAGGACGCCGAGCGGGTCCGCCGGGTCGGCGACGAGCGGGAGCGTGTCGTCGATCCAGCGGCGGACGTTCGCCTGGCCCATGCGCACCGTGAGCTGCTTGTCGAACATCTGCATGAGGGGCAGCGGGTCGACGGCGCCCCCGTACACGCCGGACAGCGAGACCGTCCCGCCACGCCGCACGGTGCTGATCGCGGACCGCAGGGCCGCCAGCCGGTCGACCCCGGCCTTCTCGATCAGCGGCCGGGCGACGGCGTCCGGCAGCATCGCGGCACCCTTCTGCACCCCCTCGAAGACCGGCGAGCCGTGGGCCTCCATGCCGACGGCGTCGATGACGGAGTCGGGGCCCCGGCCGTCTGTGAGCTCCTGGACCGCGCCGGTCAGGTCGTCCACGTCGCGCAGGTCGAGCACGTCGACGCCGTGGCGGCGGGCCATCTCGAGCCGTTCGCCGACGAGGTCGACGCCGATCACCCGGGCCGCGCCGCGATGGCGGGCGATCCGGGCCGCCATCTGGCCGATGGGACCGAGCCCGAGCACCACGACCGACCCGTCGGGCGGGACGTCCGCGTACTCGACGGCCTGCCACGCCGTCGGGACCACGTCGGACAGGTAGAGGTAGCGCTCGTCGGGCGAGCCGTCGTCGGGCACGGGGATCGGCCCGTACTGGGCCTGCGGGACGCGCAGGTACTCGGCCTGGCCGCCCGGCACCTGCCCGTACAGGGTGGTGTAGCCGAACAGCGCCGCCCCCTTGTCCTGCGAGCGGACCTGGGTGGTCTCGCACTGCGTCTGGAGGCCGTGCCGGCACATCCAGCACGTGCCGCACGCGATGTTGAACGGCACGACCACGCGGTCGCCCGGCTTGATGTGCCGGACCTCGGCGCCGACCTCCTCCACGATCCCCATCGGCTCGTGGCCCAGGACGTCCCCCGGTTCGAGATAGGCGCCCAGCACCCCGTACAGGTGCAGGTCGGACCCGCAGATCGCGGTCGACGTGATGCGGACGATCGCGTCGGTCGGCTCGAGGATCCTCGGGGCGGGGACGTCCTCGACCCGGACGTCCTGTCGTCCCTGCCAGGTGAGTGCACGCATGATCGCTCCCTCGTCGCGGCTGTGCGTCAAGCGTGTGCACACCCGGCGCGCCACGCACGCGCGCGGCGACGGGATGCCGGAGCGGTCCCTCCGGAGCGGCGCAGCCCCGCGGGCCGCACTAGGTTGGACGGAAGACTGCCCTCGGCCCGGCAGGGTCGGGACGCGCCTGCCCGGCGACTGCCGTCAGTCCTCGACGACCGGCTCGCGGTCTCGGGTGCGGGGGTCCCGGGCACCCGGGTCGCCCGACAGCCACCGCAGCCACCCGGCGCCGGGGTCAGGCTCCAGGACGAGCGTGCGCACGAGGAGCGTCAGCGGGATCGCGAGGATCGCGCCGAGCGGCCCGATCACGAACGTCCAGAAGACGACCGACGCGAAGCTCAGCGTGAGACTCAGGTTCACGGTGTCCGCGACGAACTTCGGCTGCACCAGCACCTGCAGGACGACGTTCACGACGCAGTAGATCGCGACGACCGCGAGCGCCAGCGGCCACCCCCCGACGACGAGCGCCAGCACGGCGGGCGGCACCAGGCCGAGCACGAACCCGATGTTCGGGATGAAGTTCGTGACGAACGCGAGGATCGCCCAGACGACCGGCGCCGGGATGTCGAGGAGCCACAGCGCGAACCCGTCGACGATCGCGACGACGGCGCCGAAGCTCGCGTTGACGACGAAGTAGCGCCGGACGCCGTCGTTGAACGCGGTCGCCCGGTCGATCACCGGGCCGCGCGTCGAGCCGAACAGCTCGCGCGCGTGGCTGTACCGGGCGGCGTCGGCGGCGATGAAGATGACGTACGCCAGCACGAAGAAGAACGCCCCCGCCACCGAGACCGCCGTCCCGCTGATCTTCGTGCCGATCGAGAGCAGCTTGGACGGGTCGAGCCAGCGGGCGGCGTCGTCCGCAGTGGACGCCTGGAGGCCGAGGTCGGTGAGCCGGTCCGTGAGGTCGGTCGCGGCCTTGCGCAGGTCGTCCACGTGCTGCGCGACGAGGTCCCCGAACTGGATGCCCGCGTACACGAGCATCGCGAGCAGGATCGCCAGGATCACGTACGCCGCGACGATGACGACCGTGTTCGCGAGCCACGACGGCCAGCCCCGTCGCACCAGCGGCGCCCGCAGCGGCAGGACGATGATGACGATCACCGCACCCAGCGCGATGGGCCCGAAGACGCTGCGTGCCGCGTGCACCCCGGCGAGCGCGACGACGGCTGCCGCGACCGTCAGGAGGATGCGGGTCGACGGAGCGAGGCCGCGGTGGGTGTGCTCCATCGGACGCCTGCTCCTGACCTCGGGGTCTGTTCGAGCCGCCATCCTCCCGCGACGGACCCGCGACGCACCTGCGACCCGCCGGGAGTCGGTGCCGAATCGTGACCCACCGGCGCTGGGCGGCGCCCGCGGGTCACCTCATGCCGCTCCTGGGCGCTTCGCGGGGAAGCCGTGCCGGCGGGAAGCGACGACGACGAGCGCCGGCACGAGGAGGAGCAGCACGCTCCACGGGAACGAGGCGGGGCCCATGCCGTCGAGCAGGACGCCGCCGACCGCACCACCGACCGCCGTGAACGAGTTCCAGGTGGTCACGAGCAGGGCCTGGCCTCGGTCGCCGCCCGCGTCCGTGACGGCGGTCTGCAGCAGCGTGGCCACCCCGCCCCAGCCCAGCCCCCACAGGACCATCGACGCGTACACGGCGATCTCGCTCTCGGCGACGAGCACCAGCATCACGGCAGCAACGATGAACAACGCCACGGAGGCCACGGTCAGCTGTCGCAGCCGGCGGTCGACCAAGGCTCCCGTGACGACGATGCTCACCACGGACGCGGCGCCGAACACCAGCAGGACGATGCCGCGCCGGCCCCCCATGTCGTACTCGTCGAGGAAGCTGGCGATGTAGGTGTAGAGGATGTTGTGGGCCAGCACGTAGGCGGCCACCACGAACAGCACCGACACGACGCCGGGCAGCCTGAGGGCCCGCAGGATCGGCTGCCGCTTCCCCGCCTTCTGCCCGGGGGCGTCCGGCACCGAGACGCCGATCCACGCGAGCAGCAGGACCGAGATCAGGGCCACCACGCCGAAGGTCAGGCGCCAGCCGAACAGTCCACCGAGCAGGGTGCCGAGCGGGATGCCCAGAGACAGGGCGAGCGGGATGCCCGCCATGGTGATCGCGATCGCCCGCCCCTGCAGCTGAGGCGGCGCCAGCCTGCGCGCGTACCCGACCAGCTCGGCCCAGACGGCTGCGGCCGCCACACCGGCGACCAGCCGGGACGTCAGGGTCAGGGGGTAGCTGGAGGACACCGCGGTGACGATGTTGGCGACGGCGAAGGCAGCCACGGCGAGCAGCATCAGCCGCTTGCGTCGCCATCCCGACGTGGCCACGGTGAGGGGGATCGCCGCGACGCCGGTCGCGATGGCGTAGACGGTCAGGAGCTGGCCCGCCGCCGCCTCGCTGACGGACAGGTCGCGGGCCATCTCGGGCAGGACACCAGCAGGCAGCGCCTCCGTCAGCACGCTGATGAACGCGGACAGGCCCAGTGCCAGGAGGGGGGACCAGGGGAGCTTCTGACGCGCGTCGTCGGTGCGACCTGCGGAGACGAGCGACTCGATCTGCGATGTGGGCATGTCGTATGCTCAAACCCTGACATCGATGTGAAGGTCAAGGCCGATCGAGAGGTGGCGTGGATCACATGCTGATCGGAGAGCTGGCAGACCGCACCGGCACATCGCGCCGGCTGCTCCGGTACTACGAGGAGCAGGGGCTGCTCAGCTCCAGCCGGTCTCCGAACGGCTACCGGGCCTACGCGGAGTCCTGCGTCGACCGCGTGCTCCAGGTACGCGGCCTGCTCGACGCGGGGCTGCCGACCCGGATCATCAAGCAGATCCTGCCGTGCATGGACGACCCCCGCGGCACACGGATCTCGGCGGCCACCGACGAGACCATCGAGACCCTGGAACGCGAACAGGACCGGATGACCGAGCGCATCCGCTGCCTCGAGCGCAATCGTGACGCCATCGCGGACTACCTCGACGCCGTCCGGAAGGCTCGGGACGCCGCGCGTCCCCTCGCTGCGGCGGCGGCCGCGAGCTCCGCGCCCTAGCGAGCGCGGCCCTCGTCCTCGACCAGCCGCTTGAGAGCGTCCAGACGCCGGTCCCACGCCGCCCCGACGGCCTCGAGGGCACGCGCGGTCTCGGTGAGCCGCGCGCCGAGCGCCCGGTACCGCACCTCCCGCCCTACCCGCACGGCCTCGACGAGCCCCGCGTCGGCGAGCACGGTGAGGTGCTTGGCGATCGCCTGCCGCGTGACGGGGAGGTGCTCCGCGAGCGCCGACGCCGACAGGTCGGACTGCCCGAGGAGCTGGAGGATCGCCCACCGGGTGTCGTCGCCGAGGGCGTTGAACACGGGCACGACGCTCCCGAGGGCCGGCGACGCGCCGGTCACGAGGCGGGGCTCCCCGCGTCGACGCGCGTGCCCTCAGCGAACGCGACGAGCTTGTCGAGCTGGATCGTCCAGCCCTCGCGGTTGTTGCGCATCGAGGCGGCCGGGTCGGCGAGACGCTCGAAGCCCTGCTCGACGACGGTGAGGATCGTGGCATCGCCGTCGGCGGCGAGGGTGAAGCGCACCTGGGTCGAGTTGTCGGGCGCGAGCGGGAGGCCGGGCGAGCCCCACGTGTACGCGAAGACGTTCGGCTCGTCGTGCTCGTCGACGCGCAGGGGGACGTCCCCGAAACCCTCGAACGTGAACGTCCCCTCCCCGCCCGGCAGCGCGTCGGGCAGGCTCGCGCGGTCCGGGAACCACTGGGAGATGAGGCCCTCCTGGGTGAGCGCGGCCCAGACGCGCTCGCGCCGCGCCTCGATGCGGATGGTCCGGGTGACCTGGAAGGCCTCGTCGTCGACGACGGCGGGCTCGTTCGTCGTGGTCATGGTGTGCCTCTCGCTCCGTCGTCGGGCCGGGTGCCGCGGCGAGTGAACTGCAACCCAACAGTTGCACACCGTCGGCGGTGGCGCAACCCCCGTGTTGCAGCTCGCTCCCGACCGGGCCGCTCAGGACGCGTCGCGCCTCGTGAGCCGCAGCACCGGGATGACGCGCGTGGTCTTGGCCTCGTACGACCGGAAGCCCTCCGACCGCTCCTTGAACCGCTCCCACGCCGCGTCCCGCTCGGCCCCCTCGAGGCGGACGGCACGGACCGCGACCGTGCCGTCGTCGGGCGTCTCGATCTCGACGTCCGGGTGCGCGAGGAGGTTGTGGAACCACGCCGGGTTCTCCGGCGCCCCACCCTTGGAGGCCGCGACGAACCACGAGGCGTCGGACTCGCGGATCGCCGCGACCGGGCTGACCCGTTCGGTCCCCGTCTTCGCGCCCCGGTGGTGCAGGAGCACGAGTCCGCGCCCGAAGTTGGTGACGGTCCCGCCGGTGGCACGGAACTCGTCGATGATCCCCTTGTTCCAGTCGCTCATGCGCCCAGTCTGTACCCGTGCCAGGCGCAGGACCTGCGCGTTCGCCGTCAGCCGACGAGCTCGCCCGGGAGCTCGACCGGGTACGGCTGGTCGACGTCGGCCGAGGCACTCACGGCCGCCCACCGGCGGTCCGACGCGAGGAGCCGCTCGTCCTGCGCGACGGACATGGCGGACGCCACGGCACCCAGGGGAAGGTGCTCGGGGACGTCGCCGCTCTTCGCGACGCGCACGAGGATCGCGGCCGCGCGTTCCGGGTCGCCGGGGAAGGTCGCGGGGTCGCGCACGGCGGCCCCGACGGTCGCCGCGTACTCCGCGGGGACGTCGTGGACCGTCATCGAGGACCCGGCCCAGTCGGTGCGGAAGCCGCTCGGCTCGACGACGAGCACCGTGACGCCGAACGGCGCGGTCTCGGTCCGCAGCACGCGGCTGAAGCCGTCGATCGCGAACTTGGCGGCCTGGTAGGAGGCGATGCCCGCCGACCCGCCGACGCGCCCGCCGACCGACGAGAACTGGATCACGAGCCCGCCGCCCTGCGCGCGCAGGAGCGGGATCGCCGCCTTGGACACGTGGTAGACGCCCCAGAAGTTGGTCTCGAACTGCTCGCGCACGTCGGCGTCGTCCGCGGTCTCGATGGGCGCGACGTTCGCGTACCCGGCGTTGTTGACGATCACGTCGACGCGTCCGAACGTCTCGCGCGCCTCGGCGAGCGCGGCGCGTACGGCGCCCGGGTCCGTGACGTCGAGCGCGATCGGCCGGACGCGGTCGCCGTACTCGGCGACGAGGTCCGCGAGAGCCTCGGGGCGGCGCGCGGTCGCGGCGACCGTGTCGCCGGCGTCGAGGGCCGCGCGGACGAGGGCGCGGCCGAAGCCGCGCGAGGAACCGGTGATGAACCATGTCTGCTGCATGTCAGTTAGTACAACACCGTTCTCTTAATAGTGCAACGCGGTTGCGCTAGACTGATGCCGTGACGTCGACCACCTTCCAGCGCGCCCGCAGCGCCGAGGCGAAGCGCGCCCGTGAGTCCGCGATCCTCGACGCGGCGCGGCGGCTCGCGTCCGAGCGCGGCATCCGCGAGATCACGCTCACCGACGTCGCGGACGCCGTCGGGATGCACAAGTCCGCGCTCCTGCGGTACTTCGAGACGCGCGAGGAGATCTTCCTGCGGCTCACCGCGGACGGCTGGCGCGAGTGGGGCCCCGCGCTCCGTGCCGAGCTCGCGCGCGACGCCTCCCCCACGCCGTCGTCCGTCGCGGCCGCCTACGCGCGCACGCTCGCCGCGCGCGGCCCCTTCTGCGACCTGCTCGCCCAGGCGCCGCTCAACCTCGAGCGCAACGTCTCGGTCGAGGCGGTGCGTGCGTTCAAGCTCGTCACGCACGACGAGCTCGAGGGGATCGTCGCGGCCACGCGCACCGCGCTCCCCGGGCTCCCCGAGGCTGCCGCGACGGACGTCGTCGCGACCGCGGTCGCCCTCGCCGGGGCGTTCTGGCAGATCGCGACCCCCGGCGACGAGGTCCTCGCCCTCTACCGCAGCGACCCGCGGCTCGGCCACGCGCTCGTGGACGTCGAGCCCCGCCTCGCCGGCATCCTCGACCGGCTGCTCCGCGGCTCCCTGCCCGGGCACGACGACGGCCCGGCCGGGGGCTGAGCACCCACCCCGGCCGGGCCGTCCGTCCGATGGCCGTCAGGCCGTGGCGACCGCGAAGACGTGCAGGTCGCCGCCGCTGACCGTCGCCGGCAGCGTGACGCTCTGCAGCTGCTTGCCGGCCTGCAGGGCGATGGGGGCGGACGCGAAGATGTCCGTCACCACCGGGTCCTTACCCTGGCCCGCCTGGTCGCGGTAGGCGGTCTTGAGCGCGATGACGTTCCCGAACTGCGGGGTCCCGCCACCACCACCGAGGGTCCAGTCGCTGAACCCGAGGGTGGCCTGCTGCTTCGTGCCGTCCGTGTAGGTGAGGGTCACCGTGCCGGACGCCTGGCCCTCGCTCGCGCTCCCGAGGAACGAGAGCTTGGTCGCGCCCTGCGACGTGGCGCTCAGGTCGAGCACCTGGTCGCCGCCGCCGGCCACGACGTTGTCCGGCGAGCCCGGCGCCACGTCCGGCCAGACGAAGTCGAACCCGTTCGCCGAGACCGTCGCGCCCGGCGTCGCACCGGCCGCCGCCAGGGCCGCCGCCGAGTAGCTCCAGCCCTCGCCGTCGAAGTTCGCCTTCGGGTCGTCGTCCGAGGCCGAGATGCCGCGGTTGTTGACGTACCAGCTCAGCGTGCCCTTGGTCCCGACGGTCACCGTGATCGGCGCCGCGGTGATGCGGGTGCCGTCCTTCGCGGTGGCCGTGACGGGCAGCGTGTACACGCCGGGTTCGGCGTCCTTCGCCGCCGTCACCGTGACGTCCGCCGTGACCGACCCCGAGCTCGGCACGGTGACCGTGCTCTTCGTCGGGGAGACGGTCAGCCCGTCCGCGCCCGCGACGCTCCAGGCCACCTGGACCCGCTGGCCCGTCATGGTCGAGAGCTTGAGGGACGTCGTCGCCGACGTACCCGGCTCGACCTTGACCGACGGGTCGGTCGCCCGGACGAACGCCGGGATCTCCCCGTCGCGGAACGACGGCGGGGCGTCGTGCGCTGCGGCACCCCAGGACGTGTCGGGCGTCGACGAGAGCGTGTAGTCGAGCTCGCCGCCGCCGGTCGCGACCGTCGCCGGCACCCAGGGCCGGTTCGAGGGCGCACCCTTGACCTTGAGGTTCGTGATGTACGTCGCGCTCGCCGACGCGTCCGGCGCGTTGATCGTGATGTCCTTGCCCGAGCCGGTGTGCACGACGGCCCGCGGGAACAGCGGCGCGGTGAGGACGAGGTCCGCACGCGTCGGGTTCTGCGGGTACATGCCGAGCGCGGACCACACGTACCAGGACGACATGGTCCCCGCGTCGTCGTTGCCGGGGATGCCGCCGGGTGCCGTCGTCCAGAGCGTGAAGTACATCGAGATCGTCAGGTCCGGGTCGGTGGCGACGTAGTTCGAGAGGATGTCCGTCATCCCCTGGCCCTCGGCCTGCGTGAGGAACGGCTCGACGACCTGGCCGGCGTCCACGTCGCCCTTCTTCACCGCGGCGACGATGTCGGGGAAGCCGAGCTCGGTGTACTTGACCTTGGACGGGTCGCCGCCCGCGTCGCGCACGGCCTTGTTGATGGTCGTGGTGTTGATGTTGTTCAGCGTGTTCACGGCGACGGTCTTGCCCTCGAGGTCCTTGGCGGACTTGATCGCGCTGCCCGCGGGGACGATCACGCCGCCGAAGTCCTTGCCGTCGACGCCCGTGGTCGAGACGCCCTCGGTGACCGCCTTGAGCTTGAGCCCGCTCGACGTCGCGAGGATCAGGGACGTCGAGTTGCTGAAGCCGAACTGGTACTGCCCGCTCGTGACCGCGGGCACGATCGCCGCCCCGCCCGACGCGGTCTCGAGCTTGACGTCGAGGCCCTCGTCGGAGAAGAAGCCCTGCTTCACCCCGAGGTAGATGGGCGCCACGTCGACGATCGGGATCACGCCCACGGTGATCGGTGTCGTCCCACCACCGGTCGCGGCGCCCGTGCCCGTCCCCGAGCCCCCGCTGTCGCCCGAGCTGCAGGCCGCGAGCGCGAGGGCGCTCGCTGCGACCACGGCTGCTGCACCGGCGAGACGGCGCCGTCGCGGCCTCGCGTTCCCGCGTGTCTGTCCAAGCATTGCGGCTCTCCTCCTTGAGACCTCCGCCCCTCGTCGGGCGTCGCAACCGCAACGTTGGCAGGATTGTTGACAATCTTGTAGACGAAGTTCGCTACGGATGGATAACGAGTCGCTGTGAGACCGCCGACGGTGACGCTCCGTTCGCCGACGGTGACGTCGGCTTCGACGTCACCGTCGGCGAACCGGGTGTTGCCCTCAGTGCATCGAGCGGAGCGCGTCGATGACCGACGCGATGTGCAGGCGCATCGCGGCCTCGGCCTCGCCCGGGTCCCGCGCGACCACGGCCTTCACGATGTTCTCGTGCTGCACCAGCGAGACCGCCGACCGGCCCGGCACCCGCGACAGCGCGAACTGGTGCCGCACCATCTGGCCGTGCAGCTGCGCGATGATCCGGTTGGCCGTCTCGTGCTGGGCGATCTCGCGCAGCGTCGCGTGCAGGTCCGCGTTGAGGTCGCTGTAGACGACGGGCTCGCCCGCCTTGACCGCGGCGCGCATCCGGCGCGCGATGTCGCGCAGCCGGGCGGCGTCGTCGGGCGTGGCACGCTCGGCCGCACGGGACGCCACGAGGCCCTCGACGACCATGCGGATCTCGGTGATCTCGATCGCCTCGGCGAGCGTGATCTCCCGGATCCGTGCGCCCTTGTTGGGCTGACGCTCGACGAGCCCCTCGGCCTCGAGGGCCTGCAGCGCGGCCCGCACCGCGAACCGGCCGGCGTCGAAGTCCTCGCAGAGCTCGGCCTCCACCAGGCGCTGCCGCGGGGCGAAGTCCCCGCGGAGGATCGCTGCCCGCAGCTCGTCCTGCACCTTGGTGTCCGCCGCCATCACGTCTCCTTCGTCAGCACGGTCGTCGCCCCCGCCTCTCCGAGCGCCGCTGCACGGACTCCGTCGGCCGACGTCCGCCGTCGTCGGCGGTGGGACGAACAATATTGTCAACAATAGTGCCCGGGGCGAGGGCGTGGTCCCGGATCGGGACAACACGCCGGGCGCGGCCCGGCCGGAGCCGGACCGCGCCCGGGCGCGGGTGCCGTCAGCGGTGCGAGCCGTGGCCCTTCGCGTCGGCCTCCTGGAGCACCTTCGCGATCCAGGCCATCGCCTCGGGTACGTCGTAGTTGCCGGCGTGCGGCTGCATCCACGCGAGCTGGTAGTTCACGTCCTTGATGCTCGGGTCCTGCTGCAGCTTGCGATCCAGGTTGAGCGAGACGAGCGGCGCGGTGTCACGGTCGCGCGTCCCGACGCGCACGTACCAGTACGGGGCGGACGTCGCGCCCTTCGTCCCGAGGTAGGCCATCGGGTTGATCAGCCTCAGCTGGTCGTCGACGACCGTGGACGGCTTCTTGACGTACTTCGCCCAGGTGAGTCCGGTGTCGTCGAGACCGACGCCGTCGCCCGCGAGGTCGTTGTGGTTCCAGCTCCAGGCCGTGTAGTTCGAGTAGAGCTGGCTGCTCGTCCCGAAGAGCGTCGACTCGGTGATGCTGTTGGTCCCGTTGCCGAGCACCCCGAACGCGTCGAACGCAGGCGTGCCCTTGAGGCTCGCCTGCGTGGCGAGGAAGTCGAGGTAGTTCTTGATGTCGATCGAGACGACCTTCTTCTTCGCGTTGTCGACGTCGATCCAGTCGTTCACCGAGCTCGAGTTCGAGAAGACGACGCCGACGCCGCCCGCGGCCTTGTAGGTGAACGTCTCGCCGAGGTCCGGGATCGTGTTTCCCGCCTTCATGTAGGCCACGGCGGACCGTGCGATCTCCTTCTTCAGCTCGCCGAGGATCGTCCGCACCGTGAGGGGCGTGCCGTCGGGGTTGGTCAGCCCGAGGCTCTTCTCGTACGCGGCGAACTGCGAGGCGATCTCCGCGCTCGCCTCGGGCTGGGCGTCCTGGCCCGTGTCGGCGCGCGTCCCGAGGACGTTGAAGAGCCACTCGTAGAGCACGTCCGCGTTGCCGAGGTCGGTGATCGGGCAGTAGAGGTTCACCGCGAAGACGTCGTCGCGGAGGGTCGAGCGGCCCTTGGCGTCGATGCCGGCCGCGCCGATCTCCTTGAGGTAGGGGAGGTAGTCGGTGCTGTTGCCCGACGCCCCGAGGATCGCCCCGAGGCCGCCGCCGCCGCTCGTGCCGTTGACGACGATCCGCTCGGCGCTGCCCGGCATGACCGCGTCGTTCAGGCGCAGGTACCGCACGGCAGCCTTCGCGTCGACGACGACGGCCGGCGCCTTGCCCGCGTACGAGCCGTCCGCGGCGACGACGCCGCGGCTCCGGGTGGCGACGTCGGCGAAGACGTAGCCCGCCTTGAGCGCCGCCCCGACGTTGCTCGTCGCGCTGTCGAAGGCCTGCCCGTCCTTGACGCTCGCCTTGATGTAGCTCGCCATCCAGCCGGAGTTGTTCTCGGCGAAGTAGATCGCGGTCTTCGTGTCGTGCCACGCCGACTCGGGCACGAACAGGTTCATGCTCTGGTACCCGCACTGCGGGTTGGCGATGGTCTGCGACCCGCCCATGCCGCCCGACTGGGTGCTCGCCATGAGCACCGGGTTCGCGACGTAGCAGATCTCCTTGTACCAGCGGACCTTGACCGGCGTCCCGTCGACGGTCACGGTCAGCGTCGTGTAGGCGGTCGGGTCGAAGCGGAGCCTCTGGTCCGCGGCGGACGCGGCGTGCGCCGCGCTCTGGTGGTGGTCCGTGGCCCCTCCCGGGTTCGCGCCGGCCGCGGGTGCGACGGCGAGCGCGATGGTAGCGAGCAGGCCGACGGCCGCTCCGGACGTGGTGGTGCTGCGGCGCGTGACGCGCGCCCTGATCCGATCCATGGCAACTCCTCTGTTGCGGTGCGGATCCGCCCCGGAGGACACCGTGCGGCGTCGGGACGGTGTCGGTCACGCTAGTCAGTCGTCAGCAATATTGCTAGCAATCTCGCTCACAATCACGCTGTGGGTCCGGTAACGGCCTCTCGGGGCGCCGGCGCACGCAGGCCTTGACACGCCTGGGACCGTGGACCCATGGCACTCACGTTCAGCGGTGCAGTGTTCGACAGCGCGGACCCGGGGGCGGTCGCCGACTTCTGGGGTCAGGCGCTCGGCTGGTCGGGCCGCGCGTCCGGGGAGCGCGGCGAGGCGGTGATCTACCCGCAGGAAGGCGAGACGGTCTTCGGGCCGCCGAGCCTCGTCTTCCAGCCGGTGCCGGAGGGCAAGGCCGTGAAGAACCGGCTGCACCTCGACTTCGGCTCGACGGACCAGGCCGCCGACGTCGCCCGGCTCGAGGGGCTCGGGGCCCGGCGGGTCGACGTCGGCCAGGGCGAGGGCAGGTCGTTCGTCGTCATGGCCGACGTCGAGGGCAACGAGTTCTGCGTCCTCGCCGACGAGGCGTAGGCGGCCACGGGGTCGACCGCCTCCGGGCCGGTGCGAGGCCGCCGCGCACCGAGGGCGACGGCTCGTCCCAGCGCCCGTCTGCCTCAGCGACCGCGGCGCTCGCTCGCGCCGGGCCGCGCTCAGGCGCGGGCGGACCGGAAGGACAGGAGCGCGGCGGCCGCGAGCACGGCGAGCAGGACGACGCTGAAGACGTCCACCGCGGTGGTGAGCGCGACGTAGTGGCTCAGCACGCCGACGCCGATCGCGGGCAGGCTCATCCCGGCGTAGCAGAACAGGAAGAGCCCGGAGATGGCCTCGCCGCGCCGGCTGGGCTCGGCCATGGCCGCGACCGTGCCGATGACGCTCTTGGTCAGGATGCCCGCTCCGGCGCCGGCGACGACCCCGGCCGCGAGGAACAGGGTCAGGTCGGCGGACCGGACGCCGGCCACGAGCAGCGCCAGCCCGGCCGCCCCGAGCCCCAGACCCAGGCCTCGACGCACGCCCGCGCCGAGCGGGTTGGCCGCGGTCTGGGCGGCCACGGCGGCGGTCATCAGGACGCAGGCGGCCACGCCGGCGAGCAGGTGACCGGGCTCGTGCAGCACGCCGAGGAGGAACCCCGCCGACAGCGCGGTGTAGACGCCGTTGATCGCGAAGGCGGCGAACCCGGCACCGGCAGCCGCGATGTAGGCGGCTCGGTCGCCGTGGTCGGCGCTGACCCGCTGAGGACGGTAGGCGGGCCG